>Ga0070733_10002654_pt1 | contig 12531 bp, 11 predicted proteins | sample Coa_R1_9_FD_66450 | JGI IMG/M metagenome (GOLD analysis project Ga0070733, IMG submission 66450) | Surface soil microbial communities from Centralia Pennsylvania, which are recovering from an underground coalmine fire - Coalmine... | ecosystem: Environmental > Terrestrial > Soil > Unclassified ... | reverse complement strand
CCGCAGAGCGCGCCGTATCCCGTCAAATGCGATGAGATGAGGGCGTGAACGTTGCGCTGCGCGTAGCCTGCAACGGCGAAGTGCGAAATCACGGACTCCCGGTCGGCGTAGGTTTGTCCGTCCGGCGCAACCTCGAACGTTCCACGCTCGCCGGCCAGCCCCGCATCCCGCGCCAACATTGGCGAGAGAATGATCGCCGAGCTGCCGGTATCTAAGACACAGGAGGCTCGCCGGCCGTTGAAGCTCACCGGTATCGTCGTCCGGGTCCCGGATAATCCGCTCGAAAGCGTCACCGAGGCCGGCGCTCGAGCTGCCGCGGCCTCTCGCCCCGCCATCAGAAGAACTCCGAAACAGCAGAGGGAGAAAACGAGCGCAATCGTCGGTCGCATCACTTTTCGAGCGTAGAGTACCACAGCGCAGCGGGATAAGTCTGCGCCTCTCATCAAAGTGTAAGCGTCCTTCATGCGTGTAACCTGCATCGGCGGCGGTCCCGCGGGCCTTTACCTTGGAATACTGATCAAGGCACGCTTTCCCTCATGGCCGGTTCGAATCGTCGAACGTAACCGGCCCTTGGATACCTTTGGATGGGGCGTCGTCTTCTCCGATGCGACGCTGGAGAATCTGCAGGCGGCCGACCAGCCGACGCAGCGTGAGATCACCGAGTCGTTCGCCCACTGGGACGATATCGAGATTCATTTCGACGGGCACACGATCCGATCGGGAGGCCACGGCTTTAGCGGCATCTCGCGCAAACGGCTTCTCTCGATCCTGCAACAGCGAGCCGGCGAACTCGGCGCCGAGCTGAACTTTCAAACCGACGTCGTCGACGTCGCGGCCGAGCGCGACCGTTGCGATCTCTTGGTTGGTGCCGACGGCGCCAACAGCCGGGTCCGTCAAACGTTTGCCGAGGAGTTCCAGCCGAACCTCGAGCGCCGCCGCTGCCGCTACGTGTGGCTCGGAACGACGCTGCCGCTCGATGCCTTCACGTTTATTTTCGAGCGAACGGAGCACGGATGGTTCACCGTGCATGCCTACCGCTTCGACGAACAGCTCAGCACGTTTATCGTCGAATGCCGCGAGGAAACGTGGCTCGCGCATGGCCTCGACACGGCCGACACGCAGCAGACGATCGCATTTTGCGAGCAGCTCTTCGGGCCGTATCTGCATGGACACCGTCTGATGACCAACAGCGCGCATCTGCGCGGACGAGACTGGCTGAACTTCCTGCGGGTGAGCAACGAGCGCTGGAGCTTCGGCAACGTCGTGCTGTTGGGCGATGCGGCGCATACCGCGCACTTCTCCGTCGGTTCCGGGACCAAGCTTGCCATGGAGGACGCCATCGGTCTGGCGGACGCCCTGGCCGGCGCGGAGTCCGACGGCCTGGGCAAGGCGCTCGAGCAATACGAGGCCAGCCGAAAGCTGGAGGTTCTCAAGCTGCAGAACGCCGCGCGCAACTCGACGGAGTGGTTCGAAAACGTCGCGCGTTACGCAACGCTGCCCCCCGAACAGTTCGCCTATAGTCTGCTGACGCGCAGTCAGCGGATCGGTCACGAAAACCTGCGCCTGCGCGATACGACCTACGTCGACCGCATCGAACGCTGGTTTGGCGGCCGCGCGGTGCCGCCGATGTTCGTACCCTTTGCGCTGCGCGGGCTCGAGCTGCAAAACCGCATCGTTGTCTCGCCGATGGATATGTATAGCTCGGTCGACGGCACCCCGGGTGATTTTCATCTCGTCCACCTGGGCACGCGCGCGCTTGGCGGCGCGGGCTTGGTCTTTACGGAGATGACGTGCGTAACGCGAGAGGGGCGTATTTCGCCGGGTTGCGCCGGCATGTACCTGCCGGAACACGTGCCCGCATGGAAGCGGATCGTTGACTTCGTCCACGCATCCTCGCGTGCAAAGATCTGCTTGCAGCTCGGGCATTCCGGGCCCAAGGGCTCGACGAAGCTGCTGTGGGACGGCATGGACGAGCCGCTCGACGAGGGCACGTGGCCGCTCGTTGCGCCATCGGCGATTCCATACTCGCCGCGAAACCAAGTGCCTGCGGAGTTGAGCCGCGCGGAGATGGACGACATTCGCGACGCCTTTGCGCGCGCCGCCGGCATGGGAATGGAAGCGGGCTTCGACATGCTCGAGCTGCACTGCGCCCACGGATATCTGCTTTCGTCATTTATCACGCCGCTGCGAAACCATCGCCGCGACGAGTACGGCGGCTCGCTGGAGAATCGTCTGCGCTATCCGCTGGAGGTCTTCCGCGCGATGCGCGCGGTTTGGCCGGCGGAACGGCCGATCTCGGTGCGCATCTCGGCGACCGATTGGGTGGAGGGCGGCATCGACGGCCACGACGCCGTCGAGATCGCGCGCGCGTTCAAGGGCGAGGGCGCCGATCTCATCGACGTCTCGGCCGGCCAGACGACGCCCGACGCAAAGCCCGTATACGGGCGCATGTTTCAGACGCCGTATTCGGATAGGATTCGCAACGAAGTCGGAATCGCGACGATGGCGGTTGGGAACATCACCGACGTCGATCAAGTCGACGCGATTCTCGCCGGCGGTCGCGCCGATTTGGTCGCGCTGGGCCGCCCGCATTTATCCGATCCGTTCTGGACCCTGCATGCCGCGGCGCAACTCGGCTACGAAGAGGCGCCCTGGCCCGTGCAGTACCTCTCGGGCAAAGAGCAGCTCGAGCGACTTGCCGCCCGGGCGCGCGAGGCGGCCTCGTGAGGCTCGACGGGAGACACGCCGTCGTAACCGGTGGCTCGCGCGGCATCGGCCTCGCCATCGTGGAACGCCTCGCGCAAGAGGGCGCGCGCGTCAGCATCGTGAGTCGTTCGTCCCCCCGCGTCGCCGCGTTTCATGCGGCGGCCGATGTTTGCAGCGAAAGCGAGGTCCGAGCAGCCTTTAAAGCGTGCCGCGATGCCAACGGGGCGATCGACATTCTGGTGAACAATGCCGGCATCGTCGAGTCCGCAACGCTGGCGCGGACGTCCGCCGAAATGTGGGATCGAATCATCGCAACGAACTTAAGCGGCACCTTCCTCTGCACGCGCGAAGTCTTCTCCGAGATGACGGCGGCAAAGTGGGGACGCATCGTGAACGTCGCCAGCACTGCCGGCCTCGCTGGTGCGCCGTACATCGCGGCCTATTGCGCCAGCAAACACGGCGTGGTCGGCTTCACGCGCGCCGCCGCCGCAGAAGCGGCCGGGACCGGCGTGACCGTCAACGCGATCTGTCCGGGCTACACGGAGACCGACATTCTCCGCAATGCCGTCGCGAACATCACCGCGAAGACCGGCCGAGACGAAGAAGAGACGCGCCGGATCTTAGCGGCAAACAATCCCGAAGGCCGCATCGCGACCGTCGAGGAGGTCGCCGAGGCGGTCCTGACGTTGATTGCCGGATCACAAACCGGCGCCGCCCTGATCGTCCCGGAGACGCCACGATGACACTCATTTGCTACGCGCCGTACCAGCGCAGGTGGGGCCAGATCTCCGAGAGAGGCGCGATGGGGTCGCGGCAGAGATAGATCGGCGCCGGCCCCTCGACGACCCATTTGTAGGGTTCCGTTGACGTGCGAACGAGGGTGACGCTGCGGTAGTACCGCCGCAAGAGATCGATGCGCGTGGCGCCGATTGCCACCAGTGTTGCCCCATCGTAGCCGCGCGTTCCCCAGAGGTAGTAGTTGTTTTGGCTCGAGATTGCCGGCGGTAATCCGTAGCGTGGTCCGAAGAAATCCAGGGCCCCGGCGTCGCCGTACGTGTCGGCGTAAATCGCCGTGCGTGCGCGAATATCGTCCGGCAGCGCAAAGTAAACCTGGGCGACATCGCCCGCAAGCCGATCCCAGCCGAACTCCTCGGCAAAGACCGGCTGGATCAGATGCGCCGGCGTTCCGTCTCGTCCGGTCAGGCCGAGAACCTTCGCGTACGCAACGATTCCGTCTACCGGCAGAACCGGCAGCGATAAAGGAAGCGCAAGAATAGCCACCGCAACCAGCGCGCCAAGGACGGGCGCTCGCAGCGCGGCGGCAGCGCGCTCGGTCACGACCGCGCCCATCGCAAGCAGCGTTGCATAGATGCCGATGATGTAGTAGCCTTTCGCGCCGAGCGCTACGGCGGCCAAGAAGAGCAAAACGTAGGCAAGCGGGATGAAACGCAAATCACGCAGGGCCGCTACCCGAAACGGTGCGACGATCCCCGCTAACCAGATCGGGGCCGCAAGCGGATTGGTGTACAGCAGCTGCTCGAGCGCGAAGGCCGCGGAGTTATTGGCTAGGCTGCGGTACTCCAGCGCGAGGCCGTTAGCAAAAGCGGGCCGATGCGCGGCGTCGCCGCGAACGACCTCTAAGAAGGGCCAGCCATGCGCCGCCTGCCAGGCGAGATTCGGTGCAAGTGTGAGGGCGACAACCGCGGCGGCATATATGGCGTAAGGCGTTCGCAGCGCCCGGCGCTCGTTCGTTAACAGCAATCCGGCGATTAGCGCAGCAACGAGCAGTCCGATCGAATATTTCGCGTACGCGCTCAGCGTGATGGCGACGGCGAGCGCGAGCCACAGCCGCGGCGGCGCACTCGCGGGGCCGCGAACGATGCGAACCGTAAGATAGATCGCAAGGGTCCAGAAGAAGGGCTCAAACGAGGTCGTCGTCAGCGTGTTGCCCAGCAGCAGATAGGCCGGCATCAGCAGGGTTGCGATTCCGCCGAGTATTTGTGCAAGAGTTCCGCCGCCAAGCTCCTTGGCAAGGCGCACGGCCAGATAGACGGTTCCGGCGGCCGCGAGAATCGGGAGCGCACGCAGCGCCACAAGCGGATATCCGGCCGGGCCGGCGAGCCACGCCGCCACGGCGACGAGCGGCGGCTGATCGACGTACCCCCAAGCGAGATGCTTCGAGCAGGCGATAAAATACAGCTCGTCGCGAAAGTAGCCGTAGCGCCACGCCGTCGCGGCGTGCAGCAGCAAGGCGGCGCAGAGCAGGCCGAGGGCGATCACGCCGTTCGGCGAGCGGCGACCAGGAGGCTCAGGGCAAAGCCGCAGACCCCCGACCAAATCCACGAACCGAGCGCGACATTCCAGTCCCACCAAATACCGTCGGCGACGAACGTCGCCAGCAGATAGACGCCGGTGTACGTCATGGGAACGGCAACGGCAAACACGCGGAAGGCGATCGTCTTTGCGGGGGATGGATGCGGGTCGCAGCGCGCAACGAGAAAGTCGGCGACGATGCCGGTGATCAGCGATTGCACGATCGTCACGACGAGCAACGGCGTCTGATTGGTGAAGGCCGCCGCCGCCGGAGCGTTCCCGATTATGAAGAGCGCGGTCAGCGCTCCGCGAGTCGGGCGAATGCGCGAGACGAGCCAGAGGGCGAAGCCGCCGATCAGAATGCTCTCGAGAATGATGCTGAGAACGCCGCTGGCGATTTTATAGTAGCCGATCGAGAGTGCCGTGAGGTAATCCGGTGTAAACGGAACGATGGGCGGCGGAACATTGGTTCGGCCGGCGCCCGGATCGAATCCGTAGGCCGTGCCGAAATGCGTGAGGATGAGCCAGGTCGCGAGGCCGAGCACGAGGGGCAGCTGGCGCGAAGGCGTGGCGGCATCGCGCGCCGCCAGCACCGAGCGAATGGGGCCGCTCGCAACGAGAAAGATTCCAAGGCCGAGAATTTGATGCGTCGGGCTGAGCAGCGCGTCGACACCCTCTTCGATTCCGAAGAAACGATGCCAGAGCATATCCCCGATACCCGCGGCGACGAAGATCGGAATGCCCAAGAGCGCCAGCCGGTAGGGGCGCGGAACGGTGTCGGGCCAGGCGTAACCGCGACCGCGCGCGCGCAGGACAAAGGCCCCGACCATCAACACCAAGGCCAACATGCCCGAGTAGAAGACGGCGTGATATGGGGTGAAGAAGCTTTCCACCGGCACGTGACCGTGCGCCCACGCATCGAGAAAAAATCCGCCGGAAATCCAGACGCCGCAAATGCCGACCGCGTAATCGAGCGCGAGGCTTCGTGGGGCCGCGTTCTGCATTATCCCCCGGCCTTTAGGCTCCGCGCTCGGAGGTTCCCCTAAACCGGAGCAGGTGGCGTCACGGCGAGGCCGTACGACCTTGGACGTGCTGGTTCGCATCGGGGCGTGTTCGTTCGCACTGCTGTCGGTCGCATGCGGATCGCGAGTTCCGCCCGTGCCGGCCAACGCGATCGTCGGTGCCGATTCAGCGCTCCCTACGCCCAAGGTCGAGCCGAACGACGCGCCACCGAAGATTCTGGGAATTCGTTTCTCCTCGCTCGACGTTCGGCGCGGCGAGCACTGGTCCGGCTGGTTCGTGACCGGCACCGATGTAGCGAGCGTCGAGGTGCGCACGAGTTTGTTCTCCATCAACGTTCCTCACGTGGCTCCCGGACGCTTCCAGTTCACGCTCGACGTGCTCGACACTCCGCCGATCTTCGTTCGCTCCTATAGTCTGCGCGTGATCGCGCGCAATAGCGCCGGCGACGCCAACGAAGAGGATCTGCCATTTCGTATCAGATGAACGGAGCACGCACGCAGCTCGACGACTCGAAGGTCTTGAGCGTTACGCTGGACCGGCCCGCCCGCAAGAACGCGCTGACGTTCGAGCTCTATCGCGAGCTGACGAATATGTTTGCGTCTTTGCAAACCGACCCAGCCGTTAGAGCCGTGTTGCTGACCGGTGCCGGCGCCGACTTTTGCTCCGGCGGCGACGTGCACGAAATCATCGGGCCGCTCACTCGGAGTTCTTCGCAGCAGCTCTTGGAGTTCACGCAGATGACCGGTGATTTGGTGAAGGCGATGCGCGCGTGTCCGCAGCCGATCGTCGCCGCAATCGACGGAATTTGCGTCGGCGCCGGAGCGATTCTGGCGATGGCGAGCGATCTGCGTCTGGGGACGGAGCGCTCGCGCGTTGCCTTCCTTTTCGTCCGCGTCGGCTTAGCGGGATGCGACATGGGCGCATGTGCCATGCTGCCGCGCATCGTAGGGCTCGGCCGCGCAAGCGAGCTGCTCTATACCGGTCGCGCGCTGCCGGGCAAAGCGGCCCACGAATGGGGATTTTATAACGAACTCTGCGCACCCGATGCACTGGGCGAACGTGCGCTCGAGCTGGCGCGCGCGATCGCGCAGGGTCCGAGCGTGGCTCACGCGATGACGAAGCGAATGCTGCTCGAAGAGTGGGCGTTGCCGCTCGACGAAGCCATCGACGCGGAGGCTCGCGCGCAGGCACTCTGCATGGAGACCAAGGACTTTCGGCGCGCCTACGAAGCGTTCGTCGCGAAGCGGCCGCCGCAGTTCGAAGGCGATTAGTAAATGCTCGATCTCCCACTGTTCGACGAAGAGCATCGCGCCTTTTCGGCGAGCCTGGAGGCCTGGCTCGACGGTGCGGCGGTGGCCGACGACGAGTCGGATGCGGCGACGACCTCGCGCGCTTGGGTACGCGCGTTGGCAGACGGCGGATGGCTGCGAGCCTGCGTGCCTGGTGAGTACGGCGGAGTTCGTGCCGAACTCGATGTGCGAACGCTTTGTCTCGCGCGAGAGCGGCTCGCGTACCGGAGCGCGCTGGCGGATTTTGCCTTCGCCATGCAAGGCTTGGGCGGCGGACCGATTGCCCTCTACGGCGGCGCCGAGCTAAAACGGCGTTACTTGCCCGAGATCGCCGCGGGCCGTTGCATCGCGGCCTTCGCGTTGTCTGAGTTCGAGGCCGGCTCCGACGCCGGCGCGCTGACGACGCGCGCGCGACGCGAACATGGCGGCTACGTTCTCGACGGCGAGAAGGCCTGGATATCCAATGCCGGCATTGCAAATCTTTACGTCGTCTTCGCTCGAACGGGCGAGGCGGGCACCAAAGGCCTAAGCGCTTTTGCGGTAGATGCCGCTGCAACCGGGTGTCTTGCGGAGAAACCGATTGAAACGATCTCGCCGCATCCGCTGGGCTCCTTGCGCTTAGACGGCGTTGCGGTTTCGGATGAGTGCCTGATCGGCCGGGAAGGCGAGGGCTTCAAGATTGCGATGGCGGTGCTCGACGTCTTTCGCAGCACGGTTGGTGCCGCTGCCCTCGGCTTTGCGCGACGAGCTTTGGACGAATCCGTAGCGCACGTGAAGACGCGGCATCTGTTCGGCAGGCCGCTGGCCGACCTCCAGCTCACGCAAGCGGCGCTTGCGACGATGGCGACCGACGCCGATGCCAGCGCGCTGCTCGTCTACCGCGCCGCGTGGGCCAAGGATAGCGGTCGCGCGCGCGTTACCCGCGAGGCAGCGATGGCGAAGTGGTTTGCGACCGAGGCCGCGGGTCGCGTCTGCGACCGGGCGGTGCAGCTTTTCGGAGGGCGCGGCGTCACGCGCGGCGAGATCGTCGAACGCTTATACCGCGACGTTCGCGCGTTGCGCATCTACGAAGGCGCCAGCGAGATTCAGCAACTGGTTATCGCGCGCCAGCTCCTGGCAACCTGAGATGAGCGGGCATCTCGACCGGTTCGCGCGGGAGCGCCTGCCGCCGGCGCACGAGCTGCCGGAGCTGCGCTTCGACCTTCCCGAGCTGCGCTATCCGGATCGCCTCAACGCGGCCACGCGTCTGCTCGATGCTCGCATCGAGGAAGGAGAAGGCGCGCGGCGTTGCATCATTGCGCCCCGCGGCCTTTGCTGGAGCTATGCCGATCTGCGCGATGCGGCCAATCGCATCGCCAACGTGCTCGTCGCAACGACCGGCTTTGAGCCCGGAAATCGCGTGCTGCTTCGTGCACCGAACTCGCCGATGCTGGCGGCCTGCTGGTTCGCCGTGCTAAAAGCGGGCGGTATTGCGGTGACGACGGTACCGCAGTATCGTGCCGCCGAGTTGCGCTTCATTATGGAGAAGGCGCAGGTCAAACGTGCGCTTTGCGACGTTCGATTGCGCGACGAGCTCGAGCAGGCTTGCAGCGGCTCTGACGGCCTGCGGACGCTCTGCTTCAACGGAGACGCGCCGGCGGCAGGTTCGCTCGAGGACCTCATGCGCGGCGCTTCGACGGAGTTTGCGAATGCCGGCACCGCTGCCGAGGACGTCGCGCTTATTGCGTTTACCTCCGGAACCACCGGAACGCCGAAGGCAACGATGCATTATCATCGCGACGTGCTGGCGACCTGCGACACGTATTGCGACCGCGTGCTGCGGCCGCGCCGCGACGATCTCTTCTGCGGAAGCCCGCCGCTGGCGTTTACGTTCGGCCTGGGCGGCCTGCTGCTCTTTCCACTCCACGCCGGCGCCGCGACGCTCTTGCTTGAAAAAGCCGGCCCGATCGAACTGCTCGAGGCGATCGCGGCGTTCGGTGTAACGACGATCTTCACCGCGCCGGTCGCCTACCGCACGATGGCAGCGAAGGTCCCCCAGTACGATCTCTCAACGCTGCGCGCGTGCGTCTCCGCCGGCGAGACGCTTCCTAAAGCCGTCTGGGAGCAATGGCGCGCAACCACCGGCTTGGAAATTCTCGACGGCATCGGCAGCACCGAGATGTTGCATATCTTCCTTGGGTCGCCGCGCGACGAAGTGCGCGCCGGCTCGACGGGACGCGTCGTGCCCGGATACGTCGCCGAGATTCACGACGACGCGGGGCGCCCAGTGCCCGACGGTACCGTGGGACGCCTCGCCGTCAAAGGCCCAACGGGCTGCAAATATCTGCAAGACGAGCGCCAGCGAAACTACGTGCAGGGCGGCTGGAACTATCCGGGCGACGCCTACCGCCGCGACGCCGACGGATACTATTGGTACGTCTCTCGCATGGACGACATGATTCTCTCGGCCGGCTACAACATCTCGGGCCCCGAGGTCGAACAGGCGCTCATCGCCCACCCCGACGTCAAAGAAGTTGCCGTCGTAGGCAAGCGCGATCCGGCAAAGGAGACGAACTTCGTCAAAGCCTTCGTCGTGCTTGCCGACGGCTGCGCCGCGACCGGCGCAAAGGCGGACGAGCTGCGCGAGTTCTGCAAAGCCCAGATCGCGCCGTTCAAAGCGCCCCGCGAGATCGAGTTCGTCAACGAACTCCCCCGAACCGAAACCGGCAAACTCCAACGCTACAAACTCCGCAACAACAACAACGTGTCATCGTAACACTCCCGTTGTCATCGCGAAGTCGAAGGATGACCTGGCGACCACGTCACGCGCGACTCGCGCCGCCGTCCCTTGCATCTGCCCAGTGTTTTTCTCAGCTATGCTGGCGTTCTGCCATACCTCGAGGGCAATCGTTGGAGTGTCTCTCGCAATGGCGTTCTGTGTGACGAGTTTCCGCGGTTGCCCCGAACCGGCGGAGTTTTCCGCGGGAGGCGATTCGGCAAGGAAGATCATGCGCGCTCCAACGACCGGAGCGGACAATCCCCAGAGCGCCGCTAGCGAGCTCGCAGATCCAAAACGAATCGACTAAGTAATCGACTATTCGTCCCCCGGTAAAACTGCGGTCGCTTCGATCTCTACTTTCGCACCGTCTTCGAGCAGATCCGCAACTTGCACGAGCGTCATCGCCGGATAATGCGCGCCGACGATTTCGCGATACGCCCTACCGAGCGCGGCGAGGTTGTCGCGGTACTCTTGCTTATCGGTGACGTACCACGTCACGCGGATGAGGTGCTCGGGATCTCCGCCGGCGGCGCGAAGCACGGCGACCACGTTGTGCAGCGCCTGGCGCGCTTGCTCGATGAAGCCTTCACCAACCAACTCGCAGCGCTCGTTCCAGCCGATCTGACCGGCGACGGCGAGGAAGCGGCCCTCTGCCACGACGCCGTGGGCGTATCCGCTAGGCCGCGGCCAACCTTGGGGTTCGATCCTGCGACTCACCGCGCAGCCTTTTCCCGCACGCCCGCGCGCAGCCTGTTACGACCGAGCGCTAGATAAAGGTTCGCCGCCCTTGTTAAGCAAACCAAGTCCGGCAAGTTTGCAGTCGCGCTGGAGCCGAAAGGGGCAGCACTTATGTCCGTCACGCAACCTCCCAAAGATACGCCGTTCGGGCTCGAGCCGAATGTGGCGGCCGGGCTTGCCTACCTCTTCACGTGGGTGGGCGGCCTAGTGATGCTGCTCGGGGGCGGCACGAACAAATTCGTGAAATGGTCCGCCGCGCAGTCGATTACGATGTGGGGCCTATATTGGTTGGTTTGGATCGTCTGGACGTTTGCCACCATGATGGTGCACCCGCTGCTCCTGTTGTCGCCCCTCCTTTGGCTGTGGGCGCTGCTGTTCTTCGCTCTTTGGATCTGGACGACGATCACGGGGTTCCAGGGAAACGAGCTACGCCTTCCGGTCATTAGCGGGTTGACGGAAAGCATTTTCAAGACGCAGCTTTAAGAGCGGGCGCTCGAACAAATAGGTTGCCGCCGTCGCGACGGCGATCGCAAGTACAAAGGCAAGCTCGGTATACCGGGCTTGCCACTTTGCGTCCTCGTGAGGATTTCCGGTGTACGGCGGGACGTGATGCCAGAGCAGCTCTCGCGCGATGATCTGATGGTACAGGTAGAGATTGTAGGAGATCGCGGCGAGAAACCGCATCGGCGCGTTATCCAAGAGTATCTGCCACCATCGCGGGCTCGCCAGCGAACCCAGCGCCATCGCGCTGAATGCCACGCCGAGCAGCGGCCGGCCATCGATTTGCCACACGCCCGACCACTGATCGGCAAACCGGTAGGCAAAACAGTTCGCCAGCAGGACCCAGAGCGCCGCAAACCCGCCGATCGCGATCAGCGGAGCAGTCGCGCGCATGGCGGGCGCTCGAAGCAGATGACCCCGAGCGACAAAGAGATGCGCACTGAGCATCCCCAGTCCAAAGACGTCGAGATAGCCGGGGAGATTCTCTTCATATTGGCCGAAGAGCGTGGTGAAGCAACAGTGAGCGAACCAGGCGCGCCACAACCAAGCGATCGCGATCATCGCGCCTGCCGATAACCACGGCCGGCGCGCAAACGCCCACCAGATCAACGGAAAGACACAGTAAAACTCGACTTCGACGGCGAGCGTCCAGAGTACGCCGTTGATGCTGCCGTATCGGTCGGGGAACCAGGTATGAATAAACAGCAGGTGGGTAGTCAGGTCCGGAACGAGCGCCGCGCTCGGTTGCCTTTGAGCGTAGCCAAGCGCATACGCGACTCCGATCGAGAGGACGTAGGAGGGGACGATCTTGATGAAGCGGCGCCACGCGAAATGACCCCAGGGGGGCGGCGGCCGCCCCAGCTCCGCCGCTCGGAAGAACGGATACGAGATGACGAAGCCCGAGAGAAAAAAGAAGAGCGTGACGCCGGCGAAGCCGGTGGCCGGCAAGAAGGCGAGCCAAGAGGGCGGGGAGAGCCACGAAATCTCCCAGACGTGGTACCAAAGGACGAGCAGGACCGCCAGACCGCGCAAGCCGTCCAGAACGCCCAACCGCGGATTTTCGTGCAACCCGCCGCTCGCCGCCATGCGACCCCCCATTTGACGCCAAAAAGAGGCCCTGATATAGTTGATGCTCGGTCCCACCTGCGGGTGAGGCCGTTGTTTGTGTCGTTTACTTTTGTGGGGAGCAAGCCATTCCGACGA
>Ga0070733_10002653_pt1 | contig 12533 bp, 11 predicted proteins | sample Coa_R1_9_FD_66450 | JGI IMG/M metagenome (GOLD analysis project Ga0070733, IMG submission 66450) | Surface soil microbial communities from Centralia Pennsylvania, which are recovering from an underground coalmine fire - Coalmine... | ecosystem: Environmental > Terrestrial > Soil > Unclassified ... | reverse complement strand
TCCGAAACCTTCGAAGACTTCCCGCATCGTGCGGATATCGAAAACCAGCAAATCCGGGTCGAGCCTTTTCACTTCGGCGCGAACCGGCGCGGTCATCTCGGCCGGATCCCCCGCGGTATGGATGAACAGCGTCATGCGCGGCTGGGAATCCTGCTCGTAGGGGATGTACATGTAAGGCTTCGGCGCCTCCGAGGCGTCCTCGTACTTGCCGTCGCGAGCAATCCCCACGATCTCGGCCATCGGGCCCGTTTCCGCGTACAGGCGGACTTTGCGGCCGATCGCGCCGCCATCCGGATAGAGACGCCGCGCGAGGGTCTCATTCACCACGATCACCCGCGGCGATTTCTCCGTGTCGCGATCGTCGATGGCACGGCCGCGCAGGATCGGCGTGGCCATGGTGTCGAAGAAACCCGGCTCGACTTTGTTGAAAATGATGTAGCCAAGATTCTCGCCGTCCCGAATGACGGCGGTATTAGAATAACTCGGGCCTAATTGAACGTGGCTTCCCAGCGCAACCTCGCGCACACCGGGCAGAGCCCGCACGCGCTCCTGAATCTGTCGATAGAAAATATCCGTCCGAGCTCGCGGATATCCCGCCATCGAGGGATCGAACGTCATCAGAAGCACGTTTTCGGTGCGGAAGCCCGGATTCGCCTGCGAGCTCAAAACGAAATTCTTTACCAGCAACGCCGCCAGCACCAGGGTTAGCACGGACAGCGCGGCCTGAATCGCGGTCAGCCAATTGCGCGGACCCTTCCCACGGCCGTCGCTCTCCCTGGCCGACGAAGCGAGATCCACGCGGGTGGCGCGGAACGCCGGCATGAGCCCGAACATCAGTACCGCGGCCACCATGGCGGCCAGACTGTAGAGCAATACGCGCGTGTCCATCCGCGCCACGATCAGCATCGGCAGGTCCGCCGGCAATCGAATCGACGACAAGTACCCGATTGCCCAGCGCCCCAGCAGTAAGCCCCCCGCCGTGCCCAGCGCAGCAAGCAGGACGCTCTCCGTGAGCAATTGACGGATCAGCCGGCCTCGGCTGGCGCCTACGGAAAGGCGGATCGCGATCTCCTTGGCGCGGGCGCTGTTGCGGCCAAGCAGCAGGTTGGCCACGTTGATGCACGCGATCCGCAGCACGGCCACCGCCAGGACCAGCAGCCCCAGCGAGGCCATCTCGCCCTCGGGCGCCTGTTGCAAGCGGCTGCTCCGGTCGGTCAGTACGGCGAAAGTGTGCCGCCGGTTCGTGTCCGGATAGGCGCGTTCGAGGACCCCTCCGAGAGTCGTGAAGTCGGCTTGAGCGGCGGAAAGATCCACGCCTGGTTTTAACCGACCGACCAAATCGAGCGGATGATCCAGAGGATCGGTCAGCATCGTACGAGATGGATCGATCCGTGGCGTGGCGTTCAAGGGGAGATAGATCTCGGGCGAAATGCGCAATGTTCCCTGGAAGCTCTCCGGCAGGACTCCGACGATGGTCGCAAGCTGCCTATTGATTCGCACTTGGGAGCCCACGATGTGCGGATCGGAGTGAAACTTTCCCTCCCAGGCCTGGCGGCTCAGCACAAGGGGAATCTCTCTCATCCCAGGAGAGTCTTCAGCCTGGCTGAACACTCGGCCGAGGATCGGTTGGACGCCGAGAACGGCAAAGTAATCACCGCTCACGAAATCGCCATAGGCGAAGCGCGCAAGCTCAGCGGCCTGGGTCTGGACGGCGAGGAATGTGTCCTGTTCGGCGGCGAGACCCGCGAGCGTCCGGTTCTTGTCCCGAAGCTCGGTGTATTCGCGATACGACAACCGGGCCAGCCGCAGCTCCGGAATGCTGGCATGAACGCGAACGATTTCGGATGCGCGCGGCACGTCGAGCGGGCGCAGAAGCAGGCCATCGACGAAGCTGAAGATGGCGCTGTTCGCGCCGATCCCCAACGCTAGTGAGAACACCGCGGCAGTGGTGAAGCTCGGATTCCGCGCCAGACTTCTCGCGGAGTAGCGCAGGTCCTTTGCAATCGATTCGATCCAGGACAATGGGTCGGCTTCGCGAGCCCGCTCCTTGAGGCGAGTCGTGTTCCCCATTTCCCGCAGCGCCGCGTAGTGCGCTTCTTCCGGCGCGAGGCCGAGCTCGATCCCAGCTTGTGTCGCAAGATCTAGGTGCGCCTGGACTTCCTCCTCCAACTCAGGACGAGATCGCCATTGCAGCCACCGCGGAAGTTTCATGACGTCCTCCTTACGCTTCCTTGGGCTTCAGAATCCGTGATACCGCGCGCACCATGGTCTCCCATTTGCTGGTTTCTGAAGTCAGCCGCGACCGTCCGGCCCGCGTCAGCTTGTAGAATCGCGCCCGCCGGTTGTTGTCCGACGTGCCCCATTCCGACGAGATCAGGCCGGCACGCTCCAGCCGTTGCAGCGACGGATACAGCGAGCCGTGATCCACCAGCAAAACATCGTCGGAGGTTTGCTGGATCGCGGTCGCGATCCCGTGCCCGTGGTTCGGCCCGAAAACCAGGGTTTGCAAAACCAGCAGATCGAGCGTGCCCTGAAGCAATTGAACTTTTTCCGAATCAGCCATTCTAGTAGATAGACTACTAGAACTCTGGGAGATTGTCTACTAGAAAATGCGAGCGTCGCCGCTTTTCTCCCCACGCTTTATACTGAAGCCGGAAGGAGATTCTTATGGACGTCGACCGGCGAGCATTGATGGCGTTCCTCGGCGGGCCGGAGGCAGTCGCGGCCATGTCCGACGAGGCCAAAGCCGACGCGCTGGAGCACTATATGGCGCTCCAACTGAATCAGGCAAAGGCGCACGAAAAGACGGCAGCCGAGGCGACGAAGTTCCCATCCATGGCCGAAGTCGAGGCGCAAATCGAGACCCGCGGGAGTCGCCGGGGCGTCGGAAATCTGTTCCTTTCGAGCACCGGCCACGTCTCCAAGCTGCCGCCCATGCCGGAAAAACCAACGCTGGCCGACTTCTTCCATTTGCGCTTCAAAGTCACCTCCAATCACGTGCTGCAAAGCGCCAATCTGGCGATGAAGAACCACATGTCCGAGGAGATCATCCTGGCCTGCCTGCTCCACGACACTGTGCAGGAACTGATCAAGGTGGATCACGGCTGGTGGGGCGCACAGCTTTACGAACCCTACGTTTCCGAGAAGGTTGCCTTCGCCATCCGCTACCATCAGGCGCTGCGCTTTTACGAAGACAAGGCCGCCGGCTACGAATACCCCGATCTCTACCGCAATCTGTTTGGCGAGGACTACAAGCCCGAGCCGTACATCGAAGCAACCTATAAGATGGTGCGCGCCCACAAATGGTACATGGAGCCGCGCCTGGTAACGGTGAACGACCTGTACGCTTTCGAGCCCGGCGTAAATCCGACGCTGGAGCAGTTTACCGATATCATCGGCCGCAATTTCAAACAGCCCAAGGAAGGGCTGGGTTTCGACGGCAGCCCCGTCGCGCACATGTGGAGGTCGATCGCCATGCCCGATCGCCCTTTGTAAACTTCATCGATAATTGGAAGAGTATGAGCACAGCCTCTCTTCCGATGACCTTGCCGGCGCGGTATTACACCGATCCGGAAATCTTTCGCAAGGAGATCGAGCGCTTTTACTTCGGCCGGTGGATCTGCGCCGGGCGCGACAGCGCCATCCCCAATCCTGGCGACTACTTCCTGTGCGAGCTGACCGGGGAAAGCGTCATTGTTACGCGCGACGCCTCGGGCGATGTGCGCGGATTTTACAACGTGTGCCGGCATCGCGGCACACGCCTGTGCGAGGCGCCTGAAGGTTCGCTCCCCGGCCGCCGCATCACCTGTCCGTATCATGCCTGGTCGTATGGGCTCGACGGGACGTTGCTGGGAGCCCCTCATGCCGAACGCCCCGGCTTTTCACGCGCCGACTATCCGCTCCATTCCGTTCACACCGAGGTCTGGGAAGGCAACATATTCGTGCATTTCGGCTCGCCGAAGGAGTCCGTCGCGGAGCAGCTCGCGCCGGTGGCCCGGAAATTCGGGAACTGGCGAATGTCGGAGTTGCACCTGTACCGGCGCATGATCTACGACGTCAAGGCCAATTGGAAACTGATCGTCCTCAATTACAATGAGTGCCTGCACTGCCCCTTCGTGCATCCATTGCTGAACCCTTTGACCGACTACCTGGGCGCGGATAATGAAGCCCCCAACCCGGCCTACATCGGCGGCGTGATGTTTTTCCGCAATGGCGCCGAGACTATGAGCTTCGAAGGCGGCCGCCGTGGGCGAGCTTACCTGCCCGGCCTGACGGAAGAACAGCAAGGCTGGGCTGCCTTTTACGCTATCTATCCGAATCTTCTGCTCAGTCCTCATCCCGATTACCTGCTGACGCACACTCTCTGGCCCAAGGCCGCGGACCGCACCGAGATCGTTTGTGAAGTCCACTTCCGTCCCGAGGAAATGGCCAAGCCGGACTTCCAGGCCGAGGACGTGACCGGTTTCTGGGACGTGATCAATCGAGAAGACTGGCGGGTCGCCGAGCTTTCGCAGGCTGGCATTTCGTCGCGGGCGTACACGCCAGGGCCGTACACCAAGCGCGAAGAACTGCTGCATGCGTTTGATCGGGATGTGCTGGCAATTGACGGGGAGTAGGCGGCGGCCCTTTTCGCAGCGGCCCGGCTTCCCGGCCAATCACTTCGCTAGCTAAAAAAGTCGTGAAAAACACGCGCCCCCAAAGAATGCCTATACTGTCAAGAACGCCAAGGAGCGTTCTTCAGAAATGGGAAACCTGTCTGTTCCTGTTCGCCGGGCATTGCTCTGCGTGCTCACTCTTCTCTCAGCCGCGGGCGCGATGGCGCAAAGCGCCGCGCCCGACTTGGAAAAGCGCCTCGCTGATTTGGACAAAGCCACCAAGGCCGCGCAGATGTCCGGCGACAACGCCTGGATGCTGACCAGCTCGGCTTTGGTGTTGATGATGACCGGCCCGGGCCTGGCTCTGTTTTATAGCGGGCTGGTACGCCGCAAGAATGTGCTCGGCACCATGATGCAAAGCTTCATTCTGATGGCCACTACGACGATTCTCTGGGCGGTTGTCGGCTACAGCATCGCCTTTGCCGAGGGAACGCCGTTCTTCGGCGATCTGCGCTATCTCTTCCTGCGTGGCGTGGGCGCGGCGCCCAATGACGCGTACGGCCCCACCATTCCGCAGCAGACGTACATGATCTACCAGCTGATGTTCGCGATCATTACGCCGGCGCTGATCTCGGGTGCTTTCGCGGAGCGGATGAAATTCTCGGCCATGCTGCTGTTCATGACGCTGTGGTCGCTGATCATTTATTTTCCGATGGCGCACATGGTCTGGGGCAAAGGCGGATTCTTCAACGCCAGCCTGGGCGGCCGGATTCCCGCGTTCGATTTCGCGGGAGGCACGGTGGTCCACATCACTAGCGGTGTTTCGGCGTTGGTGTGCGCTTTGTACCTGGGCAAGCGGGTGGGTTATCCGAATGAGGGAATGCGGCCGCATAACCTGGTGCTGAGCGTCGTGGGCGCGTGCCTTCTCTGGGTAGGCTGGTTCGGGTTCAACGCGGGTAGCGCCGTTAACGCGGGCTCCCTGGCGTCGAGCGCTTTCGTCGCTACGCATTTCGGAGCCGCGGCCGCTGCGCTGGGCTGGATGTTCGCCGAATGGCTCCACTCCGGCAAGCCCAGCGTGCTGGGCGCGATCTCAGGTTGCGTCGCGGGATTGGTGGCCATCACGCCCGCCTCCGGATTTGTGCAGCCGTTTCCGGCGATCGTGATCGGCGCGGCCGCCGGAGTCGTCTGCTTCCTCATGGTCACTGCCGTGAAGAAGATGTTCGGCTATGACGATTCTCTCGACGCCTTCGGCGTCCACGGCATCGGCGGGACGCTGGGGGCTCTGCTCACCGGAATCTTCGCCACCAAGGAAGTCAACGACGTCTTTTCCGGCAAGCCCATGGGATGGATCGACGGCAATCCCGGCCAGGTCCTGAACCAGGCGGCGGCGGTTGGCGTATCCTGGGTGCTGGCCATCGTGGGAACCCTGATCATTCTCAAGATTTGCGATGTCACCCTCGGCCTGCGCGTGCAGGAGCAGGACGAGGTGCAGGGCCTCGATCTGAGCATGCACGGCGAGGAAGGTTATAATTTCGAATCGTGAGCGCCCCGTTTGCGTTCATGATTCAAAGGAAAGCTCCATGAAGAGAATCGAAGCCATCATTCAACCCCACAAGCTGGAAGACGTCAAGGAGGCGCTGAAGGCCATCGGCGTCGACGGCATGACCATCACGGAAGTGCGCGGGCACGGGCGCCAGAAGGGCCACAAGGAAGTCTACCGCGGCATGGAGTATCAGGTCGACCTCCTGCCCAAGGTGAAAATCGAGATGGTCATCGCGGACGCCCGCCAGGAGGAAGTGATCCGCACCCTGGCCACCGCAGCCCGCACCGGCAAGATCGGCGACGGTAAGATCTTCGTCTATGAAGTCGCCGACGCCATCCGCATCCGCAATGACGATCGCGGTGACGCGGCCCTGTAGCTTGAACGGGACTACTTCTTCACATCCGTAACGGTGATGTCCAGGCGGTGACAGACGCGGAACCCGAACAGTCCATTCACCTGTAGTGCCGATGCCGGCTGGCGGTTCACTTCCGTGCCGTTGACGCTGAAGATCACGTTCGCGCCATTCACCTGGACCGACAGGTTGTTGGACTGCTTGCCGTCGGCTTCCGGCTTGATGGCCGCGTTCTTGGTCCAGGGCACGACCGCGGTTACCATGGCTCCCTTGCGGGTCGCGATGTAAAACTCGCCGGACTGGCGCACTTCAAAATAGCTGTAGGTTTGATTGTCGCCGTCAAGATTCGAGCCGCCAAAGATCAGTCCATAGGCGTCCGGGTGGGTCGCCTTCGCGTTCTCGCTCATCGTCGCCGAGAACGTGTGATTGCCGGTCGCGGTCCAGGCCGGGTTGTAGTACGTGCCGTTGTTGGAGGGCGGGCCTCCCGTGACAAAGTGCAGAGCGGAGCCTTCCATCGTCAGCTTGTTGTCCGCGCCGGCGCCGGAGTCGGCGCGTACCGACCAGCCCTCGGCCAGATTGCCCGCGGCGTGAGCGACCGCCGCCAAACTAAGACACGCGAGCACGAGGCCCGATCGTGTTCTTGTACTTGAACAGGAGCGAAATGGATTCGTGAGTTTCATGGGAGTTTCCTCAATTATACCGAATGCGCGAACGCTCACGCGCGGAGCCAAGTGCAGACGGGACGCCGCTTCACAGGGCCGGCGGGCGGTCTATCTCCGCGTCCGCCGCTTTACTCAACAGCTGCTGATAGAGTGTTTGTTAGGAGCTGGCGTATGCAAAGATTGCTGTTGTCGATATTCGCTCTCTCGGCCTTGCCAGGGAGCGCGGTGCTCGCCCAAAATATAACCGGAACCTGGCAGGGCACCCTGAAGGTCAATGGGCCCAACGGCTCCGTGGACCTGCGCACCGTGATGAGGATCTCACGGGCTGACGATGAAAGCCTCAAGGGCGTCTTCTACCCCGGCATCGACCAAGGCGCCATGCCCATCAATGTCACCAGCATTACGCTCAAGGGCTCCGCGGTCAAAATCTCTATCACGCAGATGAACGGATCTTTCGAAGGAACTCTGAGCGGGGACGGCAAGACCATCAGCGGGAAGTGGGCTCAGGGCGGTCCCGCACTCCCGCTCAATCTGGTTCGTGCCACTGAAGAAACCGCTTGGACCATACCGGAGCCGCCGCCCCCGCCGGCGTCAATGCCCGCAACCGCGAAGCCGGAATTTGTCGTCGCCACCATCAAGCCCAGCAGCCCCGACGCGCCGCGCGGGGGATATGGCTTCCGGGGCCAGGATGTGACCACCACTAACGTAACAGTGAACTGGATGATCAAACTCGCCTATAACGTGCACGCACGGCAGATCGAAGGGGGACCGGCGTGGCTCGATTCCACCAAGTACGATACTGTTGGTCGTCCGGACACTCCCGGGCAGCCCAGCCGGGATCAGATGAAGCTCATGATTCAGAAATTGCTCGCCGATCGCTTTCAACTCAAGTTCCACACCGAAAAGAGGGAACTGCCGGTGTACGCCATGGTGGTGCTCAAGACCGGCGCGAAGATCACCGTGAGCGCAGGCGATCCCAATGCTTTTCCGGGGATCGGTTTCTCTAGGGGGCCGGGAGAACTTTCCCTCAATGGCCGCAACTCTGGCCTCGACGGGATGGCGAACGCCTTGCAAAGTAATGTCCTGGACAAGCCCGTTGTGAATCAAACCGGCCTCACTGGAAGGTACGACTGGAACCTGAGATTTACGCCCGACGCGACCCAATTGGCCAACTTCGATCCGGGCGCGCCCGTCCCCGCTCCCAACCCCGACGCGCCCCCCGATATCTTCACGGCTTTCCAGCAACAGCTCGGATTGAAGCTGGAATCAACCAAGGCGCCTGTCGATGTGATTGTGATTGAAAAAGTAGAGAGGCCTTCGGAGAATTAAACCGTATTGGCCACAAATGGCAAAAGCCAGCGCGACACGGAAGGGCACAAGCGAGAAAGCCGCCCCCCTGTAACCTTTCCCCAAACGGACGATAGATTGTATATACTGTAGCCGGTATCCTGGTGTGTAGCCGGGGCCGGTTCTCCAAGGTGAGAAATATGCGTCGCGCCCGTCTCCGACAATTGACCGCAGTGCTCTTCGCCGCGTTGCCCGGTGTGTTCGCTGCCAGCTCTTCTTCCATCAAACCTAAGGCCGCGACTAATCTCACCATCGTTCTCGACTTCAACGGCCCCCACTCTCTACAGTCGGTGGCGGCCATGGAGCGGGAGACTCAGGGCATCCTCAAGGACGCCGGCGTGCACCTGGATTGGAAGTCCCGCGAGGAAGCTCAGAGCACTTCTTCCGCCGATCTTGTCGTCGTGCGCTTCAATGGAGCCTGTGAGCTGCCGCCCGCGCCGCTCTATGACGAGTTAGGACCGTTGGCCTCCACCTACGCAACCGACGGCCAGGTACAGCCCTTCAGCGAAGTCTCCTGCGATCGCGTGGGCGCTTTCGTGCGCTCCGGTCTCCACGGCGGCGATTTGAAGAAGGGCGATCTGCTCCTAGGCAAGGCTCTCGGACGCGTGGTCGCTCACGAGCTTGTGCACATGCTCACCGGAGCCAAGGACCACGCCCATGAAGGCGTATTCAAGCCCGGACTGACCGTGGAACAGTTAGTGGCGGGAGAGCTGCCCCTGAGCCCCGGCGACATCGAGCGTCTGCGCGCCCGGCCGTAATCCGGCGGGGCCCAGAGTCTTCGCCCGATCCCGCAGATACTCAAACAGGTACAGTGAGCATCCGATCAGCACCGCCGCAACGGCGTTGACCACCAGCACGCTGACCGCCGTCGCCAGAAACGCCCCGGCGTCGATCCGGCGCATTTTCGTGAGCCGATGCCACGCGCTCCAGTCGAGCAGGCAGAAGCCCATCCACGCCGTCACTCCACCCAGCGCCGCCAGCGGAATGTGAGCCAGGTAGCCCGAGCCCAGCTTTACCAGCAGGAACAGGAACAGCGCGTGCAGCAGGTTGGACATCCGCGTGGTGCCGCCGCAGCGGACCGCCGCCAGACTGCGCGCTGGAATACCCACGCTCATGGGCGCGCCGAAAATTCCAGCACAAAGGTTGGCGATGCCATAAGCTCCCAGTTCCGCATCGGCGTCGGTGCGCTTCATCTGCTGATGACGGCCGCGGAAGTGTTCCACCACTCGGGACGTCATCAGCAGGTTCACCGCCGTCACGAACGCCAGCGCCAAGCCCGATGGAATCACTTGCAGCACGTCTTGCGGGTTCCAGGCGAAGCCGGCGAAAGGCGGTAGCTCCAGCTTTAGCGATCCCACCTCGGGCTCGTGAAACCGGAACATCGCGGCTGCCACTCCCGCCAGCGCTACGCCCACCAAGGGTGCGGGAATGCGCGGTACATATCGCCCGCAGACCGCCGCCGCCGCGATCACCAGTCCGCTCAAGACAAATGGAGCCAGCCGCGCGCTGCCCAGTTCCCGCAGCACGTCCATCATCTGCGAGACCGCGTTCCCGCTACCCGGCGCGGCCACTCCGAAAATCACGTTCAACTGCGAGATCACCATGATCCCGCCGATGCCAGCGGAAAATCCCGCGACTACTGCGTGCGGCACCTTGCTCACGTGCCGTCCCAGCCGGAGCACGCAGAACGACATCATCAGCACCGACGCGACGATTGAAACCTTCGCGGCCCCGCCGATCCCTTGGCTCCGCACGGCCGCCGCGATGAACGGCACCGTGACGCTCCCCGTTCCCCCGATCAGCATCGGGTTCCGGCCCATCAGCGCGATCACGGGAGCCGTCAGTACCGACGTGAGGATCCCCAGGATGGGTGGAAGTCCCATCAGTGCGGCCATGGAGAGGCCATACGGCAGAGCGATCAACGCCGCGATCGCACCGCCGCCGCAGTCTCCGAAAAACAACTTCCAGCTATACTTTCCCGTCCGGCGAATCATGTTTTGTCAGGCTGCCCCCTTGGCTTGACGAAGCCTGGCTCCGCGTCCTCGTGTGCCGCGGAACCGGGCCGTCGCCAAGTCAATCCGGCGAAACCTACGCCTTCATCACCTTCAGGTACGCCGCCTTGAACTTGTTCATCTCGTCCTGCGTTCCGATGGAAACGCGGACGTGGTTCGGCCATACCGGCCACGAACGTCCGATGTAAACCTTCTCCATTCGAAGAGCCATGATCACGTCGTTGGCAGGACGGCCCGTATCGGCCATGAACTTGTTCGATACAGACGGCACGTATTTGAAGTTGTTCTTGTCCATGAACGCGAACACATCGTTGCGGACGTCGCCGATGATCTTGCGCCGCTCCGGCACCAGGTTCTTCACCTTCAGGCTGGTGTTCGCGCCGATCATGCCGGTGATAGGCATCGCACCCGCACTCCACATGCTGATCTTGGCCAGAATGTCCGGCTTGGCCATCGCCGCGCCCGCGCGCAAACCGGCCATGCCGTAAATCTTCGAGAACGTCCGCAGGACGATGACGTCCTCGTCCTTGGCGACGAAGTCCGTGCTGAAGGGCGCGCCCGAAATGTGCGTATAGGCTTCGTCGATCATCAGGATGCAACCAGCCGGCTTGTTTTTCACGAGCCACGCAATGTCTTCTTTCGGCGTCAGCGTACCGGTCGGGTTGTTCGGATTGCACAGGTAGATCAGGCCCGCGTTCGGACTGGCGGCTGCCATGGCCTTCACGTCGTGCTTGTAGTCCTTGGTCAACGGGACTTTGATCACCGGCGCGCCGACCACCTTGGCAGCGCTCGATCCCGCCTCATAACCAGGGTCAGCCATGATGTACGGCTTGGCCGACGAGGTGAAAGCCAGCACGGATTGATGCAGCGGCGCGCTCGAGCCCGCAAACGCCGCCACGTAGTTCGCCTTCAGCCCTTCCTGCTCGGCCAAAGTCGACTTGAAGTCGTCGGTCTCGCCGTAGTTGTAGCGCCCACCCTTGGCGATGATGCTGCGCATCGCCTCGGCGGCTTCGGCGCAAGGGCCTAGCGGATTCTCGTTGGCATTGATCATGACCGCGTCGGCCGGCGCTCCGCGAACCTGCGAGAGCTGGGCCATGGCGGCTTCGTTATAGAACGGCAGGGTCGATCCGGCGGCGATAAAGCTCGCCAGTTTGCCAAAATGCCGGCGCGAAAAACCTCGCTTCAAGAGGTCTTGCTGTTGATGATGGGTAAGCGTCACGTTCTTCTCCTTTTGTGCTGGCTGTGGAAAGCCTGGTCCAAAACTGGAGGCGCACCGGCACGCAGACACACGTATGGCGCGATGGCCTACGCGTGCGCTCCAAACGGAGAGCGAACAAACAGCTAGGGTGTTATACCTGACGGGGGGAAGATCGGAAATCGGCTTTGAGCGGACGGGGCGTTCTGGCTACGGGTCAGAGCCGTGCTGCCGGAGCAGCCAAGATCAAGCTTTACTCTACCGCGAAATCGCTTGCGCTGTCAACCCGAAATGCAGCAAAATAAGCGATCGTTATAAACTGGCGCCTTCATGGGGCACACTTATACGAAGGATCGGAACGGCCTGTGGCTCTTTCCGCGCGTGGAGTCTTATCCCTCGACCAGACGGCGCCCGCGTTCGAACAACTCCGCGGCTTCGTCCGCCACCCGCCGGCCCTTTTCAAAGAGGTCGCGCCCCTTGTCCAGGGCATCGCGTCCGACGTCGGCGATGGCTTCGCTTCCTCGCTTCGCCTTCTTGGTGAGCAGCCGGCGCGTATCCTTGCCGGATTGAGGAGCGTATAACAGAGTGATCGTGGCGCCGATGGCCGCGCCCGCGACGAACCAAACCAAGCTTCCGGAGTTGTTCTGCCTCATGCTCTTATCCTAGCTCGGATTCCTCTCGCCCGCGCAACATTAATCCAGGGTCGTTCAATTACGGAATGATCGACTCCAGCACCTTCTCGACGTGCCCGTCAACCCTGACCCTTGGGAAGATCTTCGCGATCTTGCCCTGAGGATCCACTACCACCGTCGTACGCTCGATGCCCA
>Ga0070733_10002652_pt1 | contig 12536 bp, 16 predicted proteins | sample Coa_R1_9_FD_66450 | JGI IMG/M metagenome (GOLD analysis project Ga0070733, IMG submission 66450) | Surface soil microbial communities from Centralia Pennsylvania, which are recovering from an underground coalmine fire - Coalmine... | ecosystem: Environmental > Terrestrial > Soil > Unclassified ... | reverse complement strand
TGCGCGTGCAGGATTCCGTAATGAAATTTCTCACCGTTCGCATCGACGAGATATTGAAGCGCCTCGACAAACGGAAGAAAGAACGCGAGAAGCGCGCACACCGGCGTCCGCAGGCCGCGGCGCCTCAGCCCTCGCTGGCACAGCAGATGTTGGGTGGAACAGCCGAAGGCGGCGCACATCCACTGCCCGGCGCTCCCGCTCCCGCGCACCCCGCGCCCGGCGCGCCAGTGGCGGCGGCGCCTGTATCCAATGCGCCAGAACCGGTTGCCACCGAAACAAAGGAGAATTCATAAATGCCAGAGCCAAGAGGTGGACGGCCGATCGCGGCTTCGCAGCGTCCCACTGGTGGCGACAAAGCCGCCGCGGTGGGAAAGAAGCAGTACTTCCGGCGCAAGAAAGTTTGCCGTTTCTGCGTCGAGAAAATCGACGACATCAATTACAAGGACGTCCGCATGCTGCAGGCGTTCATCGCCGAGCGCGGCAAGATCGTTCCACGGCGTATTTCCGGCGTCTGCGCGCCGCATCAGCGCCGCCTGACCGACGCCATCCTCAAGGCGCGTAACATCGCCCTGCTGCCTTTCGCAGCCGCAGTGTAGGGAACTGAGTAGAAGGAGAGATTAACCCATGGAAATCATTCTTCGGGAAGACATCGATAATCTCGGCGCGCGCGGCGATGTAGTCAAAGTCGCCGCGGGCTATGCGCGCAATTTCCTGCTGCCGAAAAAACTGGCTGTGCCCGCGACCGACTCCAACCGGAAGATCGTCGAGCAGGAACGGCAGGCGCATCTTCGCAGGGAAGCGAAGCAGATCGGCGAAGCGCAGGAACTGGCGAAGCTGGTGGGAGCCGTGACCGTAACCATCGCGCGCAAGGCCGGCGAGAACGATCAGCTGTTCGGCTCCGTAACCGCGGCGGATATCTCCGACGCGCTCACGGCCCAGCACTACAACGTGGAACGCCGTAAGGTCCACCTCGACGATCCCATCCGCACGTTGGGCGAGCACAAAGTAACCGTTCGCCTGCATCGCGACGTAACCGCTGAAATCACGGTGAACGTAACGCGGGAAGAGTAGATCGGAAACCGCTCCCTCAAGTGCCTGACCAAAGGGAGCGGTTATCTAATCGGCAGCGGAGGCCGATTTGTCCTGTTTGTGCAGCCAGTGCTTCTTGATATCGGGCCAGAACTCTTTCAGGACGTCCGAAATCGCATCGGTGCCAACCTGAGTGACCGTGCGCTGCATGGTGCTGCCGAAGCCGCGTTCGTTCGGATAATAGAGGTTACCGATCGCAGCCACAGTCCCGTTGCCAAGCCATTCCGAAAAGTTAAATTCGGAACGGCCTGAATCTGTTTTTGTGACGATGACGCGCTCGACCGCCCACCACAGCCGGCCCTTCACCGATCCGTTCACCTTCCGGAAATAGCGGGGGTCCTCATGCAGGAACGTGGGAAAAACCGCCTCCGTCATGAAGTTGCCCAGATCCTGATCCGCGATCCCGGCAGCGTAACGCTTCGCGTATCCTTTCAGGCCCTGGCCAAACGAGGGGTTGCTGTCATCGAGCTGAGACAGGCCCGCAAAAGCCCCCGCGAGGGCATACGAGGGGTAGTCGAAGGTATCCTTTGTGGCAATCTTCCACTTCTGCCCGACCGTGAGCGGTGCGAATGGCTGGGTGCTGTCCGTCGTGCGATAGTTCGGCAGTATGCCCGCGATGCGCTTGTCCTGCGTCGAACCGGGCTCGCCCGGGAGAATCGCATGGGCTGGAGGCGTCGTTACAACAGGCGTCGCCGCCGCGGCGGCGGGAGCGTCCGCGGGCGCGGGTTGCACGGCTCCGTCGGAAGCCCCCTGCGCAAGCAACAGGCCGGGCGCCAACAAAACAAACAAGATGTTTCTTGAGGTCAGAAGTACTCCATTATCTCTATGCAGATGTTCCGCCCGAAATCAAGGTTACACTTTTGTTTGACTATCCAGGCGTGCCGTCATCCGCGATAATCGGGAATTGACACACATTTACGCCGCGGTAATTGCGGCAGCCATCCTCATGACATCCTGTTCGAAACAAGAAAAGAACGGCTTGCTTCCCAGTATCGCTCACGACATTCATTCCTATGCGAATCCCGAGTTCGTACGGGTTCGGCATTTGAATCTGGATCTGAAAGTCATCTTCGAGCAGCACACCATCCAGGGGACTGCGATCCTCAGCATCGAACAATCCCCGCACGAGGCGAAACAGCTCATACTGGACTCGCGCGCTCTTCAGATTGACGAAACCGAAGTGTCGCCCGATGGATTGAAGTATCGGGAATCGCGGTTTTCCACTGGCAAAATCGATAAGATCCTCGGCGCGCCACTCCGCATCGATATCGCGCCGGACACAAAGTTCGTAAAGATTCGTTATTCGACGGATCCAACGGCAACCGCCCTGCAATGGCTCGCACCGGAGCAAACAGCCGGAAAGCAGCATCCGTTCCTCTACACCCAGTCGCAGGCCATTCACGCTCGTAGTTGGATCCCGCTGCAGGATTCGCCGGGAGTCCGCGTCACCTTCGAAGCACGCGTGCATGTTCCCTCCGGCTTAACCGCAGTCATGGGTGCTGCGCGTGAAAATGCGCCCGGTCGCGGCGGCAAATTCATAATGGAACAGCCCATCCCTTCCTATCTGATATCGCTCGCGGTGGGCGATCTCGCGTTTCAGCCCACCGGCCGGCGCACCGGTGTGTGGGCTGAACCATCGGTACTTCAAAATGCGAGCGCGGAATTCTCCGATATGGAGAAAATGCTGGAAGCGGCCGAGAAGCTCTATGGATCGTATCGCTGGAATCGATATGACGTCCTGGTTTTGCCGCCAAGCTTCCCGTTCGGCGGTATGGAGAACCCCCGCCTGACGTTCGCCACGCCGACGATTATCGCCGGCGACAAGAGCCTGATTTCACTCGTCGCTCACGAGATGGCCCACTCGTGGTCCGGAAATCTCGTGACCAACGCCACGTGGAGCGATTTCTGGCTGAACGAGGGCTACACGGTCTACATCGAGCGCCGGATACTCGAGGAACTCTACGGCCCCCGCCGCGCGGAAATGGAAGCCGCGCTTGGCTGGCAGGAACTTCAGGAGGATTTGAAATCGCACCCGTCCGCCGATCAGATTCTGCATGTGAACCTGGAGGGGCGCGATCCGGACGACGGCGCAACCCAAATTCCCTACGAGAAAGGATCACTCTTCCTGCGGCAGATCGAAAGCGCGTTCGGACGCGAAAGCTTCGACAGTTATCTCCGGGCCTACTTCGACCATTTTGCTTTTCAGAGCATCACCACCGCGCAATCTCTGGAGTATCTGCAAACCCGTCTGCTCGCGCTCGATCCACAGGCCGCAGGCCGGATCCATATACACGATTGGGTGTACCGGCCAGGCCTTCCCGCGTCCTCGCCGGCGCCGGCGTCCGAAGCATTTCAGTCCGTCGATCTCAACCTGGCGGACTGGCTTCGCGGGAAGAACATCGACACAACGGAATGGAGCACGCAGGAATGGCTTCACTTCCTGCGCGGTTTGCCGGAGAACCTTGGCCTCGCGCGGATGCGGCGTGCCGAATCTTCCTGGCATCTGACCGAATCCGGCAACAACGAGATTCTGGATCAGTGGCTGCTCATTTCGATCCGAAATCACTACGAGCCGGCGTATCCGAGGCTGGAAGAATTTCTGCTGACGGTCGGCCGCCGAAAGTATGTGAAGCCGCTCTACGAAGCGCTGCTCACCCAAGGTGATTCGAAACGCGCAGCCGCCATTTACGAGAAGGCGCGGCCTCTGTATCATCCGATCACGCAATCGACGATCGACGCGTTGATAGCCGCGAAGCCATGACGGACATGTGACGACAGTCGCGTTCTTATCCGGCGCCGAACAAGCGCGGCTCCCCGCCGCGCGTCCTCACGTTATAAAAGGCTGTCGGTCGAACGAATGCCCGCGGCATGCAGGTTTGCGCTCATCTTGTCGAGGGCGGCGCGATGAATCTGCGATACGCGGCTTTCGTTGATTCCCAGTCGGTCGCCGATCTCCCGCATCGTCTTCCCTCCCAGATAATACAGGCCGATCACCGTCTGATAACGATCCGGCAGCGTCTTCAGGGCATTGGACAGGAAGCCCCGCAATTCCCTTTGCCCGGCAATCACGTCGGGATTCAACTCGCCGGTTGCCGGAAATTCCGGCGCCGTGTCGTTGTCGCTGTCGAGCGGGCGTGTAGACGCGGAAAGCAGGCCGACCATCCGCAGTTCAATGGCGACCTGACGCCAGCGCTCGACGTCCATCCCCATCCTTTCGGCGATCTCCGCCTCGGTGGGGTTGCGTTCCGACGCAGCCGACAACTCGCGCGTGACCGCTTCCAACTGCTTGTGGCGTCGTCGCAAGTCTCGCGACGCCCAGTCCATATCGCGAAGACTGTCGAGAATAGCGCCTTTGATCCGGTGCTTCGCATAGCCTTGAAAGCTGACCTGCTTGTCGGCGTCGTAACGGACAGCGGCATCGAAGAGCCCCATGATTCCGGCATGGACAAGGTCGTCCACGTCGACATGGACCGGCAGGTTTTCGTAGACGCGGACGGCAATAGCCCGAACCAGTGGCAGGTATTTCAAAACGAGTTCATCGCGTCCCGCCGGAACTATGTAGGCCGTCGTGGGGAGCGGGATCGTACGGGTTGAATTGGGAGGAGTCATGGTGTTCTCTGACTCGCAGAGAATGCATGGACTCAACCAATGTTTTCCAGTTTATAAATGTGTTGTTTTGCGGAAGTTAACACTCCACGCAGGAATTCCCGGATCTCGTTTGATTCAGTTTGGAATCCGATCCGGAGCGGATGGTTCCGGAATGAAACTCACCAGCCGGCCTTAGCCGCGATCAGAGTCTTCGCGATCAGGCCACCGAACAGAATCAGGACCGCGTAGAGCAGCTTGCCATGCAGCAGGTACACCGCGAACGCCATCAGAACCGCGTAAGCGCCCATCGCCGCCGCCAGCCGCTTGTTCATGGGTAAGGAAATGAAATACTACTGAAATCGCAACACAGCGGACACAAAAAGCCGCTTAAGGTCGCGGGCGCTCCGCTTATGCCTTCGAAAACGCCCGCTGCGCTGAAGTCTCGTTCTCTTCAGAGTCGACGGGATCGTCCATGAACTCAGGCAGAATCAGCGGACGGTCGAGCACCACCAATTCTTCTTCTTCTTTTGGCTGAGTCTTGCGTTCAACCCTTTTTTGGGCTTTTTCCAGCTGCTTCTCTTTCCGCTGCTGTTCCTTCTGTCGCTTCTTGAAAGATTGTGGTCCGCGGCCGGCCATACTCTTCTCCTGTTTTTATATGTTCACGCGGGGAACCACCTTGGTCAATCCCCGGGCGATCCCCACGGCGATTCCCCAATCATCCATACATGACTCAACGACACGTAACTTAACGACGCTGCGGTACGCTTACCAGCGCGATCCGCCGCGTCCACCACCGCCTCCGCCACTCCGGCCACGACCACCGCCACCCGCGCCACCAGCCGGCTTCGGCCGGGCTTCGTTGACATTCAACGCGCGGCCATTCATTTCCGCGCCGTTGAGTTGCGCGATCGCCGTCTCGGCATCGCGCTTTTCCGTCATCTCCACAAAGGCAAATCCACGGGGCTGACCGCTATCGCGATCCGTTACAATGTTAACTCTCTCTACGTTGCCATATTGGGCAAACGCCTGCTGCAGATCTTCCTGCGTCGTCTGGTAGCTCAAATTACCGACAAAAATATTCGTCATTCTTCTTTCCTCTATTTCCTTTCAGGGGCCGATTCGTCTTTGTCGGGACTGCACCAGGCACCTGAACGGCGGATGGGAGGTAGAACCAGAAGGCACTCGCGAAAATAGGGAGGCGTGCAAAGACTCCTCAATCTTACCACGCCGCGCAACCCCCGATTTTTGAACCGGGACTTCCGTCATCGACATGCGGCGAGCGCCGCGTTTTTCACCGTACCAGGCGAGGGCGCGGCTTATAGTAACCCGGGGGGAGGTCGGACTCGGTGCGCACCGACGATTTCGCCCTGATTTTCTGATTGTGAGCGGGGATGGGGGTGTGGGGGAAGGGGCTGGCATTTTGAACGAGAAGCGTCATTAGCGGCATGTCTCCGAAGGGACGCGCTGCGATAGCCGCGCCTCTCGGCGTGCAGAAATAACGCGGCTCCCGCCGCATGTCCGAGGGACGGAGTGTGCTAGCGTCAGCATTGAATGATGGAATGGACGGCGGGCGAAATGGCGGCGTATCTGCGCCGCCCTCTGCGCGGAGACGCCGGAAGGCGGATCACCGGCGCGGCCATGCTCGAAGATGCCGGACCCGAGCAGCTCGCCTTTGCGGGCGCTCCCAAATACTTCGAAGCAGCGGTTCGGTCCCAAGCCGGATGCATCATCGCGCTTCCGGAATTTGCCGGCGCCCCCGGCCAGACGATCATTGAGTCGGAGCAACCCCGCGCGCACTTTGCGCTGGCATTGCTCGTTCTGTATCCGCCGCGTAAGATCAGCCCGGGAATCCATCCGTCGGCGTCGATCGGTGAAGGCGCTCAGGTAGATCGCTATGCCGAAGTGGGGCCGTTTGTCACCATCGGCAGCGGGGGGCGCATCGGCGCACGAACGCGCATCGGCGCCGGAAGCTCCATTGGCCCGAACGTCGAGATCGGCGCCGACTGCGTCCTGCATCCGCGCGTCTCCATCTATGAACGAGTGACTATCGGTGCGCGCTCGATCGTTCACTCCGGGGCCGTCATCGGTGCGGATGGCTTTGGCTTCGAAATGACGGGTTCCGCTTACCAAAAAGTCCCGCAGGTGGGCACTGTGGTCATCGGCGACGACGTCGAGATCGGCGCCAACACCTGCATCGACCGCGCCACGCTCGGCGTCACGGTGATTGGCGACGGCACGAAGCTCGACAATATGGTTCACATTGCGCACAATTGCCGGATCGGACGCCACGTCGTGATAGCCGCTCAGACCGGGCTTGCCGGCGGCGTCACCATCGGCGATTACGCGGTTGTCGGTGGCCAGGTGGGCGTCGGCGATAAGGCACGAATCGAATCGAAAGCCGTCATCGGATCGGGGGCGGGTATTCTGACGTCGAAGATTGTCCGTGCCGGCGAACCTGTCTGGGGCACACCGGCCAGGCCGCTCCGCCAGTATTTGGAGCAGTTGGCTGCGCTGGCCCGTTTATCGAAGGGCCGAAATCGCCGTTCACAGCCGGAGTGAATTTATTTTCGGCGCTAACGCACTAAAAACAAAGACGCCACTTCCAGGCGTGCACGGAAACGCACTTCACGGCGTGTACATTCGGGGCATGGAATGTGGCAACGCGATAATCGACGGACTTCTTGAACGCAAGCCTTCGGCGCTCCCTTTACTTCCCGGCCAGGATATACGCGCGGTCGGGTATCTGCAGGACCTTCTGCGCGGACACGGCTACGCCTTCCTGCCCGATCCCCGCGCAGCGACCTATAGCCGCTATGGTTCGGAGACCCGCCTGGCAATTTCGGCTTATCGCCGAAAGCACGACCTGGACCTCACGGCCCGTAAGGACTGCGCCGGCTCCGGGCTGCTTCGCGATCTCGTCGATCGTCCGGCGCCCGCGGCTGCGGTCTGCCCCGCGTATATCCCGCTGGTTCTCGATGTCGCGTTCACTCCGATCCTCCGCTTTGTCTGGCTCACGTCGTTGTTTGAGACCGGGGGAGTTTTTGAAAACCTCAATCTCAATATGGATCAGTGCGGCGTTTCCTTCGGCATTTTGCAGTGGTCGCAGAAGGCGGGGCAACTGCATCGAATCCTGCAGTCCTGCCGCACGCGCGAACCCGCCGAGTGGACGCGCATCATGGCCGATCACGGCATTACATCCGGCAACGCCCTTGTCGATTACACGGCCACAGCGAACGGCGGCCTGAATGCGCGCGGCTGGGCAATCGATCCGGCCTTCGAACTCACCAAAGATCCGTGGCGAATCATGCTGGTGACCTTGGGAGCCAGCCAGCCGATGCAGCGCGTCCAGCTGGAACTGGCGTCGGAAACCTATAGCGTCGAACTGGCTCGGGTGACCGCTTATGCGGGCAGCGACACTTCGGAGCGTGTAGTCGCCTTCCTGCTGGATCTCGCCAATCAATTCGGCCCCGCCCGCGTTGAGGAGCAATACAAACGGGCAGCTCAGCCTGGAGTGAGCGAGAGCGCCATTTTGAAATCGATGGAAGACGCTTTCATTGCCTTAGCCAGGCTGCAATTCCAACCACAGGTCCGCGCGCGCCGGGAGTTTTTCCGCACAACCAAGCAGCTTTCCGACGAACCTTTGCCCGCGGGCTGAGGCTCTGGAACGCCGACCGGAAGGCCCGTGGCGGGGCGAAAGCGCCGCCCCACCAGAATTCACAGAACCGGTGAATCGTACCAGCCAGATGTGCATGAGGCTATCCGGCAGGCCTTCGAGGACGTGGCGCATGGCCGCACCCGTCCGGCGCATGAGGTGTTCGATGAGATTCGCCGGCGGCACAGCATACCGCGTTGAACGTACGGATTGCCCGAAACGCGGCTACCGCCGCATATCCCTATGCCAGATTGAGAGCTTGCTTGAAAGCACCGGATGAAGCGCCGATTTTCTTCTGCAGCATCATGATCGCGTGGATCAGCTGCTCCGGCCGCGGAGGGCATCCCGGCACGAAAACGTCCACCGGTATTACCTGGTTGACCGGCACCAGCGCGTAGTTATTGAAGACACCGGTCGAGGTGGCGCAGGCGCCCATCGAAATCACCCACCGGGGTTCCGGCATCTGCTGGTAGAGATGGCGAATCACAGGGGCCATTTTGTTCGAAACGCGGCCCGCGATGATCATCAGATCGCTCTGCCGCGGCGATCCGCGGAATACTTCGGCGCCGAAGCGGGATATATCGAAACGCGACGCGCTCATCGACATCATCTCGATCGCGCAGCATGCGAGGCCAAACGCCATCGGCCAGATGGAATTCTTGCGGCCCCAGTTGATCACGCTGTCGAGCGTCGTCGTGATCACGCCCGCCCGCAATGCGGCTTGTTCGACGGTCTCATTGTCCACCCGCGAAAACAGTTCTACAGGACCGCTGGCAATCGGAGGACTCATACGTCTTTATTGTATGACGAGCGCACAGGCCGAAGGTCCGTTGTGCGCGAACAAGTTCGATATGATGACGGCTCATGCGTCTGATGACGTTCCGTTACTCCGGCAAGGACCATGCCGGCGTTCTCACTGCCGAAGGCCTCGTGCCCGTTCTGGAAGTCAATGCAAAACACGACCTCCACCTCCCCAACAGCCTGCTCGAAATCATTCAGAACGATATTGGCGACATCCCGGTGCACGGCGTTCGGCCGATTCCGCTGAACGATGTCGAGCCGCGGCTGCCTTATGACGTGCCGCCGAAGATCTGGTGCATCGGCCTGAACTACAAAACGCACGCCGAGGATATCCAGGCGGCGCAGCCGGAGGAGCCTGGCAGCTTCATGAAACCCGCATCCTGTATGTTCCAGCCTGGCGGAGAGATTATTCTCCCGCCGCCCGAAGTTTCAAACGACGTCGACGCGGAAGGCGAACTGGCCATTGTGATCGGGCGAAGCTGCCGTTTTGTGCCCGCCGAATACGCGCGCGAAGTGATTTATGGATTCACCACGACCATCGACGTGACGGCGCTCGATGTTCTCCGCAAAAATCCACGCTATCTGACCAGAGCAAAGAGTATCGACACATTTTTCAGCTTCGGCCCGGTGGTCGTGACGGAGGATGAAGTTCCGGATATCGATGAGCTGGAGGTCGTGACGGAACACAACGGAGCGGTTTGTTCGCGCGATTTTGTGCGGAATATGAAGACGCGGCCACTCGATCTGGTGGCGTTTCACAGTAATTTTTTCACACTGCACCCCGGCGATGTGATCTCAACCGGCTGCCCGAAGGGCGCGCGTATCAAAGCGGGAGACTCGGTACGGTCGCGCATTAATGGGATAGGAGAATTGACGGCGACGGTGACCGCCGGGGAGCGGCGGGCCTTCGGATTCGGCCCATCGGGTGGCTTCGCCCGATAAAATCGCGCTGATACACTTTTACATGTGCCATCGGGCCTTAAGCGACTCATTTTGTGGGATTACGAACGTGGTGTCTGGCAGTACGACGTGATCTGCGGCATCATATGCCTGTTCATCGCTTTTGCCCCGCGCCAGTGGTTTCGCGACCAGCCCAGAATCCCACAGGCCAGCCAGATTACTTCCCTTCCGAGCCATGGCGAGTCTGTTTTCTGGATTGAAACAGAACTCGTTTCATCCTTTCCGGAAGACCAGCGGCTTTATCAGTTGGGAAGAGTACTCACCGCCCGAACCGGCAAAACGCAGCGGTTGACCCGCATCGAGCCGATACTCGATTCCGAGCAGGAAATCAAAGGCTACATGGCCTTCGCCCAACCGTAATGCGTACTCAAACACGAGCTTTTTTGCATCAAACCCTTGTGCCCTGTCGCCTGGCCCTCATGCTCGGAGTGACTTTGCCACTGGCGGCGCAGACGCCCGCACCTGGCAGCTCTGAAATGAACGCTGCGTTCGCGCGCCTGGATAAAACAGCCCAACAGTTCAAGGCCGTCACGGCCGACATTCAGCGTGACGTGTATGAGGCCGTCATCAACGATCACGAAAAGGATATGGGGACCATTAAGGCCAGGCGCGAGAAATCGCATGAAACCCGGATGTTGATCGATCTCACCAGCCCCGACGCGAAAACGGCCCTTGTCGATGAGATAACGGTGAGCGTTTACTACCCGAAGATCAAAACCGTGCAGGTCTACGATATCGGCGCCAAGCGAGGCCTCGTTGACAAGTTCCTGCTGCTGGGATTCGGCGCGTCGAGCGCGGAACTGAAAGAGCAATATGACATTAAATGGGTTGGCATGGAGAAGCTGGGGACCGAAAATACCTGGCATCTCCAGTTAATCCCCAAATCCAGCGAGGTTCTCCAGCGCCTGAGGAAAGCCGACCTTTGGATCGACGAAACAACCGGCCTGCCAGCGCAGCAGCGGTTCGTGACCTCGACGACAGGGGATTACATGCTGGTAACATACACCAACGTGAGATTAAATCCGCCTTTGGGCGACGGCGCACTGAAACTCAATTACCCGAAAGGGGTTACAGTAGAGCACCCGCGATTGTAGTTTCCCGTCAATTGGAACTGCCATTGCTTCGAGTCAAGCGGATGAAGCCTGCATCGCAACGAATTCTGTATCTGGATTGGGTCAGGGGCCTGGCTGCCCTCGTCATGCTGCAGGGACACGTCTTTCAATCGTTCCTGCGCGATGATTTGCGCACGGGCGGGCCTTATGTGATGTCCCAGTTTCTGGGGGGAATGCCGCCGGCCGTTTTCCTCTTTTTGCTGGGTGTCACCTTCGCGTTCCTGATGGATAGTCAGGAGAAAAAAGGCATCGCCGCAGCGGGACGATTCGGCGCGGCAGCCAGGCGTTCGGGATATCTTTTCGCCGCCGCGTTTGCCTTCCGGTTGCAACTCTGGCTGTTTTCCATCGACAAGAGTCCGTGGACCGATCTTTTCCGGGTGGACATTCTGAACTGCATGGGGCTGGCGCTGCTGGTGCTCTCCGTGATGGCCGTATTTCGCACGGAAGAACGCATCCGGCTGTGCGCGGTTCTGGGTTTCGCGATCGCCGCTGCCTCACCGTTGATTTCCGGCCTCGATTGGTCCGGCGCACCAGCCATTCTGCGCAACTATGTGATTCCGGATCACACGTTTTTCGGGTTCTTTCCATGGGCGGCCTTCGTGGCATTCGGGATGAGCGCGGGAAGCATCCTGCGCCTGCTCAAGCCCGCGGACGTCGCCTCCGCCATGCAATGGTTCGCCTGGGGAGGTCTGACTCTCGCCTTCGGAGCTTACACGCTTTCGAATATGTCGCCCTCGATTTACCCGAACTCGGATTTCTGGCTGAACAGCCCGGCGCTCATTTTTATCAAGCTGGGAGCGATTCTGATTTTCATCGCGTTTGCATGGCTGTGCAACATTCGAACGTCGGCCTCTGAATGGAGTTGGGTTCGCCAATTCGGGATGACGAGCCTGCTGGTCTATTGGGTCCACGTCGAACTGGTTTACGGACGTTGGTTCGGCGCAATCAAAGATCAACTGACAGTGGGCCAAACGGTTTTTGCGACGGTGCTGACCGTTGTGTTGATGCTGGGGCTCTCGCTGCTGCGCACACATTGGGCGCTGGTGAGGAATTACTTCTCATCCTCGAATGCCGCTATCGAGGAGCGCGTCTCCGGCGATTGAGGGTTTGCGCTAATCAAACCGTTTTCATGATTTCGCCCGCCGCACCGGAAGGTTCCACTTGCGGGACGGATGTCTGGCCGCTCAATGGCAACCTGACGATGAACGTTGTGCCCTTTTCCGGTTCGCTCTGAACATTCACTGTTCCAGTGTGGGCGCGGACGATCCATGCGACGAAACTGAGCCCCAGCCCGAGTCCTTTTTCCGGCGATGCCTGGTCCCCCGGACCGCGGA
>Ga0070733_10002650_pt1 | contig 12553 bp, 10 predicted proteins | sample Coa_R1_9_FD_66450 | JGI IMG/M metagenome (GOLD analysis project Ga0070733, IMG submission 66450) | Surface soil microbial communities from Centralia Pennsylvania, which are recovering from an underground coalmine fire - Coalmine... | ecosystem: Environmental > Terrestrial > Soil > Unclassified ... | reverse complement strand
CGAACAAGAAGAGGTAGTACATTGCAGGCACGTGGTAGCTGTTGGCTAGCCGTTTTTTTGGTGGCGCTGGTTGCGGGTTCGCTCGGAGCCCAGGACCGGACGGGGGACCTGCGTTCGCGGTTCGAAAAAGAAACTGATCCGGTGCGCAAGGCCCATCTGGTGGGACAACTAGCGGACGCGGAATTTCGCAACATGCACGAGAAGATTGACGCGGGGGACTTAGCGGCTGCGGCCGGGATTGCAGGGCGCGTGCGCGACGAGGCGGTGGCCAGCAAGAAATCGCTCGACGCGAGGGTCCACGATCCGGAAGCGCACCCGGACGGTTACAAACAGCTGGAAATTTCGGTGCGCGAATCGATACGGCGGCTAGACGACATCATGGTGAGCCTGGCGAAGGACGAGCAAGCGCCGCTCGCGGAAGTTCGCAAGGATCTCGACGAGCTGGACCGGCAGATGATTCATCAACTATTTCCAAAGCGTCCGGCAGCGGCACAGCCGGCGCCGGTTCCGCCGCCAGAGAAGCCGACGGAGCAGCCGAAAAGTTAGGAGCGCAGAATGTTGCGGCAGGGATGGAAATTAGCGGTGTGGACGATGTTGCTGATGGCGGCGACCGTGGTTTGCGCCCGCGGCATTCACGCGCAGGAAGCTAAGAAAGATTATCTGACGGACGCGGAAGGCGACCGCATACGCGATGCGGTGACTCCGCCGGAGCGGATGAAGCTTTTTGTGATCTTCGCGGACGACCGGCTGAAGAAATTCCAATACGAATTGACGCGGACCGTGCCGGAAGGGCGGCGGGCTGAAATTCTGAATGGGCTGCTGAACGCTTACGCCGGGTGCATTGACGATGCCGCGGACCAGATCGAAGTAGCGCGGGAAAAGCAGGTGGATATTCGCGCCGCGCTGAAAAACATGCAGTCGAAGGGCAAGGAATTTCTGGATGCGCTGCAGAAGATCAATCAGGGCGGACCGGAGTACGACATATATAAGGATACTTTGCAGGATGCGATCGAAGGAACGCAGGACGCTTTGGCCGACGTGGATAAAGCGTTGAAGGAACTGAATCCGGCGCCGGTGCGGAGAAAACCATCGTGACGAAGCGTCGCGTGAGAAACGCCGTGCCGGGCGGCGAGCGGATTTTCCAGCGTATTTACACGCGTTTAGGCTGCGAAGGGCGGCCGCCGCATTTCGTGGTCGAGTTTCATCCTTACACGGATCTGACGCACACCATCCGGCTGCGAGAAAATACGGCTTACGTGCGTTTGTCGGATGCGTTGGATGATGCGCCGCATCCCGTCGTCGAAGCTACAGCTGCGATTTTGCTGGGGCGTTTGTATCGCCGCGAACCGCCGAAGGAATTGCTGCAGACGTATCGCGAGTTTTCGTATGCGGGAGCGACGCGGCGCAGATTGCTGGCTTTGCGGCAGCGCCGCGCGCGGCGCGTGGAGCACCGTCCAGCGGGAACGCATCACGATCTTGATCAGTTATTTGAGCGGCTGAACACGCGGTATTTCGCTGGCGCGCTCACGAAGCCGCGGCTGGGTTGGAGCCGGCGGGTGTGGCGCAGCTTGCTGGGATGTTTTGATCCGGCGCTGCAGCAAATTGTGATCAACCGGCAATTGGATCGCGAGGGCGTGCCGGAATTTGTGGTGGCTTACGTGATGTATCACGAGATGCTGCACGTGAAGCATCCGATGAAATTTGCCCGGTGCCGGAGGGAATCGCATGGGACGGAATTTCGTCGCGAAGAAAAGAAATTTGTGGATTACCAGCGCGCGATGAGGTTTTTGGATCGTTTTCCGGGGCGGTGATTTTTCAATCGCCTTTGACTTTGTTGTTGTAGCGGCGCACTTTAGTGCGCCATCGGTGGCGCGGCTAACACCGATGGCGGTCCCGCTACGAACTATCAACCGGGGCTGGCGAGGCAAGCCTCGCCTCGAGCGTTTTGCGGCTCGCTCGCAGGCTCGGGAAAGCGGGAGCAAGCTCCCGCACTCCATATGAAGCTTGCTGCGTTGCGAAAGCGGAGATGCGTCGGGGTTACTTCTTGGAGAGTTTGTCGATCTTCTCGCGGACCTTCTTGGCGTCTGGCGCGTTCGGCAGCACCTGCAGATATTCCTTGTAGTAGCGGACAGCCTCGGACGGATCGCCTTTCTTCTCGTAGCATTCGGCCAACAGCAACCGCGGCTTGGCAAAATTGGCGCGCAGGCTGACGGCATGTTCAAAGCGGCTTATGGCGGCGTCCACATCGCCTTTGTGCAGATAAAACATTCCGACGTCAACGTCCTGCTGCGCGTGGAAAGGATCCCAGGCGGGATCGTCTTCGGGAGGCAGCACGCCGGCCTTGGATTTTTTCGGCGCGTCGGCGGGAGTCTTCGCGGGCGCAGGATCGTCCGGCGGCAGCACTTTTTTCGAGGACGACTCTTGCGAGGGGTCCTGGTTCGGATCGGGGCTTGAGGTTGGGCGCGGAGGCGTCGCCGCGGGCGGCTGCTGCTGTTGCGGAGGAGTTGCGGGTTGTCCGGGCTGCTGGCCGTACGAATCTTGTTGGTTTTGCCGGCCGTAGCAGGTCGGAGCCGAGAGCAACGCCATCACGGGCAAAATCCCCCCGAGAAGAATCAGCGGACCGAATTGTGAGACTTTGCGACGCATCAGGCTCCTGCAGCAATTAGATAGCGTTTGCTATCATGAACGTTGTACGCGGCCCCGCGCATCAAACTTCAAACGCCGCCCGGGCCGTCGTCAGATATCGTAGTGCTCTGATATTGTAACTCGCCGCCATGGAACTCCGCGAAAAAGTCGCGCAATTGCCCACCCAGCCCGGGGTGTACATGTTTCAGGACGCCGGCGGGAAGATTTTGTACGTGGGCAAGGCGAATTCGCTGCGCAGCCGGGTGCGCTCCTACTTCCTGGAATCGCACTGGCAGGACGCCAAGACCGGATCGCTGGTGCGCGAGATTGCGGACATTGATTACATCGTCGTAGACAATCAGAAGGAAGCCCTGGCGCTCGAGAATAATCTGATCAAGCAGCACAAGCCGAAATTCAACGTGCTGCTGCGCGATGACAAAACCTATCCTTACATTCGCTACACCGCGTTCGAAAAATATCCGCGAGTATACGTTACGCGGCGACTGAATAAGGATGGCTCGATCTATTTTGGGCCGTATTTTCCAGCGCGCCTCGCGTATTCGATGGTGAACCTGATCCACAAACATTTTCTGGTGCCATCGTGCACCGTGGATTTAACGCGCGCGCATCCGCGGCCCTGCCTGCAGTATTACATTCGCCGTTGCCTCGGCCCATGCGTCGCGGGATTGGTGACGGACGAGCGCTACAGCGAAGCGGCGCGCGATGTGCGCCTGTTCCTGGAAGGCCGGCGGAGCGATTTGGCGCAAAGCCTGAAGGACCGCATGCAGCACGCTTCGGAAGCCGAGCGTTACGAAGAGGCGGCCGGATATCGCGATCTGTTGCGCACGCTGAACGAGATGGAGGAGCGGCAGAAAATCGCGGCAGCTTCGGGCGACGACACCGATGTGCTGGCATGGTACGCCGAGCCGCCGCAAGTGGCGGTGAATCTGTTTCACTTGCGCGGCGGCAAAGTGGTGGACCGCCGTGATTTTTACTGGGAGGACATGGAGGAATTCAGGCCCGAGGAATTTCTGCCGTCGTTGATCAAACAGCTGTACCTGGATGCCGCGTATCTGCCGCGTTACATTCACACACCGATGGAGTCCGAGGACAGCGCGCTGATCGAGGAAGTCCTCACCGAGCAAGCGGGACATCGCGTGGAGATTGTGAATCCGCAACGCGGGCAGAAACATGCGTTTCTGGAATTGGTGGAAAAGAACGCCCAGCATTCGTTTATTCAGCGCTTTCGCGTCTTGAAGCCGAGTTCCGCCGCAATTGTGGAGGCGCTGGAATCGGCGCTGGGCCTGCCGGAGCCGCCGAAACGAATCGAGTGCTTCGATATTTCGCATATTCAGGGATCGGACACGGTGGCTTCGATGGTGGTGTGGGAAGCGGGGCGAATGAAAAAATCAGACTACCGAAAATTTATTATTCGCGGCGAAGCGATGCCCGAGGGCGCGGAAAAATCCGCGGGCATTCTGCGGGATGATTTTGCCAGCATGCAGGAAGCTGTCGAGCGCCGCTATCGCCGCCTGCAACTGGAAAAGAAACCGATGCCAAGTTTGATTTTGATCGATGGCGGGATCGGCCAGTTGCACGCGGCGGCGAAAGCGCTGGACAAGCTCGCGATCATCAATCAGCCGATGGCCAGCATCGCGAAGAAGGAAGAAATTCTTTACGTGCTGGGGCGCGAAGACGAGCCGGTGGTGCTGGACCGCCATTCGCCGGTGCTGCACCTGATCCAGCAGATTCGCGATGAGACGCATCGGTTTGCGGTGACGTTTCATCGCCAGCGAAGATCGAGCCGCCGTTTGCGCACAGCGCTGACGGAGATACGCGGCGTGGGCCCGCGCACGGCGCAAAAGCTGCTGCAACGCTTCGGCAGCGTGGCACAGCTACGCCAACTCACTTTGGATCAGCTCGCGGCGGAAGTTCCGCGCGCCCAAGCACAGCGCGTGTTCGATGCATTACGCGAAACGCAGTCGTCCGAGGCTCCAAGCGCGTGAGAGGTCGTCAAGCCCCACCGAAGAAGGCGGGGCTTGACAGCCTGCGCTCAGACGATCGAACGATTTGAACCACGCGTTAGTTCATCAGGGATAGCTCACTACCGTGACCGGAGTATCCGGGTTGGCGATGGTGGACGACCCGCCCGTCCCATTTATCACGTCCAAGATGCCGCCCGACCCGGCGGTCGAGAGAAATATCGTGAGCAGATCATTCATGCTCCCCGCCGGGAGCGTGCTGGGCACCTCAAACGCATTCGCAGCGTAAATGTTTATGCCCTGATTGAAAAAGCTGTAGCTTCCCAAGCCGTATCCGTTGAACCGCGTGACGTGATTCGCCACCTTGAACGCAGCCCAACCGTCCACACCGGGAGCCTCCATCCACGCGGCCTGGCTGGGCGGGTCGTACGGCATTTCGTTCTGCAGGAAAATATCCGTCCCGCCGTTGCCGTTCCAGATGACTTCGTACTTTTGATAATGCTCGATGAACAGTCCATACGCGGTCACGTTGTCGCCATTAACCACGAGGCCCGTGTCCGCGGTGTTCACGGTCCAGCCCACACCGTTGCCGTGGTCAGCGCGCCAAGCCCAAATATCGTCCAAAATCACGTTGTTGCTGTTCACCAATAGGCTGACGGCCGCGCTGCCCGCCTCCGCGCCGCCGATTCGGAAGAACACATCCTGAATCGCCGACGGGTCAGAGACGTCACAGTCACCACCAAGGAATGAAAGGAAACTTCCGACCTCGAACAGCACCGGCGAGTTCGTCGGGCCCGCATCGAAAATGATTCCCGACACCAAGACGCCCTTCGAGCTGAGTACGCGCATGGACGCATCTCCAGTTTGCGGAATCAGCGTGGGCATGCCCAGCCCGAGCACAACAGTATCGGGATACGGAACGATGATGGCGTGGTCCAGGTTATAGACGCCTGGCGTCAAGATGAGGTTTTTGCCGAACAGCAATTCCAGATTGATTTTTTCGGCGCTGTCGGTCGGCTGCGCAACGTAGAAGCGATCACTCGGGATGGACGAACCGGGCGTCGGCCCGCTGGCCCACGAAGTGCCGGAGGAATTGCGTTGCACCGCCGGCACGAAGACGTTGTAGTTTCCATCGGAATCAAGGTAGAGGTACGGCTCCTCGCGCGTCACCGGGCTGGTGGCGAGTGTCGTGTACGGTCCACTGCATGGCGCCACCTCCGGGAAACACTGCGCGGGCGCGCCGACGACGCCGGAGAACACCTGGTTCCACACGCCGTTGGTCCAACCGTCAATGTTGCTGTTCCTGGTGATCCACTGTTGTTGCGTGGCACTAATAATGGTGCCGGCGGTGAACTGCGAATCCGCGATGAAGCCACCACTCGCGAAGCCGGGACCGCTGCAATAGTCAAAGAGGAAGAGGTTGCCATTGATCTGGACGCGCCGCAGGGGCGAGGCTTGCGACACGGCCCAGAACTCTGCGCTCGATGTGCAAGCAGCCACCGTGACGACATTGATTGTGAGGTTCGACAACGAGCGCCAAAAATTCTCCAGCGCCGTGCAGCTGCCGCTGACGCATTGATTGGATACATTGATTGCGCCGTTGATAGTGACGTCGGAAGGGGAAAGGCCCAGGCCGGCCACTGTGGTGTAGTAGCCGACCTGAAAGATCAGCGGGTTGGCGCTGGAACCGTATGTGCCAGGCTCGAATAGAAAGGCGTAACGCTGCGTGCCGAATTGGTTGGAGACTTGTGTGCTGGCTACCGCGTCCACCGTCGCCTGAATTGTGCTTTGCGGCGTGCTGGGAGTGAAGATGTAGACGTTCGAGCCGAAGCTGGGTTGGCCGGACAATGTGGGCTGAGCCGCGATTGTGACAGTGGTGACGCCGGATGCAGGCTGGGATGACGGTATTGCGGCGGATAATGGTAGTGCAAAAGCTGCCGCGAGGAAGGTTGCGATGAATGCAAAACGGAGTGCGTCAAACGGGAACCAGCTGAACCGGTGATGCTTGATTGTTCTCATATATCTACTCCTTTAATCGGTCATTTGGTAAGCATTGGTCCTCCCCCCGGCAGGCAGTCTACTCCTACTGCGCTGGCTGGCACAATCTGAAATGATTTTCATCCCGAGCTTCCACGCGGCGATTCGCGCAAGCATGTGGAAACTTATTTCCTCGTAGCCGCAAGCTCTAACTGGGCGCCTCTGACTTCGTAGCGCCGGCGTCTCGCCGGCTCTGTTGCCTTTGCATTTGCATTACGCCGTTGCCTTTGCATTACGCCTTTGCATTACGCCTTTGCCTTTGCCTTTGTAGCGGCCGGTTCGGGTTGATCGAACCGGGCAGCCGTCGCCGAGGTTTTGCCTTTGTAGCGGCGCACTTTAGTGCGCCATCGGTGGTGCGGCTATCACCGATGGCGGTCTGAAGACCGCCGCTACAAAAGCTTCACGCCCTTTTTCGCAAAATGTTCAGCCGCTGCAGAACGGATTTTGCAGATCTCACACAAGCTCTTTAGCCCTTGAAGCCTCGTTTTTCCATTGCCGCTAAATATTTATGAGCGGGGTTCCAGCGCCCACGGTGTAGGATCGTCATCGCGCTCGAACCTACAATGAGTTTCCGATCAATGGGAGGGCCATGAACATGGATTCGACACGCCGAACGAAATCACCGCGAGTTCCCTACTGGCTGCGCGCCGTCGTCGCTTTCCTGGCTGTCGCTCTGATCTTCGTCCCGGCGTTTTTCGGCACACCGAGCGCTACGGCCGCGCCTCAAACCGCAACTCTGGAAGCACTCGCCAAGCTTCGTGAAGCCTGGGTGCAAGACCTGCGCACGAAACAACTCGAACCGATCTTGAAGTTTTATGCTGCAGACGCGGCGTTCCTGCAACTCGACGGCGAACGCATCACCGGCTCTGCGGCGCCGCGTACGCTGTTCCAAACGATCATGGCCACTTTCAACAGCGACCTGACGCTGCATAGCCAGAATCTCGAGGCTTCCGGCGATCTGGCGTGCGACAGCGGCGACTTTCAGGAGACGCTGACCAACATCGCCACCGGCGTCAAAATAAATTCCAAAGGCAGCTACGTAATCATTTATAAGCGCCAGCCAAACGGCACATGGCAAATCGTCCAACACGTATGGACCGGCACTCCGCCGCCCGGCACATAAACCGTGCGTCAACTTTTTCGTCGATTTACGGGAATCAGTTCGATTGCGCGCGGCTGGCTGGCGGCACAATTCCATTCATCCGCAAATATTCCACCAGCTGGCCGTAATGATTGTATGCATGGCCCACGCCGTACATAGCCAAACGCAGCCGCGTCGACTTGCTGCCCTGCGCGGTTTGCAACATATTCTCGGTAGTCAGGGTAGCCGCGGCCTTGTGCCCCAACGCAAACGACTCCTTCAGTAATTTGATGATGTCGGCCTTGCTCTTCACGTTCTCCCCGCCGTTATCACCCTTCAGACTTTCCGGCACCGGCTCGCCGATAATCGGCGCCCAAATAAAATAATTGGAAATGGCCACGTGCTTCACCTGCCCAGCAAACGTGCGCACACCCTTGTAGTCGCTGCCGGGTATCTTCAAACCCTCCGGCGAAAAGTTGTATTTGTCTTCCGGCATCGCCTCGGCAGCGTCGACGAAGACCTTTTCGACCGTGGTGATCTCACGGTCCAGCACGGAAGCGACCGTCGGCGCAGGCTGCTGCTCCTGCAGCGCTGGCTGTGACGCTGGCCCAGGACGCGCGTCAGGGGCGGCGCTCGTGATCCCCGGCCGCAAACCAACCACTGGAACAATCAACGCTGCCAACAGCACACAAATTCGCGTTCGATTCATCGCCTTCACTCTCCTCAGTTCTGCGCAGGTGTGTTTCCAGTTCGCGGGCCGTTCAGCCGCAAATCACGCGCGCTTTCCGGTCACTCCGGCGCGACGCCTTCAGCGATAAATAGGCGGGTCTTCGCTCCGCTCAACCTGAGCGGCTTGATCGCTTCATACGCTGGCGAATCGTACCACTCGCGGGCTTTCTCCGCGCTGTCGAAAGCGATGATCACGATGCCCTTTGGCGGCTCGCCCTCGAGCGACTGGGTCTTGCCTCCGCGCACGACATAATGGCTATTGAAAGGCACCAGCGTTTCCGGCAGTTTCGCTACATATTTCTGGATGCTGGCCGGGTCCGTCACTTCCACTTCCGCAATGACGTAGCCCGGCGCCACTTTCACCTGCTGCGCATGAATCGCCATCGCGCAAACCACCCCAATTGAGACGCCAAACAGCACGGCTAACAGCAGCTTGAGATTCGTTTTCATGAGTTCATTCTCCTTCGCGCGTTAATCAGATGACTGTTCGCGCCACCAAAGTTTTGCGGGACCCATCTCATAAATGTTGGACCCGGAAGGGCGGGGCTTCAGAGTCTGTCTGAGAACTCGGGAATCTTTGTGGGTCGTGGCTTTAGCCACGACATAAATTGCACAGATTCCGAGCGGCTTTAGCCGCTGAAGTTCCTATTTTGAGGTTTTGACACAGACTCTTTAGCTCCTGAAGCCGCGCTCTTTGTTCGGAGCCCAATCTTTACGAGACAGCTCGTAGTCATTCATAACGCAGCGCCACCAGCGGATCGACGCGTATGGCGCGGCGCGCCGGAATGTAGCACGCTAGCAGGGCCACACCGATCAGCAACAGCGCGACACCTGCAAACGTCAAAGGATCGGTAGGCCGCACGCCATAAAGCACACCAGCCATCAGATGCGAGACGATCAACGCACCAACAAGCCCGACGGCAGCCCCGGCGATGGCCAAGCCCAATCCCTGACGCAGAACCATGCGCAGGATGTCGCGGCTTTTCGCCCCCAGCGCCACGCGAATCCCGATCTCGTGCGTGCGCTCGCTCACCATGTAGGAAATCACGCCGTATATTCCAAGGCCCGCCAGCAGCAAAGCCGTCAGCGCGAACAACGCCACAATTTCCATGGAGAAGCGCCGCTCCGATAAAGACGCGGAGACCACATCATTCAACGTCCGCGCGCCGAAAACAGGAAGCTCCGGGTCGACTGACTGCACCTGCGCGCGCAACTGCACGGGAATCGCAGCAGTATCGAGCTGTCCGCGCAGGAAGATGGCCCAATCCTTGGCTACCCGTTGGTAAAAGCTCAGAAACATTTGCGGAACCGCCGGGTCCCCGAGCGATTCCGTGCGTGCATCCGCGATTACGCCGATCACCGTGTTCCAAGAAAAAGTAGAACGGTCGCCCGGCACTCGTAGTTTGATTCGCTTACCCACCGGATTATCGCCCGGCCAATACGTCTGCGCGAACGTGTCGTTGATCACCACCACTGGAGGCGCGTTTTCGTCATCCGCGTCGCCGAATAACCGGCCGCGCAGCAGTGTCATGCTCAGCAAATGAAAATATTCCGGCGTAACGATGGAGCCATCCACCAGGGGTGCCTGGGTGACGTCTGTCTCGCGGCCTTCGACGATTAGCGAGTACGGATTCAGATTAGTTCGGTCATGCCCCAACGGAAGTGCCGCCAAATCTCCCACCGCGATTTCTTGCACTCCAGGCAGCGTCCTGCCGCGTCGCAATACCTCGCGCAAGAACGGCGCCTGCAGCGCAGGTGTTCGATAGACGTCCGTCGCCGGATCATTCGGTATAGGCAGCCACGTACGAACAGTCATTACACTCTCTGGGTTGTATCCCAGATGCGCATGCATCAAATCCGCAAAACTGCGCAGCAGCAGACCCGCGGCGATCATCAGCACCAATGACAGCGCAAATTCGCTGATCACCAGCACGCGACGCGTGCGCGCCTGTTCTCCCGAGCCGGTCGAGCCGCGCGCTTCCTGCTTGAGCATGTGCGTCAAATCCTGCCGCCCTGCGTGCAACGCGGGCGCCAGCCCGAAAATTGCGCCGGCGACAAGGGTGGCCCCGAGCGCGAAAAGCAGCACAGGCCAATTGATCGTCACTTCGTTAAGACGCGGCAAACTATCCGGCACGATTTGCAGCAGAAATCCCTTCGTGCAGTAGAGAATCCCGAGGCCAACGATTCCCCCGACCAGCGACAGCAGCAAGCCTTCAGTCAGCAGTTGCCACACCAAACGTTTGCGCTCTGCCCCCAGCGCCTGACGCACGGCCATCTCGCGCCCCCGAGCGCTGGCACGCGCGAGCAACAGATTCGCAACATTCACGCAGCCAATCAGCAACACCAATCCCACCGCACCCAGCAGCAAGATCAACGACTGGCGAACGTCTCCTACAACCGTTTGTTGCAGCGGAACCAAGCGCACTCTCCACGCGCTCTGCAGCGGATAATCCTGCGGGAATTCTTTCTGCAACGATGCCACCAACGCGTCCAGGCGGCTCTGCGCTTCAGTAACGGTTAGTCCAGGTTTGATGCGCGCGATCACCGGCGCCAGAAAATGCGACGCGCGCAACGGTTCAGGCGCGGGCGGCCCTGCAAAACCAGTTCCAGCCCAAAGTTCCGTGCTCCGCTGCGCGGTCGTCTGTCCCGGGTCGCGAAAACTGGCAGGCATCACTCCGATGATTTGGTACAAATCGTTGTCGAGCCGAATATTTTTGCCCAGGATCTGCGGATCGCTCGCGAACGCGCCCCTCCACAGACGATCGCTGATCAGAACTTCCAGCGTAAACCCCGGCGTCGTATCAGCCGGATTAAACGACCGCCCCATTTCCGGCTGCGCGCCCAACAAAGCAAAGTAATTCGGCGCCACCGCCGCGAAAAGAATCCGCGTAGGCTGCGACGACCCCGTCACGTTGACGTCCCCGCCGCCTGTCACCGCAACCTGTTCAAAAATCTCCGAGCGCTGAAAATCGTGCCACTCCGGCACGGACATTCCCACGTCCTGCGCCCCCACGCCCGGAAGATCGTCAATCACGCTGACAAGTTGCTCGGGATGCGGGTAAGGCAAGGGGTGCAGAAGCGTCGCATCCACCACACTGAAAATCGCGGTTGTCGCGCCGATTCCCAACGCAATCGTCAACACAGCAATAGCAGTGAAGCCCGGAGATTTGCGCAACATGCGCGCCGCATAGCGCACGTCCTGCCAGAAGTTTTCCCACCCCGGCCAGCGGCTGGATTCGTAGAAGCGTTCCTGCACCCGCGTCACGTTCCCAAATGCCCGGCGCGCCGCCGCGCGCGCATCCTCATCGCTCATTCCCTGCTCTTTCAGACGGTCGGTCTCCATTGCCAGGTGAGCTTCGATCTCAGCGCCAAAGTCGCTCGATTTCCGCGTGCGTCCGAACATGGCTTAGCCCTCCTCACTCTCCAGAACGCGCCCGATCGCCGCCGTCAGGCGATTCCACTTGGTAGTTTCCTTCACCAGTTGTCTGCGCCCCGTCGATGTCAACGTATAAAACCGCGCCTTGCGATTGTTTGTGGAAATTCCCCATTTCGCGGAAATCCAGCCGCGCTCCTCCAGCCGTTGCAGCGCGGGATACAGCGCTCCGTGCTCGACTAGCAGTTCTTCGTCCGAAGTCTGCTGGATAGCCCGAGCAATTCCCTGCCCATGCTGCGCCCCAAAAATCAAAGTGCGCAAAATCAGCAGGTCCAGCGTCCCCTGCAGCAATTCCAATCGTTCTCGAGCATCTTGTGGGTCTCGGCGGTCTTGGGTAGACATGTCACCCGAATAATACTGCCGCTAGGTAAGATGTCAACCTGAAAGATTTCCCCGCGCTGTAGCTCAAGCCCAAATTGGCCTACCGCCCCCCGCCAAGATTTGCATTCGCAGCGGCCAGCTTTCAGAGTCTGTGCGGGAACTCGGGAATCTTTGTGGGTCGTGGCTTTAGCCACGACATAAACCGCGCCGAATCTGAGCGGCTTTACAGCTTGCGGAAAAAGTCGGTTTTTTAGGGGGTCGGAGCTTTAGCTCCGACAATAAGTGCTTGGCTTTCACCGGGCTTCAGCCCCTGAGGACAAGGTCTCCGGCATTTTTCCGCAAACT
>Ga0070733_10002649_pt1 | contig 12553 bp, 10 predicted proteins | sample Coa_R1_9_FD_66450 | JGI IMG/M metagenome (GOLD analysis project Ga0070733, IMG submission 66450) | Surface soil microbial communities from Centralia Pennsylvania, which are recovering from an underground coalmine fire - Coalmine... | ecosystem: Environmental > Terrestrial > Soil > Unclassified ... | reverse complement strand
CCAAGTGGGAGTCGGCGACCGACGTCCATGGTGTTTGCCGTTCGGTGGCCCTGCCCGAGGGAGCGTATCGCCTGGCGGTGCGGCCCCCCGATGGTGGATCGGATGCTTACCGCTCGGTCAGGATCGTCGAAGGCGCCGAAACGGAGGAAGACGTCGCCCTTGCTCCCGCCCGCTTGAGCGGCGTCGTGCGGCGCGGCGGCAAGCCGGCTCCGGGCTACACGGTGAGAGCGATGGCGTCCCCGGACGGGGAGTCGTCGGCGGACATCGGCACCGCTGCCGAGGCGGCGGCCGACTCGGAAGGCGCCTACGAGATGACCCTGTGGACCGCCGGCAAGTACTCGCTCTGGCTGGAGGCGCCGAGCAAGACGGGTTTCGGCGTCCACGGCACGGTAGAGGTACGGGAGGACGACGACAAGAAGCAGGACTTCGATCTGGATGCGAGCTCGTTGCGCGGCCAGGTCGTCGACCAGAACGGCTCGCCGCTCGCCAGCGCCATGGTCCTGCTGCTCTGGCAGAGAACCAGCCCCAGCTCGGCAATCACCGATGCGCAGGGACAGTTCGAGATCGATCTGCAAGGCACCGGCTCGGGTACGGTCACCGCCCGGAAGTCGGGGTACGGGAAAAGCAATCCGGTGCCCGTTCAGCTGGACGACGAGGACAGCGGCCTGCCGCCCCTGACCCTGGTGCTGACCAGGCAGTCCACGGTGAAGGGGACCGTCGTTTCGGCGGCCGGCGCGCCGGTCGCCCGGGCGCTGGTGGTGAGCGCCGCCCCAGGGGCGCGCGACACCGCCGGATACACCCGCGCGGACGACGGCGGCAACTTCGAGGTGGCGGTGCCCGCAGGGGCCGCCCGTCTCTTCCTGTCGGGGCCGGGTTGCCCGATGTTTGCGGTCGATCTCCAGCCGCAGGATGCGGATGCGCCGCCGACGGCCGTGGCATCGTCCGGCGGCGGCAATCCCGGCGATCCCGGGAACCCCGGCGATCCCGGCGATCCCGGCACGGCCGGTGGCGCCGGGGATGCCGGCGGTTCCGCTGCCGGGGGCGCCGCGGGCCAGGTCTGGCAGTGCCCCGGTGAGGCCGGAGCGATCGCCGTCACCTTTACCGACGAGAGTGGCAAGCCGGCGGCACCCTTGGTTACGGTCTTCTTCCTGCGCCGCGACGGTATGGTGGTGCCATCCCTCTTCCTGCTCCAACACCTGGCCCTGCTGGGTCTGCCGAGCCGGGTGGATTCCTCTGGACAGTTGCTGCTCGGCGGCCTGTCGCCGGGCCAGTACGACCTCGTGCTGAGCGGAATGCCGCCAGATGGAGCCGCCGCGGGCTCGGTTGCGGTCGGGCCGGGAGGCACCAGCACGCTCAAGCTGATGCTGCCGGCGCGTTACCTGCGCCGGCAATGACGCGGCTGAGCGACCGCCATGGCCCGAGGCTGGGAGAGCAAATCCGTTGAGTCGCAGCAGGTCGGCGGCACCAGCGCCGCCGACCAGGGCGAGGGCCTGACCGCCACGGAGCGCCGGCATCGCCAGCGCCTCCGCGACCGCGAGCTGTCGCGCCAGGTCGTCATCAAGGAGCTTGCCACCACCACCTCCGCCGTCCGCCGCGCCGCCCTGGAGCAGGCCCTTGCCTTCCTCGACGAGGAGATCGAGAGGCTCAGCGCTTCGGGCGGCCCTTGGGCCGGTGCGATAAGCTGAGGCGCCCGCAGAGGGAGCCTTGGCCTTTGGCGGCCGCTGTCATTTTCGAGAGGTGGGCCGATGCCAGTCGACGAGGTGAGGATCGAGCTCATCGACGACGAGACGGTGCGCCACCTTCGCGCTCTTTCAGGCGCCGAGCGGCTGCGCATCGCGTGCGGGATGTTTGCGGCGGCCAGGCGCATGCTGCGGAGCCACCTCGCCGCGACCCACGCGGACTGGGACGAGAGCCAATTGCGGGACGAGGTGGCGCGGAGGCTTTCTGGAGCAGGATGATCTCCTCCGCTTCGCGGTGCGCGTCTTCGAGCAGCTGGACCTCCGCTACCTCGTGACCGGATCGCTTGCCTGATCGTGCTTGCCGACAATGCCTTCAACCGGAGCCGCCTCGCCCGGGCCCGGACCGTCCATCCCGCCGCCGACTACACCGCATGCTTCTCCTCGCCCGAGGACGTGATCCTGATGAAGCTGGACTTCCATCGCAGGGGCGGTTCGGACAAGCACCTGCGCGACATCGCCTCGGTGCTCAGGGTCAGCAGCGATCAGGTGGATCGCGCCTACGTCGATTCATGGGCCGACCGCCTCGGGTTGAGCGAGACCTGGCATGCGCTCCTGGCGCGGATCGGTTAGAGCCGGCCCCACTGCGGACGGTCCGGTAGGTCGCCGGTATGCTGCCTACTTCGGTTTCGCGTCGCCGGCCCGCGCCAGCGGCTGCTGCTTGACGCGCCAGTCCTGCAGGCTGAGGTGGTCGCCGGTGTCGGTTTCCACCAGGATCTCCTTGCCGTCGAGGCGGACCATGAAGGTCTGCCAGCGATGGATGTGATCCGGTTGGGTCTCGTAGAAGTTGACCGACCAGTAGCGCTTGCCCTCGATGGTTTCTGGATCTTCCGGCAGCACCATGGTGGTGGCGTGCGCAGCGCCTCGCGATCGCTTGGCAATGGCGTCCGCCCAGGCCCTGGTCTCGGGAAGGTCCCAGACGATCGCTTCCGCCCGCTCGCCGGTGATCGGCGCCGGCTGCGGCACCGGCGCCGCGGTTACAGGCCGGTTCGGCAGACTCTTGGCAGGCTCGCCCTGGGCGACGACCGCCTTGGCAGGAGGGGGGGCGGCCCGGGCTATCGCAGCAGGAACCGCCGGGGCGGCAGGGGCGGCAGCGGCAGCCTGAGCGGCCGGCTTGCCGGCGCCGCCGCACGCGAGCAGCAACGCCGGCACGATGGCGATGACGAGCGGCGACCGGGTCCTGAGCATGGATCGCTCCTCTCGCTGCCTTCAAATCCGGATGCGCAGGGTGCCCAGCAGCTCGTTCTCGGCCAGGGTCAGGCCGGGGGTGACGAAGGTGCGGTTGTAGGAGTACTCGACCGTCAGGTCGACGTCGGACCAGAGGCCGAAGCGGATGCCGCCGTCGAGCTTCTCCCAATCCCAGGCGAGGCTGGGCTCGGGGGTCGGGGTCAGATTGTAGAAGCGGTTGTAGAGCCGCGACCAGCGCACCGCCGGCGCGAGATAAGAGAAGAGCTGCCGCCCGCCGGCGGCCCAGGCCAGCGGCAGATCGATCTTCCAGGCGGCCTCGGCCTCGACGCCGGTGCGGCCCAGGCCGGCCACCAGCTGGTCCACGACCTCTCCGAACAGCGACAGGCCGCCGGCGTGCAGGAACCGCAGGTCGGCCCCGATCTCCTGCTTGCCGTTGCCCCGGGCCGCCAGGATCGGCGTCCCCTGCGGCGCGAACGCCGCGAGGTCGGCGCCGAGCGGGCTGCCGGGCAGATCGGCGTCGCTCGCAAGCCGGCGGCGGCGCCCCCAGGCCATCAGCTCGAAGGTCCCGGCGCCGCCGGGATCGCCGGCGCGCCAGCCCAGGTAGGCGGCGACCTCGGGATGGGAGAAGTCCAGGCGCTCGACGTGGCTGTCATAGAGGATCGGCAAGCCGCTGTTGAGCTTGGCGCCGCCGCCTGGCGCCAGGAGATCGGGGGTGTCGCCGGCCAGGGCGTTGGTGTCGCGGATGAACAGCGGGTTGCCCTGGGTGACCGCCACCTTGGCGAAGGCATGGCGCCCGAGGTCGGCGCCGACCTCGAGGCCGGCGTCCTCGAACAGGTTGAACGCCGTCCCCACCAGGCCGTAGCTCTGCAGATGGCGGTCCTCCTGCCGCTCGGGGCGCGCGAACTTGCCGAGCTTGACGTAGGCGCCCGGCCGCTCCGGCACCACCGCCGCGGCAGTCTCCCGGCCGTAGCGCAGCCACAGCTCGGCGAGATCGTAAGGGTGATCGGTGGAGGTGGGGTTGCGGTAGTAGAGGCTCACGCCGTTGAAGCGCAGGTGGGCGCGCCAGAGCGGCGCGGGCTCGTAGTCCGCCAGCAGCGAGACGTTGGAGATCTCGCCGTGCGACCCCGGGTCCACCGTCTCCTGAACCGGCACGCCCGGCGGGTAAGAGGCGACCACCGCGTCGTCGCTGTGCCGGAAGTTGGCGTCGAGCTCGAGGCCGAGCCGGAAGACCCGATGCGGCGCGGGCGGGGACGGCGAGTCTGCCCCGGCAGGTGCCGGGCCGGCCTGCACCGCGGTCGCCGCTGGCTGGTTCGCCTCCAGGCCCGCCGCCACGCCATCGGCCCCCTCTCCGGGCGGTCCGGAGGCTGCCGTCACCGCCTCGCCGAGCGCCGGTCCGGCTGTCGCCAGGCACCCCAGGCCGAAGCCCAAGAGCACGAGAAGCGTCTCGACGATGCCCCGGTATCTCTGCCGGCGCCAACCAGCCGCCCCCATCATCCCGCAACCCTCCTCGCCGGATCGGCACGAGTTCTATGCAGCCTGGTGTCGCCGAGCCGATCTGGCCACCGGCGAGAGGTGACTCGCAGCGTACGTCCCCCCCGTAAGGGCCGGTGGTTCAATGCCACCGCCGCGGAGGAGGCGCCGGGGGCAAACGGTCGCGATCACAGGGGTGGGCGCGCGGCGGGCGTGGCGGTCCGGCAAGGGACGGTTCAAGCCACCCGTCGGACACCGCCGATCACTGCTGCGGCGGCGGTGCCGGGGCCGAGCCGTCGCCCGTCTTGTTCAGGTCCTGGCGCTCCTGCTCGAGCTTGTTGACGGCGTCGATCTTCTCCTGCTCGGTGCCTTCCATGTTCTGGATGTCGGCGGCCTTCTTGTCTAGCTCGCGCGCTTTCTCCTCCATCGCTTTGGTGCGCTCTGCCTCGCTCTGATAGGCGGCGCCCTGGGCGGCGTCACCTCCCGACGCCGGCGCCACGGCCGCCTGGCGGCGGCAGCCGGCGAGCGCCGCGCCGGCGAGGACCGGCAGCAGCAGCGACAGCAGCACGACGATCGACGCCCGACCCCGGCGCGCCTCGATGGGCCCCATGCAACACCTCCTCTTTGGCTGATCCGAACCTGCAAAAGTCGTGCGTGGAGGATAGCACCCCTTGCGGCTTAGCCCCGCCGGCGGGCGCCGGGTAGTGGAGTACCAAGGCCCCGCGATCCGGCGCTGGTTCGGGCGGCTCGGGCGGCCGGGCCGTTTCCGGCGCCGGGCCCAGGGCCTGATTTCGTTCTAAAATCACCGCCGCCGCCGCATGATCGACCTCGCCCGCGTCCCCCACGAGCTTTTCGCGCCGATCCTGGCCGGCAATCTCCGGCAGGTGGCGCCGTCGCGCAAGCTGGTGAGCCACTTCCTGGAGGCGGTCCGGCTGCGGCTGGCGGCCGACGCCTGCTGGCTGACGCGCGGCGGCCAGGGCGAGCGGCTGCTGCCCGGCGGCCGCCTCGTCACCGGCGATCCGGCGCTGTGCGACGAGGCGCTCGCCGGCCGCTTCCTGCGCCGCGAGCATCCGGCGATCCCGGCCGGCGTCGTGCTGGCGTCGGTCCTGGTGCACGGGCGGCTGGTGGCGGTGGTGGGCGCGGCCAGCCGGCGCGGCACGATCGAGCCCGCGGCGCGGCGGGCCCTCGAGCGATTGTGCGGCGTGCTGGCGGAGGAGCTGGACCGCCGCGACGAGGAGCGCATGACGCGGGTGCTCGACCGCATCCGCGAGAAGGTGGCGTCCGAGCTGCGGCCGCGCGACCTTGCCTACCAGATCCTCGACGGGCTGCACCAGCTGGTCGACTACGACCACTCCTCGGCCTTCCTGGCCTACGACCGCGACAGCGGCGCCTTCCGCATCGAAGCCGAGAAGATCGTCTGGACCAAGGCCAAGAGCCCCTTCGTCGGCCGCGAGATCCGGGTGTCGCCGGAGCGGATCGCACGCATCTGCCGGGCGATCGACGTCCGCTCGATGCCCGGAGCGGCGAGCGCGGGACCGTCGCTCGATGGGGAGGAGGCCGCCCTGCCGGTCCCGCCCGCGGCGCTCGCCGGCGACGGCGGGGTCTTCGCCGAGCTGCTCGACTACCAGCGCGAGGCCGGCATGCCGCCGGTCACCAGCCTGCTGTCGGCGCCGCTGTTCTACGGCGAGGAGTTCCTGGGCATCCTCAAGATGGCGGCCTGGCAGCGCCCGCCGTTCGGGGGGCGCGACGTCGAGGTGGTCGAACGCTTCCTGCCCGCCGCCGCGGTGTCGATGCGCAACGCCCAGGTGAACCGGTCGCTCGAGATGCAGGCGGTCGAGGCCGAGGTCAAGGCCTCCCTGGTGACGCTCTCCCATGCCGTCGCCCACGACGTCAACAACGCCGTCGGCAGCATCCTGCCGCTCGCCCAGCAGATGCGCTTCGACCTGCGCCATGGGCCGCTGGAGCGCGAGACCCTGGACCGCGACCTCGGCGTGATCATCGACAACGCCCGCCTCTGCCAGCGGATCTTCTCCAACATGCTGCGGGTGGCGGGATCGGGGCGCGCCAGCGAAGGGCCGGTGGACGCGGCGCAGGTGGTCGCGGAGACCATGCCGTTCCTGCTGGCGCTGGCCGCCCGCCGCGGCATCGAGATCGCGCTCGACCTCGCGCCCGACCTCCCGCCGGTGCGCTGCCGCCGCCAGGACCTGCAGCACATCGTGCTCAACCTGGTGCGCAACTCGCTCGACGCGCTCGCCCCCGGGCGCCCGGAGGATGCGCGCGGCGAGAGGGGCGGGCGTGGCGGAAGCGGCGATCTGGTCGCGGCTCCGGTCGTCGCCAATCGCGACACTCCCGGCAGGTCGGTGCAGATCGCGGTGCGGCGCGCGGAGGGCGCCGCCGGCGGCGGCGTCGAGATGTCGATCGTCGACGACGGCCCCGGTATCCCGGCCGAGCTGCTGTCGAAGGTGCAGGAGCCCTTCTTCTCGACCCGCCCCGGCGGTACCGGCCTGGGACTCGCCATCTGCCGGGCGCTCGCCTGGCAGAACGGCGGCAGCCTCACCATCGAGAGCCCGGCAACAGTGCAGCCGGCGCAGCCCTGCGGCACGCGGGTCCTCCTGCGGCTGGACGCGGAGCCGCGGGTGCGGGGGCCGCTGTGAGCGGAGTGAAGGGCTTCGCGCGATGAACGGCCGGGAGCGGATCCTGGTCGTCGACGACGACCCCGGCATGCGGCGCGCCCTGCACCGCATCCTGGCGCCGGCCTACGAGGTCGAGACGGCGGCGGGGGAGCAGGCGGCGCGGGCGCGGCTGGGGCTCGACGCGCCCGGCCGCGCCGGATCTCCACGCGGCGCCGGCGTTGCCGGCCCGGGCGGCGCCGACGGCGGCGGCCACGGCGGCCACGGCGGCCATGGCGGCGAAATCGAGTTCGCGCTGGCGCTCATCGACGTGCGGCTCGCCGATGGCGACGGCTATCACCTCTGCCAGGCGATCCGCGAGCGGCGGCCGCAGACCGACATCATCCTGATCACCGGCTCGCTCTCGGAGCCCGACGATAAGCTCTACCGCTCGCTCGAGCAGGGCGCCTTCTATTTCCTGTTCAAGCCCTTCGACCGCCGCGTGCTGCTGGCGCTGGTCGAGCGCTGCCTGCGGTTGCAGGCCGAGCGCGCCGCCAAGGAGCGCTTCGCCTCGACCCTGGCCGCCGACCTCGAACGGGCGCGCCGCTTCCAGCGCAGCCTGCTGCCGCGTGGCGCGATCGCCGCCGGCGGCTGGCGGCTAGAAGGGCGCCTGCGCTCGTGCGACGCGCTCGGCGGCGACCTGTACCAGGCGCAGGTCCTGCCGGAGGGCGTGGTGTTTGCGGTCAGCGACGTCGTCGGCCACGGCGTCGCCGCCGCGATGTACGCCGGGATGCTGCGCTCGACGCTCGACGCGGCCCGCCGCCGCAGCCCCGAGCCGGCGGAGCTGATCGGCGAGCTGCTCGACGGCATCGATTTCTTCGACGCCGCCAAATACGCCACCCTGTTCTACGGCCTGCTGCTGCCCGACGGCGGCCTGCGCTACGTCAACGCCGGCCATCCGCCGGCGCTCTGGCAGCACGACGGCAGGATCGACCGGCTGCCGGCGACCGGCTTTTTCCTGAGCACGGTGTTCCGCGACCGCCCCCACGCTCCCGGCGCCATCGCCATGGCCGCCGGCGACCGCCTGCTGGTCTACACCGATGGCGCCTCCGAAGCCTGCGGCCCGGCCGGCGAGGAGCTCGGCACGGAGGGCCTGGCGGCGGAGCTCGCCGCCTGCCGGGGCCGGCTCCTCGCCGATACCCTCGACGCCCTGCTCGAGCGCGTCCTCGGCCACTGCGACGGCCGTCCGCTCGACGACGACGTCACCCTGCTGCTGATCGAGCGCACCGGCGCCTGAACCAGCTTCCGTACCGTTCGCGATACCATCTCGTCATGACCGCCGCCGAGACCACCGCCGCTCTGGGCCGGGACCTCCGGCAGATCAAGATCCTGGCCGACCTCGACGAGGCGGCGCTGGGGTGGCTGGCGGAGCAGGTGGTGGAGCAGTGGTTCGAGCCGGGGGAGGCGGTGACGGTCGAGGGGAGCCCGGCCGACCGCATGCTGATGCTGCTCGACGGGGAGCTGCGGCTGCGCCGCGAGAAGGGGCCTTCCGACGGCTGGATCAACACCATCCAGCCGGGTGAGATCAGCGGCATGCTGCCGTTCTCGCGCATGACCACCTTCCCGATCACCGTGCGGGCGGCGAGCCGGTCGCGGATCGCCTGGCTGGCGGCGGCCAAGTTCCCCGAGATGCTGCGGCGGATCCCGGCGCTCGCGCCGCGGCTGGTGGGGGTGCTGACCGACCGGGTGCGCGACGCCACGCGCCTCGATCAGCAGCGCGAGAAGCTGGCGGCGCTCGGCAAGCTCTCGGCCGGCCTGGCGCACGAGCTCAACAACCCGGCGGCGGCGGTGCAGCGCTCGGCGAGCGAGCTGCGCGAGCGCATGGTGGCGATGCGCGGCCTGGCGGGGCGGCTGGTGGAGTGCGGCCTGACCCCGGAAGCGATGCACGCCGCGCTGGGCCTTTACCGCCAGACCGTCGAGCGCAGCCGGGAGTCCGGCGCCGAGCTCGACCCGATGGCGCTGAGCGACCGCGAGGACGCGCTCGACGCCTGGCTCGGGGCGCACCGGATCGAGCACGCCGCGGTGCTCGCCGGCACCCTGGCGCAGTTCGGCGTGCAGCCGGCGGAGCTCGACGGGCTGGCGGCGGCGGCGCCCGGCGCCTTCCTGCCCTGCCTGGTGAGCTGGATCGAGGGTGGGCTGGCGGCCGAGGGGCTGCTGTCCGAGATCGCCAGCGCCGCCCATCGCATCTCCGAGCTGGTGGCGGCGGTCAAGTCCTACTCGCACATGGACGCCGGCGACGGGCGCTCGACGGTCGACGTGCGGCGCGAGCTCGAGAGCACGCTCACCATCCTGGCGCACAAGCTGCGCAAGAAGGGGATCCAGGTCACCCGCGACTTCCAGCCCGACCTGCCGCCGATCGAGGTGTTTCCCGGCGAGATCAACCAGGTGTGGACGAACCTGCTCGACAACGCCATCGACGCGGTCGCGCCCGGCGGCCGCATCGAGGTGCGGGCGGTGCGCGAGAGCGACCTGCTGCGCGTCGACATCCGCGACGACGGCCCGGGCATCCCGCCCGAGATCAAGGCCCGCATCTGGGAGCCCTTCTTCACCACCAAGCCGGTCGGCGAAGGCACCGGCCTGGGCCTCGAGGTGGTCCAGCGCATCATCGTCCGCCGCCACGGCGGCACCCTCTCGGTCGCCTCCGTCCCCGGCGACACCTGCTTCACCGTCCGCCTGCCGCTCAACGCGGCGCCGGCGCCCGCGGATCTCGGCGCGGCGCCGGCCCGGAACGCTCCCCCGTCGCCGCCGGCCGCGCCGGGGTGAGCGCGGCGCCGGCGGGAGGTCGCACCTCTCTCGGCGCATCCATTTTGCAGATGGCGGATTGTTTGCTAGCTTGATCTCCTTCACGCTCTAACGACAGGAGCTCGTCATGGCGACGCCGACGCTCGGCCAGCTGGGACCTCTGACGCTGCTGTGCCTGCAACTCGGCTGGGGGGCGCCGGCGGCGGCGGCCCAGACCGCGCCGGCGACCGTGGCGCCCGGCGCGGGCGCGGGCTCGTCCGCACCGGCCGCCACGACGGCGCCGCCTGACGCGGCGACGCCCGCCGCCGCGGTGCCAGCGCCGGCGACGGTGGCCACGGCCGGCACGCGGCCGGGCGAGACCGCCACCGTGGCGCCCCATCCGGCGGACGGCGCCGCGAGCGTCGCCACGGCCGCCTGCGACGGCGAGGAGGGGCCCCGGCCGTCGGGCCCCACGCTCGCCAGGCTGCAGGGCGTCATCACCGCGCCGGAGAGGACCGTGCACCGGGTGGAGCTGGCGCTGCTGGACCGGGCCACCGGCAATCGCTGGGTGATCAACGAGCTCGAGACCTGCAAGGGCGGCGACCAGCATGGCGCCGCAGCCCGCTTCGCCTACTCCACCGAGCTGGCGCCGGGGACGTATGACCTGACGCTCACCGGCCGGACCTACGAGTCCGAGGTCGCCTCGGGCGTCACGCTCGCCGCCAACCAGGTCAAGCAGCTGGATTTCTCGCTGGTCAAGGAAGACAACAGCCTGCACCCTTCGATCCTGGCGCTGCCGGTGGTGTTCCTGCTCAGCATCTGGTTCATCCGCTGGAACAACATCGCCAAGCCGAGCCGGCTGGCGGTGATCGGGCAGCTCCGGGACCTGCAGGGCCGCTTCCCGGCCGACAGCAGGACCGGCGTAGCGCTGGCCGCGGCGCAGCAGGAGCTGCAGAAAAAGGTGGCGGTCCTGGACTGGCTGTTCTGGTCGCGCGGGCAGGAGATCGCCAGCTGGAACCTCGTCCACCAGGCCCAGATCGCGCTGCTGGAGGACCCGGCGCAGACGTCGCTCGACAAGGTCAACGCCCGCCTCGCCTCGGTGGAGCAGCAGCTGGCGGAGATGGACAAGTCCGCCGCCGCGAGCCTGGCGCACCGCGTGGCGGTCGAGCTCGAGTGCGACCCGGCAAAGGCCAGCGAGGGGGCAAGGCGCCAGCTGCTGATCGAGGCCGCCGGCTACCTCTACGAGGCCGGCGACACCGGTTTCGCCGAGCTGACGAGCTGGCAGAACAAGGCCTTCTGGCTGACCCTGGTCGGCGTCGCCCTGATCTCGGCGGTGGGCCTCACCGAGGGGCACGCCGCGCTGTTCCTGGCCGGAGCGGTGGGCGGCTTCCTGAGCCGGCTGACCCGGGAGCTCAAGCGCGCCGACGTGGCGACCGATTACGGGGCCTCGTGGTCGACGCTGTTCCTGAGCCCGGTGGCCGGCGCCATCTCGGGCTGGTTCGGCGTCACGCTGGTCATGCTGATGACCGATCCCACGGTCGGCGTGCTCGGCGGGCCGCTCAAGGTCATCAACTGGGACTCGACCAACGTCGCCGCGACGCTGGCGGCGGCGTTCGTGTTGGGCTTCTCCGAGCGCCTGTTCGACCGCATCGTCGCGCAGCTCGATACGGCCATCGACAAGAAGAAGGAAGACGCGCAGAAGACGACGCCCAAGACCTCTCCCGTGCAGCGGCCGGGGCCGGAGAGCGAGGCGGCCGGCAAGCCGGGCATCGCCGCCCTCTCGCCGAACCCGGTGGCGGCGGGCGGCGAGCTGGCAGCCCAGCTCGAGAACCTCGACGCCGCCAAGGTGACGGGCGTGGTGCTGACCGGGGCCGGCGGCGACCTGCCGGCGCTCGAGCCGCGCCTCGAAGACGGCCAGCTCAAGGTCACGGTGGCCGCCGGCACGGCGCCCGGGACCTACCGGATCGTCCTGCTGACGCCGGAGCTGGCGCCGCCGCGCCTCGAGACCGACGAGGAGCTGACGGTGTCGGCGGCGCCGGCGGGATAGCCGCGGTCCCGCCGGCATCTTGCCGCTGTCAGCCAGCCGGCCCGCCAGCTGGCCGGCAGCCGGGGAGCAGGTAGCTGCGCCGCGGTGGTCTCGTCAGCGCGGAATAGTGATCTTTGCAAGTTGAAATGCAGCGATTCGTTCGACTTGCAGGGACTGATATCATGAACGAAAAGCAATTGCAGGTTTGGAGCTCTCCTGGTATTTCGCCGATCTGCCATGGACCCGGTCAAGCCCTTCGCCGTCTTCCTCAGTCACCATCATTCGGACGCCCTTTGGGCGCTCCGCATCAGGGACGTTCTGCAAGCACGTGGCATCACCGTTTGGTTGGATCGCGACCGGATCAGGCCAGGCGACCTGGTGATCAAGGCATTGCAGGACGCGATCGAGCAATGCCAGGCCTTCATCACCCTGGTTTCTCCCGACGCGATCACCTCGAAATGGGTCCAGGAAGAATACTCGCACGCCATCGGCCACCGCTCGCCGATACGTATCATTCCCTGTTGGCTGCGCGGCGCCGAAATGCCGGACATGTTCGCCAATCGGGTTTGGGTGGATTTCCGGGACGAGTCCAAATTCGAAGCGGCGATGCACAGCCTGGTGCTTGGTCTTACCGGCAACGGCGCCGGCCGGCTTGCCGCAGACCGCGAGCCTGGTGAGGCCGCCGCCCGGCCCGCTCGCCTGCTGCTGCCTCCGCCGCATCCGAAGCCGGAGCTGGTGGGTCG
>Ga0070733_10002648_pt1 | contig 12554 bp, 10 predicted proteins | sample Coa_R1_9_FD_66450 | JGI IMG/M metagenome (GOLD analysis project Ga0070733, IMG submission 66450) | Surface soil microbial communities from Centralia Pennsylvania, which are recovering from an underground coalmine fire - Coalmine... | ecosystem: Environmental > Terrestrial > Soil > Unclassified ... | reverse complement strand
CGTACAAGTCGTCGTATCGGGAATGCGCCCGCGAACGGCTTTATCCCGCTCTCCAGCCGCACCCCGCCGGCGCACTCCCGATACAACCGATAGGACTTCTCGTGAGACTGGCAACTATGCAATCGGTCCTCGCCGCGGTATTGGCGTTGAACCTCGGTGTGGGAGGAGGGACCGGGGCAGCGGCGTCTCCCCCCATTGGGACCGTGGCGGCAAAGGGGAGTTTTCGCCTGGACAACATGACGGTAAGAGGCAATGCAACTCTGTTTGAAGGAGCGACCGTCGAAACGGCGGACACGGGCTCTTTGATGGAGCTTTCGAACGGAGCCAGGGTGACGCTCAGTCCTGAATCGAAAGGAAGGTTTTTCGGAGACCACGTGGTGCTCGAGCGCGGGCAGGGCCGCCTGGATAGGACCGCCGGTTTCCATCTTGAGGCGCGGAGTTTGACGATTCGGCCGGAGACCGGCAACGCCACCGGACGGGTCCTGCTCGCGGGCAATACGCGGGTTCAGGTGGCGGCGCTCACGGGCTCTTTCCGGGTGTTGAATGCGAGTGGAATGGTGGTTGCCAAACTGCCCCCGGGTCTCACCCTGGCCTTCGAGCCGCAAATTTCGAGCGCGTCCACCAAGCTCATGGGCCGGCTGGTGATCAATAACGGCCATTACCTGCTGACGGATGAGACCACCAACGTGACCGTCGAACTTTTTGGTCCAGGTCTGGCGAAAGAGGTTGGCCATCGCGTCGAGGTTACCGGCGCGCTCGATCCCACGGTCACTCCGGTCAGTGACGCGTCCGAGTTCATTCGCGTGACCAGTGTCAAACCGGTTCCGGTTTCTGGCGCTGCGCCGGCGGGGGCGGCGGGAGGTTCGAGCGGCGCGGTCATTTCCGGAACCGCGATTGCCATCATCGGCGGCGTGGCGGCGGCCGCCGTGGTGGGCGGTCTGGCAGCGGTGGGCGGCCTCCCGGGCCAGGGTACGGCCGCAGTTGTCAGCCGGTGAGGCAAATCGCATGGCACCTAGCGCAACCCAGCACAGAAAGTTCGCGCGCCTGCTGGCCGTGGCACTGCTGGTCTTCTTTGGTTTCGCTGCGTCCATGAGCGCCCGGCTTGCCACCGCTGAGTTGGTCTTCGAGCGCGATACGGCGGAAGCGGTTCGATGGGCTGCGCTGGATGTAAACAATGCCGTCTATTACCAGCGGTGGGCGGACCTGGAACCCGCCCAAGCCCACGAGGCCCTACGCGGCGCGCTGAGGGCCAACCCTCGCGACAGCACGGCGTGGATCGAGCTAGGGCTCATCGCCGAGCACGCCCGGAATGGGTCGGAAGCGGCGCGCGATCTCGCCCAAGCCGCGCAGGTGGATCGTCAGTATCTGCCGGCGTGGACGCTTGCCAACTATTCTTTTCGGCGCGGCGATGCAGCCGGTTTCTGGCCGGCGGCCGCGCACGCAGCGAGCCTGGCCTATGACGATCTGCGGCCCCTCCTCGATCTCTGCGACCGTATGGAGCCCGATCCTGGAATCGCGCTCGCGCGCCTGGGACCCTCCGCGCGACTGGAGCGGGCCTACCTGGATTTGCTGATCGGCAAGAACCGTCTCGACGCTGCTCAGGACGTCGCGCGGTTGATGCTGGCGCGGCCGAGTCCGGAGAACGCCGCGCGTCTGACGGCTTTCACCGAACGCCTCATTGCAGCGGGAGCGGAAACCCCGGCGCTCGAGATCTGGAACGGATTAGGAAAGTTCGCAATTCTCGATCCTGCCCACGGCGTGGTGCTCACGAATGGCGACTTTGTTATGTCACCCTCCGGAGCCGGATTCGACTGGCGCCTCCCCGGGCCCGCCGGCCTGCTGACGCACTGGAGTCCCGCCACTCTAAGTTTTTCATTTTCGGGCTCCGAGTCGGACGATTGCGCCCTGCTTGAACAATGGGCGCCGTTGGCTGTCCGCCGCTACCGCCTCAGTTTCGAATACCAAACCCCTGGCATCCCGCCGGCCACCGGCCTGAGGTGGGCCATTACCCCGCCCAATGGCGCCGGTTCCCAGAGCGCGGGGCTCGCCTCCGCCCCAACCTGGCAGCAGCGCCGCTGGAGCTTTGTGTCTGAACACGCGGGTTTGGCACGAGTCAGATTCTTGTATCGCCGCCAACCCGGCACTCCGCGCGCCAATGGCCGCGTCGAGCTTCGACACGTGCGATTGGAGGTGGAATGACAGCAGCCGAAAATGGCGTCCGCCATTGCCCCAAGTGTGGATCGGTCCGAGTGCACCAATCGCGCCGCCGCGGCCCCATTGAACGGTTGCTGTCCTGGTTCGGGGGCGAGATCTGCCGCTGTCACGATTGCCGCGCGCGCCAGGCCTGGTTCGGCATCTCGCCGATTCCGATCGGCAATCGCGATCCTCAAACCAATCCCTGGACCAACATCATCGTGTTCGTGTCAGGCTTCGTTGCGTGTGTAGTGCTGGCGTGGTGGGTGATCACCCGGTTTACGGCGATATCCGGGTAGATCAGTGTTCGAAATCGCTTGTGGCGATGTACCTCAAATCACATACCGACGCTCGCCGCAACCTCTGCTGCTGAGTGCGCTCCTGCACGCCACGTTGGTTGTGGCGCTGTTTGCAGTCCATTTTTCGCCCACCGCCCCTCACGTTTCCGCAGGCCGCCGGCATGTCGTCTTGATCGCGCCCCTACTCTCTCCGCCGCCCGCCATCATTCGCCCCCGTCTTACGCCACTGACCCGCGTCCTACCGCATTCTTTCCGGGCTCCCCCGGCGCTTCCCGCGCCCGTGCCCTCGAAAATTGCCCTGGAGCTGCCGCCCGCGCTCGCGATCGAGGCCCCGCGTCCGCTGCTTGCCACGCCTGAGTTGACGCGCATTCCGGCGGCGCCCGCTCCGCCGCTCAGGACTGACAATCTCATCGCCACGCTACCGGACGTCCCCTCGCCCAGCCTGCCGCGCCCCGCGCCTTCCCCCACTGGCGCATTCGCCATTGCCGCCGCGGCGGAGCCTGAGCGCCGCAAACCGGCCGTATCGAAAGGTGGATTCAGCGACGCGTCGATCGCGGCCCCAGCCCCGGATCCGCGCGCCACCCCCGCCCGTGCCCCGGCCGCCGTCTCGCCCCTTGAAATTCTGTTCAAGCCACACCCGCTCTACACCCCGGAAGCCCGCCGCCTCAAAATCGAAGGCGAGGTTCTGGTCGAACTCCTGTTTGCCGCTTCGGGCGAGGCGCATGTGCTGCGCGTGGTCCGCGGCCTGGGCCACGGTCTGGACGAAAATGCCATCGGCGCCGCCCAGGCCATCCGTTTCCGCCCGGCCCAGCGCGACGGCGTGCCGATCGATTCGACCGCCATCGTACACATCATTTTTCAGCTTGCCTTTTGAAGGAACATTTCATGAAAACCATTTTCGGCATCACTGTTGCGCTCGCGGCCCTGCCGCTGCGGGCTCAAGCGCCGAACGCCCTCGTCGATCAGCTTCTCGAACGCATCATCGCCCGCGAGCGCTCCTTTCTCGCATCCGTTCAGACGCGCACGCCTCTCATCGAAACCTATATTCAGGAAACTCCGGATTCGCCTCAAGCCGGCGAGCGCCCCACCGGCGATCACTATTTTCTGGGGCGCTTCCGGCTGGGCGCGACGGTGAGCTACCAGCCTCTGATCGAGCACACCGACACGCAGCCCCCGAAATCCGCGGCACGATTGTCCTTCCGGGCTCTCTCCGTGAAGAGCCGTCCGCTCGTTTTCCTGCCCCGCGGTTTCGCCCAGATGGCGGTTATCGATCTCGAAGATTTCAATCGCCAGACTTACCGCTTCGAATACGTGCACCGCGAATTTCTGGGCGAAGTCCGTTGCCTGGTGTTCGACGTCGCGCCGGTGAACCGGCAGCAGCCGGGAAAATTCGTGGGCCGAATTTGGGTCGAGGATCGCGACAACTCCATCGTCCGTTTTAACGGCACTTATGTTCCAGTTTCCACGCCCAAAGGATCTCTTCCCGAGCTGTATTTTCATTTCGACAGTTGGCGTGTGAATACGGGCGGCTCCGATTGGCTTCCCGCGGAGATCTACGTCGAGGAGGAAGGCGCGCCGGACAAGAACGCCGCCATCGCCGCGCCCCGCTTCAAGGCCCAGTCACGTATTTGGGATTACGTCGCCTCCGCCGCCAGCAAGTTGGACGAGTTGACCAGCATCTTGATCGAGAGCGAATCCGCGGTCAAGGATCAGGCCGCAATTAAGGACGCTTCCCCGCTCGAGAGCCAGCGCTCCTGGGAGCGCCAGGCTGAAGAAAATCTGCTCGCGCGCCTCGAAAAGGGCGGTTTCCTTGCGCCCGCCGGAGCGGTCGACGAAGTGCTCAACACCGTGGTCAACAATCTGATCGTCTCGGCCAATCTCAAGGTCGAGGCGCACTGCCGGGTGCTGCTCACCACGCCGATCGAGACTTTTTCCGCCGGCCACACCATCATCATCAGCCGCGGCCTGATCGACGTGCTGCCGGATGAAGCCAGCCTGGCGCTAGTTCTGGCCGGCGAACTTTCGCACGTTGTGCTGGGGCACCGCACGCAGACCCAGTTCGCCTTCAACAACCAGACCATGCTCAGCGACGTGGAATTGTGGCAGCGCTTCCGTTTCCAGCGCCCGCCGGAGGAACTGGCCGAGGCTGGCAAGAAAACCATCGAGATCATGCGCGCCTCACCGTACCAGAACACCGCCAACGCCGGACTGTTCTTAAAAGCCCTGGCCGGCCGCAGCTCGGCGCTGCCGCGCCTGTTGCAAGCCAATCTCGGGGATCAGATGGCCAACCCCGAGGCGCTGGCGCGGCTGGCGGAATTTGCCGCCGCGGCTCCGGCGCTCGAGGAAAATAAGATCGAGCAGATCGCGGCGCTGCCGCTGGGCTCGCGCGTCAAGCTAAATCCGTGGGACAACCGGATCGATCTCGTGAAAACGCGGCCGATTTCACTGCTCTCCCCGCGCGAAAAAATGCCGTTTGAAGTGACGCCGTTTGCACTGTACTTGACGCGCGCGGAGCCCGTCAGCGCGCAGAAGTAACTTCCAGATACGGCGACCTGGTAATTCCCGCCGCGACGCCTTAGCGGCATACGATGTTTGAATCGCCTCACGAATTGGAACGGACAGGTTTGAGCTATGATCTGAATGGAAATGAGCAACGACGGGATTCGCGCCTTTGGTTGGAACGCTCGGAACCAGTTGGCGACACTGCCTTTTCTCATCGTCATACTTGCTGGCTCCCTTGGAACGGCGCTTCGGGCCCAGGAGATTCGCATTAAAGTTCTAGACGGCCGCAATGGACGGCCCATAACGAATGAGTGCGTGAACGTCTGGGTCGGTAAGCGCACTGTTGCTTCCATGCTAATTCCGACAAATAAGGATGGAATTGCCTTGCTCCACCTAACCGATAACGATACTGAGACAGGCGTTCAGAGCCACGGATCAGCGTGCGGCGGCTCGGTAATAATCGACCCCGTTGTGAAATATGCCGACACTCTCGGGATCAATAGCGGCTATTACATGTCGTGCCAGATCCACCCGCCAGATTCCCCCCGGCTGTCCTTCTCAGTGAAAAAAGTGCTCCAGTCCGGCGATTCCACCACGAACGTATGCGGAAAGGTCGAAGCATCCCCGAAGCCAGGCGAGCTGGTCTATTTCGTTAGGCCGCGAACGTGGTGGGAACGCATGAAACAGCGCGATTGACGCAGCCGGCTGTACCCCGCAAAAATTCGGTCGGCGTGTCCCGCAAAAAGTCACCCACCTGACGCGCACAGATCCCCTCAGCGCAGAGAAGTAACTTCCAGCTCGGCTAGGCGCTCGCCGGTTTCCCGCTCCAGGTCGGCGTGCAAGCTGTTGCCGTGCGCGTCCATCGTCACGATCGCCATGAAATTGGTGACGTGCAGGTGCCACATCGCCTCGGGAATCCCGAATTCGAGCAGGCTCACGCCCAGCACCTTGTCGATGGCGCGCGCATAATACTGCGCCGCGCCGCCGATGCCGTTGAGGTACACCGCTCCGTGCTCCTTCAGCGCCGCCAGCGTCTTGGCGCCCATGCCGCCTTTGCCGACCACCGCGCGCACGCCGAAATTCTTGATGATGTCGGCCTGGTAAGGCTCCTCGCGGCTGCTGGTGGTGGGGCCGGCGGCTTTCACCGTCCACTGATTGCCGCTCTTGAGCATCACCGGTCCGCAATGGTAGAGCACCGCGCCACGTAGATCCACTCCCGCTGGGAGTGGGTTGTTGACGAGATGCGCGTGGACGGCATCGCGGCCCGTGTAGAACTCGCCGGTGAGCAGCACCACGTCGCCCACCTTCAGCGCGCGAACGGTTTCTTCGCTCAGCGGAGGACGCAGCACGATCTCGCGGCCGGTGAGCGGAAAACCCGCGCCCTGCGCCATTTTTTGCACGGGGCGCGACGGATCGCGGTACAGCCACTTGGTGATCGCTCCGCTTCCGGCATCCAGGCGCACGCCCAGCCGCCGGTAGGCCCAGCATTCATAGGCCACCGACACGAAGAAGCAGGCCGGCAGCCGATTCGCCGCCGCGATCTTGCAGCCGATCAGCGATACTTTGCCGCCGAATCCCATCGCGCCCACCCCGATACGATTGGCTTCGTCCATGATCTCCGCTTCGATCCGGGCCAGCTCCGGCACGGGATTCACGTCGTCCAGCGTACGGAACAACTGGTATTTGGCGAGCGCGTACCCGTGCGCGCGATCGCTGCCGATGCAAACCCCCACTGCCCCCGGAGCGCAACCCTGGCCTTGCGCCTGCCAGATCGAATGCAGAATGCACTTGCGCACTCCTTCGAGATTCCGGTCCGCCTTGCCCAGGTGATCGAGCTCGCACGGCACCGTATATTGAATGTTCTTGTTCTCGCAGCCGCCGCCTTTCAGAATCAGTTTCACCTCGATCTCGTCCTGCTCCCACTGCTCGAAGTGGATCACCGGCGTTTCCTCGCCCAGGTTGTTGCCGCTGTTCTTCCCGGTGAGCGAATCCACCGAATTGGGGCGCAGCTTGCCGCGCTTGGTCGCTTCCGCCACGGCCTCCCGGATGGCCTTCTTGACCGCGATCTGGTTGACGCCCACCGGAGTGTGAATGGCGAAGGTCGGCATGCCGGTGTCCTGGCAGATGGGACCTTCGTCTTCGGCCGCCATGTCGATGTTGGAGGCGATGATGTTCAGCGCCTGCGAGGCCTGCGTGTTGGGCAGTTCGGTTCCTAGCGCCTGGCCCATGGCCGCGCGCACGTCCGGCGGCAGGTTGGTCGCGGTCTGCGTGATGAGTTCAGTGAGACTTTCTACAAGGAATTGCATGCCTGTTCGATTCTAGCGCGCGGGGCGGTCTCGCGAGATTAATCTTCGGTCCGCCGAAACTCGCACTGGCAGCAGTCGCTGCATCGCGCGCACTTCTCGCAGCGATGATTCGCGCAGGCATCCTTGGTGCAGTACACGCAGATGTCGGTCGAAGGCTCGTTGCAGATGCTGCACAAAAAAGTCACTGCTTCCGTCATGGCTTGGGTTCCGTTTTGCTGGGCGAAGCCGCGGGAGGCTTGGGCGCGGCCGCCGGGCGCGGGGGCGCCTGCCGGACCAGCGTTCCCCGGCACCGCTGCGCTTCTTTGTCGACGATTTGAAACTCCTGTTCCTTGGTTTCGGCCAGGTCCGTGATGTACTGACGAAGCTGATCGCGGTTGGTTGAATTGGCGGCCATCACGCTGATCATCAGATCGCCTACCGCGGGGTTTTGATAGCGCCGCACGCCCTCCACCAGCGAATTGATCTCGGCCTCCACGGCTTGCATGCGGAAATAGGTTTCAAAAGCCAGGCTCAGCTTCTCCGGCTGCTTGCTGAGTGCATCGGCCGCGCGCACCACGTATCCTACCTCATCCTGAGCGGCGTGCCATTGGGTGACATAGGTGGCCGGCGCGCCTTTAGCCTGCCACTGCTCGGGCGTCAGCTGCTCGAGGACGGGCTTGAGACGCTCGGCCTGCGCCGCCAGTGCGGTGACGGTTTGCGAAATGTCCCACGGTGCGGACACACCCTGTGCCCGAACCGGTTCCTGGACCGTGAGCGAAAGAACAACCAGTGGTAGGAGATACTTCATACGCCTACCGTTAGTTTCTCACGATTAGATTATAAGGATGCCGCTTAGATGCCTGGAGGCGGAGGCGGTGGCGGCGGTGGCGGCGGAGGAGGAGGAACTTTCTGCGTGTCGCCCACCGTGCCAACGCTGGGGCCGCCGCCGATCCCTCCCACTCCGCTTGTGCCCGAGTTCGGCATGCGGATCGCGAGCGTCCTCGCCGCATCCGCCATAGATCGGAGAACACGTCGCGCTAGCGTTCCTTTATCGATCAATCCCGCTTCCAGAGGCTCGTTGCGATATACCCGCAGCGTCTCGCCGGGCGAGACCACCTTCGGATTGCCGCGAGGCAGCAACGCGTGCTGCACCTCTACCTGTCCGTCCTCCACTTCTACTAGAGTCGTCTCATCGTCGTCATCGACGGAAACGTCGAATGTCGTCCCGCGAACCGATATCACCGCAGTGGGCGTCAAGACCCGGTTAGGATTCGGCATGTTCCCGAAATGCTCGATATGGATGCGTACCCGCCCCACCAGTACATCCAGGAAATCTTTCCAATTGGGCGGATTTCTTCGAAATAGGACGCGCGAGTTGGGGAAAACCTCAAAAGTACTGCCGTCTGAAACCTGGAGGATGGCGTGGCCGTCTACCCCGGTCATGATCAAATCCTTGACGTGCACGATTTCTCCCACCGATAGAGCCCACGGCTGCGAATCTTTAAGAATGGAAACCTGGCCCGTCTGCGTGACAACTTTCGCCGCGTAACTGCCTGAGTCCGAGGGAGGTAATTGAGCCAGACACATACCAGCCGTCATTGCCAACAGCAACGACAAGTTCGCCGTGCGCGACCTAAGCCCGCCCTTCATGGATACACCTTTCCGTCAAGTCTACACTAAAATGCCTTGCAAGTTATGCGCCGGTCAAGTGTTTCAGGCTAATACAAGCGTGGAATCAGTAGTTTCTAGGGCGAACCGCCGATGAATACGGGTACAATAGACGGGTCTGATGTGTAACCGCGCCACACTGCCGATCCTGATCGCCACAGCTCTCTTGGCTGGACCAGGCCGGGCGCAGGCGCCTCTGCCGTCGCAACGCCCGGGAACCGACTACACGGGCCCCGACTGGCGCCACATCGGCAATTGGGTCGTCGAAAAATCGCTGGCCGGACCCGCCTCAGGGCCCGTGGCCCGGGTTTGGTATTCGCAAGAGGGCGCGACACTTTTCGTCCAGACCGGCTCAGCCGGATCGTATCAGACGACTGATCTCGAAACCTGGCGGCCCTCCACTGCGGCTCCGCCTCCCCTGCCGGAGAGCGCGCTGGTTCCCCAGCTCCCGGAACCGGGCGCACAGGCGCGAATGCAAACCGGCCAACGCACCCGCGCCTATGCCTTCGGAAACTTCGTTTACCGCTCCGATGACGGCGGCGCCAGTTGGGAGAACCTGACGGCTTTCCACCGCGCGTCGATCGTAGGCGCAGGGCTGCGCGATCTGGCGATTGCGCCCGGCAATGGCGATGAGCTGGTAGTGGCGGGCGATGCCGGGGTGTTTCGTTCCGCCGATGGCGGCCTCTCCTGGAGCAGCCTGAATGAGGGTCTGCCCAATCTGCCGGTGACGCGTCTGCTGAATCTACCGGCGGGCGCTCAGGGCGTCAGGCTGGCGCTTGCCAATGACGAGGCCGTCGAGTGGCCCCCGGGTGCCAAGCAGGCTTGGCTTCCAGCCGATAATGCCAGCCTGGTGAGCGAGTCGCAGCTTCGGGACGCCTTGGGTTCGTTTCGCAATACAGCCGTGACCGCGCTCACCGTCGCGGGCGATTTCGTTTACACCGGGATGCAGGACGGCGCCATTTGGGTCTCGGCCGATCGTGGCGTGACCTGGCGGACATTTTCATTGGCTGGCTCGGGACCCGTGGAACGCTTCTGGATAGACCCGTCCGATCCGCGGGTGGCCCTGGCTGCGCTCGGCGCCAGCCCTCCCAATCCATTCGCACAGTTCACGCCGGTGCACGTGCTGCACACCATCAACGGCGGGGCGTTTTGGGATGACTTCACAGCCAACCTTCCGAATGTCCCGGCGCATGGAGTGGCCGCGGATCGCGCCAGCGGCGCGCTCTACGTCGCCACCGATCGCGGCGTCTTCATGACTTTCGCCGACCTCGCGAGCCTGGGCTCGGTGCAGCCCTGGACCGCGCTCGGCGGCTTGCCCGCGGCCGCGTCGGCCGACGTGAAACTTGACGCGCAAGGCAACCAATTGTGGGCCGCGGTCGATGGCTACGGCGTCTTCGCCACGCTCGCGCCACACCGGCTAAGCGATCCGAAGGTCGTCAGCGCCGCCGATTTTGTCGCACGCGCCGTCGCGCCAGGATCGCTTATCAGTATCCTCGGAGCCGGCGTTGATTCGGCGCGCGCCGGCGATCTCAGCGCGCCGGTGCTCGCTTCGACCGCGACCGAGTCGCAAGTCCAGGTGCCCTTTGAGGCGCGCGGCACTTCGCTTTCATTCGCAGCCAGCGCCAACGGAAAGAACCTGACCTGGCCTGCCGTTCCGCTGGCGCCGGTCGCTCCCGTCATCTTCGTCGATCGCGACGGTTCGCCCATGCTGCTGGATGCCGATAACGGCGTGATGCTGGACGCCATGAACCCGGCCCGTTCCGGCGCGCGCATCCAGATTCTGGCAACCGGCTTGGGACGCGTCACGCCGGACTGGCCCACTGGAATCGCTGCGCCGCCTGAAAATTCCCCGCGCGTGGCCGGCGCAGTTCAGGTGTATCTGGATCGTGCGCCGGTTGAAGTCACGCGCGCCGTGCTCGCCCCAGGTTATATCGGTTTCTATCTGGTCGAGATCACTGTCCCCAAGCTGGTCAACTACGGCCCGGCTGAACTGTACATCGATATCGACGGCGCTTCCAGCAACCGCGTCCGGGTATATATTGAACCTTAGCACAACTATTATATCTGTATTATCAATAATATATATACTCAGTTCATTCTTGTACCGTACGACGTACCCAAATTGTGATAGACTCCCCACATGCTGAACCTATACCGGCGGCACGAATCCGGCTGCCGTTTTAAGAAGCTTGGCACTCGTCATTTCAAGTGCAACTGTCCTATCTGGACGGATGGATATGAACTCGGCAAGCGTAAACGCCGCTCCATGCACACCCGAAGCTGGCCGCACGCGCAGGACCGCCTTACAGCTATGGAACGCGGTGAAGCGCCCGCCGCCGCTGAGGCTGTCGATAAATCCCCCACTGTGGTACGTGCAATCGAGTCCTACTTGGAAGATTGCCGCGTCTGCAATGTAGCGGCGTCCACAGTTAAGCGATACCAGACGGCGCTTACCCCCCTGGCCGCGCACTTCCCTGGCCGGATGAGCAAAATTACAGTCGATAATCTTGGAGCCTTCCGCGCCGACCGCGCACGGTCTGCACCTGCCAGCAGTGCTGTAGAGCTTACAATCATCCGCGCCTTCTTCAGCTATTGTGTAGACCGCAAGTGGATCACGGAGAACTGGGCCTCCAAGCTGAAGACCCCTAAGATTGACGCATTGCCCACGTTGCCGTTCACACCGGATGAGGTAACAGGTATCCTGGACGCCTGCAACCGAATCCATAACCCGCAAGACTTGGCTACAGTAGAGCACACACGGAAACGAGCTAAGGCGCTTGTGTTGGTGCTCCTTTATTCTGGCTTTAGGATCTCCGATGCCGTCAAGCTTCGGCGGGATGCTGTGAACCTTGCTAATGGCAAGATGCTGATTCGTGTCATGAAAACCGGGGCCCCCCTTTACATCAGGCTTCCGGCAGTGGCGATTGTTGCGTTAAGGGCGCTCCCAGCAGAGTCTGAATACTTCTTCTGGAGCGGTACAACCAAGCTGGAATCGGCCATAACCAGCGCATCCCGTGTCATCGCTACGCTACTTAGACTTGCTAATGTCAAGGATGGACACCCGCACAGATTCAGGGATACATTCTCTGTAGAACTACTTAAGAACGGTACAGACTTGCGCAAGGTTCAACTATTGCTCGGCCACTCATCCATCCAGACAACTGAACAGCATTACGCGCCATACGTGGAAGCGATGCAACAGGGCCTAGATGATGCCTTAAGTACTCTGCATTTCGGCTCAGACGCTAAGCCTACTGTGCACGCGGTGAACGACGCTCTCAGGAATACGAAGGGTGACGTTCTGCCGTTTTCGCGCCCGAAGGGTAGGAATCTGCGTTCTTAGAACTCCTGGTTCATCTCGAAACACCCGGCGCACGGTGTTATCAGATAAGCCCCATAATTCGGCTACTTGGTTAACAGTGAAGTGGCGTTCAAACGCCGTCACCAAGTCAGCCATAAACAAGTAACCTCCCTTCCTTCGGGTGTACTGTGTCCTTCCGGCAAGGCTGCGTAAAGCCGCCTGAATCAAGATTTCTTTTGAGCGAGGAGGCGGCGGACGGAGGTTCGGCCGATCTGAAGCTGGCGTGCGATTTCGGATTTGCTGATT
>Ga0070733_10002647_pt1 | contig 12563 bp, 12 predicted proteins | sample Coa_R1_9_FD_66450 | JGI IMG/M metagenome (GOLD analysis project Ga0070733, IMG submission 66450) | Surface soil microbial communities from Centralia Pennsylvania, which are recovering from an underground coalmine fire - Coalmine... | ecosystem: Environmental > Terrestrial > Soil > Unclassified ... | reverse complement strand
TCAATACGCCGCGAGGAACGCTCCCCACTGCAATACGCGTAAAAGAGGACGGCCAGCATCAGGGCCGGGTCATAGGTGGACCCACCCCGGCCATCGTCTCGATAGCTCGCGTAGAAGGCGCTGAGGTCCAAGACGTCGACAATGTCGGCGACGAACCAGGCCAGGTGGTCCTCGGGCAACCAGTCCCGCAGCGACGGCGGCATCAAGAACTGCTGTTCACGATCGAATCCGCGCACGTTGATCGGCATCCCAAATTCTCCCGCGCCAACCTAAACGCGGGCAGGATGGTCAGGATTCGTGCGACAGCCTCCGACCAGGGAAGTTACGCCCGAAGGGCGAGGATTCAACGCCGACTCTTGTCACCCGCCGACCTGTCTCGTTGGGGGGAAGGTCCACTCAGTCGCGCTAGTAAAGTCCAACTCGCACGGGGGCGTAGCTCAGTTCGTAGAGCGCTTGACTGGCAGCTTGGCTCTTCGCTGATTGCCTGGTGGCGCTCGATCCGTTCTCCCTGCATGGGTCCGGTGTTCCTAGGCCACCGATGACGTCGTGGTGCGTGCTAATCCGCTTGCTGGTGAACGATCCCGTTGCAGTCGGGTTGCATCTGGGGGTGCGCCGCTCACCTACGCTCGGGCGCACGACATTTCGACCTCGAACGTAGGCGCGCCCGGCAGTATGCCGTGACACGCTTCCTGAAGACGCCCTTGTACCAGAACATACGTTCGATTGGCTCCAAGCCTGTGGATCAGCTTCTGAGCCGGATTGAGATTGTTCGCCCATGAGATCGGCGAATTCGATCCCAACTTCGAATCCTCAAACGATCGGCCACGCGCTGGTAGATCGCCGTAACGGCAGCTCGTTGCCCGGTTCGCCGAGGAAGGACGTGCGTTGCCCCGTTCAGGGCGTGACATGGAACTAGCCCACCAGCAACAACAGACCTATATTCCTGCACGTAATGGGCAAGTTAGCGGAGGACACAAGGATGCGAAGATGACTCGCAAAGTGGCTGACTGCCGGGATTATCCAAGCGATATCGGCTGCACCCTGACGATTGCCGCGAAGAGGATGAAGTCGTCACCGCCGCTGTTCAGCACGCCGTGTCCTCCCACGGTCACGAAGACAGTGCTGAAGTCCGGACCTGGGTACGAGAAAACCTCAAGGACGAGCTACCCGCGAGCGCCTAACCGCGGGGTTCCGTCTGTCCGGTGCGCAGCAAATGACCTGTTGTAGCCGCTTGTAGCCAATGGAGGATCAAGTCATGAGCATCGTTGTCCGCTTCAGCCCGAAATCGCTTACGAGCGCGAAATACGACGAAGCCATGCGTCGCCTTGACAAGACTGACGGTGCATGGCCTCCGGCGGGACTCGACTACCACGTTTGCTTCGGCGCGGAGGGAGACCTCCGTGTCAGCGAGATCTGGGATTCTCAAGAGCAACTTCAGGCGTTCGGTGAACTGTTGATGCCACTACTGGCGGACGTTGGAATCGAGCAGTCTGGCGAGCCAGAGATTTTCGAGATTCACAACATCTTCAAGCGCAGCTAGGGCGATTCGGCCGGGGCTGAACCAGCTTCGAGTGAACGATGAGCGAGTGCGTTGGTGCGCCGGGTGAGGAAATAACAGCCCTCGAAGACCACCGCGGCGCCCAGCACGCCGAGGAACGCCGGCTGCTCGTCGCCGCCGATAAGGCTATGTCCAAGCCCTGATTCGACGAAGAAGAACAAGCTCAAGGTGAGCCAGCCGGTGCCGGTCACGAGGCAGTGAGCGTGCCGGCACCGCCAGAAATTAAGCGAACACCACCCTCCGACGCCGAGCGCCGCGAGTCCGTCTACCGCCAGGCCGGCACGAAGAGGAAAGTGGGGTGCAATGTTCAATAGAGCGACGACCCACGCGATGAGTGCCACGGTCGGGGCGTTACCGACGAGGAGCCGATCGACTCGCGTCTTGAGCGGTGTGTCGGCCGGAAGCGCGGGCGGCGACCAGCCACATAGCGCCCGCTCGTTGCTCACCTGCTCAGCCCGAACCCTGCTACGACTTCGACACATCGGCTCTTACTTTCTCGAGGATCGGTAGATCACGACAGCAACACTTGGGATCACCGCAGAGCGTTACGCGAGTGCCACGGTCGACACGGCAGCCGCATCCGGCACAGACGAAGGACGCGCTCACTTCAACGACTGTAGGTCCACCTTCAGCTATGTATCGTCGTCAAGTATGTCGAAGACTACGACGGATTCATGAACTGAACTACCGCGGAGGTATATCTGCCCTATCAGGCAGTGCTTGCCGTCGCCGCGAAGTGCCTCCGACCGCGCCTGGGGGCGGCGCACAACGTGCTCCACTCTCATTCGCTGTTTCGGGACTCGTCGGCGCGTTGATCTAATGGGCGAGATCCCTCGCCACGAGAGCCATCCCTCTTCCCCACGACGAGAGCTGGCCGCTCGGAAGATACGCCACCCCAGCCTTCGTGTGGTCGTCGGTGGGCGCGGCTACATACCGCTCCTTGCCGTTTGGGCCGATGAAGTAGACGATCGAGGAGTGAACGACATCGGCGTTCGGACCTCGAGCCTCGACCTCGATCGCGTAGTGCCGCCAAATAGTGCGGAGCGCGGGAAGCGGCCCGGTGAGGAATCTCCAGCTCGGAATGGTGTCGAGCGAGTGCTCTCTTGAGAAGGCGGCGACATCGGCGACACTTAAGTGATAGCGGTTCACGTTGACGGCGACGAAGGCCACACGAGACGCCGTCTTGCCTAAGTCGTGGTAGGCGTCGACGAACTCTTGAGAGACGATCGGACAGATGTCGGTGCAATGTGGATCCATGAATTCGAGGACGACGACGTGGCCCTTCAGGCTCGCGAGCGTGGTCCGGCGGCCCTTTTGATCGACGAGCGTGAAGCCTGGGGCGGGTTGGCTCCGGACCGGGGTGAGCGTCATCAGATTGGCGAGGGGGGTCGAGACGTTTGCCGGGATTCCTGTCGGTCGGATGCTCCCCGCCGAACTCGTCGCGCTGGGGTGGTGTCGTGAAGCAATGGCCGCAAAGGTCCCCGCCGCGATCACAATCAGCCCGAGCAGCACGAACTGCGGCAGCCCGAGGCCGTGGCCTCTTGGCTGCTTCCCCGGCGTCGACTTCATAGACCTTGAGATGGAGACCTCCCTTCCCGAGCGAGACGGGGTCTCATCGAGGATCGCGCCTCGTGGCCGAGATCAGCCGTGCACATGGACCTGGTGCTCACCGGATGCCCCGGCAGGTTCAGGTTGACCGCCCATCATCTTTAGCATCGGGGTTCCGCCGGTTCGGACGAATCGGTAACAGAGCCCTGCGGCGACGACCAAGAACACGATGTTGAGCACGCTCGTGTAGTCCCAGTTGATGGCGATCTCACCGACCTTCGCGCGCCGAGACGTCGGCACGAGGCCGAGCCCGCTGAAGGCGAACTCGACGATGTACCCGGCGAGCACCATCGTCGCATAGAAGGTGCCAAGGATGAACAACATCATGCGGGTGCCGTAGTACTTCCGATAGATCAAAAGGATCGGCACGATGATCAGGAGTGGCGCCAGAAGGTGTTCGGCGCCCAGGCGGCCAGTGCCCCGGCGATCAGCAACCCCCGGATGATGTCGCGGATCACCGCCGCCCACTCCATGACGAAGATGTGCGACACCGAAGTGAGCCCCTGTCGCGAGCTGAGCCTCCTCCAAAAAGGCCCCGGAAGGTCGATGCTCATGTCCATCGCCGCCATGAAGTTGGCCCCTTTGCGAAAAAGGGCCCGAGCGAGCGCCACTGCCGCATACGAACACGAGGACGATGCCGCGCCGAGGCCGTCGCAACGGCAAGCGAGCGCGGACGGTCGTCGCCGAGGAGCCGCACGACGGTCGAGCGCCGCACGACCGCCTGAACGATGGCTGTTAGTCCAAATCCGAGGATCAGGGCCCAAAGGATCTGCCAGGTCATCGAACCCGAGATCGTCACGGCGCGACCGATCGCATGCAACACTCTCACCGGCGGTCCTTTCTACGCGCGAACGGCCGCGCTGATCCGCGCTGATCATCAGTGACATGTAACTCGCGACCCGACCTTCAAGCGGCCGACTTTGCGACGCCGGAATCGTGACACTGACAACTGACCGCCGTGAGTGTCGATGGCGTGATAGACCGCTAGAACTGTCTGTAAACGGCCCCAGGCGCCACCAGCCTCCCGACCCCCCAGGAGGCGAAACCTGGGGCCGTTTTCGCGCAGAGAAACCTACTCTCGCGAGTGTTTCGTTGCCTTCGCGCTAATTGAACTGGTCCCCCTGTAGTTATCGCACTGGGAATCCACCTCTTCCTTTTGGTACGGGACCAACGGCACTTCCTCCCGCAACTAGCGAAGGACCACACTGGCCAGCGGGAGGTGACTCGAATGATGTTTTGGTACGAGAACCACTGGGCGCTCTGGCAGGTCGGTCTTGGATGGCTTGTGATGCTCGCCTTTTTGAGCCTCGTTATATGGGCGGTCTATGCCCTGGTCACGTCTGCCACGAAGAGGCCCGACTCCGATCACCGCGAGGGTGACGCGCTTCTCGTCCTCGATCGGCGGCTTGCTAAGGGGGAGTCGAGGTCGATGAGTATCGGCACTTGCGGGACCTCATCACTCATTCGAGAGACCTGACGCGGACCTAGCTCGTCGAGTTCGAAAGGGTCGCTTCGAGCGAGCTACCTGTCGTCCGATAAATGAACGGAATAGCGCCTCGCCCGGTCCTACAGGGTCGAATTACCACATATGGGTCTGTAGGTCCTTCGTCGGTGACGCCCAGGCTTCGAGAACCTTGGGTGCGCAGTGCTCGCTCGGCAATAGAGGGGGGCACTAAACGAAGCTTTGGAAGCGCCTGGGCATTGTCGCGGGCGCACTCGCACTAGTCGGCAGCGGAATGCTCACACTGGGGTCGCGACAGCAAGGCCGACGGTCACCTATTACGCGTGCGTGAGCCACACCACTGGGTCCGTCAACTCCACTCGACGAGCCGACGAATCGTCGGTGAAGTTGCGCTGATTGTCTTTTAACGAACGAGGGGTCGCTCTTCGGACCGGCCCCGGTTCGTTTTCGCGAGTCGGCCCCCCGGTCTTGCTCCACTTGACCTGGACGGGTTTGGCTCTATCTGCACGATTGCGCAGCGTCGTCCTCGCGAGTGTCGCCGACCGGCACTTATACGGGTAATCGAGTTATACGGGTGATCCGCCAGTTCGGCTAACCGCTTGGAGAGACTTTCTCCGAGCGGGGAGGACCGAACAGGAGGACGACCGTGGTCTTTGCCCCGCAGCTTTCTCGCACCGTCGCCGAAGGAGGCGGTGTCCGTTACGAGCTCGGTCACGAGCTCATCGACGCGTTCTTGGAGTTCTGTTCGGGCCGCGCTCGTCCGAACACTGTCCGCGCCTACGCGCACGACTTGAAGACGTTCTTTTCGGTCATTGGAAAGGACCCGATCGACGTCACGCCGGCCGACGTCATCAAATTCGTCACCGCACAACAACAGCCGCGGTCGGGTGCAGAAAACGCCTTCTATGGATACCTGCTCGCCCGTGCCGACACTCAGGTCCAAACCAATCCGGTGCCATGTGGTCTGCCGACGCGGCGCAACAGACGAGGGCTGCGCGGCGCGCCGCTGGTGAGAGGCGTGCGTCGTCTGCCGCGCATCCTCGACCCAGAAGAATCAGTCGCTCTCCTTGCGGCGCTTAGGACGCGCCGTGACAGAGCGATCGTCGAAGCGATGCTCTTGGGCGGGCTGCGCCGAGCCGAGGTGCTCGGGCTCCGTCTCGACGACATCCGTCTCGGTGAGTGTCGTGTCTTTGTCGCCGAGGGAAAAGGCGGCCACGAACGCCTCGTCCCTTTGTCACCGACGTTCTTTTCGACCCTCGCCTCCTACTTGGAGTGCGAACGACCGGCGGACGCGACAACCGACCGCGTCTTCGTCGTCTTGAAAGGTCCGCGCCGCGGTGGGCCGCTTTCGACCGAGGGCCTCGACGAGGTCATGGCCTCGGCGAGAACGCGTGCCGGGCTCGCCCATGGCACCTGCCACGAGCTTCGCCACACGTGCCTCACCCGTCTTCGCGAGGCGGGCATGTCGCTCGAAGCACTCCAGGCTCAAGCCGGCCACCGCTCGATCGCGTCGACCCAGATCTACCTCCACTTAGGGGCCGACTGGCTCGCCGCCGAGTATCGCCGCGCGGCCGACGTCTTGGAGGCCCAGCTCGTCGCCGGGGCGCTCCGATGAGTCGCGCCGCGGCGGCAACAACGTCACATGTTGCATCGAAAGCGTCTTCTCGCCCGGCACAGAGGAGGCCGAGGACGCCCGGCGTGATCGACCTGCCCGCACCGGCTGTGCGGCGCTTCGCGTCGGTGCTGACCTGGGGCGAGATCTCCAAAGAGAGCCCCCGGTCTCGCCTCGACGATGACGAGCTACCTCGACCAGATCGCGGTGTCGTCCCGCCCGGGCACGGTCGAAGCGGCCGACCTCGCGCTGCGGGTCTTCTGTGATCACCTCATCGAGGTCGATCCCTCGTGCGACTCGGTTGCCGGGATCGGACGTCATCACATCGAGTCCTACAAGCTCGCCTTGGCGAAGCGACCCGGCAAGGGCCCTGGCAAGCCCGCCTCGGTGGCGACGATTCGTCACAAGTTGGGGATGCTGCGCACGTTCTTCGAGCGCATCATCGAGTGGGACTACGAAGACGCGCCCCGCAAGGTGCCGAACTTTTCCGGCGACATCCCGAAGGCCGACGAGCCGCTGCCGCGTTTTCTGGACGATCCCACCTACGCGAAGTTCATGGCGACGCTCCAAAAGGACCCGAACCGTCGCCGTCGCCTCATCGTCGAGCTTCTCGCTCGCACGGGCATGCGCGCCGGGGAGATCGGCGGGCTTCGCGACGACGCGGTGTTCCGTCTCGGCGACGAGCGTTGGTTGCGGATTCCGGTCGGAAAGCTCCACAACGACCGGACGGTTCCGCTCCACCCGGTCCTTGTCGAGCTGATCGAGGACTACCGCGCGCGAAGGGGCACGAGCCCGTCGGGGCTCTTGGTGGTGCGAAACGACGGCCAGCCCTTCGACCGTCGCACGATCCACCGCTACGTGGCGACGGTCGCAAAGCGCGCCGGGATCGGTCACGTCCACCCCCATCAGCTGCGCCACACCCTCGCCACGCACTGCATCAACCGGGGCATGAGCCTCGAGGCGATCGCTGCGATGCTCGGTCACCGTTCTCCGCGCATGACGCTCGTCTACGCGCGGATCTCGAACGACTCCGTCGCCGAGCAGTACTTCCGGGCGACGAAGCTCGTCGAGAGCGTCGGCATCCCGTTGCCCGTCGGTGACGACGACCCTGACACCCGAGGTCACCGTCGCCAGCTTGCCAATGGACACTGCACGCGGCCGGTGCAACTCGATTGCTCCTACCAGACGATCTGCGAAGGTTGCGGGTTCTTCGAGACCGGTCCGGAGTTCATCCCGATCCTTCGTCGTCAGCATGACGACGCGTTATCGCAAGCCGACTTCGAGCGAGCGCACATCCTCAAAGAACTGATCGACGGAATGACGAAGGATTCGTCGTGCTGATCGAGAGTGTCCTTCGAAGAGTGGACGAACCCGCCGCGACGTGATTCCATCGTCATAGCCGAAGCCTGAAAGATCACCCGTGTAACGGCACTTAGCGGATGCTTCGTCAAGCTGCCGACCGCGCGTTCGGGGACACCCGGCGAGAACGCCAACAACCGTCGCGGCCCGGTCAGACTGGTCGCAGTGTGCCGAGCGCCCAGTCGAGGCTTTCCTCAATGCTGAGCCGTCTGCCCTGAGCAAAGGCGCGCTCAAACTCGTCGTCGCCGAGACGTGCACGCACCTCGTCGAGGCTCGCTTGGCGATAGCGCAATCCGGGCTCTTCCCACTGAGCGCCCGTTTCGTCACGAAAGGCCTGCGCGACACCATGGAGCACGGCTCCCCGGCGCCAGTCGCCCTGATCCGCGGCGAGACAAGCAAAGCCGAGGCTTGCGTAGCCGATCTCGCTGCGATTCCCGTTCCGCCGAGCTATGCGCAGCCCTTCCTCGAAACTGCCGCGAGCGCCTTCAGCGTCACCCTCTTCGCGTAACACCCAACCCAACAAGTTCGGCACCTGTGGAAAGCGCCCCCCGATCGCACGACTGGCTTGAGCTGCCTGCTCCAAATGCGCCCGAGCGGCAGCGACGTTCCCGGCCTGCAGGGCCTCGTCTCCGGCGTTGTTTCGCAGGGCTGCTGTCCAGAACTGATCGCCGGATCGTTCGAGGCACGAGACGGCCTCCGCAAACAGCTGTTCAGTACGTGTTGAGTCGTTGAGTTGGCCGCACGCAAGGAACCTCGTCAGGCTCTCACCCAGCCAGACGTCGTCGCCGAGTCGCTCGGCACGCTCGACCGCCTCCGCGCCGAGGGGGAATCCCCTATCGGGATCGCCAGCGAATTGACAGACGGCGCAGAGCACGCAGAGAGACTCAATGAGCAGTCGCTCGTCATCGAGCTGTCGAGCGATCTCGACCGCTTGCTCACCAAGGTGCCTTGCCGTCCCGACGTCAAAAAATCCCGCGAGATACGCCACGGTGACCAAGGCCCCGGCGAATAGCTCCGGCTCCGCGTGGGCTTCCGGGCGCGCAAGCACGGGCACGGTGAGCGCGATCGCTTCATCTATTCGAGGGCGCACCCACCAGTAGCGTCGCAGCGCAACGGCAAAGCGGAGAACCTGCGCAGTCCCGTCTGGGTCGTTGGCCGCGTGCTCGAGCGCGCGTCGCAGGTTTGCCTGATCGGCGTCCATTTGGGCGAACCACTGGCCTTGATCTCGCCCCTTTAGGTGTGGTGCGGCGCGCTCGGCGAGCGCCAGGTAGTGCGCGCCGTGTGCGGCGCGGAGCAGGGCGGCCTCGCGCTCGTCCAACTCGACGAGGCGTTCGGCAGCGAACTGACGGATGGTCTCGAGCAGTCGGTAGCGGAGCGCTCCCCCGGTCGGCTCTCCGACAACGAGGCTCTTGTCGACGAGCGATCCGAGAATGTCAGCGACCTCAAACTTCTCAATGTCGCCGCGGGCGCAGATTGCCTCGGCGGCTTCGAGGTCAAAGCCCTCGGCGAACACCGACAGGCGTCGCAACACGGACTGCTCGGAAAAGTTGAGGAGCGAATAGGACCAGTCGACGGTCGCGGCAAGCGTCTGCTGACGTGGCAGCACACTGCGGCTGCCGCCGGTGAGGAGGCGGAAGCGCTGGTCGAGCCGGTCGTTGAGGCTCTCGAGCGACATCGACCGCAGCCGGGCGGCAGCGAGCTCGATGGCGAGCGGCATGCCGTCGAGCCGCCTGCAGATCGAGACGACGAGCGGGGCGGTCTCTTTGTCGAGCACCAACTCGACGGCCTGCGTCGTCGCCCGATCCATGAAGAGCGCGACCGCATCTGACCCTCCGGGCGCAAGAGCGTCGTCATCGTCCGGACCGGGGAGCGACAGCGGTGGCACGCGGTAGATCGTCTCCCCGCCGATGCCGAGCGGTTCACGGCTGGTCGTCATCAGGTGGACCCGCGGACACCTTCGCAAAATGGCGTCGGCGACCTTGGCGCAGGACTCGATCAGGTGCTCGCAGTTGTCGAGCACGATGAGCACGTGTTGGGGCCCGAGCGCGTCGAGCAGAGTCTCGAACACGGGGCGATCCGCTCGGCTGGTGATCCCGAGGACGCCGCTGATCGCCGCGGCGACGGCCTCTTGGTCGGAGACTGAAGCGAGCTCGACGAGCCATACGCCGTCACCGGACCCGTCCAGGAGTTCGGCGGCGGCCTGGAGGCAGAGTCGGGTCTTGCCGGACCCGCCGGACCCGGTGAGGGTGACGAGCCGAGCGGACTCGACGAGACGGCGGACCTCGGCCACTTCGAGATCTCGCCCGACGAAGCTCGCCGACTGCGCCGGAAGGTTGTTCGCGAGCGCCGGGTTGTCGAGCGAGCGCAGCGGGGGAAAGTCGAACTCGAGACCTTCGCATTCGAGCTGGAAGATCTGCTCTGGACGGCTGAGGTCCTTGAGGCGATGACGACCGAGATCCCGAAGCGAGGCGCCCGAAGGAAGGGAGTCTCGCACGAGGACGGCCGCCGCCGTCGAGAGCAGAGTCTGGCCCCCGTGGGCAACGGCCGCTACCCGGGCGGCGCGATGAACCTCGAGTCCGACGAGACCGGTCGCTGTCTCTGCGGCCTCACCAGAGTGGATGCCCATCCGGACGCGGACCTGCTCGCCCGCCGGCCAGCCGTGCGAGGAAAGGGCGCGCTGGGTCTCGATGGCGGCTGACACACAGGCGCTCGGCGAGGAGAAGACGGCGAAGAACCCGTCTCCTTGGGTACTGACCTCCTTGCCGTCGTGAGCGGCGATGCCCGTCCGGATGAGGGAGTGGTGTTCGGCGAGGACGCTGGCATATGAGTCGTGACCAAGACGCCGCAGCAGCTCCGTCGAGCCCTCGATGTCGGTGAATAAGAAGGTGAGCGTCTCCGTGGACAAAGCGTAAGAGGTCGACCGGGTGGGTGTCGGCGGCGTAGTGCAAGGGCGACCGATGCGACACAGCCTTGGCGGACTGTCCCATACCGACGCCGGTGAGGGTTGCGTCGGGTGCCTCATACCGCCGGATCGGCGCCGCCCTTCGGCATCCGCCTCGAGGTGTCTCCACAGCGCCAAGTTCGCTATCCCGGGGCTGATGGTTCCCTCTTCGGGGGTCGCTTTGAGTCGATCGGACTATCGACGAGCACTCGGCCGTTGTCGAAACTAAGGGAGGCCAATCAATCTCACTAAAGGAATCGGTCTCACAAAAGGGGGGCGCCGTGTCCGAGCAGCGCACATCTTCCCGGAAGCGGGTGGCAAGGCGGACCCGCCTCTTCGCTTCCTCGCTCAGTGTGGGTGCTCTGAGCCTGGGAGCTCTCGCAGCGGTTGGGATGACGGGCGCCGCGTCGGCGACCGCCGCCGCGACACAGATCACCCTCCATCCGAACCACTTGATCTCGGCCAAAGGGAATCCCCACGGAGGAGGCGGGGGAAGCTGCCCAAGCAATTCGTCGCTCGGCTGGGCCTCGTCGAACTGGTCTGGCTACGCAGAGACGTGCAGTGCGCCGTACAGCGCTGTCACCGGGAATTGGACCGTGCCGAGCGTCAGCGGCCCGGACGGTTCGTACTCCGCAGCGTGGGTAGGCATCGACGGCTTCAACAACAGCTCGCTCATCCAAACCGGCACCGAACAGGACGTGGGTTCGACCGGGGCGCCGGCCTATGCCGCATGGTGGACGACATCGGCGCAGAGCTTCGTCGAACAACCGATCAGTGCCGGGGAGACGGGCTGCGGTGGCGCCGGCACGTGCGGAGCCGTGAACGCTGGTGACGCGATATCGGCAACGATCACGCAGAGCGCCACTGTGAGCACCTCATGGACGATCACCATCTCCGACACCACCGCGGGATGGACCTTTGCGACGACCGTCACCTACACCGGGCCCGGAGCGTCGGCGGAATGGATCGTCGAAGCCCCGACGGTTGGTGGAAAGATCGCCACCCTGGCCAACTATGGCACTGACAAGATCTTCGATGACGGCTTGATTAACGCAACCGCCGCGCCGAACCTGACGTACGGCGAAGGGGGCGAGATGGTTACCGGGCGGGGGCCGTTTGCCCGAGTCATCTCGATCCCCTCGAGCCCCGACACTGATTCAAGTCACGACGGCTTCGCCATTTCGTACGGCAAGACGGCGCCTTCGCCGCCGAGCTCGTAGTTCGATCACTCCCCGGCGAGAGCAGAGACGGTCGATGCGGCTGAGTTGATGCAGAATACGGAGATCTGCTCTATGTCCAGTCACAAGGTGTGCGTCGGCTCAATACGTCCCTGATCGCCGGGACTATGTCACCTCTCAGGGCTAGGGAGTACTCCGAGCTGCTGCATCATTCCAAGGTCGTCTCGCACGGCCCAGTGTTCCGTAATCAGACCGTCCTCTAGACGGAACATGTGGGCAAGCTCCGTGGCGATATGGCCAGCGGGTGTCGTTACGCCGCGAAAGCTCGGAGCACGCCAGTCGCCTTCCCGGACGCCGTAGACGATCACCAGGTCGCCTTCGGCAAGGTAACGCTGTTCGGTCCAATGGCGGTCAGTTTGGGACTCGTGGATAGACAGCATGAGGGTCTTGAAGGACTCGATCCCATTCTGGAGTCCCGCTCGGGCCGCATGATTCACGACGCCTTCGGTGCAGAGTTGTTCAAGCAACTCGACCTTCCCTCCATCGGATACCTCGTCCATGAACATACGAACAACGGCCTTATTGTGCTCGGGGTCAGCCACGAGGGGCGAGTGTAACTGGCATGTCGCCGATGCCTTGAGCCACGACGGGCCCGAAGCGATTGTGTCGATCCCGACCAGAGGATCGGCCAGCTTTGAACCGCCCCTTATGTCCACACGGAACAGTGCCTGAAGCTTCAAGCCCCACAGCATCGCCGGTTCGCTGGCGCACATAACGACGACACTCGCCGCACGCTCGCTTGCGCACGAATCTGTGTTCGGATCGGTTCACGCGTAGCAGGGTCG
>Ga0070733_10002646_pt1 | contig 12565 bp, 10 predicted proteins | sample Coa_R1_9_FD_66450 | JGI IMG/M metagenome (GOLD analysis project Ga0070733, IMG submission 66450) | Surface soil microbial communities from Centralia Pennsylvania, which are recovering from an underground coalmine fire - Coalmine... | ecosystem: Environmental > Terrestrial > Soil > Unclassified ... | reverse complement strand
GATGACCGCGGCGAGCGACGGCGCGAGCAGCCGCAAGGGCCTGGCCAGGATGTTGGCGAACACGAGGTCGTAAGGCGCGCCCTCGCGCAAGCGCTCGTTCTCGACCCCACGCGAGACGACTGCCCGGCAGAAGCCGCCCACGCCGTTCAATCGCGCGTTGGCGTTGGCGACCTCAACCGCGACCGGATCGATGTCGCCGAGCCAGACCTTGCGGCGGAGGACCCTGGCGGCGGCGATGGCGAGAACGCCCGCCCCGCAGCCGACGTCGAGGATACGCTTCGGCCGGCGGCGCCTGAGGAGGTGGTCGAAATGCAGGAGGCAGCCCCAGGTCGTGCCGTGATGGCCGGTGCCGAAGGCGAGCCCAGCCTCGATCTCGACGGCGATGTCGTTCGGCCTGACGCGCGCGCGGTCGTGGCCTCCGTGGATGAGGAAGCGCCCCGCCCGCACCGGTTTCAGGCCGGCGAGCGAATTGGCGACCCAGTCCTGCTTCTCGGTAAGCCCGAAGGTCGCCGCGCGCGCGGTTCGTTCGTCCGCGGCGAGGGCGATCAGCGCCCGGACCGCCGCCTTGTCCGGCGCCGAGCCGAAATAGGCTTCCACGAGCCACGCCCGGCCTCCGCCCGGCCAAGGATCGTCGGTCTCGAACGCGGACGCGGCGGCCCCGGCCGGCTCGAAACTCTCGACGATGAGATCGGCGACCGCGCGGGCGCGGCGCTGGTCGCTGACGAGGCGCAGCTTGTGGGCGGCGTTGTTGGGCGGCAGGCCTTCGAGCATGGCGGGGCCAATCCATTCAAGCAAATGCAAATGAATGAAAGCGAAATCGGATTCCTGCGTACGGGTCGAAAAATCGGCTCCGGTTTTGACAGGAGATTTGGCGCGCCGCCCGGGGTTCGCTTGACTCATCCATAGCTCGTCGGTTATGTGCAGATTCATATCCGATGGGTTATCAATGCAGGCGACCGACGCTCACGACCTCTTGTTCCGAACCCTCGCCGACCCGACGCGGCGGGCGATCTTCGAGCGCCTGTGCCGCGAGGGCGAGCAGACGGTCTCGGCGCTGACCGCGCGCGCGGGGGTGTCGCAGCCCGCCGTGTCCAAGCATCTCCGCGCGCTCAGGCGGGCGGGGCTCGCGCGCGGCCGCCATCAGGGGCGCGAGACCCACTATCGCGCCGACGCCGGCGCCCTGAAGCCGCTCACCGACTGGACGAGCGAGATGAAGGCGTTCTGGCAAAGCCGGTTCGACGGCCTTGAAGGTTTGCTGAACAGGATGGACCAATGAGGAAACCCGCAGTCAAAGCGCCTCCCGCCGCCGGCAGGGCCTCCCGGCAGCCGGCGAGCGGCTCGAAGGAAGGGGCCTCGCCCTCTGAGCTGATCGACGCCCGGATCGGCGAGCTCGCCGACTGGCGCGGAGGGACGCTGGCGCGGGTGCGAGCGCTGATCAGGCAGGCCGACCCGGAAGCGGTCGAGGAATGGAAATGGCGAGGCGTTCCGGTGTGGTCGCACCGGGGAATCCTTTGCACCGGCGAGACCTACAAGGCGGTCGTGAAGCTGACCTTCGCCAGGGGCGCTTCGCTTGTAGACCCTTCACGCCTGTTCAATTCGAGCCTCGAAGGCTCGACCCGGCGAGCCATCGACATTCATGAGGGCGACACAATCGACGAAGAGGCGCTGAAGGCGCTCATCCGCGCCGCCGTGGCGCTCAACACGGGCGCCGCTCGGCCGGCCCGTTCCAGGAAGTGAAGGATGAACCCATGACCGATACCGCCGCCGAAATCCGCTCCGTCGTCGTCGAGCGCGAGATTCTTCATGCCCCCGAGAAGATCTGGCGCGCGCTGACCGAGCCGCATCTGATCGAGGAATGGCTGATGAGGAACGATTTTCGGCCAGTCCTGGACCACAAGTTCAGTCTTCGCGGCGACTGGGGCGCGGTCGATTGCCGGGTCATTGAAATCGAGCCGCGCAAAACCCTGTCCTACAGCTGGGCGGCGCACGGGCTCGAGAGCATCGTCGCCTGGACCCTCACCCCGACCAGCAAGGGGACGAACCTGCGGATGGAGCAAAAAGGCTTCCGGGCGAATCAGGAGCAGTTCTACCAGGGGGCGAAGATGGGCTGGGGGAGCTTCTTCGCCAAACTCGAGCTGGTGTTGGGGCGAATCGATTGATGGTCACTGGCGGCCAAAGCCCCTCGACTCCGCTTCCTTCGGTCTCCGTCTAGGCGAAGATACTTGACCTGGGCGTGACATTGGAGACATCGTTCCTTTGGAGTGCCCTTTTCAAAACGCTCGTTGATGTTGCCGCTGATCTGAATCTGAATGAAGTAGCGAGACCGGCGCGCCTCACCGCGCATGGTTCTCGTGGAAAAAATCATAGACCAGCTTCGCCGTCGCGGCGTTGAGGCCGGGCGTCTTTTCGAGGTCGGACAAGCCCGCCTTAGAGACATCCCTTGCGGAACCAAAGGCCAACAGGAGCGCCCGCTTGCGAGACGGGCCGATGCCGGGGATTTCGTCGAGCGGGCTTCTTACGAACTCCTTCTTGCGCCGCGCGCGGTGGGTCCCGACAGCGAAGCGATGCGCTTCGTCGCGCAGCCGCTGGACGAAGAACAAGGCCGGATCGCGGGGCGAAAGCCGGAACGGCTCGCGCCCCTCGACGAAGAAGGTCTCGCGCCCGGCGTTGCGATCGGGGCCCTTGGCGATCGCGGCGAGCCTCACGCCGCCAACCCCGAGCGCGGACAGAACCTCGCGCGCCGCCTCGAACTGACCTTTGCCCCCGTCGATGACGACGAGGTCGGGGCTGTCGGGAAAGGCGCCGGGTTCCGCCGTCTCGCCCTGACGGGCAAGGCGGGCGAAGCGGCGCGTCAGCACCTCGCGCATCATCGCATAGTCGTCGCCGGGGGTGAGGTTCGCGCTCCTGATGTTGAAGGTGCGGTACTGGTTCTTGACGAAGCCCTCGGCGCCGGCGACCACCATCGCTCCGATCGCGTTGGTCCCCATGATGTGCGAATTGTCGTAGACTTCGAGCCGCCGGATCGGATGATCGACGCCGAACGCCTTGCCAAGGGCTTCGATCAGCTTCTCCTGGGTCGCGCTCTCGGCGAGCTTGCGCGACAGGGCCTCGCGCGCGTTGCGCGAGGCGGCCTCGACCAGATCCTTCTTTTCGCCGCGCCGGGGGGCGCCGATGGCGACCCGGCGCTCCGCCCGCGCGCTCAAGACTTCGCTCAAGGTCTCGGCGCTCGGAACGGCATGGCTCAGGAGCACCAGCCGGGGCGCCGGCCGGTCGAGATAGAATTGCGCGAGGAACGAGTCGAGCACCTCCTCAGGCGACAGCGCCCGGTCGGCGCGGGGGAAATAGGCGCGGTTGCCCCAGTTCTGGTAGGTGCGGAAGAAGAACGCCTCGACACAGAACTGGCCCGCCTCCTCGGCGATCGCGAACACGTCGGCCTCGGCGATCGACCGCGGGTTGACGCTCTGCTCGCCCTGGATGGCGGAAAGAGCGCTGATGCGGTCGCGCAAACGGGCCGCCTTCTCGAAATCGAGCGAGGCCGCGGCCTCGCTCATTTCATGCGCCAGGCGGCCCTTGATCGCGCGGCTCCTGCCGGACAGGAAATCGCGCGCTTCGCCCACCAGCTTCGCGTAGTCGCCGAGCGAAATCTCGCCGGTGCAGGGCGCCGAGCAGCGCTTGATCTGATAGAGCAGGCAGGGCCGGGTCCGGTTGGCGTAGAAACTGTCCGAGCAGGTGCGCAGGAGAAAGGCGCGCTGGAGCGCGTTCAGGGTGCGGAAAACCGCGCCGGCGCTGGCGAACGGGCCGAAATAGTCGCCCTTAAGATTGCGCGCGCCGCGATGCTTGACCAGCCTCGCCGCCGGATGCGCGGCGCAGATGAGGATATAGGGGAAGCTCTTGTCGTCGCGCAGCGTCACATTGTACCGGGGCTTGAGCTGCTTGATGAGATTGGCCTCGAGCAGCAGCGCCTCGGCGTCCGATTCGGTGGTGACGAACACCATCGAGCGGGTCTGGGCGACCATGCGCGCGATGCGGGCGGGCTGGCGCTCGGGGGCCATATAGGCGGCGATGCGCTTCTTGATCGAACGCGCCTTGCCGACGTAGAGCACTTCGCCCTCGGCCCCGATCATCCGATAGACGCCGGGCTTGAGCGGCGCATGGCGCCAGAACGCCCGGATCGCCTCGGCACCGCGGGCCACGCGCGAGGGCTCGGCCGGCGGCTCGTCGAGCGCGATGTCGAGGGGAGCGGAATCGGGCTTTAGCTCGCGCGCCAGCGCGGCCTCTTGCCGCGCCTCGGCCGCGGGCGCTTCGCCGGGTGGGAACGTGTTCGACGCGCCGCTCATTGGCGATCTATCTAGGCGCGGGCGGGTCGCGTGGGAATAGCTGGAACACTGGCGCCCGCCGCTCACGTTCTTCAGGCCTCCCTTCGCCTGCAGGCGTGGGCGGCGCGCCCGGCCCAACAGTAATTTTACCGGCGCCCCCTAACGTTTTCAGTACGTTACGCCCCCGTTTAGTTCCGCCTTGCAAAATCGCGCCGTCGCCGTTCGCGGTCAGGATTTTATTAAATGTAGCATATGTTATATGGCGTCGCGGGCCGCTCCGTGGCCAGCGGCAAGTCAATTCAGCGGTTGGCCCGGGCGCCTTAACGGACTATTAACCTACCTCGCGGCGGCGGGCCCGTGTCGGCGGGAGTTGGTTCAAGCGTGAGTTTGCGCAAAAGGGACCCGATGCGGGCGTTCGCCGCGGGCCTGCCGCTGCTCGTGGCGTGCGCGGGCTTGAGCGCGTGCAACGACGTCGCCGCCAACCCGCCGAATGCCGACGCGCGTCCTGAGTTCGTGATGCGCGACGACGCGAACATGGCGGCGGCCGCGGTCGCGATCGTGTCGCTCGACGGCGCGCCGGCCGGCCTTTCGGCGCGCTTCCATGAGAGCTTCGACCAGGCGGCCGCGGCGCGGCGGATCGCGGTCGTGGAGCCGGCCAAGGCGCGCTATCTGGCGCGCGGCTACCTCAGCGCTTCGCCGATCGAGGGCGGAGCGGAGGTCGACGTCGTCTGGGATGTGTTCACGCCCGACAGGCAGCGAGCGCAAAGGCTCAGCGACGCGATCGCGGTCAAGGGCTCGGGCGACGACCCCTGGGCGATGCTCGACGATCAAGCGCTGAACGGCGTCGCCGCCAGATGCGCCGACGACCTCGCGGCCTATCTTTCCAACACGCCCGAGGCCGCGCCGGGGAGCGCGGCGCTGAGCTACGCCCAGTAGGGCTCTTTATTGTGGACATCCGGCGGGGAAACGGCCGCCGCAATCGTAAGGTCCGGTTGTTCGGGGAGGACGCGGCTGCTATGACGCGCCGCGTCCGCAGCCTTGAAGAGCGCGCTTCGGGCATTCTGCGATTGGATCGAACGGTGGTCGTCCCTTCTCCCCGCTCGCGGGGAGAAGGCCAGGATGAGGGGCCGAGAGGCAGGCCGCCGAAGGCGACTCGACTCGCCCCTCACCCCAGCCCTCTCCCCGCAAACGGGGCGAGGGGGTTCCGGCGCAGCGGTTCCAGCCGAGTGCAGAACGCTCTAGGGCGCGGGTTTGGAGACTAAGGCCCTTGCCCGGCAAGATGAAGATTTTGGCCGGCAATTCCAACCGGTCGCTCGCCGAGGCGATCGCCGCCTATCTCGGCGAACCCTTGACCGCCTGCCATGTCCGCCGGTTCGCCGATCTCGAGATCTTCGTCGAAATCCTCGAAAACGTGCGCGGGCGCGACGCCTTCGTCATCCAGTCGACATCCTATCCGGCGAACGACAATCTGATGGAATTGCTCATCATGATCGACGCGCTGAGGCGCGCCTCGGCGCAGCGCATCACCGCGGTCCTCCCCTATTTCGGCTACGCCCGCCAGGATCGGAAGCCGGGGCCGCGCTCGCCCATTTCGGCGAAGCTGGTGGCTAATCTCATCACCCGCGCCGGCGCCGACCGGGTGCTGACGGTCGATCTACACGCCGCACAGATCCAGGGGTTTTTCGACATCCCGACCGATAATCTGTTCGCCGCCCCGACCATGGTGCGCGACGTCCAGGCTCATCATAACGGCAGCAAGGACGTGATGGTCGTGTCTCCCGACGTCGGCGGCGTCGTGCGCGCTCGCGCTCTGGCCAAGCGCCTCGACGCCCCGCTCGCCATTGTCGACAAGCGGCGCGAGAGGGCTGGCGAATCGGAAGTGATGAACCTGATCGGCGACGTCGACGGGCGCCATTGCGTGCTGCTCGACGACATCGTCGATTCGGGCGGGACGCTCTGCAACGCCGCCGACGCATTGCTCGAGAAGGGCGCGAAAAGCGTCTCGGCCTACATCACCCATGGCGTGCTGTCGGGCGGGGCGGTGGCGCGGGTCGCCGCCTCGAGGCTCAGCGAACTAGTGCTGACCGACACCATCCAGCCGACCGAAGCGGTGCGGGTCGCGCGCAACATCCGGGTGATCTCGATTGCGCCCCTGATCGGCGAGGCGATCGGCCGCATCGCCAAGGAGGAAAGCGTCTCCTCGCTGTTCAACTGACGCGGCAGCGCGTGGGCCCGTCCGACCCGGGCCGGTTCGAGGCCCGATTCTCCCTTCTCGACTTGCCGTCATCATGCGCTTGCGCATAGTCTCATTGCGGCCGTCGGCAAGCGGCTGAACGCCGTCGCCCGCGTCGATCCTGGGCCGGAGCTCATTGAGCATCGGGCGAGCGATCGGCGGATTGCCCGCAGTCGGACTCGTGTCGACCGAGTGCTGGGTTTTGTTGAGCTTTTCGGGCGCGCCGAGTTCCGGCGCTGGCCTCGACCGGGAGGAATGCAATGTCCGTACGCGTGACCTGTCTCTTCACCGCCGCGGTTTGCGGCGGACTGTTCGCCTCGCTCGCCGCCTACGCGGCCGAGATCAAGCCGGCCGTCATCTATGACCTTGGCGGCAAGTTCGACAAATCGTTCAACGAGGGCGTTTTCAACGGCGCGACCCGCTTCACCAAGGAGACCGGCGTCAAATTTCGGGATCTCGAGATCCAGAACGAGGCGCAACGCGAGCAGGTCCTGCGCAAGTTCGCCAAAGACGGCTTTTCCCCGATCATGACCGTCGGCTTCGCCTGGGAGACCGCGCTAAAGAAGGTCGCCCCCGAATACCCCAAGACGGATTTCGGCATTATCGACGACGTCGTCGACTTGCCCAACGTCCAGTCGATCGTGTTCAAGGAGCATGAAGGCTCGTTCGTCGTCGGGGTGATCGCGGCCGATACGTCAAAATCCGGCAAGGTCGGCTTCGTCGGCGGCATGGACATTCCGCTGATCTCGAAGTTCGAGTGCGGCTACGCGCAGGGCGTCAAATACGCTTCCGGCGGGAAAACCGAAGTCTTCGCCAATATGACCGGCACGACGCCCGCCGCCTGGAACGATCCGGTCAAGGGCGGCGAACTCGCCAAGTCGCAGATGGATCGCGGCGCCGACATTGTCTACGCCGCGGCGGGCGCGACCGGCCAGGGCGTGCTCAAAGCGGCGGCGGACGCCGGCAAGTTCGGCATCGGCGTCGATTCCAACCAGAACGGCCTCTTCCCCGGCCATGTCCTGACTTCGATGCTGAAGCATGTCGACGTCGCGACCTACAAGTCGTTCATGGATGCGAAGAACGGCGTCTGGAAGCCGGGCGTCCAGGTGCTGGGTCTGAAGGAGGGCGGCGTCGACTATGCGGTCGACGAAAACAACAAGGCCATTCTCACTCCCGAAGTGAGGGCCAAGGCGGACCAGGCGAAGGCGGACATCATCTCGGGCAAGATTCAGGTCCACGACTACATGTCCGACAACAAGTGCCCGACGTGAGGAGCGCTAGTCGCGTTCCCTCTCCCCGCAAGCGGGGAGAGGGTTAGGGTGAGGGGCTCGCGATTGGCCGCCGGGCCGGTGATTTTCCGCCGAAGGCCCAACGATCGATCATTCTGGCCCGCCCAGCCCCTCTCCCCGCAGGCGGGGAGAGGGAGAACGCCAAGGTTTCACGACTAGGAGCAGCGCGTGACGACCGCGGCCGACAACGCCCCTCCCGCCATCGAACTGATTGGCATCGACAAGAGCTTCGGCCCGGTTCACGCTAACAGGAACGTCAACCTCGCCGTCGAGCGTGGAATCATTCACGGAATCGTGGGCGAGAACGGCGCTGGGAAATCGACCCTGATGTCGATTCTCTACGGCTTCTATGAAGCTGACGCTGGCGAGATCCGCATCAATGGCAAGCCGGTCAGGATCCGGTCCTCGCGCGAGGCGATCAGCCACGGCATCGGCATGGTGCACCAGCACTTCATGCTGGTGCCGCCACTCACCGTGCTCGAAAACGTGATGCTTGGCGCCGAGGGCGGGCCGCTGCTCGCCGAAGGCGCGAGCGCGATCCGCAAGCGGCTCGACGAACTCGGGCGCGAATATGGTCTCGAAGTGGATCCCGCGGCGATCGTCGGCGAATTGTCGGTCGGCCTGCAGCAGCGGGTCGAGATCCTGAAGGCGCTGGTGCGCGGCGCCGAAATCCTCGTGCTCGACGAGCCGACCGCGGTGCTGACCCCGGCGGAGGCCGACCAATTGTTCGAGATGCTGCGGGTGCTGAAGAGCGAGAATAAGACCGTCATCTTCATCACCCACAAGCTGCGCGAGATCATGTCGTTGACCGACCGCGTCTCGGTGATGCGGCGAGGCGAAATGGTCGCGACTTTCGATACCGCCAAGACCTCGCCGCCCGAGCTCGCCGACGCGATGGTCGGGCGCAAGGTGATCCTGAAGATCGACAAGGGCCCCGCCCATCCGGGCCGGATCGCGCTCGAGGCGAGGGACCTCGTGGTGCGCGACGATCGGGGAGTGGTCCGCCTCGACGGCGTTTCGTTCGCCCTGCGCGAGGGCGAGATCCTTGGCGTGGCCGGGGTCGCCGGCAACGGGCAATCGGAGCTGCTCGAGGCGCTGGCGGGCATCCGGCCCCTGAGCTCGGGCGAGATTCTCATCGACGGCGAGCCCGTGCCGCCGCCGAAGCGCAACCCGCATATGGAGCGGCTGCTCGGGGTCGGCCATGTGCCCGAGGACCGGCACCGCGTCGGGCTGGTGATGCCGTTCGAAGCCTGCGAAAGCGCGATGCTCGGCTTTCATCGCGAACGGACTTACGGCAAGGGCCTCTTCTATAGCCGCAGCGCCATCGTGTCCGACGCCGAGAAGAAGATGGAGGCCTTCGACGTCAGACCCCGCGCGCCGCTGCTCAAGACCGCGAACTTCTCCGGCGGCAACCAGCAGAAGATCGTGCTCGCGCGGGAGATCGAGCGCAATCCCAGAATCCTCCTGGTTGGGCAGCCGACCCGCGGCGTCGATATCGGCGCGATCGAATTCATCCACAAGCGCATCGTCGCCCAGCGCGACGCCGGCAAGGCGGTCCTGCTGGTGTCCGTCGAGCTTGACGAGATCTTTGCGCTCTCCGACCGCATCATCGTGCTGTGCGGAGGCCGGATCACCGGCGAGCGGCGCCCCGAAGAGACGGACCCGCAGGATCTCGGCCTCCTCATGGCCGGGGTGAGCGAGCGCGCCGCATGAGCGCGCCCTTGAAGCCTTTGCCGGCCTGGGCGGACGTCGCGCTCATCCCGCTCATCAATGTCGCGGCCGCCTTCGTCATTTCCGGCTTCGTGGTGCTCGCGATCGGCGAGAACCCACTGGCCGCGCTGCAGAGCCTGATCCTCGGCGCGCTCGGCGACCTCGGGGGCATCGGCTACACGCTGTTCTACGCGACCAGCTTCATCTTCACCGGGCTATCGGTGGCGATCTGTTTTCATGCCGGTCTCTTCAACATCGGCACCGAGGGCCAGGCCTATATCGGCGGCCTCGGCGCGGCGCTGGTCGCGCTGCATTTCGGCTTCCTGCCGGGCTATTCGCTGGCCATCGGCGCGATCATCGGCGCGGCCATTTTCGGCGCCGCCTTCGCGGCCATTCCCGCCTATCTGCAAGCCTACCGCGACAGCCACATCGTCATCACCACCATCATGTTCAACTATATCGCCTCCGCCATCATGGGCTACCTGCTCGTTAACGTGATGCGCAAGCCCGGGCAGATGAATGCGGAGTCGACGCCGTTTCGCCCGACCGCGCTCGTGCCGCAATTCCACGACCTTCTCGCCCATTTCGGGATCAAGTGGCCGGACACACCCTTCAACCTGTCCTTCCTGCTCGCGCTGCTCTGCTGCCTTGCCGTCTGGCTCCTCGTCTGGCGCACGAGGTTCGGCTACGAAATTCGCACGGTCGGCGCCAATCCGACCGCCGCCGTCTATGGCGGCATCTCGCCCGCCCGCGTGACCGTGATCACGACGCTCCTGTCGGGCGCGCTTGCCGGCGGCATGGCGGCCAACGTGATCCTCGGCGACCAGCACCGGCTGATTCTCGATTTCGTCGGCGGCTTCGGTTTCGTTGGCATCGCGGTCGCGCTGATGGGCCGGGCCCATCCGGTCGGCATCATCCTCGCCGCGATCCTGTTCGGCATCCTCTATCAGGGCGGGGCGGAACTCGCCTTTGACATGCCCAAGATCAGCCGCGACATGATCGTCGTCATCCAGGGCCTGGTGGTGCTGTTCGCGGGCGCGCTCGAACACATGTTCCGCCGGCCGGTCGCGACCCTGCTCGCGCGCCGCACGGCGCAGCCGCCGATCTGACCGCGATGGCATGGTTCGACGCCTTCATCGTCGTTTTCGCCTCCGGCATGCGGCTCGCCATTCCGCTCATTCTCGCCTGCCTCGCAGGCCTCTGGTCGGAGCGCTCGGGCGTCGTCGACATCGGCCTTGAGGGCAAAATTCTGGTCGGCGCGTTCGCGTCAGCCGCGGGCGCGACCTTCACCGGAAGCGTATGGCTCGGGCTACTGTCGGGCGTCGCGGCCACGGTCGCCGTTTCCCTCGTTCACGGCTACGCCTCGATCGACCAGCGGGCCAACCAGATCGTCTCCGGGACCGCGATCAACATGGTCGCGGACGGCATGACGGCGCTCATCGGCAACGCTATCTGGTCGCAGGGCGGACGGACGCCGGAGCTTCCGAGGGCGGCGCAATTCGGCGCGATCGACTGGCCGTTCGCCAAGTCAATCGGGGCCGTCCCGGTCATCGGTCCGATCTACCAGCATCTCCTGTCGGGCCACGACCTCATCACCTATGTCGCCTTCCTCCTGGCGCCGCTCACCTATTGGGCGCTCTACAGCACCCGCTTCGGACTGCGTCTGCGCGCGGTCGGCGAGAACCCGGCCGCGGTCGACACCGCGGGCATTTCGGTGCGCGGCCTGCGCTACGGCGCGGTGATGATCTGCGGCGTCCTGGTCGGCCTCGCCGGCGTCTATCTGGTGCTGTCGCAGGAAGCCTATTTCCAGCCGCACATGAGCGCGGGGCGAGGCTTCATCGCGCTCGCGGCGCTGGTGTTCGCTAAGTGGCGGCCTTATCCGGCGCTGGCGACCTGCCTCCTGTTCGGCTTCCTCGACGCGCTGGCGATCCGCCTGCAAGGGGTCGAGCTGCCCGTCATCGGCCCAGTCCCGGTGCAGGCGATCGAGGCTTTGCCCTATATCCTGACCGTCATTCTGCTGGCGGGCTTCATCGGCAAGGCGATCCCGCCGAGAGCCTCGGGGATTCCTTATGTCAAAGAACGCTGATGCGGCGCTTGGCGAATTGTTCGCCGTGGCAAAAGCCGCGCAGGCCAAGGCCTATGCGCCCTATTCGCGGTTTCATGTCGGCGCGGCCCTCAGGACGCCCGACGGCGCGGTCTTTTCCGGCTGCAACGTCGAGAACGCCGCCTATCCGCAAGGGAGTTGCGCCGAAGCGGGCGCGATTTCCGCGATGGCGCTGGCGGGAAAGCGGCGGATCGCCGAAATCCTGGTGATCGGCGACGGCGAGACTCTATGTACGCCCTGCGGCGGCTGCCGCCAGCGCATCCGCGAATTCGCCGGGCCTTCAGCCGCGATCCATGTCGCCGGGCCGGAAGGCGTGCGCCGGACCTTCACTTTGAGCGAGCTTCTGCCGGAGTCTTTTGGGCCGGAGCATCTCGCACGGTGACGCAGGCCCTCTTTCTGGCGTTCACACTTCCCGCCACGCCGGCTTCGAGGGATCGCTGTGTTTGAAATTGACCGGACCGATGCCGCAGATGGCGATCACAGCCGGCTCTTTGTGGCCGCGGATCACCCCGTCGTAATGGGGGGTCAAGGCGACCCGACGTACGTAGCTGCCGGCCTGGACTGGCACGCAGGAGGCAGGGTCGAAGTCGGCGCCGCTGTTGCACCACCACGTTCCCGACAGCACCATGCAATAGCGGTCGGTCGAATAGAAGTGCGGCGCGCTCATGTATCCCGGATGCCAGCGAATGAGGGTGTAGTAGAGGCCGGGCGCGGTGGTTTCGCCAACCAGCGGACACATCTCGACGCTCTGCGGAGGAAAGGACGGCTGACTTTTCCATTTGAGCTTATCCGGCGGCGTGATGATCGTCTGCTCCGGATTGAGCGGACTGGCCACTGCGCTTGTGACGCTGAATGGCAGGGCCGCCATGAGCGAAGTGAGCAACAGATCGCGCCGGCTCGCTTGATGCTCCAT
>Ga0070733_10002644_pt1 | contig 12582 bp, 16 predicted proteins | sample Coa_R1_9_FD_66450 | JGI IMG/M metagenome (GOLD analysis project Ga0070733, IMG submission 66450) | Surface soil microbial communities from Centralia Pennsylvania, which are recovering from an underground coalmine fire - Coalmine... | ecosystem: Environmental > Terrestrial > Soil > Unclassified ... | reverse complement strand
GCAGGCGCGGTGAGTGCACCGGACGCGTTGCGCCTTCAGGAAATTCTGCGGTCCGCGCATTCGGAATAATCAGGAGAGAAGCGAATGTCCGTGAAAGTCATTATCCCCACGCCTCTTCGAGGCTACGCGGGAAAGCAGGAAAGCGTCGACGTGCAGGCGTCCACGGTGGGCGAAGCGCTCAATTCCCTGACGACGCGCTACCAGGATCTGAAGAAGCATCTCTATGCCGATGACGGCCGCCTGCGCAGCTTCGTCAACGTCTACGTGAACGACGAAGACATTCGCTACCTGCAGAAGGATCAAACCCAGTTGAAGGAAGGCGACACCGTGAGCATCGTGCCCTCCATCGCCGGCGGCGCCGCCGCGTCCAATCAGGAATAGAATAGAGAGAGGGTTCCATGGCCACCAGGATCGACATCGCAACCGCCGCCCCCGCGGCCCTTTCGAACGAAGAAGTACTCCGCTACAGCCGCCATCTGATCATGCCCGAAGTCGGCATGGATGGGCAGCTCAAACTCAAACGGGCCAAGGTTCTTTGTATCGGCACGGGAGGGTTGGGCGCGCCGCTCGGCCTGTATCTCGCCGCCGCCGGTGTGGGCCGCATTGGCCTCGTCGACTTCGACAAGGTCGATCTGACCAACCTCCAACGCCAGATTCTCTTCAGCACAACGGATGTCGGCCGGCCAAAAATCGAGGCCGCCGCCGCGCGCCTTCGCGGACTGAATCCCGACATTCAAATCGAGCCGCACGAAACTCGGTTGACCAGTGAGAATGCGCTCGACCTCTTCCGCGACTACGACATCATCGTCGATGGCACCGACAATTTCCCCACGCGCTACCTCGTGAACGACGCTTGCATTCTCCTCGGCAAGCCGAACGTCTACGGTTCGATTTTCCGCTTCGAGGGGCAGGTCAGCATATTCGGCTATTCCGGCGGCCCCTGCTATCGATGCTTGTATCCGGAGCCGCCTCCGCCCGGACTGGTTCCCTCTTGCGCCGAAGGTGGAGTCCTGGGCGTGCTGCCCGGGATCGTCGGCGCATTGCAGGCGGCCGAGGCAATCAAACTGATCCTCGGCAAAGGCGAATCCCTCGTTGGCCGCCTGCTGCTTTTCGACGCGCTCGCCATGCGCTTTCGCGAGTTGAAGCTGCGCAAGAATCCCGAATGCCCCGTGTGCGGCAATCACCCGACCGTCACCAAGCTGATCGACTATGCGGAGTTCTGTGGCATTCGCGGTGAAGAAACCCCGGCTCCGCAAACCTCTGTTCCCGAAATCACGCCGCGCGAACTCAAAGACCGTCTGGATCGTGGCGATGACCTCTTCATTCTCGACGTCCGCGAGCCTCACGAGTATCAGATCTGCAATCTCGGCGGCCATCTGATCCCGCTCGGCGATCTTCCCAAGCGCGTCAGCGAACTCGACAGCTCGCGCGAGATTATCGCTCACTGCCGCAGCGGCAAACGCTCCGCCGAAGCCACGCAGTTTCTGCAGAAGGCGGGTTTCCGCAAGGTCCTGAACCTGAAGGGTGGTATTCTCGCGTGGTCGGACGACGTTGACCCGGCGGTTCCCAAGTACTGAAGCCTGGCCGGCGATTCGTCAAGACGTCGCAACCGCACGCAGTTCCCCCAACGGAGGGTTGAATGGCAGACATCAGGATTACAGTTCGCCCGAATGGTCCGTATCGCGTCGAAGCTCCCGAAGGCGCAATTGACCTCGTGGACGCGCAGGGAAATCCCTTTGACCTCAGCGCCAAGCTCAAAGATGGCCGGCTCGCTTTTTCACTCTGCCGCTGTGGTGGCTCCGTGACCAAGCCCTTCTGCGACGGCGCTCATAGCCGTATCGGTTTCCAAGGCGCCGAATCGGCCGTCCTCACCTCCGATCAGAATCAGCCGAAGCCGTAATCAAGCCAAGCGTCCCAAGGCTCGTGATTCCAACTCGCCGGGGAGAAAGAGCATCGAGCCGCGTCCCAACGCGATCTGTGCAGAACCCCGGACTCGCGGCAACGCACCGCCTCCGGCTCCTACTGGGTAACTTTTCCACCCCCGTGCGCGCTTTGGTCCTAGTACTCGCCATCTAGAATCGGGCCACCAAGTCAGCTTCGAATGGCTTTTACGCTGAAAAAGAGCAACTTAGTTAGTACTATTACTACGTTTCACTTCGGCACCCCACTTGCTCAACAGGTAGAGGACAGGTGTTTCCAGGCGCGGAGTCGCCTCTCGGACTGGTGGGCGTATTGGGGGAATTGTGGGCTCGTCGTTCAGCTTTTGGAACCAGCTTAATCGTTTCCGGACTCTTCTTCTTGGACTGATCTTCGCCGGACTGTTTGTCGTGTTTCTGGTCGTGCTTCGCGGATCGCCCTACGTCGCCGATCCTCTCTTCGATACGTACCTGGAAATGGGAGGCAGCCTCATCGCCTTCACCTTCGCCGCGAATGCACTCGTCCGCTTCCGCGGAACGCACGACCGCATCTCTCTGATCCTGGCGTTCGGTTTCGTTCTGGCTGGTCTGATCGAAGCCGGAACCAGCATGACCTTCTATCGCGGCGCGGCATCCGTGGTCAACACGGGAGACCACATTTCGATTGCCTGGCTCGCCGGGCGGACTTTGCTCGGAATCCTTTTGCTCGCCGCTCTTGCCGTGGAGAGCCGCGTCCCCGTTTCGAGGGATCCGGGGAAGGAAATGGCCGTGGCCACGCTGATCGTGGGCGCGGTCGCTTACCTCACCAGTGTTTTCTATTTCATGCTCCCGGCGCCGCCAAGGATCCATCCGAACGCGCTCGTTCCGAGGCTTTGGGATCTTGCACCGGCTGCGATCTACATCGCGGCGGCTCTCGGCTATCGATGGCGCTTGCGTCGCGCAAATGCTTCGCTCGACCGCGCGCTCTATGTTGCCGCGATCCTGAACGCCATCTGCCATCTCACCATGAGCGAATCGCAACACGCTCTGGACGCAGCGGCCACCCTGGCGCATATCTTCATGGTGCTGAGCTATGTGGTCGTTCTCGGCGGCACGCTGCTCGACAACGCCCAGCTCTTCGACCAGGTGAGCAGGCTGGCGTCGTCGGATTCGCTGACGGGCCTTGCGAACCACCGGCGGCTGTTCGAAGTGCTCGACACCGAATTGCAGCGGTCCCGGCGAACCGGCCGCAGCTTTGCCCTGCTGCTTTTCGACCTTGACGGCCTGAAGAAAATTAATGACAAGTACGGTCATCTGACGGGAAGCCGCGCCATTCGGCGGCTGGGAGGCGCCCTGCGCGCGCACAGCCGCGCCATCGATACTCCCGCGCGCTATGGCGGCGACGAATTTGCTCTCGTTCTTCCTGAATCGGGCGAGAACGAAGCCAGGCAGGCCGCCGGTCGTATCTGCGAACAGCTTGCCAACGACGGAGAAGAACCCAGAATCTCGGTCAGCGTCGGCCTGGCAGTCTATCCCATGGACGGCACGACGATCGAAAAGCTCTTGTCGTCGGCTGATAGCGCCCTCTATCGCATGAAGGGGCGTTCTGAAAAAAAGTTCAGGTTTCGACACGCGGCCGCATGTTTGTAGGTGTCCTGCGAGTTCGATTCGCCTAAGCTGTTTTCTGAGCCGGCTTTGTCCGTAGCGGCAGAGCAATGCTGATTGCAGCATGACGTTCGCTGCGAGCGGCATTCCCGGCCGGGGGCCGGGTCGGTCGGCCATGCCCGCAATTCCGAACACTCAATGCCGGAAAAACGGGCAGGCGAGAGACAAGTCGGGCAGCGAGTATTTCTGCATGGGGGCAGCACAGTGCGTCTGGGGATGAAAATCCCGAAATCTTCCGCTGCGGTCCGCCGCGAAACTCGCGTTCCCATGGAAGTCGGGGTGCGGATTTTCGGACATCATTCGCTTCCTGGCGCGGAAACCACCTTCACGGAAAACGTCAGCCCTCGCGGTGCCCGCGTTTTCACCAACCGGCACTGGAAAACGAACGATCGCCTCACCATCACAACTCTCACAGGGTCTTTCCGCGCGCTCGCTCGCGTGGCCTACTGCCACACTGTTCCGGACAACGGCTTTGCGGTCGGACTGGAGTTCCTGGATCCCGTCGGAAACTGGGTGATGACAGACGTGGCCATGTCGCCCGCCGGGGCTCTGGCCGGCTGAGTCCGGATCGCGTCAGCTTCGAATCCCCTACTGTACGAAACCAACTTTCGGCTCGGGACCTGAAGGCGACCCTTCCGGCAGCTTTCCAAACTGGGCCTCAAACCGTGAAATATTCTCCTCCAAAGCGTGCATCAGACGCTTCGCGTGCCTCGGGCTCAGAATCAGGCTGGCCACCAGTTTGCCCTGCGGCACGGTTGGAAACATGTAGATGAAGTTCAGCGTGAATTCCTCGGCGTTATGATGAACGACCACGAGGTTTGAATACTGGCCCAGTAATTCCTTTTCGTCCGCCTTGATTTGAACTTGCTGCTGTTGTGGATTCGGCGCCTCAGCCATCGCAAAGCCCCCCTTGGGATCGAAGCTAACTATAGCAAGCCTGCCTCGCGAGCGGAAACTGCCGCCCCATGATCGCGATGAACTGGCTCTTGTGCCTTCGAGCGTTCCCTTCTAATCTTGAGTTCGAATTTTGAAAAATCCATTTCCGTTTCTCAGGAGGACGCGTGAAGGACGCTATCTCGACCGAAAAAGGGCCCAAGGCCATCGGTCCGTATTCCCAGGCCATTCGCGCCAATGGTTTCGTTTTCATTTCCGGGCAGGTCGCGTTCGATCCCGCCACGGGACAGCTCGTCGAAGGCGATGTTGCCAGGCAAACAGCCCGCGTGCTCGACAACTTGAAAGCGATTGCCGAGGCCGCCGGGTCGTCTCTCGACAAAGCCGTGAAGGCGACCGTCTTTCTGAAAGACATGAACGATTTCGTCGCGATGAATGAAGTCTATGCGCGCTATTTCGCGCATCAGCCGCCCGCGCGGTCCACCGTTGAAGTGGCGCGCCTTCCCAAAGACGTTCGCGTCGAAATCGATCTGATCACGCTAGCCTGAACGACGGGGCTTAGACGGGGCTTAGACGGAGATACAAGATTTCTCGACGTGCAAGGCGGTCGTGCCATGCCAGTTCGCAAAACGAAATTCGGGAGCGCTAAGGGAGGCTGCAAAACACAAAACGTCTGTTTACGTTTGGAAAGTGCCTGCCCTTAGCCGTTGTCGAAACCTGGATGCTACCGACCCGACGGCTCGCCGCCCGTCGGATGGTCGGCGTCCCAAACCATCTTCCCGCCTACGAACGTCTTCAGCACCTTCACATCACGGATTTTCGCCCGATCAATCGAGAAGATGTCATCGCTGAGGATCACCATGTCCGCCAGTTTTCCCGGCGTGATCGAGCCTTTCTCCTTTTCCTGAAATTCCGCGTACGCCGATCCCATCGTGTATGCCTCAACCGCTTCCGCCACGGTCAGCTTCTGCTCCGGGAACCATCCGTTCGGATTCTTCCCGTCCAAAGTGGCGCGCGTCACCGCGGCATAGATACCAGGCATGGGATTGAGGGGCGCAACGTCCCAATCTGTGCCGAACGCCAGCCGCACGCCGTGATTCAGGAATGTGCGGAACGCGTACGTTCGGCTCGCCCGGTCGTGCCCGATGCGCCCTTCGGCCCAGCGGCCGTCGTCGATTGCCTGGTACGGCTGCATCGACGCGATCACATGAAGCTGCGCGAAGCGATCAAAATCCTTGGCCGCCATGTGCTGCGCGTGCTCGATGCGAAGCCTCCGGTCCCGCGGCCCGTCTGCCTTCACGATTTCCGAATACAGATCGAGAATGATCGAGATGGCCTGATCGCCGATCGCATGCGTGCAGATCTGAAGGCCAGCCTTATCGGCCGTCATCATGCGCTCGCGCATCAGCGAAATCGGATGCATTTCATCGGAGAGCAAACCGATGTAGCCCGGCTGGTCCGTGTAGGGCTCGAAGAAGTACGCCGTGCGCGAACCGAGCGAGCCGTCCGCGAACGCCTTGACCGCGCCGATGCGCAGCCACGGCCCGCCAAACGCGCGCCGGATGCCAATCTTCGCCTGATCGTCCGCGCCCTGCGTAATCAGCGGCGCTGCGTAAATTCGCGCGGTCAGTTCGCCGCGATCGAGCAGTTCGGAGTACACGGCGATGTCGGCATAATCGGGATTCATGTTCTGCACGCTCGTCACGCCAACGGCCGCCGCATGCAGCAACGCCCGCTTCACCGCGCGCACGCGCTGTTCGTGCGACATCGGCGGGATTACTTTGTTCATGTAATCCATGGCCGCGTCCTTCAGCGCGCCCGTTGGATTCCCCTGCACGTCCTTCACAATCGTCCCGCCGGGAAGATCGGGCGTTTTCCCCGTGATTCCCGCCAGGCGCAGCGCCAGCGAGTTCCCCACGCCCATGTGCCCGTCGTAACGCATCACGAAAACGGGCGTATCGGGCGCAACGCGATCGATCAGTTCCCGGGTCGGAAGCTGCGGCGGGTTCCACTTCGTCTCGTCCCAATCGCCCCCGAGAATCCATTCGCCTTTGGGCGTAATCTTCGCGCGCTCGCCGATGCGGCGTGCAAATCCCTCGGCGCTCGTCGCATTCGTCAACTGCACGCTGTCGAGCTGCGCGCCTCCGCTGACGAAATGCACGTGCGCATCGTCGAATCCCGGCAGCAGGAGCTTCCCGCCCGCATCGACCACGCGCGTTTTCGGCCCGCGCCACGCATCCACATCCGCGTCCGAACCCACCGCGACGATTCGCTCGCCCAGCACAGCCACCGCCTGCGCCGTCGGCGTCGCTTTGTCCACAGTCCAGATCTTCGCGTCGCGAACGATCAGGTCCGCTGCGGGCTTCGATTCGTTTTGACCGGCCGCACTCAAAGGCATGACTCCAAAGATCGCAAGCAACAGCGCGCGATTCCAGATGGTTTTCCGCATCGATTCTCCCAGGTCTTCATGAATGCGCCGAAAAATCTACTCGCTTGCGGGCTCATCCGTCGAGCGCAATTCCGCGAGCACATCATCGATCCGCTTTGCGCGCCAGTAGCGGCTGAAGTTGTCCAGCGACGTGAGCGTCCTGCTGCGCATCCGGTCGATGTAGACATTCCCGAGCAGGTGATCGATCTCGTGCTGTAGAATTCGCGCGTACCAACCCGAAGCTTCGATGATTCGCGGCTCTCCGCGCTCGTCCAGGCATTCAACGCGCACCTGCCGCGCGCGAGGCACCGCCGCGGAAAATCCCGCCAGGCTCAAGCAGCCCTCGAAAAACTCCACCTGCGCGCTCGAACGCTCGACAATCCTCGGGTTGATGATCACCTGGAACGGGACGGGCCGCCGTTCGCGCTCCGCAAGTTGCTCGGCGGCAATGTCCTTCAGCCAGTCTTCGCGATCCTCGAGCACCACAAGCTGCAGCGATAGCCCCACCTGCGGCGCCGCAAGACCGACCCCCGGCGCGTCGTACATCGTCTCGCGCATATCCGCGATCAATCTGCCGATCACGTCGCTGTCGATTTCTTCCATCGACAGCGGCCGCGCCCGCTCCCGCAGCACCGGCTCGCCCACCTGCACGATTTTCAGCCTCATGGTTTCAGTTTCCGTCCGGGGGGCCGAGTAATCCTGGTGTCTTGCGTCATGGCAGGAGTTCAGTTGAAAAACGCCTCGTCTTCAGGGGGCCGGGGTTTTAACCCCGCCGTAACCGGCCCCTTTTCTTCCTGGGCTTTTAGCGGCCCGTGGCGCAAGCCCAGGTCCGCGAGCGGATATGTGGAGAGGATCATCGAGCTGCTTCTCTCCAGATCACCGAGCATCGAGCCAACGAATCATGACGTCCGGATAGCCCTTGACCATCCGCTCAGGCATCGACGGATCGTCTTCGTATCCGGTCATCGATCTTTCCAACGTATGACCTGTTCCTGAGAACGTGATTATGGTGAAGTCCTTCAGGCCAGATCGATGGAATGCCCTACGAAATCGCGCGGCGCTGTCTGCGGAATCCACATTCTTATCGAGCGCTCCGAATAATGCGAGCGTCGGCGTACGAACGTGCAGCAGCGTTGTAGCTGGATTGTAAATCAGTGCGGATCGCAATGCAGATAACATCGGCGGCGGCGGTGGAGCGGTCATCCCCGGAGGGATGCGCATAGACGCGAACCATGGCTGCTTCCTTGCCGCGGCCAGCGCTTGGCCGGCAGCGCTCCACTTCGAGTTCGTCTCCACCGCGAGAAACATGATTCGCTCGAAGGCAAGAGCAGCGGAGACTTGTTCCGGCGTGAACCGATCGTGCTCGCGCAATGCCATTCCAATTTCGTAGAGGACATTTTCCGCAACGGTCTCGCTCGGCGGACTCTTCAAAATCATGAATGCGAGCGGAAAGCGCGTTGCAACGATAGGCGCAACCCAACCGCCATTGCTAAATCCCCAAATGCCGATCCGGTGTGAGTCTACGGCCGGATCGCTCTCAACGTTTTTAAGCACTGCGATGACGTCATCGGCCTTGGAATCGGGCCCGGTGAATCGCCAGTTTCCCGTAGAGACACCGGTCCCACGCTGATCGTAGGCCACAACGTTTAGTCCATGCGAAACAAAGTACGGGATGAGAAAACCCATCTCGCGCGTCTCATCGTCCGCGCCATGAATCAAGATGATTGTCGGGTGTGACCCAGCTCCCGCCGCATACCACAGCGATGCTCCCAGACGACCGGAGGCGGTCTCAATAACCAACGCCTTCTCTTCGATTGCGGAAATCGGTGAATCCAACATGAAGGTAATCTTCGGAGAATCATCGGTTCGGTACTCCGGGCCTGAGATGTGTTCGAGAGTTCCAGTTCGTCTAGTTTTTTCGTCGTAAAACTGAACCGTCGGATGATCGGGTGGTTCAGCCTCGATTCCGACGTAGACGGTTCCTCCGGCGTGCCGATAGGCACCCTGTTTCAAGGTCGGCCACCCCGGAGCGCCCATGATTGGCTCAGAGGGAATCGTCGGGCAATCAAGAGAGCCGGGGAAACCTGGAGGCAAAGTAGCGCCTGCGCATATGGACACGCTTGCCCACGCTGCAAAAACGAGAACGAGCGAAGAACTCGCACCGTTGAGATGCTTCTTCATAGGGCGCGCGCGGCTTGCGTAGAAAGGTGGAACGCCGTGCTTCTTACCCTCCCGACCGAGGAGGATTGTCAATCCTGCACGTATACCCGAAATGAGGCTCACGATAGAGTCTTCTTTTCTCTGGCCGCAGAGCTACGAGACCACAGGCCTCACAATACCAGCTGCGAATGATCCCAACCTGCTCAATTTTGGAAGCCCCTGAAGCTCCCACCGAGACTCTTTCCGCATCCTGTTCAGCCCTTCCTTTAGGTCGCGCAAAAATGCACTCGGCCCTTGCCCCTGAGGGCATCCCGCAAGCTCCACACAAAACTCAACCGCTCCCCGCGTCTTGACCCCTGCAAACGGCGACCGTATCATGTAACCATCGTTCGTCCAAGCGGGCCTGTAGCTCAGGTGGCTAGAGCGCGCCCCTGATAAGGGCGAGGTCGACTGTTCAAGTCAGTCCAGGCCCACCAGCCTTCGCTCGCGAAGCGAGCAAGGCTGCCGCGCCGGAGCCCAAAGGGCGGAGGCGGGCCTTTTTCCTGCCAGTCGGCGTTAATTTCGCGAGCTTCGGCTCGGCAAGCCGTCCACAGCCTTCGCTCGCGAAGCGAGCAAGGCTGCCGCGCCGGAGCCCAAAGGGCGGAGGCGGGCGTCCCGCTTACCAGATATCCTCCTTGCGAGCGACTTCCTGACCTACGTTTACACCCTCGAAAGCATTGAGACGCCCGAACATCATTATGTCGGCGTGACAGGCGATTTGCGCAGTCGATTGGAAAAGCACAATGCTGGCGATGTGTCGCACACATCAAAGTTTCGGCCCTGGCGCATCCAGAGCTACGTCGCATTCTCGGATGAAGCCCGCGCGTTCGCGTTTGAGAAGTATCTGAAATCCGGATCGGGTCGCGCGTTCGCCAAAACGCATCTCTGACGCGAACACCTCGTTTCCGCTGCGCTCGTACTTTTGGGCGGCAAAACCGCACAAACAACGGGGTCGCTCCCGCACTGCCACGCAGAAGCCCAAAGGGCGGAGGCCGGCCCAAATCAAGGTTTTCGTCCGCGGTCTTCTTGCAGAGCTAACTTCCGCAGTGCATTGTTCGACCGAACGTTGCAGCGGAGCCTAGGTGAACGGAACGCCCATATTTAGGGGTGAACACTGCGTGTGTTCCTGTGTTCACCGTTGTTGGCGCATCGCCTGGTCAAAGCCGCAGTTATTCTTATGCTTTTCTGCACCGCTTCTGCCGAAAAGAGAAGTCGCGAAAATCAATGGCAATAGTAGCTCCGGAGGCGAAAAGAATTTCGTGGCGGAAAACGTTTTTCTCCGGGGACGTAAGTTCGTCATAGCCCCAGTCGCCCAAATTGGACTCGAACCCAACAGGAAATAGCTCCAACTTGCCAGGATAGTCCATTACAATTCGCTGTACGTTCTTGTATTCCAGAACATACCAGCACCGTCCCGTTATGCGCCGTCGCTTGACAATTTCAGCGAGAACAAACATGCGAACTCGCAGCTTGGGGCGGTCGACGATTTCGCGCCTCGCTTCACCCTCAATATCATCGATGCGATCACCGATCTCCATGCGGGCGAGCCTTCCGTCGTGCAAAGTCAGTGCATCTCGAAAAAACCGGCGCGCTGCCGGCCTGAGTCCCGGCAGGATCTTCTCCAATCCCTCGCGATACTGCTCAAACTTGCGGCCCCAGGTCTTGAATGCAGCATCCCTGCGGGGACTTTGAAAAGCGAGCCATAGCTGTGGGGTAAAGTATTTCATCGAGTCGTGATTCTAACCTGCGCCTAGCCATATCGAGCGGTGAATCAGAGAAAAAGGAGTTAATCCAGTGGCCCTGTTCACTAGGCCTGTGGTCCGTTCCCTCCTTGATTTGCTGAATGGTTTGACATGTGCCTCACATGCATTCATGCTTAGAGCATGCCAAAGATGATTCAGGTTCGCAATGTTCCTGACAGCGTGCATCGTACCTTGAAGGCGCAGGCCGCCCTCGCCGGGATGTCTCTTTCGGACTTCCTCCTGGCCGAGATTCGCCACCTTGCCGAGCGGCCTGCCATTGCGGAACTCAGGGAACGCATGCGCCGCCGTCTTCGCATTGCGGGCCCGGTATCCGCGGCAGAAGCCGTCCGACGGGAGCGGGATGCGCGGTGATTGTTCTCGATGCCTCTGCCGCAATCGAGTGGCTCCTTCAATCGCCCGTCGGGATCAGGATTGATCGGCGTATCTTCTCCCCCTCGGAAACGCTCCATGCTCCGCATCTCCTCGACGTCGAAGTCGCTCAGGTGCTGCGGCGCTATGTTCGCGACAAGTCGATTACCGCCCAGCGAGGACAGGAAGCGCTCGAGGATCTCTCCGACATCCCCCTCACTCGCTACCCACACGATTTCCTGATTCCCCGCATTTGGGAACTCCGTGCAACGCTCACGGCATATGATGCGGCGTATGTGGCGCTCGCTGAGCTGCTCGACGCCCCTCTCCTGACCTGCGATGGCAAGATTGCTTCCGCGTCAGGTCATTACGCCAATGTAGAGGTCGCATAGGGTACTCCGAATGGGCTGTGGTAAGATGGTCTTACCATGTTTACGACAGTTTCAACAAAGGGCCAAGTTGTCGTCCCCAGTAGGATTCGGCGCAAGCTCGGACTGCAACCGGGAGACTCGCTAGAGGCCAGAGTCGAAGGACAACATATTGTCCTGACTCCACGAAAAGTCCGTTCGCGAAAGCCACGTATCATTCGGGATCCGGTCACTGGATTGCCGGTTCTAACCGCCGGCCCTAAGGCTCCGAAGCTGACGAGCGCAGAGGTGCGCGAAATCCTTGCCGATTTTCCATGAAATACCTACTGGACGTGAATACTCTGCTTGCCCTCGTCATATTGGAGCATGAGTTTCATGCGCGGGTTGCAAGTTGGGTGGAACACCTTGGCGCAAGCGGCGTTCCGGAAATGGCAACATGTTCGATCACCGAATTGGGCTTTGTGCGTGTGCTGGGACAGGCTCAACAGTATGGCTCGTCCGTCGCACAGGCGCGCGAGCTTTTGCTCAAGGTGAAGAATAGCGATGGAGTGCACTGGATTTTCATTCCCGATGACCGCGACATCTCCCGTCTCCCCAGGTGGGTCCGAACTCCAAGGCAAACCACCGACGGGCATCTTGCGGAGCTCGCCAGGGCCAACGAGGCCGTCTTGGCAACGCTGGACCGCCGAATCCCCGGCGCGTTCGTCATCCCCCAGAGCCGCCGCTCATAAAGAGAGCACGGGGATCCTTAGCTTCCAGCCTTCTCGCGAAGCGAGCAAGGCTGCCTCGCCGTAGCCCAAAGGGCGAAGGCGGGCGCTTTTTCTGCCAGTCGGCCCTAATTTCGCGAGCTTCGGCCCGGCAAGCCGTTACCCCGTTTGAGATTTGAATCACCTGCACGTCCATCCTCAAAGTCTCGCCTGATATAGAATCCTCGAAACTGGCGGGAACCTTTCCCTGAATAGGCGGTATCCACCTATGCAAAGGCGTTTTGAAGCCGATGCGGAAAACAGTCCAAGAATGATTTC
>Ga0070733_10002641_pt1 | contig 12586 bp, 10 predicted proteins | sample Coa_R1_9_FD_66450 | JGI IMG/M metagenome (GOLD analysis project Ga0070733, IMG submission 66450) | Surface soil microbial communities from Centralia Pennsylvania, which are recovering from an underground coalmine fire - Coalmine... | ecosystem: Environmental > Terrestrial > Soil > Unclassified ... | reverse complement strand
TTGGACTTAGCACGCTCGCGATCCGCCTCGCACTGATTCCTGTGTGGGGCGTGCCACAACCCGCGTGGCATGACGAGTTCAGCTATCTGCTCGCTGCGGACACTTTCGCTCATGGCCGGCTCACCAACCCTCCGCACAAGATGTGGGTCCACTTCGAAAGCTTCCACATTATTCAGCAGCCCACTTATATGTCGATGTACCCACCCGGCCAGGGACTGGTGCTCGCGGCCGGGCAGGTGCTTGGACATCCCTGGATCGGCCAGTTGCTCGCGGCCGCATTGATGTGCTCCGGCCTGTGCTGGATGCTGCAGGGGTGGGTCCCACCCTCGTGGGCGCTGCTAGGAGCATGCCTAGCCGTGTTGCGCCTGGGAATTCTGAGCTACTGGATCAATGCATACTTCGGCACGGCGCTGCCCGCCCTGGGGGGCGCGTTGGTTCTGGGATCTCTGCCGCGGCTCAAGCGCCAGGCGCGTATGTGCGATGCGATTCTAATGGGTGTCGGCCTGGCCATTCTCGCCAATACGCGACCGTTTGAGGGATTCGTGTTCAGCCTGCCCGTCGCCGCCGCGATGCTCATTTGGATCGTCATGCAGAAGCGACTTTCGAGTTTAACCGTTTTCCGGCGGGTAGTCTTGCCGCTGATCCTGATTCTCGGCGTGACCGGCGCGGCGATGGGTTATTACTTTTTTCGAGTGACTGGAAATGCATTCGTAATGCCGTATCAGGTGAACCGGCAAACCTACGCCGTCGCGCCTTACTTCGTCTGGCAAAAGCCGCGGCCCGAACCCGTCTACCATCACGCCGAAATGCGCAATTTCTATGTCGACTGGGAGCTGCGCGGTTTTCAGTCCGGGGCGACTGTTGCTGGGTTACTTGCCCGCCTCGCTCGCAAGGCCGGCATGCTTTGGGCGTTTTATTTGGGCCCCGTCTTCACGCTGCCGTTGCTCTTCTTTCCGTGGCTCTTTCGCGATCGCCGAATGAGGCTTCCGCTCATCCTCGCGGCGGCAGTTGTCGTGGGTACAATCATTGAAACTTGGACCCTCGCTCACTACCTCGCCCCCGCACTCGGTCTGTTGTACCTTCTGCTCGTGCAGTGCATGCGGCACCTGCGCTTGGCGCGATGGCGCGGCCAGCCGGTGGGCCAAGGCCTGGCGCGCACCGTTCCCATGGTTTGCCTCGCGATGGTCGTGCTTCGTGTGTCGGCTGTAGCGGCTGGCGCGCAGATTGAACCGGGACGAGAGGGAAATTTGCACAGGAACGCCGTCGTTCGCGAATTGCAGAACATGCCGGGAAAACAGCTGGTCCTCGTGCACTACGGTCCCGGTCATATTCCGCACGCTGAATGGGTCTACAACCGGGCCGATATCGATGCGTCGAAAATTGTTTGGGCGCGCGACATGGGCAACGCCCAGAATCAAGAACTGCTGCAGTACTTCCAAGACCGCAGTACTTGGCGCATCGATGCCGACGATCCCACGGCTACGCTTGAAGCCTACGGCACACCATCGAAGCCCTGATATCGTCGTTGCTGGTCGAGCTGCTCACGCGCGTGCTCTATGGCGGTCGCTACCAACTCGGGCGGATGGCTGACGGTCAAGCGTCTGCGAGCTCACGCCACCATTCTCGCCGTGTGTATCTGGTCATTCTACGTGTGGCATCTGGCTACACCGGGCCTGCGCGACCGCAACGGCAACCTCAAAGGAACCGACTTCCTCCACTTCTACACGCTAGGCTCGCTGGCGGAGGCTCATCGTGGAGCTGATTTGTACGACATGAACGCGCAGGCCGTTCTGGCCGTGGAGCGCGTGCCGGAAGCCGCGGGGATTCGCTACCTGCCCCTCTATCCGCCTCAAGTCTCAATTCTGTTCGCGCCTTTCGCGCGATTGTCGTACAGCTGGGCGTTGATTCTGTGGTGGAGTTGCAGCGCGGTTCTTTATGTCATCTGCTGCTATGCGACCTGGCGCGCATGTCCGAACCTGCGCAACTACGGCGGGACGATTATTCTTCTGGCAGTCGCGTTCCCTGCCTTCTTTCACCTGATTGCCTGGGGCCAAACGTCTGCGCTGGCGCTCGCGTGTTTCACGACGATGTTTTTCTTGTTGCGCGACCGTCGCGAATTTCTCGGCGGCCTGGTGCTCGGCTGCCTGATTTTCAAGCCGCAGTTAGGATTAGCGGCCGCAGCAGTCTTCCTGGCGGTTCGCGCCTGGAGACTCATCGCAGGGGCGGCGCTTTCCGCCGCGGCACAACTCTCGGCTGGGATTCTGTATTACGGAGTGGACCCTCTGCTTCACTGGCTGCGCACGCTGCGTAACGTTCGCCAGCTGCTTCCGACGCTCGAACCCAAGACCTATCAAACGCACTCGCTGCGGACATTCTGGAGCATGCTCATCCCGTGGCAGGACCTTGCATTCACCTTTTATGTTGTGAGTGCCTTGGTCGTGCTCGGACTGACCGTCGCGGTTTGGAGGCGTGGCCACTCAGTGCCGTTGGCTCTGCGCGTTTCGACGCTGCTCCTGGCGACCGTGTTGGTCGCGCCTCACCTCACGGTTTACGACCTAGTGATTCTGGCTCCCGCATTTCTTCTTCTCTCCGACTGGCTGATCAGCCGGAAAGCGACGGAGCGCGACGGAGCTTCGCCTGCGGGCTTGGGAACTCTCCTTTATTTGGTCTATATGCTTCCGCTGATCGGCCCGTTTGCCCGCGGGACTCATGTTCAGCTTTCGGTCGTAGCCATGGCGGCTACACTTTACATGATCTGGGGGATCTCGCTTCGAGCCAATCCGCAAAAAGCGGCCTCAGACTTCTAGGTCTCAAACAAGAACCGCAGCGCCTCGGGAAAGCGGCGCGCCCACGCCGACTCGTGATGTGTGCCCCCCTCCTCAATCACCAGCCGCAGGCGATTCTCGTCAAGCCCTCCGCGGCGCAGAATGCCCGCCAGTTCTCGGACATCGTCGACCACGCTCTGATCGCGCTCTTTCCGTCCCACTTCGGACGTGCCAGTCGCGAGAAACACCCGCTGCGGCCAGCGTTTTACTCCACGGCTCTGCCGGATGATCTGCCGGTTCGATGCCCAGAGCGAAGGACTCTCCAGCAATAACCGGCCAATCACACCCGGACACACCGCCACTGTATAGAGCGCAATCAGCGCCCCCAGCGACGATCCGCCCAGCCCGGTGTTCTCGGGCCCATGGGCTACGCGGTAATTGCACGCCAGAAACGGCATGACTTCCTTGATCAGAAAACTGGGATAGCGGCTGCCTTGCGCCCGCATCGTCATGGGATGCAGGGAGCGGTGCGGCATGTATTCGCGGATGCGGTTCTTGCCCGCATTGTCCATGCCCACAACAATCATGGGCGGAATCGCGCTTTCCCGGATTAGTTGATCCGCGGTTTCGTCAACCTGCCATTCCACTCCCGTAAAGGACGTCGACGTCTCAAACAGATTTTGACCGTCGTTCAAATAGAGCACCGGATACTGTCGGCCGGCATTCGCCTCATCGTCATAGCCCGGAGGCAGCCACACCCGCAGAAACCGTGTGTTACGGAAAATGCGGCTCCGAAATTCGTGCAGGCGCAGATCTCCAGTCGCATGCTCGGCGCGAATCACGCCGGAAACAGCGCCTGGCCACTGGTTTTCAGTTTTCTGGAATTCTTCCATCAGGAAAATGCACTCTCAGAATACAAGCGCCGCATCACAATGAGAGGACGGTTTCATGTTCTCGCGTCTCTCAGCTTCACGACGAGAGCAAGCAACGTGATCAACGAAATCAGCGCGAGCGACGCTAGACATAAAATGCACCAGGTTTCGAGAACATACGCTTCGATATAAGTTAGGCGCAAGGCAAAGACCAAGCCGGCAATCGCCGCTGCCAACAGTCGGTTCGGCGTCTCGGCGCGAGACCTCCACAGGGTCGAGAAAATAAACAATACGCCGTACCCTGCTACGCCAATAGCGGCAACGGGAATCCCCACAATGGTCGACTGCTCGCTGCGATTTACGATGTCACAACTGAACTTCTGGTTGAAATCGCAGAATGCGGTGTCCGACTTCGCGTAGTGACGTTGAAGCGAGACCGCCGACACGATCACACCCGCCAATGACAGGAGCGCGATCAGCGCGAAGAGCGCTAGACTGGCTTTCCGCGGTGCAGCCGTCGCCTCGGAAGAAATGGCGGAATCGGTCACGGCAGGCTGCACCCGGTCTTTTCGCTTAGCCTTTCCAGCGACAAAACGCCTTCCTTCGGTGGATCCAGGCCGAACTGCCAACTGGGAAACAACGTCAGTCCCGCCGCCTTGCACTCCGGCGTCTCTTCCTTCGTGGCGGTAATCCCGCATTCTACATACGGCACGTATTGAAATGCCTTGCCGAACATCTCTTTTTGGTCAACGCAGTGTGGACACCAGGAGAGGCCGTACATCTTGGCCTGTTTCGTGGCCAGGCATTTGGCGAACACATCATACTTATGATTCTTGTGATACCAGCCCGCGACGTACGCGGCCACCACCAGGATCGCGATTCCGGCATAAATAAGGATTTCTTTTGACCTTCCGCCGGCCGCTGCGGCCTCGCGCTCCTGTTGCCGTTTTCGTCGTTCTTCAGACATGATTCATCCTTATATCACGGGTTCTAGGCGACAACGTTGAGCGCTCCGGGCAGCACATCCAGTTCCTCGCAATGCAACGTCAGCACCTCGCCATCGACCATTACGTCGATGGGAGCGTCCAGGTTGAACTCAACGCGCCGCGCTGGCTTTCGCTCGGCCATGGGATGCTCGATATGGGTTCCGTCGTAAAGTCCCGGCAAATTGCGGATGAGCCCCAGCCGCCCGATCGGCCCCCAGCGCACGTATTCGATGCAACCGTCGTTGACCTCAGCCTTGGGCGCGATCATCATCGTGCCGCCAGTGAACTTGCTGTTGCTGAATGTCAGGAACAAACAATTCCGGCTGTCGAAAGTCTCCTCGCCTTCGACTCGAACCGGAAACGGTCTGCGGTTAAAACGAGCCAGCGTAAGGAAGATGGAAGTAAAGTATCCTGCCTCTCCCCAGGCGCTGAAACGCCGCGCCCGCAGCGTGGCGACGTCGGCTGAAAACCCCATACTCAACAAATTGATGTAATGGATCACTCCCGCGTGATGGCGTAAACGCAAGACGTCGCAGGTTCGGCTTCGCTGCGCCAGTATAGATTCGATCGCGTACTCGACGCCACGATCGCTGAAGTCACGCAGAAAAGAATTGCCGGTGCCGAGCGGCAGGAATGCCAGCGTGGGTCGCTCGCCGCGTAGCGCCTGCGGGTAAAGGCCGTTCACGACTTCATAAGAAGTTCCATCGCCACCGACGGCGATAAAGTTTCGCACGCCGCGCCCGTACGCCTCGCACGCGATCTCGGTCGCCTGCCCTGGAGCGCGGGTGGCCACAACCTTTACTTCGATGCCGCCGGCCTGCAAGCGCTCGATCGCCGGAGCAAGCAACTTGCGGCTCCGTCCGCCGCCAGCCGCAGGATTCACAATCGCGAGATAGGTTTGCCCCAAGGTTCCCGATCCATTTCCTGATCTGTTTCAAGAAGTCCACTCTGCGAGAATTGCGCGCGCCGCGCTGGCTCAGTGACCGGTCACAATCCAGCCACGGCTCCCCGCTCCACAGACTTTCCAATCTCTTCCGCGAGCATTTGCCGTTTGATTTTCATCGAGGCGGTGCGCGGAAAATCTTTCTCCCAGACCAGATATCCACACACGCGCTTGAAATCAGGCAACCGCCGATTGCGCGCGGAAATCTCCTCCAGCAGTTTGCTATCGAATTTCTGATTCTGCTCCAGCCGCAAAACGAGAATAAGCATTTCGGATCCCAGTTCTTTTTTCGGCCAGAGATAATTCGCCGCGAATACGCTATATTCTTTCACCGGCAGCCCATCGAAAACGTTCTCGATATCCTCGGGGTAAATGTTTTTTCCACCTTCGGTGACGATCATGTTCTTCTTGCGCCCGAAGAGCTGAAGATGGCCCCTTTCCTCAAAGCGGCCCAGATCGCCCGTCAGAAGCCAGCCATCGACGATTGTTTCCAGCGTAAGTTCCGGATCATCCAGGTAGTGCGACATGACGGTCTTGCCTTGCACCGCCACTTCTCCCACGCCGTCGTCATCCGGATTCAGAATTCGCAAATCCACTCCCGGGAGCGGCTTGCCAACCGTATCCGCGCGAAATGGTTTGAGATCGTTGAGCGTGAGTGCAGTTCCAGCTTCGGTAAGACCGTAACCATTGGCAACCGGAATGCCAAGATCGTAGAAAAACTGCATGGTCGAGGGTTCCATGAACGCCCCACCCGTGAATACCGCCAATAACTCGCCGCCAAATGCGCGGTGTATCCCCGGAAGCAGCATGCGGCTGAGCTTTACCCTCGGCTGGCGGCGTGTAAAAAACTTATTCGCTGCAATCATGACGTTGAGCAGGCCGCGCTTCCACGAGGGCAACTCGTCGAGCTTCGCGCGCAGTCCCCGCTCCAGATTCTTCACGATCATCGGAACCAGCGCTACGTAAGTAATGCGATAGCGCACGAACGCGTTGCGTACGAACTCCGGGCGCAAGGTGCGCAAATACACGACACACGCTCCACAAACGAACGGGCCGATGAACCCGACCATGAAATCAATCGCGTGGTTGGTGGGAAGAATGCTCAAATACCGCACTCCTGGCCAGAAGGGATACCATGCGGTCAGCGCGAGGCACTGCTCCAAGTAATTCTCGTGCGTAAGTACGCAGCCCTTGGGACGGCCACCCGTACCCGATGAATAGACGATGCAGGCCACGTCGTCCTTCTGGCGCATGACGAAATCGGGTGCGCCCTTGCGCTTGAAATCCTCCCAGCGGAATGCTCCGGCCAAGTCCGCACCCAGAGGGGCTTCCGTGACCAGAACGATCTTCGTCCCAATCTTCTGAAAATCTGGGGACTGCATAATCGCCTGCCACAGGTGATACTCGACGATCAACACTTTCGACTTCGAATGCGCCAGCAGTTGGAGGTGCTCGACTCCGGTCAGTTTGTAATCCAGCGGCACCAGCACGCCGCCGCAATGAAAGATCGCGTAGGCCGAGATCAGCCATTTCGACTGATTCGTCATCACGATGGCCGCGCGATCGCCGGGATCGAAGTCGGCGTCTTCCAGAGCGCGGGCCAGCGGCAGCGCAATCTCCTTGAAATCGGAATACGTCAGACGCACTTTCTCGCGATCGCGATCCGCCTCGATCATGCACACTTCCGCAGAGAAGCGGTCAAGCGCATCGCGCAGTGCAGCGCCCAGACATGTGTATTGACGCAGATCGAGCATAAAGGAAACTACTGACTGTCGATTGTAGATTGCTGATTGGCAAACGGATAACAGCGCCCGAGGCGATGTGCCTCCGCAATCAACATTGGGAGGCTCTCACAGCCGCGCCTGGATCTTGGCAGCAAGCGTGCGAAAATCGTTCACGCCCTGCAGTTCATAATCCGGCAACTCGACCCGAAAGTGATTCTCCAGCTTGGTCAGCAAATCGAGTGTCTGCAGGCTGTCGATCCCGAGCGCCTTGAAGAAGTCTTCGTCGGGAGAGAGTTTCTCGCGCGGCACCTTAAAGTGCGCCGCCGCCAGCGTGAGGATTTCGTCGAGAGTTTTTTCCGCAGTTTCCATAGGCAATCATTCTAAGCGAATCTAAACTAGGGCAAGTACGGCTGCGCCTCGGTGCTTTCTACAAATTTCTTCAAACCAGCTTGCACCGCGGGTCGAGAAAATAGCTCACAGAAAATATCGATTTCCCGCCGTAGCTCCTCGTGAGGAATCGGTTTGATGAATTTCTTTGCGGTCACAGCGGTGTGCCGATCGAATTTCCCAATCTGCGCTGCCGTCGCTCTTGCCGCGCGCAAGGCTTCGCCTTCCCCTACGACCTGACTTACCAGGCCGATCTGCTGCGCCTTCGTGGCGTTGAAGCTACGCCCCGTCAGCAGGAGGTCCCGCACGATCGCGTTGCCCAAATCCCGCTTCAGACGAGGGATTCCACCGAACCCGGGAATCAGCCCCAGGCGGAGTTCCGGAAAGCAGAAGCGGGCCATCTTGTCGGCGATAATTAGGTCGCACACCAGCGCCAATTCAAATCCGCCGCCAAAGGTCACCCCATGGACAGCGGCAATCGTAATCAGTGGCGCCGCATCGATCCGATTCAGCACGCGGTGAATCCGTTCCAGAAAATCGCGCACACCGCGCTCCGCTAGCGACGTCTCCATGGTCTCCGACCGCTCATAAAGCTCCCGCAGATCGGCCCCGGCACAAAAACCGGACTTCATCTCGCTGTGCAGGATGAGCGCATGCGCCTCCTCCTCCAACTCGTCGAGCGAAGCTGCGAACCGCTCCAATTCCCCGAGCGAGACCGATCCCAACTCGTTGCAGGGTTCCCGGTGGAGCGCCAGTTCAATAACGCCGCCAGCCAACTCCCATGAGATCGCCTGCCCTTTGAATCGCTTCAAGACAACTCCCTTTCGCGCTCAATCCAACGGTCACACCGCCTGCTTCACTCGATACATATCGTCAATCTCGTCCTTCAAGCGCGACGCAATCACGTCGCGTTTCAACTTACCCATTGCCGTGAGCATTCCACTGTCGACAGAGAACGGCTCTTGCCGCAGGCGAAACGCCCTCACTTGCTTGTAGTGCGGCAGGTTTGGGTTCACCGCATCAAGCGCCGCCTGCACTTGCTCTCCGGTAACGTTTCCAGTGACAATCGCCGACAGATATCCCCGGCCATTGCCCACTACAACCACCTGCTGCGCGCCCGGCAGATGATGCGCGACTTCTTCTTCCACCGTCTCCGGAGCAATCTTGTGACCCGAGCCAAGAACGATCAGACTCTTGATTCGTCCCACGATGCGCCAATTGCCGGAAGCATCTGCCTCGCCCTGGTCGCCGGTGTGAAACCATCCGTCGCGTAGTACTTCGGCCGTCTGCTGCGGACGATTCCAGTACCCGGGAAAAACATTCGGCCCTCGCACCACAATCTCGTCACTATCTCCGAGCCTCATTTCAATGCCCGGAATTGCCGGCCCGACGCGGCCGCCAACGGGACTCGCCGGATCATCCATGCTGCAAATCCCGGTCGTCTCCGTCAACCCGTAGACCTGCAGCACTGGAATACCAAGCATGCTGAAATAATCCTGCGTCTCCGGTGTCAACGGGGCCGACCCGCAGATCAGAGCCTTCAAATTCTCGCCCACCATTTTGTTCCGGATTGCTGGAAAAGCTAACGCATTGGCCAGCCACAGCCAAAGCGTATCTCCTGATTGCGGACGCTTTTCCTTCTGCCTTATCCACGCCGCCTTGGCTCGCGAGTAGATCGCCTGAGCAATGCCGCCCCTCTGTGCGATCTGCTCGTCGACTCCACGTCGCATCCGTTCGAGCAACTGCGGGACATTCAGAAAATAGTGCGGAGAGACAACGGGCATATCGTTCGGAATCTTCGTCAAGTCGGTGTTCAACGTCACCAGACTTCCCCGCAGCAAAAAAGTCAGCATGGCAATCCACGACGCACAGAAACTGAACGGCAAATAATGAAAAATGCGATCTTGTCCCGAGCGGCCTCCCATCAGCGAATCGAGCCGCGCCGAAGTGCAGCCCAACATGAATCCTACATTCGCGGCCGTCAGCACCACGCCCTTGGCTTCGCCAGAAGTACCTGAAGTGTAGATGATGGTGACGGCATCGGCTTCGCGCACTTGCGGACGATCCAGCGCGACTCCCTCGGTGCCCGCGAAGATCTCGTCAAAGAGAAAATGCGGCGGCGCTTCCCCGTTGAACCCAGACCAGACTTTCTGAATTCCGTCACGCAGTGTCGCGTCACCGCAGCAGACGAGCGCAGGCGCGCTGTCCTTCACCAGCGCTACCAATTCGGGAGGAGCCTGACGAGAATACAATGGAACCACGATCAGCCCTTCGGCCATGGCCGCCAGGTCCATCGCGACCCAACGGATACTGTTCGCGGCGAGCAGTCCGCAGCGGTCTCCCTTTTTCAACCCCTTCGCGGCCAGGAAAGTTCGCGCCTTGCGGATCAACTCGAGCAGTTGCCTGCCCGTAACACCCGTGACTTGGCCGTCGCGGATTTCCTGCAAGACCATCGCATCCGTGGCGAGCTGCGAAAATATTTCCCCGATAAATGGCATGGCTGTAGGTGAGGGCGACTAACTGTAGGCGGCCACCAACTGCCGCAGCGATGCGTTCATGGGCGGCAGGTAATCCTCCCAACTCCATTCGCCCCGGCGTGTGGGAAATTCCGGATAGCGCCGCTGTACTTCCTCCTCAAAATAAACGCCCATGCGCGCCATCACTTTCAGATTCTTCACGACAGTGCGCGCAATGCCGTCGGCGACGCGCTCGCCTTCGGTGGCCAGTGTCTCGAGGGCGACCAGCAATTTCGATTCGAGATCGGGATCGTCCACGTTCATCAGTAAATTCTCGTGTCCACGTTCTCGCATCAGATTGCGAATGCGCTCATCCATCGTGATGCCCGCCGAAGGCACCAGCGCCGGCATCGAAGTAACGATCCCGTGATAGCGCGACGAGGCCATCATGTGGCAGGCCCGCAGAATGCCCACCAGTTCGTACATGTTGTATTGATCCGACGTGAGCACGGGCACGCCGCCGAGGCGCTCCGAAATGCGGCCGGCCGGACGCGCGTCCAGCCGCTCCGTCGCGGCCAGGATCACAAACACGTTCCTCTTTTTTCGAAACGAATCCACCGCATTGCCGATTGAAGTCAGGTAGTGCTCGTAGGCGCGATCCGCCGCCGGCCCAGTGTTGTGAAAATAAGGTCCGCGATAATGACTCTTCTTGTAAGCGCCGGTCAAACTGTGCACGGCGAGTTTTGCAATCGACGCCTTCACCGGCCACTCAAACGGATTGATGGGACAAACCACCAGCACCGGAGTATGCCCGTCCCATCCCGCCTGCCGCAGAATGCTCTGCCCATATTCTGCCGGACGTGGCTCGAACGTCCACGCGGTATCGGTGCCGAGTTCGGTCGGAACCCCCAGTTCACGCAACACGGTGCGCGACTCTTCGTTGCGTGTAATGACCAGCGAATCTTTGCAATAACGGCCGCACATCTTGGCCAGCAGCGGGTCCATGTGGCCGGCTTCGCCGCCGTAGCCGACCGAGAGCTTGTTCTGTGCCGCTGCGATTCCCAGCGAACCGATCATCATCGTCGTGAGCGCATTGGCGAATTTGCTTTTGAACATGGAGCCTTCGCAGGCCACCACGCCGTGATGTCGTGGCACCTCGTCGGACAGGAACGGCGGGAAAATATCCGGCAGGCGCACCTGCTCGGTATTTTCAAAATATCCTTTGGAGCGTTCGAAATCGAACGTCATGGCCGTGAAGGCGACTCGTTCCGCCCCCAGAATATGCCGGATCTGTCGCAGCATCTCGTCGACCCGCACATCCGAACCCATGTTGCGTGTGCCGTTATATCCGGCGAAAAGCAACTTCAGTTTTTCGCCCGGCTGCCACGGCTTCCCTGCTCCCAGCATCCATCCGGCTTTGGCGCGTTCGATGTTGCCGCTGACCCACGCTTCCAGAATAAAGTCCATCATGCGGCAGTCCCTCCTGCGGCGGCGGGCCACGGCTTGTACTTGTACTCGAAATGATTTTCACGGCTGAATTTCAGCAGAGGGAAACTGTACTGCGAAAACGGAACCGGCTTGCGCCCTAACTCTGAAGTGACGCGCGTATTGTCGAACACCGTGTTCCACACCAGATAAGGCATGAACACTTTCATCAGCGAAGCGCCATAGCCAAGCGATCCCTTGCGATTGGCCAGAATGTTGACCGACCCGGAAAACGGCCTCTCCGCAAAGGGAAGAAACACCGGCCCGCGTTTCTGCTGCGCGGCAGACAGTGCCGTCGTCAACTCACGGAATGTTTGCGACCCCGTCCCCGAAGAAAGATGATACGTGTCGAACTGCGGCTGGTCTTTTTGATGCAAGGTTGCAATCGCGTCAGCGACAAAATCCACATTCACAATGTCGATCTTGTCCGTGGGACGAAACGGCAACACCGGCAAGCCCGCCAGAAATACAAACGCCTTCACCATATCGAACTGCGTCGTTTCCGCATGCCGGCTGTCGCCCAACACAATGCTGGGGCGAAAAACCGTCTTCGGCGTATCCGGCAGCAGCACTCGCATCATGTGCTCGCAGAATTTCTTCGTCCGCGCGTACGGATCGTAATCCGACCGGTCCCACTCAATGGATCGATCTTCAGTTACCACTTCATTCCTGCGCTTGCCCGCAACCGCCACCGTGCTGACTTCGCTGAATCGCCGTAATCCGTGGTAATGCTCGGCGTGCCGCGCCAGCGTAAGAACTTCGAGGGTGCCTCGCAGATTCACGTTGAGGCAACTTTTCTCCGATTTCCGGTTCAGCGACGCCGCGCAATGAATCACAGAATCCGTTGTGTGCACCAGTCGGTCATATTCATCGCGTCCCAAACCGAAGGCGGAAGTGGTCAGGTCTCCACAAAAGATCCGCACCTTGGTCTGCAGGCATTCATAAAAACGCGGGAAGTCGAGATGCAG
>Ga0070733_10002639_pt1 | contig 12591 bp, 8 predicted proteins | sample Coa_R1_9_FD_66450 | JGI IMG/M metagenome (GOLD analysis project Ga0070733, IMG submission 66450) | Surface soil microbial communities from Centralia Pennsylvania, which are recovering from an underground coalmine fire - Coalmine... | ecosystem: Environmental > Terrestrial > Soil > Unclassified ... | reverse complement strand
ATCACTGGCTCAATGGTTTCGGAAATATCGTCCAGAGCAAACCCTAGGCCATCGGCCACCATGGCGATGGATTCCGGCAAGCCGTGATGTTTGATGACTCCGGCGGCGACCTGCGCACGGAATTCTTCGGGCGTCATACCCGCGCCGATTTTTTTCTGGAGGGGGAGGCGGCGCTTGGACGCGTCCACGATGCGCACGGCGCTGAGCCAATCAATGCGCTGGGCGGCGGCGCTGAGGGTGAGTGCGAGCTTGTCCATCACGAAGCCGGGGTTCACGCCGGTTCCGACGAGCGCGACGCCTTCTTCTTTTGCGGCGGCGTCGAGTCTTTCGGAAAGAGCGGGATGCTTGCGAAACGGATAGGCGAGCTCTTCGCAGGTGGAAACGACGCAGCAGCCCGCTGCGATGCACTCCAGAAGTTGATCCATCACGCTGCTGAGGTAGGAGGAGGTGGAATGGATGATCACGTCCAGCGGTTTTTCCAGGAGTGGCGCAGCGTCTGGGGTAATCTGGACGCCCCAGGGAGCGTCGGGCGCGCCGACTACTTCTCCGAGGTCGCCTCCGGCTTTGGCGGGATCCTTATCAATCGCGCCGACAATTTCGAGCGAATCTTTTTGGCGCATCAGGCGGACGATGGAAGCACCGATCGGACCGAGGCCGTATTGGGCGACGCGGATTTTCTTCTTCACAATGGCGTTCCTGGGCGGTGCAAGGAGTTAATACGTTAAAGGGTTGGCGCACGGACTGCAACCGAATTTGCGGTGATAGTCGCGCCGAAAGTGGCGCGCTCAAGTGCGCCGCTACGACGACCAAGTCAAAGGCTAAGAGCCGACGGGACGCCTGCCTACCGGCAGGCAGGCCGGCGCTACGAATATCGCGGCTTCAGGGGCTAAAGGCGCCTGTTTCTCCGAAGCTTTACGGCGGGGCTGAAGCCCCGCCCTGCCGCGCAAATTATTCGGCGAGTGCGCGAGATTAATGCGCGGTGGAATATTTGGAATAATCCGGGTAGGCCGGATGCTTCACCGGCGCGGGCGGATTTTTCGCCAGCTCCTGCATGGCTACTTCGACGGCTTTTTCCAGCTGCGTGTCATGGCCTTGGCGCCACGCGGCGGGTTCCATCTCGATGTCGATATCGGGCGCGACGCCGTGATTTTCCACTTCCCAGGTTCCTTCGGTGGTGAAAAAAGCGAAGCGGGGAGCGGTGACGAAGCCGTCGTCCATCAAGCTGGGATATCCTCCGATACCGACGAGGCCGCCCCAGGTGCGTTTGCCGACGAGCGTGCCAAGACCGACGTGGCGAAAATACCAGGGCAGCGCGTCGCCGCCGGAGCCGGCAAATTCATTGGTGATCATCACCTTGGGGCCGTAGATTCCGCTGAGAGGCGTGGTGTAATCGGCGCCTTCACGCGCGATCCAGTAATTCCAAATTTTCCGCTGCATGTACTGAATGATGTAATCGGCGGCCTGGCCTCCGGAGTTGAATCGCTCGTCAATCACGGCGCCCTGCTTGCCGAGTTGCGCGAAATAGTAGCGATTGAAATTGGTGAAACCGCCCGCGCCGGTGTTGGGAAGATACACGTAGGCGAGTTTACCGCCGCTGAGTTCGGAGACCCTGCGGAGATTGTCTTCGATCCAAGCGCGATTGCGTAAACCGGATTCGTCGGGCACGGGAACGACGGTGACTTCACGCGAGCCGGCGCCATCAGGGTGCGGGCCGACCTTCAGTACGGTCTGCTTGCCCGCGGTTTCCTGAAAATAGCTGTAGACGTCTTGGCCGGCGAGAACGTCGCGTCCGTTGACGGCGAGCAGATATTCGCCGGCGACGACGTTTACACCCGGTTGCGTGAGCGGTGCGTGCAGCTGCGGATTCCAGTTCTCTCCGTTGTACACGCGCGCGAAACGGTAGCGGCCGTTTTCGACAGAGTAATCGGCTCCGAGCAGGCCGACCTGCAGCGGCTGAACTTCGGGGACGTCGCCGCCACCGACGAACATGTGGCCGACGTTGATCTCGCTGAGCATTTGCTGGAAAAGATAATTCAGATCGTCGCGCGTGGCGATGCGATCGAGATACGGCTCATACTCCTTCGCGAGGGCCTGCAAATTCACGCCGTGGTGATGCGGGTCGTAGAAGAAATCACGTTCGATGCGCCAGATTTCGTCGTACATCTGTTTCCACTCGGCGCGAGGCTCGACCCAGACTTCCATGGAGTCCAGCTTCAGCGCGCCTTCGCCGGGCTTGGCAGCCGCCGCGGTGGGCGCGATGAACCAGGATTCGCCCTGTTGGTAGAGAAATTTTTCGCCGTTGAAAGAGACGGAGGCGTTCTGGATCCCAGCGATGATTTGTTCGGATTTGCGTTTGGCGAGATCGAATTTCGCGAAGACCAGGCTGGGAGGACCCTGGGAATCCGGGGCGGGCGGAAATTCGAGAGTGAAAAGCTCGCCGGTCTTCCCGGGAGATAGGGCCACGTAATTTTTTGGCGGAAGCGGAAGTGCGAGAATGCGCTGGCTGATGTTGTCGAAGTCAATGGTGACTTTGACTGGTTCTTTGTCCTTGTCCTTATCTTTATCCTTGGTTTTGCCTTTGTCCTTCCCTTTGTCGTTCTCGTCCTGATCCGATTTCTTGTCGTCGTCCTTTTTGTCCTGATCGGACTTGGATCCGTCTTTGGCACTGTCCGCGTCTTTCTTATCCGTGGCGGGCTTTTCTTCGTCGCTTTCAGGCGCGAGCGGCGACGGAAGATCCTTGCGCAGCACGACGATGTAAACGCTGCGCGTGACTTCCTTGCCATCGGAGGACATGTCGAGGCCGCCAATCGTGGGGCCGACATTAGTGCTGGCCGCGAAATAAAGGTATTTCCCGTTCTTGTCGAAGACGGCGAAGCGCGCGTCGCTCATGCCGTCGGTGATCTGCGTGGATTTTCCGGTGTCGAGTGAATAGACGAACACCGCGCGGAAATGGCTGGGCAGCAGCTTGGTGTAAGCGATCCAGCGATTGTCAGGCGACCACGCGGGATTGAGGCCCTGGGCATCGTAATAATCGGTGTCCACTTTCACCGGAGCGGGTTTGTCCAAATCCACGTACCAGAGATTGAGCCATTTGTCGGTGTAAGCGATTTTTTTGCTGTCCGGCGACCAGGCGATGCCGTAGAAAAACGACGGCGGGACTCCGAGATTGATTTTGCGAACTTCACCCAATCCGTTCTGCGCGCGCAGGTGCAGCGCGTATTCGCCCGACTCGTCGGAAAAATACGCGATGGACTTTCCGTCGGGAGACCACGCGGGGCCGCGGTCGGCGACGCCGGGAGAATTCGTAATGTTGCGAATATCGCCCTTTTCGGCGGGGACGGTAAGAATTTCGCCATGTGCTTCGAAGACGGCGCGAACGCCAGTGGGCGAAATTGCCGCATCATTGATGTGCTTCGCGACTTTTTCGAAATGTGGGCGGACTTCGACCAGATCGGGATCGATGTGGACCTGGATGGCTTGCTCGCGACGAGTGGAGAGATCGTACAGATGGAGCGAGCCGAATTGTTCGTACACGATCGCGCCGGGGCCGGCGTCCGCGAACTTAATGGGCAGGCCGGTATTTTCGATGAGCTGCGATTCCGCCTGGGATTTTGTGTCGTAGGCGAAGAGCGTGTACGCCCCGTTGCGATCGGAGAGGAAATAAATCGTGTCGCCGACCCAGAGCGGATTCAGATCGTTCCAATCGTCGTGCGGGAGTTTCACGATGCTGGAATCCGCCAGATTCGCGATCCAGATGCGCGGCGAAGTGCCGCCGCGGTAGTGGCTCCAATTGCCAAAGGGAGCTGCGGTGGGGCGATAGGCGAGATATTTTCCGTCGGGAGAATAGGAACCTTCCCAGCCGATGGGGAGCGGGACTTTCGTGGGGAAGCCGCCCGCGGCGGGGACAGTAAACAGAGCCAGGGTGCCGTTGGGGAAGCTGTCGCGCGGCGAGGAGAAAAGAATATTCTTGCCGTCGGGGGTCCAGCCGGCGACGACGTCGGGGCCATCATGGAATGTGACGCGGCGCGGGGTTCCTCCGCCGGCGGAAATCACATAGACGTTCAGTTTGCCGTCGTACTCGCCAGTGAAAGCGATCCATTGACCATCCGGCGAAAAATGAGGGCCGCGCTTGATACCCGGTCCGGCGGTGAGGCGAATCGCATCGCCACCTCCGCGGCTGACTTTCCAGAGGTCGTTACCGTACAGGAAGGCGATGTCGGTGCGGCTCAGGGCGGGCTGGCGCAATAGCAGCGGTCTGGCGTCTTGAGCGATCGATGCGGGCGCGAGCGAAAGCAAAAGGATGGCGAGGGCGAGCACAGCCGTTTTCATCGAGCAGTCTCCTGAAGGTCACTTAGTTGCTTTTGGATGATACGTCAGTGCGGACGAAACCGTTTCAGGCCGAATTAGACGCGGATGAAAGGCGCGGGATATCTGAATTTCAAATTCTTGAAGCGCAGAGAGCGAGATTTTACAATTCAGAGACACACGACCACCCTTGTGAGGGCTGGTCGGGAGCTATTTGTGTGCGAAACGTCGCCGGGATACGCGCGACACCCGATTCAGATTAGAAACGCGAGCGGCTGGAGCGATAGAACTCGCGCAGCGTAGTGACGTTCGGGCCGTAGGAACCGACGCGGCCGGCGTCCACCGGCAGGCCGAGATATTCCGCTTGCTCGATGCTCAAGCCAGCTTGGTCCAGTTCGGCCAGGCTGTAGCCCTCCGTCGGCACCAGGCGGTTGCGGTGAGACAGGTCCACGGGACGCGGCGGGCGATGCGCGCTCCACCGTTTGCGGACAATCAAAAAGAAGTCGTCCCAGTCTCGTCTATTCCACATATCTTTCTCCCCTGCTGCCCTGGTGGATGGATTGGATGCACGCCGGGCGTTTTGGGTAGCACGAACTTTCGCGCCAGCTTGCTGTCCATTCGCGGCATGCCCAGGACGTTGCCGGGCCAGCCGAACCGCTCCAGGGACGGGAGCGGTGCCGATAATAACCCCATAAGCGGCGGAATGTCGCGTGCGAACATTTGCTGTAGCTATAAAGTTATCGGCGGATTGTGCGCGAGCGTGAGGGCCGAGTCATCTGCTGCCGATGCGACGGTGGGTGTTATACTTTCACGAAGCACTGAAATCGTGAGCACCACGTGAATTTTGCATGAGTAATCCAATTATCGTTGTCCATTATCACGAGCTGTGGCTGAAGGGCCGCAACCGGCGATTCTTTCTGCGCAAGCTGCATACGGCGCTAAGGATTGCGCTGCAGGGAATTCCGGTGGAGCGTATCGAGCAGCCGGGCGACAGGATGGTGGTGTGGCTGGGCGATGGAGCCTCGCTCGAGGAAGTGGCGGCGCGATTGGACCGCGTGATGGGCGTGGCGTTCTACGCCGTGGCTCGAGCAGTCGAACGCAACATGGAAGAATTGTGCAAGGCGGCCTGGGAAGAAATGGAGCCGCTGCGGTTTGAAAGTTTCGCGGTACGTGCGAAACGAAGCGACAAGCGGTTTCCGACGACGAGCCTCGAGGCCGAAGTAATCCTTGGGCGATATTTGCAGGAACGATTGCGCGAACAAAGTCGCAGCGTGCGCGTGCGATTGAACCAGCCTGAAATGACGTGTTACGTGGAAATCACGAAAAGCATGGCGCTGGTTTACGCGCGGAAAATTCAAGGCGCCGGCGGTTTGCCGCCAAACACCGCGGGGCGGATGATGTGCCTGCTCTCCGGCGGCTACGATTCGGCGGTGGCCGCGTATCACATGATGAAGCGCGGAGCGCATTTGAGCTTCGTGCATTTTTACGGCACGGGCGCAGAGGCCGGGGAATCTTCGTTGCACGTGGCGAGCGGGCTGGCGCGCAAGCTGGTGCCGTACCAATTTCACGCCAAGCTTTACCGCGTGCCGTTCGAAGCGATTCAGCGGGAAATTGTGCGTTACGCGCCCGAAGATTATCGCGTCCTGCTGTACCGGCGGATGATGCTGCGCATCGCGGAAGCGCTGGCGAAGCGGGACCGCAGCCTGGCGCTTTTGACCGGCGACAGCCTGGGGCAAGTGGCGTCGCAGACGCTGCGGAATTTGGTGGCTGTGGATGCGGCGTCGCGCATGGTAATTTTCCGCCCGCTGATTGGCGCGGATAAGACCGACATTATAGCGACGGCGAAAAAGATCGGTACCTACGACGTTTCGTCGGAGCCGTTTCACGATTGCTGTCCCGTGTTTCTGCCGAAGAATCCCGCGCTGTATGCTTCGGCCGAAGATTTGACGGAGGCGGAAGCCAAGTTGGATGTGGGCGCGTTGGTGGCGCAGGGAGTGCGAGGCGCGACGCTGATCCGCTATGAGTACAAGGGCGGTGAGATCACGGAAGTAGAGACGCCGATCCGCAGAGCTTTGGCGCTGGAACGGAAGGCCATCGCGTAGACTTGCGCCCGAGAGTTTTTGAGAAAAAAAGAGCCGGCGCGACGCCTGCCTACCGGCAGGCAGGCCGGCGCTACGAAAACAGGAACGGGCGCGCAAGGTGTGCGCGCCCGGTGTGACTGAAAGAACTTCTATGGACGTGAATTAGCGATCGCGACCGCCTCCGCCGCCACCACCGTAGCCCCCACCGCCGCCGCGTCCTCCACGACCGCCGCCACCACCTCCGCCACCGTGGCCCCCACGACCGCCGCCACCACCGCCTCCGCCGCCGTGCCCGCCACGTCCGCCGCCCGCGCCTCCGCCTTCGCGCTGAGGACGTGCTTCATTCACGACCAGCGCGCGGCCCAGAAAATCCTTGCCATTGAGCGCTTCGATCGCTTTGTCCGCTTCGGCGTCGTTGCCAATTTCCGCGAAACCGAAACCGCGCGGCTGTCCCGTGAAACGATCGCGCAAAAGCGTGAGCGAATCAGGCTGCACGCCTATTTCCGAAAACAACGCCGCTATCTGCTCTTCGGTGGCCTTGAACGACAGATTACCCACGTACAATTTCTTCACGGTCGTTCTCCCTTTGCGTCCGGCTAGTGCCCCGGCGCAAAACACGAGGCTGAAGAGACAGGAAATCGGCCGCGCGGTCAGTGACCCCTGACCACACCCGGCTGAAGCGAGCGCTCCAGTTGCTCGGGAGCATCTTGCTGCAATAGGCTTCGGCAAGTCAACAACCGCGGCTGGCGAGGAGGCTGCGTGGATTAGGTGCGATAGCTGGCGTTAATGTGAATGTACTCTGCGGTGAAATCGCAGGTCCAGACGCGCGCGCGGCCGTCGCCGGAATGCAGCGAAACCACGATGGGAACGTATTTCGCGAGCATCTTGCGATGCGCGACGCGTTCGTCGAAGGGATTTTCGCGCCCGCGGCGGCAGACTTTCACTCCGGCCAGGGAAATGTCGGCGCGCTCGAAATCGAAGGCCACACCCGAGCGGCCGGCGGCTGCGAGAATCCGGCCCCAGTTGGGATCAGCCCCGGCGATGGCGGTTTTCACCAGCGGCGAATTCGCGATGGTGAGCGCGATTTGCTTTGCGGCGCGATCGCTTGGCGCGCCGCGAACTTCGATTTCAATTACGTGGCGGGCGCCTTCGCCATCGGCGACGATTTGCAGGGCGAGCGACTGGCAGACGAGCTCCAGCGCCGCGCAGAATTTCTTCCAGTCGTCATTGGCTTGGGTGATTTTAGGGGCGCCGGATTCGCCGTTCGCGAGCAACGTGACGGTGTCGTTGGTCGAGGTGTCGCCATCCACGGTGATGGCGTTGAAGGTTCGCTCGATGACGGCGCGCAACGCGCGGGCGAGCACCTTCGGAGAAATGGCGGCATCGGTCGCGAGGAATCCGAGCATTGTCGCCATGTTGGGTTGAATCATCCCCGCGCCTTTCGTGCATCCGAGGATGCGAACCTGTTTGCCGCCGATACGGCATTTCGCCGCGGCCCATTTTGGGCGCGTATCCGTGGTCATGATGGCGCGGGTGAATGCCGCGAAGGACTTGGCGGTGCGATGGCGCGCGCTGACCAACCGCGGAATCGCGTTCACGATTTTTTGCCAGCGCAACGGCGCGCCGATGACCCCGGTGGAACAGACCAGAATTTGCGAAGGGTGCAGGCGGCCCAGCTCGCGCGCGAGCTTCAGCGCAGTGGTGGCTGCGGCGGAAAGGCCTTCCGAGCCGGTGCAGCAATTGGCATTTCCGGAATTGACGATTACGCCGCGCATGCGATGCGCCGATTGCCGCAGATGCAATTGCGAGGCGATCACCGGCGCGGCTTTCACGCGGTTGGTCGTGAAGACAGCGGCGGCGGACGCGGGCGTCTCGCTGATCAGGATGCCCAAATCGAGTTTCGACTTTTTCAGGCCGCAGTGCGTGGCGGCGAAAGTGAAACCTTGCGGGACGTCGGCATTGGATACGCGTGTGGTCATGGGTTTGTAGATCAGCAGGCCGGCGCCGGGGCGGCGGACTCGGAGAGGATGGGTAACACGACGCGTTCGGGAATTACCGTGGCGATCACGGCCACGAGTTTGCAGGTGCGCTGCTGCGAGCAGGAACGGCAATCGCGTTCGATCTTTTCAGTGAGCGACTGGCGCGCGGCTGCGGCAAAACCCTGGCGTTCGAAAAACTGGGGCGCGTGCGTGACGGCAAAAACTCGGGCGATTCCGCGGCGGCGAGCCTCGTCGAGAGCGAACGCGATCAGACGCGCGCCGAATCCCTGGCCGCGATTTTCGGGATCCACAGCGATGGAGCGGATTTCAGCGAGATCTGCGCCGTAGCTTTCCAGCGAGAGGCAGCTGACGATACGATGACCATCTTCCTGAACGATGAAATGACCGATGCTGGCGCGAATTTCTTCCTCGGCGCGAGGCAGCAGCAAGCCCTGCGCGGCGTAATGCGCGACGAGTGAGTGAATCGCAGCGACATCGGAATTTTTCGCGCGACGCGTTCTCATGGATTTTCCTCGAGCTTCGCGAGGCGCGATTTGAAGTCCTGCAAGGCGGAGCGTACGGCGCCCGGAGCAGTGCCGCCGCGCGTGGCGCGACGTGCTAGAGCAGATTCGAGCGTAAGCGCGGTGGTGAGGCTTGGACCAAATGCTGGGGAGAATTCTCTTAGGCGCTCCAGCGGCATCTCGCGGATGGATATCCCTTCCTGCTCGGCCGCACGCAGCACTTTTCCCACAATTTCATGCGCTTCGCGAAAGGGCACGCCGAAAGTGACCAGATAATCCGCGACTTCCGTCGCGACCAAAGCGGGGTCTTGCGCCGCCTGGCAAAGACGCTCGGCGCGGAAACGCGTGGCCGCAAGAGTGGCGGCGGCGATTTGGATCATGGCCAGCGCCTGATCGTGCGCGCCGAACAGTGGTTCTTTATCTTCCTGGAGATCGCGCTGATAGCTGGATGGCAGGCCTTTGCACGTGGTGAGCAGCGCGACGAGCGAGCCATAGATGCGGCCGGTCTTGCCGCGGATCAATTCCCACGCGTCCGGATTTTTTTTCTGCGGCATCAGGCTGCTGCCGGTGGAAAATTCGTCAGGCAGCTCGATGAAAGCGAACTCAGGCGAAGCGAACAGGACAAAATCTTCGGCCAGGCGCGAAAGATGCATCGCCAGCGTAGAAAGCGCAAAAAGAAATTCGAGCGCGAAGTCGCGATCGCTGACGGCGTCCAGGCTATTGGCCGTAGTGCGGGAAAATCCCAGATCGCGCGCGAGGGCGTTGCGGTCGAGCGGAAAAGCGCAGCCGGCCAGAGCGCCAGAGCCGAGCGGACAATCGTCGGCGCGCGCTGCCGCCGCGCCCAGACGTTCGGCGTCGCGATGAAATGCTTCGCCGTGCGCCAGCAGCCAGTGCGAAAGCAGAATCGGCTGCGCGTGCTGCATGTGCGTGGTGCCGGGCATGGGAGTTTGTAGATTGGCTTCAGCCTGCGCGGCGATGGCGCGTTCCAGAGAAGCGAGCGCGCGGCGGAGATCTCGCGCCGCTTCGCGCACATACATGCGAAATTCGGTGGCGACCATCTCGTTGCGGCTGCGGCCGGTGTGCAGCTTGGCGCCGAGCGGGCCGAGCTTTTCAATCAGCGCGGATTCGACGAAGTGATGGACGTCTTCGGCGGGCGAGGCCGCGAGCCACGCGGCATCGGTCTGAGCGCGCAACGCGATTTCACCGAGCGCGGTGGCGATTTTCTGGCCTTCTTCCTCGGTGAGGATTCCCGCGGCGACGATCGCGCGCGCCCAGGCGCGATCGAGCGCGAGTTCCTGCGGGAGCATGCGGCGATCGAAGCTCCAGGAGCGCTCGAATTCGTAAAAAGATGCGTCCGGGCCCCGTTCGAAGCGGCCGCCCCACATCTTCTGTTCGCGGGGAGCAGTCATCAGGCGTTGGCCTTCTGCGGAACTTCTTTTGGCTCGGTCAGCGCCGGTTCCTGCGGCACGGTGATGGGCAGCGCGAAAAGATTGATGAAGCCTTCGGCATCTTTGGGGTTGTAGCCCGTCATCGTGAAGCTCGCGAGATTGGTGCGATAGAGCGAATACGGCGAATGTCGCGAAGCGACGTTGACGATGCCTTTGCAGAGCGTGAGCGAGACGGAGCCCGTGACGCGGCGCTGCGCGCTCGTGAAAAATGCGTCCAGCGCTTCGCGCAGCGGCGTGAACCACATCCCGTAATAAACCATTTCGGCGTAGCGCAGAGATAGCAGTTGCTGGTAGTGCGCGGTTTCGCGGTCGAGCGCGAGCGATTCGAGCTCGCGGTGCGCCGTGACGAGCAAAGTGCCACCCGGAGTTTCATACGCGCCGCGCGATTTGATGCCCACAAGCCGATTTTCGACGATGTCCATGCGCCCGACGCCATTGGCCGCGGCGATTTCATTCAGTTGATCGAGTAAAGCAATCGGCGCGAGATTTTTGCCGTTCACCGAAACCGGAGTGCCGCCGACGAATCCGATTTCCACTGTCGTGGGTTGCGCGGGCGCATTCGCGGGCGAAGTAATCCACTGCCACATGGCTTCGTCGGGCGCGTTCGCGGGATCTTCAAGCACGCCGCCCTCGTGGCTCAGGTGCCAGATGTTGCGGTCGCGGCTGTAGATATTTTTCTTGGTCTGCTCCACGGGAATATTGTGTGCCTGCGCGTAGGCGATCGCTTCCTCGCGCGAGACGATATTCCATTCGCGCCAGGGAGCGATGATTTGCAGTTCGGGCGCGAGGGCTTTCGCGGCCAGCTCGAAACGCACTTGATCGTTGCCCTTGCCAGTGCAGCCGTGCGCGACGGCATCGGCGCCGAGTTCTTTGGCAAGCTGTACCTGGCGCTGCGCCAGCAGCGGGCGCGCGAAAGAAGTGCCGAGCAGATATTTGTGTTCGTACACGGCGCCAGCACGAAGCGTGGGCCAGATGTAACGGGTGATGAATTCCTCGCGAAGATCTTCCACGTAAGCCGAGCTTGCGCCAGTGGCCAGCGCTTTTTTTCGCGCGGCTTCCAGATATTCCTGTTGGCCCAGGTCGCCGATCATGGCAATCACTTCGCAACCCGGATACGTCTCCTTGAGCCAGGGAATAATGATGGAGGTGTCCAGACCTCCTGAATATGCGAGCACAATTTTCTTGGGCAATGCGTTCTCCTTGATTTGTGGCCGAAATTAATTGAGCAGCGTCAGCAGAATCGCTTTCTGCACGTGCAGGCGATTTTCGGCTTGTTCGAAAACGATGGAGCGCGGCGAATCCATCACGGCTTCGCTGACTTCCGAGCCGCGATGGGCCGGAAGACAGTGCATGAAGATCGCGTCGGGCGCGGCGTGGGCGAAAAGCGCGTCGTTGACTTGGTAGCCCGCAAAGGCGGCGTCGCGCACGGCGGCTTCTTGTTCCTGGCCCATGCTGGTCCATGCGTCGGTATAGATGGCTTGCGCGCCGGCGACTGCTTCGGCGGGCGAACGCAGGATTTCGATTTTGCCGCGCGTTTCACGCACCACGCGTTTGGCTTCGGCGACGATATTCGGATCCGGTTCGTAGCCCGCGGGCGTCGCGACGCGAACGTGCGCGCCCACGCGCGCGCCGATGCTGAGCAACGAGTGGCAGGTGTTATTGCCATCGCCAACGTAGGCAACTTTCAGCCCGCGCAGATTTCCGAAACGTTCTTCGAGCGTGAAGAAATCCGCGAACGCCTGGCAAGGATGATAACGATCGGAAAGCGCGTTGATCACCGGAACTCCAGCATTGGCTGCCAGCTGGTCGAGCGATTCCTGTTTGAAGACGCGCGCGACGATGCCAGTCACCCAGCGTTCCAGGCTTTTCGCGACGTCCGGGATGGATTCACGTTCGCCGAGATGCGTGACGGTGTGATCGAGGAACACGGAAGAGCCGCCCAGGCTCGCGATGCCGACTTCGAAAGTGACGCGCGTGCGCAGCGAAGGCTTTTCGAAAATCAGCGCGAAAAATCGGCCGGCCAGCGCGCCGCGATAACGGTCGGGATGCGCTTTCACGTCCGCGGCGAGATGCAGGAAGCTGCGGACTTGCGCGGGACTCCATTCCATTCCGGTAAGGAGATCATTCGAGAGAGTGACGGGTGTGGCTGCGGCTGTCGTGTTCATGTTTACCTTTACCTCGCGGCAGCCAGAACCATCGGCTGCGCTTTCGATTCTGCGTTTTGGGTCGCTTTCAGTTTTGCTGCTTGCTTCAGGGC
>Ga0070733_10002638_pt1 | contig 12594 bp, 14 predicted proteins | sample Coa_R1_9_FD_66450 | JGI IMG/M metagenome (GOLD analysis project Ga0070733, IMG submission 66450) | Surface soil microbial communities from Centralia Pennsylvania, which are recovering from an underground coalmine fire - Coalmine... | ecosystem: Environmental > Terrestrial > Soil > Unclassified ... | reverse complement strand
CTTGCTTGATGCAGTCCCGCGCGCTTCGTTCCCGCGCCTATTCGGAGGCCGCTCCCCGCGCACCTCGCAATACGCCGCGGCTTCGTCACTTCCTGGCCGGCACGGTTCAGGCCGCAAGTCTTTACTTCGTATTCGGATTTCGCGGAATCCAGTGGATCACGCCATGGCTCGTCTGGTTGCTCCTTCTGCGTCACCATTCAACGCTGGAATCCGGGTTATGTGCTATGGGAAGCGGTATCGCGGTGCTGCCCGCTGTCATCCTGATCGCGGTCTGCGCTAAATGGTGTCTGCTCGGGCGGGTGCAACCCGGAAGGCATCCCTTATGGGGCGGATATTACCTGCGATGGTGGTTCGTCCAGACGCTGCTTCAAAGCGTGCCGCTAAGCCGACTGGGCGGAACGCCCCTGCTGCCGTTTGTCTATCGAATGTTCGGCGCGCGGATCGGTAAGGACGTACACATTGCGACGGACCGTCTCGCTGCATTCGACGTGATTTCGATTGGCGAAGGCGCGAGCGTCGACGACGGGGCGTCGCTACTCGGCTATACGGTGGAAGACGGTGAATTGGTCATCGGGCCGGCTTCCGTCGGTCGCGGATGTCTCGTGGGAACGCGGTCGGTGCTCTGTCCGGGCACGGTGATGGAGGACGGCGCGAGGCTGGAGGACCTGTCGCTGCTTTTGAGCGGTGCGCGGATTCCGGCAGGGGAGACCTGGTCCGGCTCTCCAGCCCAGGAACAGCTTCCGTCGAGGCATCCTGAAGCACCACCTCCGAAGCGCGCGCGGATTTACCGGGCGGGCATCGCGATGCTGTACGCCGCGCTGATCCTGATATTTCCGTCGGTTGAGCTTGCGGCATTCCTGCCGGGAGTCGCCATCCTGACGCATTTCAGTCCGGGGCAAGCGTTGTTCTATCTCACAGCGCCGCTCGCCGGAGCGTGTTTCATCGTCTGCGTAACCGCGGAGGTGGTCATCCTGAAATGGCTGCTGATTGGCCGCGCCTGCGCCGGCAGGTACCCGGTGCATGGCTGGTTCTATGTGAGGAATTGGGTGGTGGAACAGTTGTTGGCTTTCAGCGTCGAGGTGGCGGGTCCGCTTCACTCCACCATTTTTATGAAGCCCTGGTTCCGCGCGCTGGGTGCAAGGCTGGGAAAGTTCGTCGAGCTCTCCACGGCGAGTACGACGACGCCGGACCTGCTGGATATCGAAGACGATTGCACGATAGCGGACGAAGTGTCGCTCGGAGCCGCGCGTGTCGAGAAAGGCTGGCTCACACTGGCACCCACCAGGCTCGGCCGCCGCGCGTTCGTGGGCAACGGCGCGGTGATTCCCGCAGGCACGACGCTTGGCGCGGCGTCGCTGGTGGGCGTTTTGACGGTTGCCCCCACGGATTGTGAGCAGGCCGCACGCCCTGGCGCGTGCTGGCTGGGTTCGCCACCGATCCTCCTGCGGCGGCATCAACCGGCCATTGGTTTTCCGGAACAGGCGACGTTCCGGCCCACGAGGAAACTTCAATGGGCTCGCGGGTGTTGGGAAATTCTGCGGGTCACTTTACCCGGGGCCGGACTTGCGATTGCCACAGTCGTGGTTCTGGAAACCGTTCTGAACCTGTGGGTGGCATGGGGACGAACAGCAGCGCTGTTGTCGTTGCCTGCTGTCTTCGCTGCATGTTGTGCGATCGTGATCCTTGCCGTCGTGCCTGTGAAGTGGATCGTGGTGGGGCGATACCGGCCTTTTGAGCGGCCCTTATGGAGCGCGTTCCTCTGGCGTCTGGAGTTCGTGAACGCGTTATTCGAGTTTCTCGCCGCACCGATCGGGTTGGAAACGCTGCGGGGGACGCCTTTGCTGCCCTGGTATCTGCGGTTGCTCGGATGCCGGATCGGAAGGAGCGTTTACATCGACACGACCGGCTTTATCGAGTTCGATCTGGTGGAGCTTGGCGACCGTTCGATATTGAACAGAGACTGCATTCTGCAGACGCATCTTTTTGAGGATCGAGTCATGAAGGGATCGCGGCTGCGAATCGGTTTGGATTGCGAGATCGGGGCGGAGTCGATTGTCCTGTGCGATAGCGAAATGAAGGATGGCGCGCGGCTCGGGGCGCTCTCGCTTCTGATGAAAGGCGAGGTACTGCCGGCGGGTCCGGTGTGGGCGGGGAGCCCGCTCGACAGCTCTCGCGCGGCTGGAGGGATTGAGGGCGCGCGAGTCCAGGTTGCTTAAGTTACATGCGGTATGTTGAATGTATGTCACACCTGATTTCGACAACGGTCCGCCTCGAAGAAGAAGATGTTCGGGCGTTGAAACGCGCCCGCGCTGACGGCCTTTCCGCGTCCGACCTGTTACGAAAAGGCCTGCGCGTGGTTGCCTCGCGCTATTACTCGGGACGCCGGCCGCCATCGACCCTTCTGTTCGAATCCACGAACGCGAAACTCGGCGACGAATCCGAACTCTTTCGGGACCTCGAAATTTGATTCCGGCGGTCATTGCCGACACCGGTGGGCTGTTGCGCGCGCTTGCGAGGACACCGGAAGGCAAGGCCAGTTTCCCTGAATACCAGAAAGTTTTCATCGGCGCGTCGGCGGTGATCGTTCCGGGCCTCGTTCTTGCGGAGGTGGACTACTTTCTTCGAGGCGACCGGAAAGTGATGCGCAAACTAATCGCTGAGATCTTCGATCCGGCGACCCGCTATGAGTATGAGTTGCCCCTGCCCTCCGACATCGCTCGCGCGCTTGAGCTTGACGCCCGCTTCGGGGAACGCAGTCTGGGACTCGTCGATGGGACGGTAGCGGCCGTCGCCGAGCGGCGCCAGGTTTACCGCGTGCTGACCACCGACCGGCGCGACTTCAGCGCGATCCGCGTTGGCCTGCGGCTCACGCGTGCGCTCGATTTGCTGCCCTGATTGTCTGGTCAGTGCAGGGGATGGCGCAGATCTCGCGGTAGTGTCCGATTTGATTCCTCGCGGGGCCTGAGAGTGGCCGCCGCGGCTTTCCAAAAACTGCACTCTTTCTTCGTCCCATCCACCGCGGATTCCGCAGCCAGTTTCGCTGCATACCGATAGGCATTCATGGCGCCATGGCTGTGAACAAGCTCGTGGGACTTCCTGGCAACTTCAACGTAGTCCGGTTTATCCTGGGAGTCCACCTGCGAGATTATATCCCTCATTGGGCTGTTCTATGGCTTGGCGACGCCAGCTTCGACTGAAGTCTGATAACTCAAAGTTTCCACCCAGCTGCCGTTTCGTTTTACCCACACGCGGGTAACGTGCAACGGCTTGCCGCGATCCGGGGTGTGCTCCGATTTCATCAAAACCGCGTCGCCGAAATCGAACATGCGAGCCGAGGTGAGCGGCGTGGGCGCGACACCGGCCATCTTCGCGTGGTCGAAGTCGTCCATCCGGCCGCGCTTGTCGTAGAGCTTGTTGCTGTTGGAACTGGCCGCTACGAATTCATCGGCTACTAGTGTGGAGAAGACAGGCGAATTGTGGGCCATGGCCGCCGTTTCGAGCTTCGAGTAAGCGGCGACGACCTGGCGCTCCGTATCGTTCTTCGGTTGGTACGCGACCGTCCGGCAGGGGTTCTCACAGTCCCTACCCGCTCCGGGAGCAAACGAAGGAGGCGCATCGAGCGACATCACTTCCTGATACGCGATTGCTTTCCAGCCGTCGGGGCGTTCGGCCCACACGCGCAGCACGTGCGCCTTCCCGAGATTCGCCTGAACATCCCCGAGTTCGCCATACGTGTACTGCTTCAACTGAGCGTTTTGCTCGTTTGCTATGGCGCGCTTCGGCAAATCGCGCAGGACCTGGGCCTTTGTTCGGGTTCTGCCATCAAGATCGGTCCATGTGAAATCCGCGTCGAGAATTTTCTCAAGCGCAGGCCGGTCCGTGTTCGTCACGGCCTGGACAAAGGCGCGATCGGCCCCTGTCATTGCCTGACTTGCCCGACTTGCCGGATCTTCGCCGGCGGACAACGCTACCGATATCCCGGCAAAGAGTACACCGACTACGATGTGACCTCGCATCAAAAGCTCCCCAGCTGGGTTTTACTCTATCGCGAAGGCCGCTTGTAGTAAACTACGAGCATAATGCCGCGGGCATGGATGATCCTGGCCCTTTTCGCCGCATTGCAGGGCGGTAGTGCGCTCTGCCAGGATCTGGCCTTCACCTCGCGCAAGTACGTTCAGTCCCCGGTCGTCATAACGTCGGTCGAGCCGTCGAAAGAGTACGGTTTCGATTCGGTGGCGCTCTTTAACGACGGGCAAAGCGCGATCAGCGCGGTTCATTTTCGGATCACATTTCGAGCCGGCGGCGAAGATGAGATCGCCGATGAGCGCCGTGTCGCCGTGAACCTCGATCCGCGAGAAAGCAAGCGCCTGACGATCGGGATGGCTCAGATTGAAGGCCTCAAACAACAGGCTAAGTCCCGGAACCAGGCGGCAGTGCTCGTCATCATTACCATAGAATCGGTCGAGTTCCGGGACGGCGGCGAGTGGAAGCAAACCGAGCGGAACGGCGGCGTCCACTACGATCCGGTGAAAGCCGCGGAGCCAAAATGAATTCCGTGCGACTCTTCCTTATTTCCCCGCTGCTGTTGTCCTCCGGGGCAGCTGCCGACCAGCGGGAAGTTCCAGCAAGCCGTTCTCTATGGCGATCCCACCAAACCCGGGCTGTATATCGTTTACGCGAAGTGGCCTCCGGGAACCGGAAGCCGTCCGCACTATCATCCGAACGACCGTTACGTGACCGTGATTTCAGGCACGTGGTGGGTCGGTACCGGCACGGACTATGACATGGCAAAGACGGCGCCGATGAAGGCCGGATCGTTTATCAAGCACACCGCGGGCGGGATTCGTTTCGACTGCGCGAAGGACGAAGAAGTGGTGCTGCAGATTGTCGGCATGGGGCCGGCGAGTTCCATCGCGGTACCCATTAAATAGAGCCGCGCCGGCCAAAATAGCGCCGGTTACCGCTTGATCGCGGGATTCACATACCCGGCTGGAAGAACGCGGTCCGGGTCCGGGCGGACGCTCAGATAGTCGACGTGGTCGGCAATCTTCACCCAGCCGTGAAATACTTCCGGCGGAATGATGAAGATATCTCCCGGCCCCACCACGCGAGCATAGTAACCATCCTTCACGGTGCCGTTGGCGCTTGGCCCGTTCAGAACTTTATACGCCGTGCTGTCCTTTGAAATCTCCTTGGGATCGATCATCGTTCCGCCGGTGACCAGGGTTCCGGTTCCGGAGACGATGATGTAGGTTTCGGTCTGGTTGTGATGAGCGATGCCGGATATAACGCCATCGGCGCGGTCGTTGGTTTTCCCCCGGTGAATGATGCCTACGCCGAGGTTGTACTTGCCGACGTCCACGACTTTGAGTTGCTGGTCGACGGCGGGAGGCGCGCCCTTCAGAACTTCCTTCACGTCGGCGTCTTTGATGTCGATAGCCTGCTTGGGAGGCGATTGGGAGAAGGCGATCGCCCGCCCCAAAACGAAGATGCAAACTGCAAAGATCGGGTGTTTCATGGTGTTTCTCCTACTTGCCAACAAGATGGCGCAGATCGCGCTCGTTCTCATTGCAGACGAACTCGATCAGGTCGGTATCGGGAATCAACTCCGGATGCAGTTCGGCTTTCCACGGTTTCGTGTATGCTTTCGGGTCGTCGATGGTGAGCTGAATGTCCATGTGGCCGAAGTCGCGCCGGTGGATTCGTTCGGTCAGGTGCATCCCGTCGCTGGTCGGATTGCCCCGCCCCGAAAGCCAGGCCTTCCCGTTGAATCCGTTGGATTCAACCACCAGGGTGTCGCCTTCCCAGTGACCGGTCGAATAGCCCATCCAGGTCGGATTGGGATCCTCGGGAAGCTTGCGACCGTCGAGGAAGATCTGCCGGAAGGTGTTTTGATATTCATACAGAATCAGAATCAGGCCGGGGGTTTGGACGATCTTGTGCGTGTCGAACGCATCCGCTTTGGGCACGCCGCGCGGTAGGCAGCGCGACTCCGGATTATTCAGCTGATTGTCATCCGTGTTCTGCTTGAACAGCGCGGCTGCCCACGGCTGCCACGGGATGTCGATGCCATCCAGGTAATAGGCCGTAGTGCGCGAGTTCATGTGCTCCCAGACTCCGGACAGGTCGGGCTTTCCATCCTTCGTCTTTGGCGCGGGCGCGGACAGGTTGGGCTTGCCGTCGGGCGTGCGCGGGATTCCGGGAGTCGGGTAATCCACCCACTGCGCTGTTAGAACCCCGACGCCGAGCAGAAGCCCGGCGGCAAGGCGGAAGCCATGCCCCACAGAGCACAGATGCGGCGCAGAGTGAGACACGCTAATCCCAATAGACGAACGCCATGGCGTTGCCGGTACCCGCTTCCGAGCGATAGCAGGGCACGTAATCCACCAGGTGGTAAGTGAGGTTCGTTTCGTTCATGGCCGAAATCACGGGATACCAATTCTTGATTTCAGCCGTGCCCACTTTAAAGAGGCTCTCTGGGATCTCGGCGAGCGCCTTCTCATCGCCATCCTGCATCGCGGCCAGGATCTTCCGGTCCAGTTCTTCGTCGATCACGAAATGGGTCAGGCCTCCGGAGGCCATCACGGCCACGCGTCCGACGCCGTCGAAGGTTTTGATCGCGCGGTGCAACGCCGTGCCCAGATCGAGGCAACGGCGATTCTTCGGGACGTTATGCGGAAAGTGGACGTTCAGAATAATCGGGACGCTGGGCGGCGGCGTGTCGCCCAGAATCGAGTGGTAGAGAAACCCGTACGCGTGCGGAATGCCTCCACGCGGGGCGGCTTTGGGCGTGCTGTCCGATTGCGCCAGATCGAAATTTTCGGCGGCAAGCGAATCGAGGATGTGATCGGCCAGCGCGGTTGCACCGGGATACGACGCGCCTTCGAGAGGCGAATTTCCGGGCTCGGCGATGTTGATCCCGGGCGGATTGTCCTTGGGCAGATGCTGCAGGTTTTTGATCTGCGCACCGCGATAGACGGTGATGGCCGGAGTTAAGCCTTCGTCGAAAAACTCCCGCTGATCGTTACCGACGATGACGACGGCCTCGGGCGCGACTTCTTTGAATTTTTGCGTGAGCGCGTTCATGGCGCGGTGGCACTGCACAAAGCGATCGCGCCTCGATTCGACGGTCACCTCGGCGGCGTATCCGGGGGCACGTTCACGCAGAAGCGTTTCGTAATCGTATGTCTTGCCGCGATACCAGTGTTTCTTGTTTTCGCGATCCGCCTGCGCCCGGAGATCCCACTGCTCGGGCGGGGTGGAAAGCAGAGGACCGTGCGACGATCCAATTCCCAGAACGATTTCTGCCATACGGTCCAGTCTACTTGAAGGCCAACTTAGCTTTATTGTCTTCTTCCGCCTTGATACCGGGGCCGAACAGCTGTTCGAAAAAGTGTTCCCGCACCAGGCGATCGACGACGCTGTTATCGATCACCTTGCGAAAGTCGAAAGCCTTCATCTGCGCCGCGATGTTCGCATCCGCCTGGTGAGCGATGATGTACTGGACCGCCGGCGCCAGCACGTAAGGCACGCGCTCGTAGGTGTTGGCTTTCTTGTCGTGATCGTAGATGCGCTCGATGTCGGCCGGGCTCTGGGTATCGTATACGGCATACGCCTTCATCGCCATAGCCTTGTCGTCGTAGTACCGCTTGATGGCCTCGGCCTGGGCTTTGATCATCAACTCGGGCAGCTTGGGATTGGCTGCGATCTCGCTCTTCTTGAATACGTAGGCCAGGGGCGCGTAGAGGTCGGCGTTATCGGCGAGATTTGCGATCTCCTTGAAGCCCTGCGGTTCGAGCTTGAAATAGGCGGGCGGAGGCACCATGGTGGCGTCGACGCGACCGCTCACCAGAGCGGCGACGCGGCCGTTGCCGTCCGTTCCCAGAGGTACCCATTCGACGTCGCGGGGGCCGATGCCGTACTTGCCGAGAATGGCCACAGCGAAGCTGTAGGGCGGATCGCCGAGCTGGCTGACGCCGAATTTTTTGCCTTTCAGATCGCGGACGCTCTTGACGTCGTTGCGCGTCATCATGGCGAAGAGCCCGTTGTTCTGAGGCACTCCCATGATGACGAGCGAGCCGTCCCGCATGGCGGCCTGCATAGCCTGATCCATGGGGTAATTGGTCATTTTCGCTTCGCCGCTTACCAGCATCGCGATGCCCGCGGGATGCACAGCGAAGACCAGCTTGGCGTCGAGGCCGTACTTTTGGTAGTAGCCTCCTTCTTTCGCGATGAAGAGGGGCCAGTTCGCGGTTGCCTTGGCCGGGTAATTTATGGTGATTTCTCTCAGCTGGGCGGATAACGGGAGGGTTGATAGCAGGAGCGCGCATAGCGCCGGGCGGAAGCTCGGCGGCAGGGCCGAAGCCCTGGCCCCACTGAGGAGAGACAAGAGTTTCATGATTGAGCCTGCTTGTTTAGTTTGAAGAGTTTTTGGGCGTTGCCTTCGAAGATCGACTTTTTATCCGCATCGCTGAGCCAGTCGAAGGCTTCGATCAGATAGCGCGTTTCATCCAGCCATTTTCCGGTGCGCGGGTCCTTGACGGTGCCGACGCCGGGCCGCTCGGTGCCGAAAAGGCATCGATCGGCTCCCACCGTTTTGATCAGCAGTTCGAGCGAGCCGCTCGAATACAAGACCGTGTCGTAGTAAAGGTTCCGCATACGCTCGGAGAAACGCGTGGCGCCGGGTGTGCGCAGCGAACTGGCTTCAAAACGGGCCCAATGGTATGGGATCGCGCCGCCGCCGTGCGAGACCAGGATTTTCAGTGTTGGGAAATCTTTAAACACGTTCGAGTTCAGCAACGACACCACGGCAATGCTTTCTTCGTTGATGAAATGAAGCGAATAAGGCAGCCGGTCGGAACGGCAGCCGGCGGAGTGCACGTGGCCGGGGACATCGAGCTCGACCAGCTTTTCATAAAGCGGATACCAGTAGCGGTCTCCCAGCGCCGGGGTCTCGATGCCGCTGGCCTCACCGGGGTCGGGATTGATGAGGCATCCGACGAAGCCGAGTTCTTTGACGCATCGCTCCAGCTCTTTGAGGCAGTTGCTCGGACTCACGCCAGGGCTTTGGGGCAACCCGCAGACGCCGCGAAAGACATCCGGATAGAGCTTGGTTTGCTTCGCGATGATGTTGTTGGTCTCTTCCATGAACCAGTTGACGAGCCTGGGATGTTCGCTGTGCATCATCTGATACGGACGGGGCGAGACCAGTTGCATATCGGTGCCCACTTCCTTGAGTTGGGCGAGATGCGAAGAGCCGCCGAAGACCGGTTCGTTCAGGGCGTGTTTGACGTCTTCGTCGGAAGCCCCGGCGCTGCCGCGTCCGTGGGCGCCCCGGTGAGATATGAGTCCCGATTTATATACGTAGAGCTTGTCGGGTGCGGTCACGTGTCCGTGCGCGTCGATGATCATACAGCGGGGATTATATCGAACGCCCGGAGAATATACTGGCTTTGAAATGTTGGATCACTCGAAAAACCGGCTCCTGACACAGGTTGGTGCGGAGACACCGATGGGGCAACTGCTACGCCGCTACTGGATGCCGATTGCGGCCGTATCCGAGTTCGAGAGCGTCTCGCTCGGGGGCACATCCGTCAAGCCCGTCCGTCTGATGGGCGAAGACCTCACGCTCTACAAAGATCTCAGCGGCGATTTCGGTTTGATCGACCGGCACTGTCCGCACCGCCGCGCGGATCTGTCATACGGCTTCGTCGAGCCATGCGGGCTGCGCTGCAATTATCACGGCTGGCGGTTCGACCAGACCGGCCAGTGTGTCGAGCAACCTTGGGAAGATGTCGCCGCGCCCGAAGCGCGATTTAAAGACAAAATCCGCATTAAAGCGTATCCCGTGGAGGCCAAGGCAGGTTTGATCTGGGCGTATCTGGGACCTCAGCCCGCTCCGCTCGTTCCCGATTGGGAGCCGTTTTCGTGGAAGAACGGCTTCGTGCAGATTGTCTTCGCGGATGTGCCTTGCAACTGGCTGCAGTGCCAGGAGAATTCTATCGATCCGCTGCATTTCGAATGGATGCACATGAACTGGAGTGTGCGTCTTGACGACAAGTTTGGACCCTACTCGCCGCGGCATCTCAAACTGGAGTTCGAGGAGTTCGAACATGGTTTCGTCTATCGCCGTCTTCGCGAGGGAATGACAGAGCGGGACTCCATGTGGACGACGGGCCGCGTTTGCCTCTGGCCGAATGCGCTGTTTCCCGGCGATCATTTCGAATGGCGCGTGCCGGTAGACGACGAGAACACGCTCAGCGTCACTTGGGCGTTCACGCGGGTGCCGCGCGAGCAGGAGCCTTATGTGCAGGAGCGGATTCCCGGCTGGCACGGCCCCGTCAAAGATCCGGAGACGGGGCGCTGGATTTCGAGTCATGTGATGAATCAGGATTTCATCGCTTGGATCGGCCAGGGAACGATTGCCGACCGGACACAGGAGCATCTGGGCACGGGGGATCGGGGTGTGATCCTGCTGCGGCAGCGGTTTTTCGACGATCTGGCGGCGATCGGCAGGGGCGAGGATCCCAAGGGTTTGATCCGCGATCCGGCTTCAAACGTCGCGGTGCGTTTGCCCGTGGCGGAACGGCGGTTTCTCACCGAGAGCCTCAGCCTCGAGGAACTGCTGAAGCATCCGGTGTTGGGGAAACAGTACACGGGCGAATATCCATTTCAGGCGGGGCAGCCGGAAGAGGTTCGCCGGGCTTACGCGGAGGCTATGGGGATTTAGAACGTCGGCCGGGAAGACGCGGCTATCGCCGCATGTCCTATTGAACCGGCGCGCCGGGCGTGCCGGGTTCACCGGACGAGCCCGCGTTGAACACGCGCGTGCCGTCGGCCAGCTTCACCGTTTTCGCGTTCGCAAGGTTCGTTCCGTCCTTGGCGGCGGAGCCGTTGACGATGATGACGTCCCCCTTTTTCAGCGAGTCGCGTCTCCATCCGCTGCGCATCAGGAGATTCGGGCTGCCGAGCTCGCAATCCCACTTCGTGACTTTGCCGGACTCATCTTTGACTTCCATGTGAATCCACGCGTGGGGATTCACCCACTCCAGCTCGATGAGCGTGCCCTTGAGCTCGACCGGCTTTTTGGCGTCGAACTCCGCCGCGAAGGAGTGGTGCGCGAATACACGTGCCGAGAGCAGAAGGATCGCGGTGGTTAAGGCGGTTAAAGCCAACTTCATTTTATTTCCCCACCATGTGCTGCGGATCGATGTTTTTCTCGCAGACGAATTCGAGCAGATCCGTGTCGGGCAGAAGCGTGTAGCGCATCATTGGCATGATCCACGGCTTCGTATAGGTCTTGGGATCGTCGATCGCGACAAGAATATCCATGTGCCCGAAATCCACGCGGTGTAAGCGCTCGGTCACGCGCAAAACGTCTGAGTGGGGGTGTCCCGCGAGATCGATATTCCAGACCTGCTCGTTGATGCCGGCGGTGGTGACGACGAATTCGTCTCCCTCCCATTTGCCGATCGAATAACCCATCCAACTGGGATTTATGAACTCTTTGGGAAGCTCGCGGCCGTCCGTGAAGATCTCGCGCCGCAGCGAATACATTTCGTAGAGCATCACCAGCTTTCCGGGTGCGTTAATGAGTTCGAACGGATACGGCAGCGTGCTGGCTTTGGGGACGCCTTGGGGCATGCAGCGGGCTTCGGGATCGTCCTTGATCGAGTTCGCGCGGCGCTCGTCGAAAACCTTCTGTGCCCAAGGCAGCATTTCGGGAGGGGACGGTCTTGCGTTGCCAAGCGGATTCGGGCGGTGTCCGGCCGGACCCCACTGATCCCCCAGCCACAGGCCGGACAGATCGGGTTTGCCGTCGGGCAACCTGGGTGCAGGCGCGGAGAGGTTGGCCTTACCATCAGCCGTGCGCGGGATTCCCTTGGTTGGGTAGTCGAGCCACTGCGCTCGTGCGTGTACTGGCGCGAGGCAAACCCAAACCGTCAGTATGGCGATCCAACGCACTCAGGTCCACACGCACTTTGACCGGCTTCGATCCGCTCGCGGCTCAAGCCGAGCGGATCGAACACCGGTCTGGAAGATTAGCAGCTGACAAACGGAGGACTACTGTTCGGCCTTCTTGTCTTCTGTCCTGCCCGTTTCACTCGCGGAGCCGGCAAATAACTTTCTGCCGTCGCCCAGCTTTACGGTGCGCGCGTTGGCGAGGTTGGAACCGTCCTTGGCCTTGGAGCCCTGGACCGAGACCGTGTCGCCGATTTTCATGGAATTCCGGCTCCAGCCCTGGCGCATCAGGCCATTCGGGCTGCCGAGTTCAAATTCCCAATTGGTCACTTTCCCGGCGTCGTCCTTCACGTCCAGGTAGAACCGGGCATGGGGGTTCATCCATTCGACCTTCGTGACGGTTCCCGTCAGATCGACCGGCGCTTTGTTGTCGTATTCCGCCGCGAACGAATGATGGGCCAGCGCCGGCATCGCTGAAAGGCCCAGACCGATCGCCATAATGCAAAGCAAACTAATCTTCATGCAAAAGCTCCTCTTGATTTTGTCCGTTTTTCCCGGGAAGTGAAAATCACAACTCCCTGCGGTGCATCATATCATTACTTCTTCCCGCGTGCCAGACTCCTGTAAGCCGCC
>Ga0070733_10002636_pt1 | contig 12607 bp, 10 predicted proteins | sample Coa_R1_9_FD_66450 | JGI IMG/M metagenome (GOLD analysis project Ga0070733, IMG submission 66450) | Surface soil microbial communities from Centralia Pennsylvania, which are recovering from an underground coalmine fire - Coalmine... | ecosystem: Environmental > Terrestrial > Soil > Unclassified ... | reverse complement strand
CCCATCCAGATCACTCAACGACTTGTTCAGTCTCCGCCTCTTCGACTCAAAAACAAACCACTTGTGCCTCGGATGCTCCTGCGCCCATGCGACGGCTAGTCCGAGTTCAAAGGGCATATTGAAACGTGGCGTGGAGGGAGGGTTGCGATCCAGTTGTACGCGTGACAGATCGTGGATCGAATATTCGCAGCGTTCGATCAGGCCGGCGATCCGATCAAGGCGCCGATTGCCCGTGATCCCCAGAGTCGCTTCCGGCACGAATCCCATGGCACTGAGAGCTGTGATGTAGGAAAGGTAAAGTCGGGTAAACTGGCGATCATACGGGATGTTGAGGAAAACTTTGGCTTTTGCCATGGCGACCGGGTGTCACCAAGGGCCCATGCTACAGAAACTGGAACGCCGCTACTGAGAGGCCTTTGCTGACCGCGAGAATGGCTTCCGTGCGGCTACTTTGTTCTTTGTTCTTCGGCGCGCGCGCAAAGCTTTGGGATCGGCGCCAAACATCGTAATAATCTCTACTGCCCGCGCTCGAGGGATTCCCAGCCTCTCCGCAGTTTCTTTCAACGACAAGGGCTTAAAGTCGAGTTTAACGGGTCGTCGCATATTTTGCTTTCCCGAATCTACCAGAATTTTACCACCGTTACGTTTTGCCCTGGAACTCTCTTATGTGGAGGTTCAGTGATGCGATCCAGTAACGCGAGCTAACTCCGGCAAGAGAGACTGGCCGTACAATGCTTTCTTGCGAATCCTGATCTCAGCGGGCGAGGCCTCGGGGGAAATGTATGGCGCGCAGCTCATTGAAGCCCTGCGCCGCGGAGCGGTCGAACAAGATGCTCGTTTGGAATTCTTCGGCGTCGGCGGGGATCGCATGCGCGCCGCCGGCTGCGACACCGTGGTCGACGCCAAAGACCTGGCCGTCGTCGGCATCACTGAAATTCTCAGCCATCTGCCGAAAATTCTCGGCCTCTATCGCAACTTAATCAGAGAAGCCGACCGCCGTCGCCCCGACCTCGCCATCGTCATCGACTCGCCCGCGTTCAACTGGCGAGTAGCGCGGCAAATGAAGAAGCGCGGCATCCGAACCGTTTACTACGTCGCGCCGCAGTTCTGGGCGTGGCGGCAGGGACGCGTCCGCCTGATCCGCAACTACATCGACAAAGCCCTGGTCATCTTCCCCTTCGAAGAGAAGTTCTACCGCGACCGTGGCGTGGACGCGACCTTCGTCGGCCATCCCCTCGCCGAACTTCCTCCCCCGGCGATCGAACGTACCGGCTACGCCGCGCAATTCCATCTCGACCCCGCCAAACACTGGATCACGCTCATGCCCGGCAGCCGCGTCAAAGAAGTGCGCATGAATCTGCCAACAATTCTGGAATCAGCCGCCCAGCTTGGCCCGGCCTACGAATTTCTGCTTCCGGTCGCGCCTACGCTCGATCGCAGTTTTTTATCAAGCCTGATTGGCCCACAGAAAATCACGCTCGTCCCCGAAGCCCTGCCCACGCTGTGGCATTCCCGTGCCGGCATTGTGGCCAGCGGCACAGCCACAGTCGAAGCCGCCATGATGAACCTGCCGTTCGTCATGGTCTACCGCGTCTCGCCGCTGACGTATGCATTGGGTAAGCCGCGAGTGAAGGTTCCACGATTTGCCATGGTCAACCTCATCGCTGAAGAGGAAGTCGTTCCGGAACTCATCCAGCAGGATTTCGCCGCCGCCAAGGTGGTGGCACGGCTGAAGGAGATCCTGCCCGACGGTCCACCACGCGATCGCATGCTGCAAGGACTAGCGCGTGTCAAAGCACTCCTCCGCGTTCCCGAATCGGCTCCCGGAAGCGGACTACACCCCGCCGATCGTGCGGCGGAAATAATCTTATCCGTGAGCCGACATTTGACGTCCACCTGACATCCAACAGTAAACTGAAAGATTAGTGCTGCGCTCCGTTACAATCCCTGCTCGTCTCCACGAAGAGACACAGTTACTTTCGGTACAAAAATTACAGACTTTTACAAATACCGCCCTTACGAAACCGCTAGCAACGCGCGAAAATCAGGAGCAGGAGAACGAGCAGTGAAGCGCCGTAAGAAGAGTGAACGAATCAAGCTTGCGGCGTGCCTGACACTGCTGTGGGTGCTGCCTGCATTGGCGCAGAACATCCCGACTGCAACCATTCCCGCGCCGCAGTCCGGCAGGATTCGCGGTGTGGTCGTCGACAGGGATGGTGCCGCGATTCCGCAGGTGAAAGTCACGCTGGGGCAAATCGGCGTGAGCGGATCCACTCAAACCTCCTCCGGCGACGACGGAGGTTTTACCTTCACGGACGTGGCCGCCGGGCCGTTTCAACTCAGCTTCGCGTGTGCCGGCTTTGCCTCATCGCAGATCTCCGGAGTTCTTCACCCAGGCGAGGATCAACTCATCCCGCAAGTCACATTGGCGGTGGGCATCACCGAGGAGGACGTTAAGGTCACGGTTACGCCAGAGGAAGTAGCCGAGGATCAACTTCACGTAGAGGAAAAGCAGCGGCTGCTGGGCGTCATCCCCAACTTTTATGTGACCTATGACCCTCACCCCGTGCCGCTCACGACCCGGCAGAAATTCCAGTTGGCCTGGAAGTCAACCATCGATCCGGTCTCATTCGGGATCACCGGCATCATCGCCGGATTCGAGCAGGCCGACAACACTTTCGCCGGATATGGACAGGGCGCGCAAGGCTACGGTAAACGCTACGGCGCGGCCTATTCCGACGGTGTTTCCGGAACATTTATTGGCGGCGCCATTCTGCCCTCGTTGTTGAAACAAGACCCGCGGTACATCTACAAGGGCACGGGCGGCGCCAGAACGAGGACCCTTTATGCGCTGGCGATGGCAGTCATTTGCAAAGGCGACAACGGCCGCTGGCAGCCGAACTACTCCAGCGTTATCGGCACCCTGGCCTCGGCGGGAATTTCCAACCTCTACTACCCCGCTGCCGACCGAAACGGGGCAGGATTGACCTTCCAGAACGCCTTCATCGGAGTCGGAGCCAACGCACTCGAAAATATCGTTCAGGAGTTCCTTCTCCGGCGATTTACTCCCCACGCTCACAGTCAGGAATCGGCCAAACCCTGAGGGCTGAATGTCAAAAAGCCGTCCATTCGTCTTCTAAACCTTGTGCTCCCAGCATCTTTTGCGTCAGAATCTTCATCATAGGAAATGGGTTATCATTTCCTGGAGAACCTCCTGAATGTCCATTCGCCCGCGGCGCGCCCTGAGCGTCCTTACGAGTTCCCTGACTCTGTGCCTGGCAGTGCTGCTCGCGAGCCCGTCGCGGGCCGCCGAGAAGACCCGGCTGCGCGTGGACGATTACCAGATCGAGGTCGAACTCGCTCCGCATCTCCACCAGATGACGGCCCGCGCCAAGGTCAAGTTCACGGCCCTGCAGGACCTGAGTGTCGCCGTATTCGAATTGCATAACGATCTGCGAGTCACCCGGGTGCTCGACGAAAAAAATCAGCCGCTCTCCGCCGATCGCGTCACCCAGGACTCGACCGTGCGAGTTCCCTTGCCGGCGGGGCTCTCCAAAGACGCCTCCACCACGCTGACCTTCGAATATGAGGGCGCGCTCGAATCCGGCGACAACAGCCCGGTTCCGGGGCTCAAGCTGGCCTACATCGGGGACGACACCAGCTACTTGTTATACTCCGGACGCTGGTTCCCGGTCAGCGGATTCGGCCTCAACCGCTTCACTTCGACCATCAGCGTGACCGTACCGGCGCACCTGCTCGTGATCGGAAGCGGCAAGGTCACCACGACCGAACATCCGGCGTCGAACAAGCCCAACGCCAGCGTTCTGCCGACCAAGACGGTCACTTTCGTGACCACGAAACCCAGTTTTCCGGGGACCATCATTGCCGGAATTTTTCAGGAGTATAAGAGCGACGAAGCCGGCATGGACCTGCATGTCTTTTTCAAGCCCACGCACCAGAGCCTGGCGCCGGCGTACACGACCACTGCGGTTCAGGAGTTCACGTACTTCATTACGCTCTACGGCCTGCCACGTTCGCAGAAGCTGAGTGTGGTGGAGTTGCCCGCGGACACAGTGCCTTACGCCTGGGCGCCGGAAATCGCCGCAATCGCGGGGCCCTCGATCACAGAGAAGACGAACTACCGTCTGCTCGCCAACGCCATTGCCCACCAGTGGTGGGGAGTTTCGGTGAGCCCGGAGACAAAAGACGACTGGTGGCTGACCGATGGCTTCTCCCGTTATTCGGAAGCGATGTACGTGGAGAACGCCGCCGGAGCCACCGGGCTGGAAGAAGTGGTCAAGGACATGTCGGTCGGGGCGCTTGCCTACGACACGGTTCCGTTGTCGAGCGCCAGCAAGCTCGACATTTTCTCTACCGAGTTTCAGTCGCTCGCCACCGATAAGGGGGCCATGATCCTGCACATGCTGCGCTGGGTGCTGGGCGAGGACAAATACAACAAGACCATGCGCGATTTCGCCACAAAGTTCGCCGGAAAATCGGCGAGCATGGACGATTTCAAGACGATCGCCGAGAAAAACTACGGCGACCAGCTTACCTGGTTCTTCTCGCAATGGCTCGATTCTACGGGCGCACCCGAGTTCAAGCTGAAATACACCACGTACCGCCTGGGCGGCGCCGCGGCCACGAAAGAGCAACAGCCCAAAGAAGACAAGTCGCCGGGGTTCCGCGTTACCGGAGAAATTTCGCAGGATCTCGACCTGTTCCGCATGCCGGTGGACATTAGAATCGACACCGACGGAAAGACCGAGAACAAGCGTATCGAAGTTGTGGGCACGACTTCGCCCTTCACCATCGAAACCTTTGGGCGTCCGAGGCGCATTTCGATTGATCCCGATCATCATGTCCTGAAGAATTCCAGCGACGTGAAGCAGCGTGCCTCCATCCTGCGCGGACAAGCCTTGCAGCAGCAAGGAGACCTGACGGGCGCGCTCATGGAATTCAATAAGGCGCTCGATCTCAATAAAAACAGTTCGCTCGCGCACTACCGCATCGCCGATGTTTTCTTTCTGCAGCGCAACTACCAGTCCTCGGCCAACGCTTATCGCGAATCCATCAACGGTGATGGTGAACCGCGCTGGACCGAAGTCTGGAGCCGCATTCAGCTGGGCAAGATTTTCGACATCACCGGTCAGCGCGAACGTGCCGTCAACGAGTACCGCCAGGCCGCCCAAACCAACGACAACACCTTCGGCGCGTTGGAAGAAGCCCGCAAATATTTACAAAAAGCCTACGAGCGGCCTAAAGAAAAGCAACAGTAAGCACTCCACTGAAATCCTCCGCTTCGCTAACCTTTTTCAGTGTGCCGGGGTCTAAGTAGGCATGCCAGCAGGGAACTTTACCGGACCCGGCTGCGTATCTCTGATCAGATGGTTGGGCGGGATTGAGACCCCTCGCCTGAACGTTACCCGGGTGCCCCCACGCTCCTCCCCGGAGGCGTGGGGGCATGATTTTGAACTTCGCCATGCGCATGCTCCTCGACATTGTCCGGCAGTCGCTCTCCACGCTGTGGGCGCACAAGCTGCGGTCTTTTCTCACGATGTTCGGCATCGCCTGGGGCGTCGGCTCGTTGTTGCTGCTGGTGGGATTAGGCGAGGGATTCCGCAGCGGCCAGGAAAGGCAGCTGGCCACTCTCGGACAAAACATCATGTTCATGTTTCCGGGACGGATTCCCGCCGTCGAGGGCAGCACTCAGTCGGGGCAGACTTATTACTTCACCTACAAAGATTACCTGGCGATCCGCAGTGAGGCTCAGTTTGTGGGCGCGCTGTCGCCGGTATTGAATCGCGAAGACATCCGCGCGGTCAGCGATTATGGTTCAACGAACGGCCAGGTTTTCGGGGTCGCCTCCGAATACAACCAGATTCGCAACGTCCCGGTTGAGCCAGGACGCTGGTTCAACCGGCAGGACATTTCCGACCGGCGGCGAGTGGCGGTTGTGGGATGGGAACTGCTGAAAAACATGTTCCCGGGCAGGCCCGCCGTGGGCTCAACGATTCTGCTGAACGGGATCAACTTCGATGTGGTCGGCGTGGTCGCGAAGGTCGGACGAGACGGCAATAACGGCACGAATTCGCGAATCTTTATCCCGATCGACACCATGCGGGATCTGTTCCCCTTGACCAAGGCGAATTCAGAGGATGCGATCTCGTTTCTCAATTACCAACCGATATCGAGAGATCTGCACGCCGAGGCCAAGGACGAGATTCATCGCATTCTGGCGCGGCGGCACGGATTCAGCCCCACGCTCACCGACGCTTTCGAAGACTGGGACACGATTGAAAACATGAAGCGCGTGGGCAGAATTTTCGATGCCATGGACTGGTTCCTGGGAGTCGTCGGCGTGGTTACACTGGGCCTGGGAGCGATCGGCATTATCAACATCATGCTGGTCTCGGTGACGGAGCGCACGAAGGAAATTGGCCTGCGCAAGGCGCTGGGCGCGACCTACCGCGCCATCCTGACGCAATTTTTTATCGAAGGCGCGTTTCTTACCGCATTCAGCGGCGGCATTGGATTGGCCATCGCCACCGGCTTTGTGACCCTGCTCGCCATGCTGCCGTCGCCCGAAGGCTTCGACACGCCGCGCATCATCCCGGCCTCGGCCTTTGCCGCAATCGGATCGCTGGCGATCGCAGGCATCGCCGCCGGCTTGTATCCCGCGCGCAAAGCGGCGTTGCTGCCGCCAGTGGAAGCGCTGCGGCAAGAGTAAGGACATTGCTGATTGTTGATCGTTGATTGTTGATTGTTGATTGTTGATTGTTGATTGAAAACCTTCAGGCTCAAGGGTTTCAATCAGCGATCAACAATCAGTAAACAGCAATTGATCGACAGCAAAAGAAGGTAAGAGCCAAGCTAATAGCCAAGAGCGAACTCTCATGATCCTCGACCTCGCAACTCAGGCCTACAACGCGCTCCGCCACAACCGGCGCCGCAGCGTGCTCACCATGCTGGGAATGGCCTGGGGCATTGCAACGGTGGTACTCCTGCTTGCCTATGGCACGGGCTTCGAGCGCGGATTGTGGTCCGCGTTCCGCTCGTTCGGAACGAATCTGGTCTTCATTTTTCCGGGACGCACAGAACTACAGGCTGGCGGAACAAAGGCCGGGACCCAGGTTCGGCTCACGGTCAACGATCTCGATTACATTCGCGCCGAAGTTCCGCTGCTGAAGCGAGTATCGCCGGAAGCCTTCAAGAATTGCGTAGTGGCCTTCGGCACGCGTAGCGCAAACTACGGCGTCAGTGGCGTATATGCCGGCTATGGCCGCATGCGGAAGATGGACGTCGCCGAGGGCACTTTCTTCAGTGAGGCCGACGATTATACGCACACGCGCGTAGCGGTGATCGGCTCCGATGCGAAGAAAAAGCTCTTCTCCGGCCAGAACGCGCTCGGCGAAAACCTGCGCCTCGACGGCATCTCCTACCAGATCGTCGGCGTGCTGAAGCATCAGGTGCAGAATGGGGACGACAACATCAACGAGCACGTCTACGTTCCCTACAGCGCCATGAGCGATCTGGTCAACACTTACTACCTGAGTTCAATCGTTATGGAATACGAAGGCGATCACGCCAAGGTCGTCAAGGGCGTGCGCGAGTCCATGGCCTTTCACCACGACTTTAATCCCAAGGATCAGCGCGCCATTTTCGTCTTCGACGTCTTCGCCGACTTGATGGATCTGCAGGTGATCTCCACCGGCATCAAGATTCTGCTGGGCTTCATCGGATTGCTCACGCTGGGCATTGGTGGCGTCGGACTAATGAACATCATGCTGGTTTCGGTTACGCAGCGTACCCGCGAAATCGGCGTGGAGAAAGCCTTAGGTGCACACCGCTGGCACATCCTTTTCCAGTTCCTGGCGGAAGCGCTCGTCATTACCGCGCTGGGTGGCCTGTTGGGTGTGGTCCTGGCGTACTTGGTCTCGTGGTCAGTGGGATCGCTCACCCTGTGGAGTGCTTTCGAGGAAAACGCCAGCGAAGGCGACATTCACCTCTACATCGACTCGGCAACGCTGATCTGGTCGACCGCTATTCTGAGTTTCGTCGGCATCATCAGCGGCATGCTGCCCGCGATCAAAGCGGCCAGGCTGAATCCGATCGAAGCCCTGCGCTACGAATAGATGATCTTCAAGTAGATCATTTTCAAGTGGATCAATCGCCGGCCACGGCCTTGGGGACCGGCCGCGGCGCGATCGCCCGCCAATCCAGGAAAACATTCGGCAGGATCGCAGCCATCGCAATCACGGTCCAGACCACGGTCTCAACCCGGGCTTCGCCGAGGCGGGCAACCGGCGGGAGCGGAATAATCAGCCGCGTTACGGTAAAGACCATGGCGAAGGGATAGCTGCGAATCATCCATCGCCGATGCTGCGCGACGTTGCCCTGGCGCACACAATAGAGCGCGATCGCCGTGGTCAACATCCATCCAAACGATTGCGTACTCGAGGCCGCTACCAGTGACGGACCCAGCCTTGTCGTCATGATTACGGCTAGAGGTCCGGCAATGAATACGCTCGCCACGTAAACATACCCCAGAGTCCGGTGAATCTTCAGATAGCGCGCCCGCAGCCGGTTCGAGAACTGGAACGCTCCCAGAACCATAGCGAGCGCACCGAAGAATGCGTGCGGTACCAGGTACCATTTCATCGGCGCAAAGTGCCGTGCGATCGCGGATGTAGGATCGAGGATGCGGGCGTTCTTCATGTAAGTAACAAATACAGTCAGCAACCCGAAGATCACGAAAAACACAAGCTTGGATTGAGAGCGCGAACGCCCGGCGGGCGATACGGCGGTGGCCATTGATTTCCCCAAGTCTCAAGAAGATTTTCCTGTGAGGGGCGGCCCGGCACGACCCACGCAATACCGAAGCCCAAGAATGGCGGAATTGTAGCGTGCTTCGTGCGCATTTCCAACCCCACACCGCAATTCAACTTTCTGCGCGATCCCTGTGGCTTTTCCCTTACGACTTTGCGATTTTGGGCTCTCTCTTGATTGGATAGAAAATAGAGTTGCGATTGCCTATCCTTTACAATCCCTTCGATGCCCGAGCCCCCACAGATTCGCCTGGAACGCGTGCAGGCCCAGCTTCGTCTGTACGAACATCCGCTGCTGGATTTTTCCGCGCGCGCCAAGGGCGAGGGAGTCGAGATCATCATCGAGTTCAAAGACAAATCCGTTCCCGTGCACAGCTATTATTTCGACCTGCATCCGCGCGATCTCGATCACCCGCAGTTCGAATGGAGCTTCCAGCGCCAGCTTTTCGACGCACTTCACGACTACTTCATGGAAATGTTCATCCGCACGCCGCAGGACCGCGCCGACCGCCAGCAGAAGGGACTGTGAACGCGCTCCGAAAAAAAATCGAGCGGGAAATCTGCGAGTGCGGGGCGATTCCCTTTTCGCGCTACATGGAACTTTGCCTTTACGACGGCGAACTCGGTTACTACTCGCGCAATGCCGCGCAGTTTGGCAAAGCCGGAGATTTCTACACATCGAGCGACGTGCACGCGGTTTTCGGGCGTCTCCTGGCGCGCCAGTTCGACGAAATGTGGCGAGCGCTGGGTTCTCCAGCGGAAATTGCGATAAGAGAACTTGGCCCCGGCCGCGGACTCTTCGCCCAGGACGTGCTCGATTGGTCAGAAAAGAAATTCCCGGAGTTCTTCTGCGCTTTGCGTTATGTCCTGATCGAACGCTCGCCGGCTTTGCGCCAGCGAATCGAAGCGACCCTGAGCCGACATCTTGAAACCGGTCGAGCACAGATGGTTTCGTCAGCCGCCCTGGAAACAGCCTTGGAAGATATCCCGTCCCCTGCCGCGGAGCGGAAGAGTGCAGCCAACGGCGTGAGCCGTGGGTTAGAGAGCCACGATGAACAAGCCCCGGAGGGACGAAAGAACGCGGGTTTGCTCGAACAGCGGACGCCCGAAACAACCATCCTCTTCGCCAACGAATTCTTCGACGCCCTGCCTGTCGAAATCGTGAGTGCGCAAGGCTCCCTCCGCGTTGGCGCTCGCGACGGCCGCTTCATCGAGACCTGGGTGCAGCCTTCCCCCGAAGAGCTCGAATTCCTCGACCGCTATTCAGTTCATCCTGAACCCGGAGAACGCCTCGAAATCCCGCTCGCCGCGCAACGCCAGGCAGATCGAATCCTAGCTGAGATCGATTCTGCCGGAATCAATCGCGTTTTCTTCGTCATCATTGACTACGGCTACACGCGCGCCGAGCAACTCGCCGGACGCCATCGCGGCACGCTGAAAGCCATTCGCCAGCACTCGGTCAGCGCCGATTCTTACGAAGCCCCAGGAGAGCAGGACATCACCGCCGACGTGAACTTCACCGCGCTGGCAGCGATCGCCGAAACACACGGCATGCAGACGCAGAAGCTCGTCACACAATCGGAATTTCTGCTGGGGATCGGCGAGGCGACCGAATTTTCCGACGCCTTCGAAGACTGTCGCCTGCCCCAGGAGCGCGCCAAAGTCGCGTTGCAACTCAAGCACCTGGTCACTCCCGCGGGGATGGGGGAGAGCTTTCAGGTTCTGGTTGGAAGCAAGGGGATTGAACTGGAAAAGGTCGCAGCGCTCGCCGGGCTGAGTTTTGGTCAGAAAACAGCCGTACGGTGAGTTGGGATAGTTCTTATCGGAGAATGTCTGTCATTTCCGAACCGGGCACCAAGCCCGGTGAGGAACCTGATTTCGCTGCTGGCACCGCATCTTCCGGATACTCATACACTCCGCGCCCTGACTTCCGCCCCAGCCGTCCGGCCTTCACATACTGCACCAGCAGCGGCGCCGGACGGTACTTCTCTCCCAGCGACTTATGCAGATATTCGAGAATGCTCAACCGCGTGTCGAGCCCAACCAGATCAACCAACTCAAACGGTCCCATGGGATGATTCAGCCCCAGCTTCAGCGCCTTGTCGATATCCGCCGCCGACGCGATCCCCTCCTGCAACATATAGAACGCTTCGTTGCCAATCATAGCGTTGATACGGCTGGTGATGAAACCTGGAGATTCTTTGATCACGACAACTTCCTTGCCCATACGCTTCCCGACTTCAACTGCCATCGCCAGCGTTTCTTCGTCGGTCTCAAGCGCGCGGACGACTTCGAGCAGCTTCATCTTGTGAACGGGATTGAAGAAGTGCATGCCCACGCACTTCTTCGCGCGATAGGTCACGCTCGCAATCTCGGTCACGCTGAGCGACGAAGTATTGGACGCCAGCATGGTCGTGGGCCGGCAGATTTTGTCGAGCAGCGTAAAGATTTCGATCTTCGATTCCATCTCCTCAGGAACCGCTTCAATGACGAGATCGGCCTCGCGCGCGGCTTCTTCCACCGAGCCCGCATATTCCAGCCGCCGAAATGCCGAGTCCGCCTCAGGAGCGGCAACTTTGCCCAACTCCACCGCTTTGTCGAGGTTGGAGCGAATCTCCGTTTCGGCTTTGCGCAGAGCCCCGGGCAGCAGATCTTCGAGGATAGTGTGATATCCGCCCAGCGCAGCCGCATGGGCGATGCCCCGCCCCATGGTCCCGGCGCCGATCACCGCGATCGTTTTTACCTCTGCTTCTGCCACCTATTTCTCCACCTTTTCCAGATCGGCGATCGCCGCGTCGATGGCCGAGCCCGCCGCGCGCAAGTACTCCGTCAGCCGCTTCCGCTCCTCTGCGTTCATGCTGGGGATGTACAGGCACATGCGGCGCAGCGTCGCCGTAATGTCGTCCACGTAGTTCATTGCTCGAATCAGTTCACCAGTCACGACTGCCATGAGGCTCCTCTTTCTCGTTGTTGTGTGCTGATTTCTATTCTGGACGCGTGCGCGATTTTAGTAAAGGAACGTCCGCCGGGACATAGAAGATTCTTTATTCACAATGGGTTGAGGACGCAGGCATATAATCGCAATCAATTCTTTTAATGGGGCGTTGCGGCGCAACGCGAATCCAATCGTTATGGCAGACAAACCATTGAGACGCTACATTTTCGCGAGCGATTTCGACCAGACGCTTACGTTCAACGACTCCGGCTACGTGCTGGCCGAACTCGTGGGCATTCCCACGGAAGAATTCGAGCGCAAAGCCAAGGGCATGGCCAAGATCAACCTGGTGCAGCAGGGAGCGGAGCTCGCCTACCTCTTGCTGCACGATCCTGAATTCAAAGCGAAGGTGCGAAAGGAACATCTGCACGAGGTGGGGAAACGCATTCGCCTGAAGGGCGAGATCAAGCTCCTCTATCAGATTCTCAAGGGCGGCATTGACGGTCACGAGTTCGATTTTTATGTTCTATCCGCCGCGCCGGTGGAAGTCATCCAATCAGCGCTTGAGGATATCGTTCCGCCCGATCACATTTTCGGCACCGAGTTTCGCTACAAACCGACGGGGGAGATTGACACCATCGTCCGCGCCACCGCGGGCTACGGCAAAGTCGCCGTGCTCGACCGGCTGCTCGAAAAAGAAAACTCCGGGCCCGATCACGTCATCTATACCGGCGACGGCAGCTCCGACATACACGTCATGCTGCACATCAATGCACGTGACGGACTGACGATTGCTGTTTCCGAGTCGCCCGGAGTCTCGCAGATCGCCAAGCGCACCGTGCTG
>Ga0070733_10002635_pt1 | contig 12611 bp, 11 predicted proteins | sample Coa_R1_9_FD_66450 | JGI IMG/M metagenome (GOLD analysis project Ga0070733, IMG submission 66450) | Surface soil microbial communities from Centralia Pennsylvania, which are recovering from an underground coalmine fire - Coalmine... | ecosystem: Environmental > Terrestrial > Soil > Unclassified ... | reverse complement strand
GATGTCGCCGGTGCGCATCCAGCCATTGGTGAAGATGTTAGCAGTCTCTTGCGGCTGATTCCAGTAGCCTCGCATGATGTTGGGACCCTTGACCGCTATCTCACCCACTTTACCGGCAGAAAGCGGCTTGCCCGTCTTCTCATCAAGAATGGCGGCTTCCACGTCGGGCAGGGGTAAACCCACGCTGCCATCGCGAATATCGCCATTGAGCGGGTTGCTGTGCGTCACCGGCGCGGCCTCGCTCAGCCCGTAGCCTTCGACGAGTCTGCCGTGTGTCAGTTCTTCCCAGTCGATGCGCACTTTAGCGGGCAGCGGAGAAGCGCCACTGATACAAGTCTTGATGGATTGCAAATCTCGCGCCTGTTTGCCCACCTCGCGCATAATGGCGATGTACATGGTGGGTATGCCCGGCAATTGCGTGGGATGGTAACGGCGAATGGCCTTCATAACCTGCGGCGCTTTGAACTGCGGCAGCAGAACCATTGTCGCTGCTCCCAGGATAGACAGGTTCATGCCAATGGTCATGCCGTAGACATGAAAGAAAGGAGCCACACACAGGGTGATCTCCCCGGTATCACGCGCCTGGATATTCCAGCTGCGCGCCTGCAGCGCGTTCGCCAGCAGGTTGCGGTGCGTGAGCATGGCTCCTTTCGATATCCCCGTGGTGCCGCCGGTGTACTGAAGCGCCGCCAGGTCATTACCGGAGGTCGGCTCCGCCAGGGTGAATACCTCTATACCGCCTTTGGTATGCGAAGCCAGCATGCTGCTCATGTTATGCAAGGTCGCATCCTGGCGTAGTTCTTTTCCGGTCAAAGCTGGCTCAGGATGCCTGGCTTTGCGCTGGCTGAGCGGGTAAAGCGTGTGCAAAAGTGGAGGCAGGAAATCGGCGGGACTGGTGAGTATCACATGCTCCAGGACAGTGTTGGCGCGCACTGCACGCACCACAGGGTAAAACATATCGAGCATAATGACTACCCGCGCCCCAGAATCGGCAAGCTGATGCTGCATTTCGCGCTCTGTATACAGTGGGTTCGTGGGTACGACAACCGCCCCGGCACGCAATGCGCCGAAGAAGGCTATGGGATATTGGGGGATATTAGGCAGCGCAATAGCGACGCGATCCCCTTTCTTGATGCCCAGGCGCTGCAGCGCGCTGGCGAAGCGATTTGCCAGCGCGGAAAACCGGGCATAGCTCAGCCTTGTGCCATAGTAGATGATAGCCGTTTGCACTGGATAACGACTTACGGTTTGATCGAGTATCCATGTCAGAGGATGATCTGGAATATCGATATGAGCGGGTACGCCTTGCTCATAGTGACGCAGCCAGGGAAAACCGGAATCGGTTGGAGAATGTTGTTCCGCTTGAGAGCTATTGATTACCGATGGATCAGACATTTCGTGCTAGCTCCTCTCTGAGCCATAACATCAGCCAAAAAACTCGCACACTTTAAGTATATGATGCTTCAGGAGAGAATAACATGTTGCCAGCTAACAATATTTCGTGCATAATAAAGAGGTAGCTAACAATAGATCACCCGCATTCGTAGGGACGCGATTGATCGCGTCCACGTTGATAAGGCGATCCATATGGGTGGACGCGATCAATCGCGTCCCTACAAAAGATGAAATCGATGGTAGTAAGCAACATTTCCGATTTTGCGCTGTTAGTGGCGCAACTCAGGCAGGGGCACGGCATGTCGCAGGGGCAACTGGCACAGGCGGCACGACTTTCACGCACCTACATCTATCATCTGGAGACGGGGATGCGCAGCAATCCATCGGCGCATGTGGTGGAAGCTATTGCGCGCGCGCTCGAACTTACGAATGAAGAGAGACACCAACTCTACGCTGCCTTTACGCGCCTGACGGGGCAGCATATAGACGACCCACCCGAAAGCGCGCTGCTCAATTTTGGAGAAATCGCACAGTTGCTGGTGCATAACACTTCGTACCCGGCCCATTCGCTTGATCGCCTCTGGTTCCTGCATTCCTGGAATGAGGCGGCGATAATGCTATTCGAGGTGCAGCAGGAGATAGCGAGTGGCAAGAAACACCACCTGCTTGAACTGGTCTTCGAGCCGCGCTTGCGCCGCCATTTTCATAGCTGGGAGAACCTGGCACGCCGCCTGGTGAGCGACTTTCAGTACAACACGCGCACCTTGACCTACCTGCCCGAATATAAAGAGCTATGGAAGCGCTTGCGCGAGATGCCGGAGTTTCGCCGTATAGCAGTCGCTACCTACCCCGAAGGCAAACCTGCTCCCTCCTTCGTCTTTCATGTGCAGCACAGCACGCTGGGACGGCTGGCGCTGCGCACCGCGACGACGGTTTTCACGGGCATCAACACCTACTCGATGGTGAGCTACGTGCCTGGAGATCAGCATACGCTGGAGATTTACAGATGTTATAAATGGCAGCCCTAGAGCGAAACTACCTGCGGTAATGTGAGTTTTTCGGTTACGTTTTCTCGTTCGCGGGCGTATTAACAAGAGATGCTGATTGTAACATCGAAAGAATGAATATCGCTTGATGAGTAAGATGGCTAGTATGCATCAAACGCATGAGGCCAGTGAAAAGATTGATCCGATTGGTGAAAACATTCAGATAATCGCTGACCTGTACAAACACGCGGAACGAAGAGCTAGCCCACAGCAACGAGCAATAGAGGGCATAACCGATTTTCTGGGTCGTCCCAGATTCCTTTTCATAATTCTCGCTGTTGTGGCAGTTTGGATCATGGTCAATACCTTATTGATTAAATTTGGTTTGGCGAGTTTCGACCCGCCGCCTTTCATGTGGCTGCAAGGAGTACTCGCTCTAGGCGCTCTGCTACAGGCAACGATGATCCTGATTACTGAGAACCGGCAGAACGCGATGACAGAACAGCGCACGCAACTCGATTTACAGGTCAGCCTGCTTCTCGATCAGAAGATGAGCAAGCTGATAACGATGGTCGATGAACTGCGCTAGGCCCATCCTGCTCTCGAGGATGGTAAAGATCCACAGGTTGAAGCTCTGAAGAAAACCGTTGATCCACATCAGTCATTGAAAACACTCGATCAGTTCCTCAATACGGAACAAGAATAAAAGAATGGCCCTATCGCTGATCCTACATACCTTGAGCGACTTGATCAGCCGGGGATGTTCCCTGTTTGAACGCGATGCTGTTGACTTCCTCTAACCAGCGTTCACCATAGCGTGTGCAGGCGAGCAGGGCCCCTTCACGCACACCATGCGAACTGATGCGCACCTCTTTTATATGTAGGTACTGCATCACAGCTTGAATAATCAAGGCTCCTGCTGGCAGAATGCGGGCTCGTTCAAGACGCTGTTCAAAGCGCCGCGCGATCTCTTCTGCCGGAAGCGCACTCAGCAGTCCCTCGCAGAGGGAAAGATCTTCATATGTCAGGCGGTCACTTTTCTCATCCAGTTTGAAAGCATGCTGCCCAAGCTTGAGCAGCGACGAAGCGCTGGAACCCGTGACGATCAGCGCCGGCGGCGGTTCCGGGATGCGTATCGTTTGCAAATACTTTGCCAGATAGGAGCGTGCTGCCTCCATCTCTTCATATGGAGCAGGGTCGGAGGGAAGATAGCGATCGTGTATGGTTCCAGAGCCGATAGGGACGGAGGTTAACCAGGTGATATGCCTATTTTTAGCGGTAACAATTTCAGTGCTGCCGCCTCCTACATCCAATACTCCCGCGTCAGAGGGGATACCAGGACCATAAGTTGCCCCATAATAATCCAGTACCGCCTCAACAAAACCACTGATAAGCTGCACCTCTACACCTGTCTTACGCTTGACAGCCTCCAGAAAATCCTGGCTATTGCGCGCCTCGCGCGTCGCTTCAGTTGCTATAGCGAGAATCTGTTCGGCCTTATGCTTTTTAGCAAGTTTCTGGTACTTACGCACCGCATTCAGGGCAGTCTTGAATTTATCACGGGAAATCTCTCCTTTTTCATTCACGCTTTCCCCAAGACGCGCCATCGTCGACTGGTGCTCAATAATCTCCAGCTCATCCGGCAAACAACGCGCCACCAGGACCTCAACAGTATTGCTTCCAATATCGATCGCAGCACGTATGGCAGATGCTGGTTGTTGCATAAATTACTCCTCAAGGTAAAACAAGATTACATTACTGAGCACTCACGTTACATACTCTACACGATGACACAGAAACAATGGTGACATCCTGAAAACTATGTTTTAACCTATTTCTTCGCGCAAGGGTGCGGCTCTGCTTCATTCGACTTCGCCACAACCCCGCATCATATCGCTCGCATGATATACTCTATAAAGACATGAAAGAACATGCGACGCATCATTCTAACTTTCACCATTTACAGCCGTATATATTGCCAGGGTAACTTATAGCTAGCAGTATTATAATCGCAGTCCACATCTTCAGGGGAGCAGAAGAAACAAGGAGCATGTTATGGATGCCAGATTTTATCAATCGGAAGAGATAGACATCGAACGGCTTGCAAATGATCTGGAAAATATGTACCGCATGCAGGGGTATGAGGTACAGCAGATCGGCAACAAAGATCAGACGTTGGTGCAGTTGAAGAAAGGTGGCGACCTGGTCGCCTTGATCGGTTTGCAAACAGCTCTGACCGTGATTTTGCAGCACACGGGCGGCGGCACCATTGCCATGATCGGTCAACAGAAATGGTTGGATAAAGCGGCTGTTGGCGCGGTAGGACTGATCGCCGCGCCTATACTCTGGCCACTGATGTTTACGGCGGGCGCGGGCGCGATTCGCCAGGCCAGCCTGGGCAACCAGGTGCTCAACACTGTGGATGGACTGGTGCGCCAGCAGTATCCGGGCGCGCGTTTAGGCCCGATTCCAGCGCAACTGATGCCGCAGATTCAACAGCAGTGGGCGCCGCCTCCGCAATACGCGTCCTCGGTCCCAGTCTATACACCATCCACGCCGGTATATACGCCGTCCACCCCGACAACACTACGCTGTCCGACCTGTAATACGCCATACGAGGCAGACGATACTTTTTGCAGCGGCTGCGGGCGTTCGCTCGCTCCGCAAAAGAATCTCTGCCCCAACTGCAAGGCCGAGATCAAGCCAGGTTTAGCCTACTGCCCAAGATGCGGGGCATCGGTCTTCCAGACGCTTTCAGGTACGCAGGCGGCTATTCCGCCTGTTTCGCCGCCTTCCCCACCGGCGCCGACTATTCCAAGCTATAAGCCGGCCACGCCGCCACCCGCGCCCTATGTGCCGCCGGTGCCGCAGGAACCTCCTGTGATGCCCAAACCTTCGGTAACGCTGATTCCTGGCACATCCAAACCGACTACGCCGCCGCCCGCGCCTAAACAGCCGCCGGTACCGGTGTACACACCACCATCACAGCCAGCGCCACCACCCACGCCAGTGCATACTCCGCCCACGCAGGCGACCGTGCAAACAAACATCACGCCCGATGCGCCGACCTTACAAACTCGCAACCCCCAGCGTCAACCAATCAAGGCCAAAGCAACCAATCAGCCTGCAACGAATACAAATGTGCCCTGGGGCAAACTGATCTTCAGCAATGGCCGAGAAGCGCAGCTTGCAGGCGAGCAGGCGCTGGTTGGACGGGTCGATCACGACGTTGAGGGCATTGCGCCGGACGTTGACCTGAGCGACCTGCCAGGCGCGGATACCACTTCGCGCATTCATGCCACTATAGAGCATGTCGGCAGCGCTTATATGGTGACGGATTTGAACAGCACCAACGCTACGCGTATTAACGGGAAACGCCTGAATGCGGACAAGGCGACCCCCATAAGTGATGGCGACACGCTTGAGTTTGGCAAAGTTACCTGTACATTTAAGAAACTCTAGTATCGACAATAGGAGAAAGCATCTTTATGGATATTCGCTATTACAATGCTCAGGGTATCGATATCGAACACCTCGCTAGCAATTTGGAGCGCATGTTTGCGAACGATGGTTATCAAACGCAACATTTTGGCACATCGGATCATATGACTATGCAGATGAGGAAAGGCAGTGATGTGGCCGCGGTCTTCGGTATGCGTTCCGCTTTAACCATCGTGATGCAGCGCAGCCCCGAAGGTTTGCAGGTCATGATCGGACAGCAGCGTTGGGTGGAGAAGGCTGCCGTTGGCGCGGTCGGCTTCTTCTTTCCTCTGCTCTGGCCCTTAGTGATTACGGCAGGCGCGGGTGTCTTCATGCAGGCCAACCTCGTCAACCGGGTAGTGAACGAGCTGGACGCGCTGGTTCACCAGCAAATTCCCAATGCGCAGCGTGGGTCTGCATCAACATTCATACCAAGCTTCCCGAACTTCATTTTCAGGCAGGCTCCAACAGTATATGCGCCAGCCCCGCTCATCTGCTCCAACTGCCAGGCAGCCAACGAGCCGGGCGATAAGTTCTGTATGCAGTGCGGCAGCCCGCTGACGCCGAAAGTGGAAGAAAAGGCGCATTGCGCGAACTGCGGCGCAGAGATGAAAGCGGGCGCGGCTTTCTGCACGAAGTGCGGGACAGCTACTGCGGCGTAGCATGGGTGCGATGCATCGTGTCCCTATAAACCGCGTGGGAGGCCGAATTGTGTGAACATGGCCTCCCACACCTCTTGATTTTCGAGGCGTTCATAAAGAGAAGCTACACGCCCGTTGATAGAGTCGAAGATACACAGCAAGATGCGTTGCAGCACAATCGAGGCTTCCTCGAAGAAATCGGTAGACTTCACGATATCTCCCTGGAGCACTTCATGGCACAGGGCGGTAAAGTTACTCACCTCAATATTGTTGTTAGCAATGATGAAGCGGTAGTTCCCCATGTACCGTAGATTGTTGCGCGTCAGCAAGTTTTCCAGGGTATTGGGATCTAGCTCGGCGCCATTGGCGCGGCAGGTATCGGCCAGCGCATCCATGGTCCAGTTGACAAACTCGACCAGCGCCGTCAATTGCTCTTCTGGCATGCGGCGGCTATTCCATGCCTGCTCCATGCGGCTGATAAGGTTGAGCAGTTCAAAACTCTCCATGCGCAGGCGTTCAGCAGGGCCAGGCAAATGCACAGCGGCGCTGCGCCCGTTGTCATTTACGCTATGATTGCCATTGAGATGAGATATAATGCGTTCCTGCTGGAAAACTATGCTGGCAAATTTATTCTGGATGAGCCAGGCGAGATCGCGGGCAACATCCAGTTCAGGACGACGAATGCCGCTGGCAATGCGGCGCGCGCTGCGATAGACGTTAATGCCACCCAGCAACTCCAAAATGCGCATATCGAATTGCATGGCATAAGGGATGGCGGGAACCACTTGCAGGGTGGTTTGCATGCCCTGTGGGAAGTAGGCAGCGAGCTGTGCCCACTCGTCGATGTAGCGCACCATTTCCATAGTCACGCCCATGACCTCTAGATTGAGAGACTCTTCTCCATAGGGCAACGTTGATTTGGATTGACCAACCGGGCTGGCAACAAATTCGTATGTTCCCTCTTTCCACAATGCCAGTTCGCGCGCCGTCCACAGGGCCTTGGTGCGCAGCGCCTCGCGCAATTGTTCATCCGAAATGACCCCCATCTCGATCAAACGCTCGCCGATACGTTTGCCAAAGGGGTCCTGCATCTGCATCGAAAAGGCCCTGTCGATATGCTGGCTATGCGCCATACCCAATTGCTGTAAGATGTCGCCCAGCGTCAATGCGCCTGGGTCGAGTTCAGAACAACTGGCGAGCTTGCCATCTTTGAAATAGACAATGCCTATACGCTCTGTAGATTGCTGTTTGAGGTGGATCGCGCCCGTCATTCCGCCAAATTCCATCATTTGCAAGACTTCCACCAGGCCAAATTCATTAAGTGAACCCTGCAGTCTGGCGTTTGTTGTCATGCTGCCCCCGCTGTAACCAGTGTATGCGTTGTAGATACGAGTCATGTTGACACATATTGCACTAAATAAAACATCGTAGCCATTATAGCAGATGCCAAATTGTTTCAACAAGTGCGGGGTGGTGCTATAATTTCAATTATGAGCATGCAAGATCGTGTCACCATCATCACCGGAGCCGGGCGCGGCATTGGCCGCGCCACCGCCAAACGTTTCGCCCGCGAAGGCGCGCGTGTTGTCCTCTTCAGCCGCACAGCCGAAACGCTCGCGCAGGTTGCCCGTGAAATCGAGAACGAAGGGTATTCTGTACTATTCATCGCGGGCGATGTCTCGCGTGAAGAAGATGTTGTTGGTCTGTTCCACAGGGTGATGGAGGCGTATAGTCGGGTGGATGCATTGGTCAATTGCGCGGGAATAGCGGCAACGCGCCCCTTTGTTGATATGGATGCAGCTACCTGGGACAAAGTGATCGCCGTCAACCTGCGAGGGACTTTTCTGTGTTGCCGCGAGGCATTCCGCATCATGAGTGTGCAGCGTTCAGGTGTGATTATCAACTTTTCCTCGCTCTCAGGTGTAAAAGGGGTAGAGAAATTTCCGGGATTGAGCGCCTACAACGTCTCGAAAGCAGGGGTTGCCAGCCTGACGGAGATTCTCGCCGTCGAGGGCAAGCCGCATAATATTCGTGTCTGCGCCGTTAGCCCCGGCGCGGTGGATACCGAGATGCTGCGCCAGGCCGCGCCGCACCTGAAAGCAGGTATGACACCCGATGATATGGCTGAGATTTTGCTGTTCCTGGCCGATGATTCAGGACGCAAGCTGAGCGGCACTAACCTTGAGATTTTTAGCAACGCGTGATAATTCGTAAGGAAGGACCAGGGCGGGTAATACCCGTACAGGACGTATAGGGTAGGGGCGACCCTTGCGGTCGCCCTGCAAAAGACACGTAAGGGATACATACATGGTTTACCTGACCAGGCGCGCCACTTTCAGCGCGGCTCATCGCTTATGGAACAAGCAACTCAGCGATGAAGAAAATTATGCTATTTATGATAAATGCGCCAATCCAAACGGGCACGGGCATAATTATGCGCTGGAAGTGACTGTGCGCGGGATGCCCGACCCGCGCACGGGTATGGTGCTCAATTTGACCGCCTTGAAAGATGCAATGCAGGAGCGGGTGATTCGCTGGGTCGATCACAAGCACCTGAATTATGATGTTCCCTGGCTCGAGGGATGCATTCCTACCACCGAAATGCTGGTTATCAAGTTCTGGGAACAACTGGCGGAGGTGCTTCCCGGCGGCCTGCTCTATGAAGTGAAGCTCTACGAAACAGACAATAATGTTGCCAGTTATCGAGGTAAGTAATGCGTATCGCACTGGTTGCTCCCCTGGTTTCTCCCATTGTACAGCCCTATCTCGGAGGGGCGCAGGCGCTGCTGGCCGACCTGGCGCGCGGTCTGCGACAGCGCGGCCATCACGTGACGCTCTTTGCACGCGACGCATCGTTTGTGCCTGGCGTTGCCATCGAGACCGTCAGCGTTCCCAGCAACGTGCAACCGGCCAGTTTTTCCGACGAGGCGAGCAACATTTCAGCCGACGCAGGCTTCTTTACGCAGGCCAACCTCTTTTTTGATCTTTTTCTGCAATTGCGGCAGCGCAGCAGCGAGTTTGATATCGTCCACGTCCACGCTTTTGACTGGCCGGCCTATACTTTTAGCGCGCTGCTGCAGGATATTCCCGTGCTGCACACACTGCATCTCCCGGCGGTATCGCCAGAAATCAATGAGTCGCTGCGCGTACTGGACCTGCGGGGCCACCTCGCCACGCTGGTAACTGTCTCGCACTCCTGCGCCCGCACATATGCGCCCTATACCGCCGTCGACGACGTGATATATAACGGGTTAGACCTGGATGCCATCCCTTTTTCGCCCGTGCCATCCAGAGAGGCTCCTTTGCTCTTCGCCGGGCGCATTGCCCCTGAGAAAGGCGTCGAGGCCGCTATAGACATCGCGGCGATGGCCGGTTATCGCCTGCTGATTGCGGGCGGCATCTACGACCGCCCATACTTTGAAGAGCGCATCCAGCCCAGGCTGCAAGCGGCAGGCGACCGCGTCACCTACCTGGGGCAACTGGAACGATTGGCACTGTGGAAGATCATGGGTCAATCGCTTGGCCTGCTCTTTCCCATCGAGTGGGATGAGCCTTTCGGGCTAACCGCCGTCGAAGCGATGGCCACTGGTACGCCCGTTATCGCATACCGGCGCGGCGCGGCGGAAGAGATTATCCGCCACTGCGAAACCGGCTTCCTGGTGGAGGAGGGCGAACGCACGCACGCCGCCGCTTTTGTAGATGACCTGTACGATATCCCCCGCGCGCGCTGTCGCGCCCACGTCGAGACAAACTTCGCGTTCGACAACATGATCGACGCTTACGAGCGCGTATATAGGACTGCAATACAAAAGCGAGACGAGTAGTATATAATTCTTGTGACTTTCACCACTTGACATTTTCCTATATTTTCTTTATTATACAAAAAGGTAATTGTATAATTATATAATAATGTGAGAGGTTAACCATGCAAAACGAAGAAAAACAGGCGCTTTCGTCGGAAGAAATGAAGTCGCTGGTCGTGCTCGGACGCGCCCTGTCCGACCCGGCGCGCATTCGCATCCTGGGGCTGCTCAGCGCCCGTCCGATGTATGGTCAGGAGCTGGCGCAGGCGCTGGAAGTTGCGCCGCCCACGATAACGCACCACATCGCGCCCCTGAATATGGCGGGGCTGGTGAAGCTGATGCGCGAGAACAACTATACCTACTATGAGTTGGATAGCGAGGGCATCGAGCGCCTGGGAGAGAGCACGCAGCATATCGCGAAAATGCTCTACGCCAGCGAGCCACTGCCGCCTAAAAGCGAAGAACGCGCGCGAGTCGTAGCCACTTTTATCAAAGATGGGCGGCTGGTCAGTATTCCGGCGCAGTACAAGAAACGGCGCTACGTTATGGAAGAGATGGCGCGTTCGTTCGAGTGGGGTCGGCTCTACGACGAAAAGGAGGTGAACGCCATCTTGAGGACTTTCCATGATGATGTTGCCAGCCTGCGCCGTGAAATGATCGACCAGCGTATTATGATGCGCGAAAGCGGGCGTTACTGGCTGCTGCGCCCGCATGAATAAACACGAGCCCGAAGGGACGCTCCTACGGTTTGGTCGCCCACATGGTGACGAAGTAGAGCAGGGCGCTGAACTCAGGGGATAGGACATCGCGCATGGCCTGTTCGTACAGCTCGTCAAACTTCTCCTGCGTGGTGATGCCCAGTTTAATCAGGGTAGGAAGGACGGTCTGCGTGGTCACTTTGAAGTCGTCTATCCACATCGAGGAGCCTGGTTCGTCTGGCGCGTTCACAATCGCGTGGGCCATCTTTCCAATATCTTTGAATCCTGCTGTGCGCAGCAGGCGAGGCAGCACAGGAATGATGCCAACGCTGCGACCATCGGGCGAAAAGCTGAGTCCAATAGCTTTGAGTAGTTTGGGGAGCATCATGCTAATTTCATCGTAGCTGGAGGAAGTGCTTGTGCCAAGGTCTCCTTCGGTCAGACGAATCACCCCTCCGGGACGCAAAACCCGCAGGCACTCCGTCAAGAGTGGAAGCCAGGCGGTTTTGGCGGTAAATCCTACAATGAACCGGGCATTCACCAGGTCAAACACATCATCGTCGAATTGCAAGGGTTCCAGGGCATTCATAACGATAAATTCGGCATTGTTCAATCGCTGTGTGAACGCCTGGGCGCGGGCATACTGAACCATCAAACGGCTGATGTCGATGCCAACAACACGCTTCTGTTGATATTTTTGCGCCACGCTCAATACCCAGCCGCCTGGTCCGCAGCCGATATCCAGTATCCTATCAATGCCCTCAAGATCGTCGTATCGTTCAGGGAATAATCCACCCAGGGCCATTGTCGTAGCCTGGTCCTGGCTCAGCAGGCGTGCCATTTCAGTTGCGCTCTCAGAATCCAAAATGTAAGGGTTTTCTTCTTTGGGTAGATCTGTTGGCATCGCGTTTCGTTTACTTCTTTCTTTTGTAGTAATAGGGTATATTTGCTGCAAAACCATAGCTATTATAACGTAGAGATTCTTGTATCGCAATATGCCCTTATTGCCGCGGTTCCACCACAAAGCGGGGGTTAGCATCCTCGTATCTCGTATATAGTAGGGGCGACCGCAAGGGTCGCCCTGGCTCCCGGCCTCCGATTTGTGGTGGAACCGTATTGCGCAAGTTTAAAAAACGGGCAGGTAGCGCTCCAGCTCCCAGGCGTGTACCTGTTTGCGATATTCAGTCCACTCGATGCTTTTTGCCTCGATAAAGCCTTCGTAGATCGAGTCACCGAGCGTATCGCGTATGAGGCTATCTTCGCGCAGGGCTTCGAGGGCCTCGCCGAGCGTGGCGGGCAGCAGGCGTGAGCGATGGCGCTGGCGTTCGCCTTCGTCGCGCAGGAACAGGCTCTCATCCATAGCAGGTGGCAGTGGCAACTTGCGCGCTATGCCATCGAGTCCGGCGCGCAGCATGACCGCCAGGGCAAGGTAAGGATTGCAACTGGGGTCGCAGCAGCGCAGTTCTATGCGCGCCGTCAACTGGCGATCAGCGCCGGGACGCGGGACGCGAATCAGAGCCTCGCGATTGACGCGCCCCCAGTTTATGTATACGGGGGCTTCATAGCCTGGCACCAGGCGCTTGTACGAGTTGACCAGGGGCGCGAGAA
>Ga0070733_10002633_pt1 | contig 12615 bp, 13 predicted proteins | sample Coa_R1_9_FD_66450 | JGI IMG/M metagenome (GOLD analysis project Ga0070733, IMG submission 66450) | Surface soil microbial communities from Centralia Pennsylvania, which are recovering from an underground coalmine fire - Coalmine... | ecosystem: Environmental > Terrestrial > Soil > Unclassified ... | reverse complement strand
CTCTCCGTTCAGTACGTAGGTGGTTCAGAGTGACTTGTTCTGCTTCAGCGCTTGCTGATGCCTGCGAGCTGTGCCCACCGCTCCACGTCAGCGCCCTCGTTGAGGGACTGCGTCGATGCGGGCCGGGTTGCCCGAGAAGCTGAGCCGAGGACCCTGCGGTCCGCGCCTTCCTTCAGGGACTGTGCCGGAGCTGCCAGAGTCCTTGTGAGGCTCTGGTAGATGAGCTTCGCTTCACGCGGGGTTGCCGCCTCATCCAGCTGCTTGATGACCTGCGCCTTTTGCTTGGCAGTCAGGCCCTCGAGCTGGAGGAGCTTGTTGGTGAAGAGCAGCTTCGCGTTGAACAGATTCGTCTCTGCCAACTTCTTGCGGAGGGATGCGTCGGCCTGGTTCTCCGCGGGCCGTGCGGCAGCGCTATTCGAGCGTGCCTCTTGCAGTTTCTTGGCCGCTGCGGCCTTGATCTGCACGAGCTTCTTGGTACGTGCCAGCGACTCGTTGAAGCGCTGAGCGACGACCGCGTACTCCTTCTTGACCTCGGCCAGGCGCTTGCCGTTCTTGGCAGCGCGAGCCTTTGCAGCTTCCTTCTTCAGGGCTGCGGCGCGGGTCTTGGCGCGCTCCTGGAGCTTCTGCTCGAAGCCCAGGCGCTTGACAGCTTCGCCGTGGCGAACTGCCGGGTTGTTCTTGTCCTTGGTGGGGACGGACGTCTCGGATCCACCGAAGTCGTCACGGGTGCGCTCATCGCCGATCTGGTCGAGAGCAGCCTCCTGCATCGCCATGTCCTTCGTCTTCAGGCCAGCAGCGGTGCCCTGGTCCATCTGGTCCTGGGCCTCGTCGAGGTCGTCGTCCTGCTGCTCGTCCATCTGGTCGTAGCCCTGGTCCATCTGGTCCTGGGACTCGTCCATCTCGTCCTGCGCCTCATCGAGGTCCTCATCGGCCTCGCCCAGCGGCCGTGCCGCCTTGGCGGGAGACAGGTCGGCGATCTCCTGGTCCTGGGGGTCGCCCTGGGCCTTTCCGTCACCGAAGTCATCCATGATGTTCGCGCCGCCGGGGCCGTCACCCCACGAAGCAGGCTTGGTCTCCTCACGCAGCGAGCGCATCCGGGCGATCTCGCGGCGGAGCATCTTCTCGTCGATTTCGACGATCGTGTCGTCGCTCAGCTGGTGGTTCTCCATCTGTGTGTCCTCGTCTTCTTGTCCTTGACCTGCGTCCATGTCCAGGTCTTCCATGCCGCCTTGGCCGCCCATCTGGTCGCCCATGCCGCCTTCCAGGCCTTCTTCGTCTTCCTCACCAGTGATGAGGTCAACACCGACCTGGTCGAGTTGGTCCTCGACCTCGTCCGGCAAACCGGTCAGTTTCAGCGTGAGATCCGCTTCGTTGACCCGACCCTTTTGCGTCTTTTGCGACATCGTCGTTGACTCCTGGAGCTTTGTGAGTACCTTGAAGCTGTTTTCGAGCACGGTCTCGTATGAGCTCTTCAGCGCAGGATCAGAAACCGATTCCTGCACGTAGTCATACATATCCTCCACGCGAGAAACCATCGCTGCGATGTGCTTCTCGTAGGAAGGGGTGGCCTTGACCGCCCCACCCGCATCTCGGAACTGCTTTACACGCTTCACCACCTCACCCAGCATGGCCCGAAGGTCCTTGTTGGAGATGGGTTTGGCGTTCTTCCTGGCAGTGCTGAGGATCGGCTTCAGAGAGTCCAGCGACTCCATGCTGATCTCGTACTCAGCCTCTTCAGGGCGTGGTGCCGGCTCGCCGAACATCGGCGGCGGAACCGCGGGGCCGGGAGCGTTGCTCGGCATGCCTGCCGCGGGGGCAGACCCGCCACACAGCGCGTCCAGGTCGATCGTAATCTTGCCTTCTGCGTCCGGCGGAGTGATGCCGCTTGCCGGTGCTGCACCAGCGGGACCAGCAGCGCTCATGCTGCCTGCTGGCATCGGCGCGGGGGCTGGGACGCCAGCCGGCTCTTCGTCGGTCAGCAGCTCACCCTCAGGAGCGGGTGCTCCGGGGGCGCCGTGAGCGTCGTCGTCACCGGCCATGTCGGCGTCAGCCTCTTCGTCAACCTCACGCAGGATGGCTCGGTCGATGAAGTCGCGGATGCGGGGCGTCACGGCCTCCGTCAGGGCGCGAAGAGCATTCTCTTCAGCGACCTTCTTGATCTGCTTGACGTCCGCTAGCGCCTCTTCGAACAGCTGCTTCGGCATGCTCTCTCCAAAAACCTGAGGTTAAGTATCCCCCACCCAGACAAGGTGGTGGCCACCTCAGGCCGTTGGCGGATTTGTTGACTGGCCAGGTGTCTGGGGCTGTCCCAAGGAGTTGTACTTGTAGATAGCCGGGCCGGTGTTCGAAGGATCGACAGTGCCCTGTCCAGAGGGATCCTCGTCCGTAGCTTCCGCCTGGATCTGAGGAATGGTGCCGGTCGGGTCGCCCGTCTTGTCGGTGCCCTGGGTGTGACCAGGTCCTGCCGTCGGGCTGGTGACGTCGGGGACGTAGCCGTTAGCGGGATCGCCCGGGTTCGTCCACTTGACCTTTGAAACGTCGGGTGCGCCGCCGTACGTCAGGTCCACGCCTGTCGGGAACATGCCGAGGTCGCCAGCCTGGATGCCGCCCTTCGGCTGGAGACCACCGCCGTTCGGGTCAGGGCCCGGGTTCGACGTGGCAACAGCGGTGACCGCTGCTTGTGCCTTGGTCTCATCGCCGTTCGACAGCATCGTGGCGAACGGGCTGTTGGGGTATAGCGTCGCCAACAGCGCGTGCGCCGGGTTGGCTGAGCCTCCAACGTATGTCGTGTACCTACCGAGCTGTCCCATTGCGTCTCTCCGTCAGTTCAGATCTTCTGGGCCAGGTACGCTGCAGCGCGTTGCTTGGCCTTCTTGACCCGCGTCAGGCGCTCTGACAGTCGTTTCTCTTCGACCTTCAGCGCCTTGATGTAGTCGATGTGGTTGTCCAGCGCCTTGTCGGTGCCGAACTCGTCAGCGTCCACCTCTTCGGTGTCCTTCTTGCGCTTCTCGACGTCCTCCATGTCGCCGAAGCCCTTTTTGACTTCAGTCTCGATGAGGCTCCGGAGCTGCTTGGGGGATAGCTTGACGGGCTTCTGGTTCGTCTTCATCGGTGCACCCTCTCCGTGGTATGCTACCGACTAAGTATGCAGACAGAGAGGATTACGCTAGCTTCTTCGGCTCTGCGAAGGCCAGGTTCGCCCAGCGTGATGCGGCTTCCTCGCCGAATACTTCTTCAGGCCTGCCGTTGATCTGCTCGACCTGCGGGATGCCCTGGCCCCTGGCCGAGGCGTTCGCTGCACCCTCCTCGAGCGCGGCTGAGCCCAACCTGCTGTCACCCGACAGCTTCTGCAACGTGGTGGCTGCAGTGTCTGCCAGGATCGCTGCCATGACCGGGTTCCCACCCGAGTTGGCCCGGATCTGCTCTTTGATGATCGGGTTCCTGGCGATCGGGGTGTCAAGCCGCTCGTCGAACTGGGCCCTACGACGGCCGTTGCCGTTCACCTTGCCCTCACGCACTGAGCCCTGGATGGGCATCCTGCCGGGAGGGAGGGGACGGTGTGCCGCGGCCTGGACGTTGCCCAAGCCCTCGCTGAGGATCTCCACCAGGATGTCCTTGATCAGCATCTTCAGCTCAGAACGTGTCAACGGCATCTGTCACTTGCTCCTACGTAGGCCCCTCAGCGCTAGCTGCCTCGTCAATGGTCCCACCCGGTCCAGCATCAAGATGCCGTCGAGGTGGTCGATTTCGTGTTGGACGATCCGTGCTGCCCAGTCGATGAAGGCTTCCTTGTGTTGCTTTCCCTCGAGGTCAAGGTACTCCACAGTGACCCAGCTATAGCGACGAACTGTCAGCTTGACTCCTGGGATCGACAGGCAGCCCTCCTCACCCGTCATTGTGCCCTCTGACACGTCAATGATCTGAGGGTTGACGAGCGTACGTAGCTGGTTGCCGTCCTTGCCCGCTGACGGGTCCATGACCAGCAGGCGCTGCGTTGAGCCGACCTGGGGTGCAGCAAGACCCACCCCGTCGCCGGCGTACATGGCGACTGCCATCTCATCGGCGAGGCCCTTCAGCAGAGCATCAAACCGGGTGACCGGCGCACAGCTCCACTTGAGGTCCTTGCTCGGGTACTCGACCAGGTCGAGCATGGATCACCCGACGCCCGGCCAGTTGGTGCCATCAGGCGCCGAGCCGGTGACGTTGTAGAAGTTCTGCGGCGGGATCGTCGTCAGACCCGCAGCCAGGCTGAAGGTGGGAGTGCCGCCCTCACCTTGGATGAAGAGCTGCGTGATGCGCCACTCCAGCGTGATCTGCTGTTCTGCGGTCAGGATGTACTTGTTGGTGCCCTTCGCACAACCGTTGTAGGTGACGGCGAACGACAGGCTGACTGTCGATGACGTGTTCTGGATGGTGATGAACCGCGTCACCATCCCAAATTGGATCCTCATCGGATTGGGTGCCGCGGGAGCGACTGACGACGTCATCCACGGCAGTGCCGAGGACTGGAACTCTGCAGCGTAGCCCGCGCCGCCTGATGGATTACCGAGGGGCATGTGTCACCTTACCTTGCATGAGAGGATTTCGTTCAGTACCCGGTCGATGCGGTCAGAGCGCTTGAAGACCTCACGCAACTCCTCCTCATCGATGACTTTGCCTTCCGGGATCATGAAGGCGCCCGGGGTCGAGGGTTCGGACACCATGTCCCAGCAGATCAGCTGGAAGTCGTCCTGCACCACGTAGTACTCGCCCTGCTTGCGGGTCGAACCGACACCGCGGCTGGAGATACCGAGCTTGATGCCCGACTCGACGAGGCCCTTGAGGATGGCGCCTGATGGCGTCTTGTCCAGGACTTCGATGGTTCCGACGACGGCACCGTTGCCCTCCATGGCAGCTTCACGCACCACGTGGGACACGTTCTTCAGGTTGACGACCGAGCTGTCTGGGTGATCAAGCTCACCCACTGCACGGTTCTCGATGATGAACTTCTGGTAGTTGCGGACCTCCCGCTCGAGCACCGCCTTTGGGTAGATGCGCCCGTTCTGGTTCAGGGTGTCGGCCTTCTGAAGGATGCCCTTCATCAGGATCTTCGGTCCTTGCGGCACCTCGATCGTCTTGCCGTCTGCCTCCTTGATGAGAAGGGGCGGGCGATCCTCCTTGACGATCTTGAAGTCAAAGAGGTCGTAGTGTTCCAGGCGTCGTAGCTTTGTGTCGATCATGTTTCCTCCGATGTCAGCTCTGAGCTGAGCTTGGTGTACAGCATGAACCGAGTCACCGTTGCGTCGTCCACGCTCTCGAGTGTCTCGCTCTCGATGAGCTCCCGCGCTTCTGCCAGCTTCTTGTTGACGTATTCTGTGTCGTTGCTCGACCGACTGTAGTTGTCAATCCGGGTGAGCAAACTGTCACGGATCTCCTTGAGCTTCAGGTGGATCGACTTGGGGTCGTCGTTGGCTGTGGAGAAAGCGTAGGCCCGCAGGAGCTGCTTCTGGTCCCCTGACAGGACCCCTGCGTACTTCTCGTTCAGCTTCTTCATCATCAGCTTCATCATCAGCCGGCCTGTGCCCGGTGTCTCCTCATGGAGATCAGAGTCAGCAGGCACCGACTTCTCGGTCACCAACCACTTGACCAGCGTGTCCTCGTACTGGGCCATGCGGGACAGGTCTGCCCCAGGCGTACGCCAGTCGTTGATGAGTGTCTGGACCGTGGCCAGGATCTTGTACTCGTTGACCTGGGCATCGTAGAAGTTGTCGTCGTTGAGCCCCTTGTTGACAGCACCGATCAACAGCGACTTCTCCTTGTCGAGCTGGACCTGGTCGTGCATGCGAGCCGCAGCTTTTGCCTCTTGCAGGATCGACGCGGCGACCGCTTCGCTCTTGACTGTGGTCTTCACCAACGAGTTGATGAGGCGGTACTCCTTGTAGAGCTCGCTGCCCGGCTTGAAGTGACGCTTGATCAGACGCAGAGCGGCGTTCGACCGCTTGGTGTTGTTCTGGACCAGGGCCTGCGAGATGCTGTGGACCAGGAACTCGTAGAGCAACCCTGCGTTGCGCTTCTTGTTGTGGCTCTTCCCGCTCATTCGTCGTCCCCGTCGTCGATGATAAGTACCCCGTTCTCGTTCAGCTGGTCGCCGCCTGCAGATCCGCTCTCGACCAGGTCAACGTCGACGGTCCCGCCGTCGATCTCGTCCTGGACGTCGTGGAGGTTGGCTTCGGACAGCACTACGGTCCCTTGACCCTCTTGCGGTGGGTACCAGGCCCGGGTCATCTGTCCCAGAGCGCTGGCGATGTCGGGGGCTAGCTTGCCCCTGTTCATGGCGCTGATGTACTGCGGTGCTTCGTTCAGCGACTTTTCGATCCCTTTCTTCGCCTCAGCGAAGGGGTTGGAGATGACGCTCTTCATCCAGTCTGCGTCGTACGGGTCCTCCATCGAGTGGTTGTCGACCGACGTCATCTTCTGGAAGTCAGGCAGGTGCGTCTTGCTTGCGCCGTGGGTGCGGCGGCGTCCCCTGTTGTACAGGGTCTTCTGCAACTGGGACTGGGCCTTCACCGGGGGCTCGTCGCCCGAGCCCACCTTCAGCGAGAAGCTCTCGTCGTCGTCACGGTCATCGGCTCCCGTCAGGAGCTGGTGGCTCGTGTCCTCTTCTTCTTCGGCTTCCTCACCGGCGTTCTCTTCGGGGGGCTCGCCACCCGCCTCTTCGCCTCCGCCTCCACCAGCCTCTCCACCGCCTCCACCAAAGAGGTCGTCAGCGCCTCCACCACCTTCTTCTCCGCCTCCGAGGCCTCCCTCAGCTCCGGCGCCTTCGAGCTGGTCATCGAGCTTCTTTTCTTCGACTCGCTCTTTGTCGAGCGCTTCACATTGCTCATCGTTGAGCCCCATGATCTCTTTGCGGATGAAGTTCTTGCTGACAACGCCCTCCGGGGCGCTACCACCGATCTCGAACTTGGCACGCCACAGCTCCAGCTTCTGCTGCTGGGCGACCGTCGACGGGTTGCTGAGGCGCAGGGTGAAGTTCTGCAGGTCCTCGTCGTCAAAGCCGTGGGCGTACAGGTGGATGATGGACAGCTTGTTGAGCTCTGCCATCATCGTCTTTTGGATGACGTTGATCGTCCGGCTGAAGCGGATGTCTTCCTGTGCCAGGGTTGCCTTGCTCGACAGCATCTCGTCGTAGCCCAGGTAGGCTCGCGGGATCTTCAGGGCGGCGAACAGCTTCTTCTGGACGTATGCCACGTCCTCGACTGCGGCGGTGTTCTGGCCACCTGCCAGGGTGTCGATCTTGGTTCCTGACTCGCCACCGCGGACCGGGATGAAGAAGTCTTCCTCAACCGACATCGGGTTGTAGCGCAGGTCGACACGGCCCGTGGTGCGATCAACGACGGGAGTCGTCCTCATCTGCTGGCGTTGCTGTTCGATATAGGTGTTGACCTCGTTGGCCGGGATGTTGGCGACGTCGATGTAGAAGACACGGCGCTCAGGGGCCCGGACGACGCGGTAGACCAGCATCGCGTCCTCAATCAGGATCAGCTGGCGCCAGATGCGACGAGCTGGCTCGATGATCGATGAGCCGTAGGGCAGGAACATGTCGTTGCCCAAGAGCCTGAAGTGCGTGACCTCCCAGTTCTCCAGCGTCCGGTTGCCGAGGGTGACCCAACGGTAACGGACGGCGAACGGGTCGTCACGGTCGTAGTTCTCCTCTCGCTCGATCTCGTTGACCGGGATCGGGAAGGCGTTGATGACGCCGTATTCCGGAGACACGTCGTTGTAGAGGAAGAAGTCCCCGTACTTGCAGAGGTTGCGGGCCCACGAACGGAGGTTGAACTCGACGTTGAGGACGTTGTAGAACAGGTCCTCCAGCAGCTCCTTGATCTTCTCGTTGTCCGAGTAGATGTGGAGACAGCGGCCCTTCTCGTCTGCGGCGACGGTCTCGTCGGCGTAGATGTCCATCGCCGCCGCGATCTCAGGAGTGTACTCCATCTCCTGGAAGTCCTGGTAGCGCATCAAGCGCTCGCTCAGGTTGTAGGCGTTGGAGGTGATCGTCGCGTAGGTCGGCGACAGCGACTTCTGGAAGAGTAGAGTACCTGACGACTTCGACTTGTCAGCGACAGCGATCGTCGTGTCGAGGGCGCGGATCTTCCGCTTGACGACGGGTCCCGAACGGAACAGCCGTGTCAGTCTGCGGAAAAGGCTCTTGGGTTCTCTCCTTGCCATCTCGTTCACCCCTCCATTCCGTCGGGGCCATCCTTACCGTACATCACCGGGAGTGTGGCGATGTCACTCGTCGCCTTTCTTGGCGCTCAGGGAGACCTTCTTCGGCTCCTTCTTGATCCTCGGCACGTACGAGGCTGGGCTGGACAGCATGTTCTCGAGGACCTTCTCGAGCTCACCGAGGTGAGGGGTCGTGGCGTTGATGGCGGGAGGCGGAGCCTTCTCCTTGAATGCTTCGACCGCAGCCAGGAGCTTCGAGGCGACGCCAACGATGCCGTTGATCGTCTTGTGATCAACCTGCTCGTTGACCGCCTGGATCTCTTCGACGATCATCTGGCGGAGCCTAACCAGGCTCACCTTGGGGGTCTGTGCGGTCATCGTGGTTGCCCTTCTGTGGATGTAAGTATCCGTCCCGCGTCACTTGGTGAGCCAGCTGAAGTCTGACGTGAACTTGGCGTACGGGCTCTTGATGAGCTCCTTCGGGTTCCTGGGCCGCATGACGCTGTAGGCGTTGATGCCCGAGATGTTCGGGTTGACCAGTGGCTGGGCTTCGTTGATGTTCCCAGGCATCTGGTTGATGTCCTTGCGGTCCACCCGGGTAGCTTCAAGGATCGCGTACGCCATCGCGCGCGCCTGCTCGCTGAACTGTGCGGTGCCCTCCACCAGCCAAGAACCGATCGCCAGGCTCAGGATGAGGTCATCGTAGCTGTCCTTGCCCGCCTTGGCCTTGTTGCCTTCCCAGACGAACGATTGCATCTGCTCGAACAGGCGCCTGGAGTACGACTTCAGCTGCTTGTTGCGGATCAGCTCCTCGAGGTGGCCCAGGACCTGGGTGCGGATCTTCTGGTTGGTGTTTGGGAAGCCGGGCAGCTCGGCCTTCGGGTCGTTCGGGATGTAGTTGAACGGGTCGCCCCTGTGGTCGTGGTAGTACAGCTTCTTGTAACCCAACGTGTCGCGCAGCTTGACGCAGACGAAGTACCCGAACGTGTTGTTCTCCGGGATGATGAGGGCGTCGTTGTAGCGCTTGCCGTACTCGTTGAGCAGGTCAGCCAGCACTTCAGGCGGCACCTTGCCCATGTACTCCGCGCAGATCTCGCCGTCCTCACGGTCAATGACGTGGAAGGCCGAGAAGTCGTGAGCATCGCCACGTGACACGTCGGCGCTGAGGATGTACTTGTGACCGACAACGGGCGGGCTCCACACCCAGACGCCGTGTGCAGGCCCCTCGCGAGAGACCGGGTCTTCGATCAGGCCGCGGAGGTAGTCGAGCTCATCGGGCTGCAGGAAGGTGTCGCCTGATGCGATGAAGTCACACATGAACTCCTGGGCAACCTGTCGCTTGGACATGCCCCGGCTCTCCTTCTTGAACCACGCCTCGTCGTGCTCAGGGTGCACCGTCCAGTGCAAGCGGGTGGGCTCGAAGTCGTTGAGGCCTGCCTCGGCCTCCGTCCACAGCTTGTAGTACTGGCCACCGACGCCCTTGGGGGTCGACAGCACGATGCAGGAACCACCCGTTGAGATGGTCGGCTTCAGGCCGGTCCAGATCTCCTCGAAGTCACGGATGATGGCGGCCTCATCGACGATCAGGAGCGACAGAGCCTCTGAACGACCGGCGTCCTCCGACGTCGGGATGGCAACGATCTGCGACCCGTTGCTGAAGCTGATCGCCTGCTTGGTGGGCTCGAACTTCGGCAACAGCAGCCACCTGGGCATGTTGTCGATGATGACCTTGACCTTCTTGATCATGTTCATCGCGGTGGGCAGCTTGGTCGCGATGATGAGGATGTTCTTGTCCTTGTAGAAGATGGCGAGCCAGGCGGCGTACGCGGCGCACAGCGTTGACAGCCCCAGCTGCCGCGACTTCAGGATGATGTTGAGACGGTGCTCCAGGAACTTCCCGACGCACTCATCCTGGAAGGGGTACGTCTCGAAGGGCAACAGGCCACGTTCGGGGTGCTGGATCTTGCAGTACCTCTTCATGAAGTACACGGGATCCTTGCCACACTTGATGATCTCTTCGATCTGCTCCTGCTTTGATGGAGCCTTGGACGGCGTCGGCATCAGCTGATCTCGAACACGACCCTCCGGCGATAGTAGGCTGTTCGCAAGGGGTTGTGGACGTTCATGTTGATGATCTCGAGGCTGTCCACGCTCGAGAGCTCGCTGGCCTTCAGCGTCAGGCCGCACAGGTCCTTGTACCGGGACTTGACGCTCTTCAGCACGGCGCTGATGATCGATTCGGATTCCTGGACGTATGCCCTCTTCGTCTCGATCATCTCTTTCTCAGTGACGAACTTGACGATGCCGGCGAACGATGCCAGGAGGCGGTCAGGGCCCAACATGGTGAACTTCACCGAGTCGGCGCACGTGACAGGGGTCGAAGACCGGCCCCAAGTGGTGTCCATCGCCTGACCTAGGGCGTTGTAGTCAATGTCAGCCATGAGACGGTGCTCTCCTATCCGTAAGTATGGCCCCCTCAGTCCACGTCAAAGGCGATCGCCATGGGTGGTCTCTGGACCTCAGCCTGGCGAACCTGTTCGGGGGAGGGCCTCCAGCCCCCTTTCCACGCTTCTCGCCGGGCCTGGGCCCAGATCAGGGCACACCGTTCGCAACAGCCCACCTCGCGCCAAGACGCTTCATCATCTCGCGTGCGCATCAGGCGCGTGCAGACGGGACACGCGAGCGGTACGGGAGGTTCAGCGTCAGTCGGGACGATGACGACGAAGCCCTCGGGTTGGTCCTCGATCAGGCGGTCGCGGAGGTACGATCTCCAGGCCATGCTTCGTTGTACACCACCCGAGCATCCTTCTCGACCTTGTTGACCTCGATGATGTGGTCAGCAACGTCCTTGACGCCCTCGACGTGGGTGATGACGATGATGGTCTTGAAGTAACGCTTCAGCGACGTCAGCAGCCGGTTGCAGCTCTCGACCGAGGCCGGGTCCATGGGACCGAACGCCTCGTCGATGATGAACATATCGGTCTTGGGGAGCGACGACAGGTTGATGAGCGCGACGCGGAGGGCGATGCTGGCCACCGTCTTCTCCATGCCCGACCCAAGCTCGATGGGCCTGCGGCTGTCGCCGTAGTTGATGTAGATCTCCATCGCATCGCTGTCAGTGTCAACCTCCAGCTCGATGTTGAAGTCGACGATGCCGGTCAGGATCTTGCTGATCTCGGCGTTGATGACGGGCAGCTGGCTGGTGATGATGAGGTTCGGGATGCCCTTCCGGGAGAAGGCCTGGGCGATCAGCTCATGTGCCTTCATCAGGGCGAGCAACTTCTCGCGCTGGTCGCGGTCCTGTTCCATCTTCTCGCGGTCAGACTGGACCTTACCCTTTGCAGCCGCGGCATCGAGACGCTTGGCGTCCGCTGCACGGAACTTCTGCTGCAGCTGCTCCTTGCGGTAACGCAGGGAGACGATCTCGACGTTCTCCTCGTTCTTCAGCGCCTCCTCGAGCTCGACCAGCTTCTGGCGAACCTCAGCGATCCTGGGCGCCAGGACGCTGTTGAGCTCGAGCACTTTCCTGTCGTGCTCACGCTGCTCGTCGGCCAGCTTGGACATCAGGTCACCGCGCATGTTGCGCAGCTGGAGCAGCTTGTTGACCCGGTTGGGCAGGTCCTCACGCTGGAGCTCGAACAGGGCCTCTTCGGCCTTCTTCAACTTCTCCAGGGCGCGTTCGACCTTCTCCTTCTGGGGATCGACCTTGTCCTTGACCTTGTGAGCGTCCTTGATGAACCTGCACCCGGGGAACTGGTCACCGCAGGGCACGTCGTCAAGAATTTTGAGCGACCGCAGTTGCTGCTTCAGCAGCACCTCGTCCTTTTCGTGGACCAACCTGAGGGCATCAACTGCCGACTCGAGCGTCTTGAAGGCCTCCAGGCGGCGCTTCAGCTCGTCTACGTCGTTGTCCCTGAGCAACGTGTCGATGGTGCTGACCTTCTGCGACTTCTGGGACATCGACGTCACCAGGTCACTGATCTCACCGTCCAACCTCTTGCTCTGATCGCGGAGCGATCCAAGCAACGCCCGCTGCTTCTCGACCTCGGAGGGCGTGACGAGGATGACGTCCTTGAAGTTCAGCTCCTCACGAGCGATGTCGTTCAGCTGGTGCTGGATGTCCTGTTTCTCGTTGTCATGCAGGGCGATCTCGACGTCGTACACCTTGTACTTCTCGTCGAGCTGACGCATGGCCTCGGGCCAGTCGCGGTCGGGCAACGCCTTCAACGTGGCCTTGTTGACGTTGACATCGTCCTTAGCCAGCTCGTACATCTTGTCAAAGATGTCGAGGTCCAAGAACCGAGACACCGTCTGGCGACGCTTGGTCGAGCCTTGGTTGATGTACTGCTTGATGTCGTCCTGTGCAGCGACGCTGGTCAGCAGGGCATCTTCGCCTGTACCGATCAGCCTGCG
>Ga0070733_10002632_pt1 | contig 12616 bp, 10 predicted proteins | sample Coa_R1_9_FD_66450 | JGI IMG/M metagenome (GOLD analysis project Ga0070733, IMG submission 66450) | Surface soil microbial communities from Centralia Pennsylvania, which are recovering from an underground coalmine fire - Coalmine... | ecosystem: Environmental > Terrestrial > Soil > Unclassified ... | reverse complement strand
TTCGCAGAATTGAAAATTCCTGTGGAATCCATTCGGCTGGGCGGTGGCGGCGCGCGCGGGGCTTTGTGGCGGCAGATTCAAGCGGACGTTTATGGCATGCCGGTTGGTGTGCTCGATGTGGAGGAAGGCCCGGCATACGGCGCGGCGTTGCTTGCAGGCGTGGGCGTGGGTAATTGGACGAGCGTCGAGAAAGCGTCCGACGCGGCGGTGCGAGTGTCACAACGAATTGAGCCGGACACGCAGCGCGTTGCGCTGATGAATCGGCAGTACGGCGTTTATCGCAAGTTGTATCCCGCGCTGCGGGATATCTTGTGCGACGCGGTGTGAACGAATTTCGCGAATATTCGTAATGTTATGCGATGGCTAGTAGGCGCCTGATTCTCTTCGGTCGCGAGTGCGTCAATTCCGCTGCGCTGCCGCTAATTCCTTTCGCGCAACGGCGACCGGCAGTTCCGTCCAAAGCAGTTTGAGCACGACGCCATGTTCTTCGTGGTACGCCATAGTAAAAACGTGCGCGCAGTGTTCGCACAGCCAGAAATGCTTCACGCGATGCATGTTGCTGGAGGATTTCGGGCCCGCGGCATTCACTGATGCCTGCGCTGGTGAATCTTGGAAGCGGAAGAACTTACCGCCACCGAGCCATCGGAATGCGACCGAGCACGCCGGATTCGCGCACTTGGGGTGCTGCTGATGAAACAGGGGCGCGACTTTTATCGCATCGCCACCGAGCGCGGGACGGGTGTGGGCCTCGGACCGCGCCACGCGGCGGGTTTCTTCTATCGTCGCGATGGTGGCGCGCAGCCAGTTCCCTACGCTTTCCTCAACTTCGCGCTGGTCGTCGTAGCGATACAGCGAATCCAGATTCTCGCCAAGCGTGTTCAATGGGATGTGGCGGCAGGGAATCTTTTCGTTACGCAGATCAGCCGGAACCAATTGCGTGAGCACGCAGTGGCTGCAGGGCTCCGGGTTCTCCTTGCAATCGTAGTTCATGCAAGTAGGAGAATCTTCGAAGATGTAGCGCGGTCTCCATGGTTCGCGCGGTGAACGACCGTATCCCCCCTTCTCCAGGAAATCGAGCTCAAACTTCAGGACTTCTAGCAGGTCTCGTTCATCTTTTTGCATGGCGGCCTCCATTACCGCCCAGTATTGCTTTTTTGCGGGCGGGACCGCCGTGACGTCTGACATACCAAGATGTGACATTCGTCACATTCCGCGCCCTTGGTTCGCGGGACGATGGCTTGGCACTGATAACTCAGTCGATATTAGATCGATACGATATTCGAGCGAGTGGGAGGGGTGAAATGACAATCAACAGCTTCAAAATCGTTCCGAGCAGGAGGGGCAGTACAATGCCGGTCAGCGCCCCTATACGCGCGCCCTACGGCTTGGAGATCGTCGAGAGTTGCGTTAATTGCCCACACCGGGAAGACCGGCTGTTCTGCCACCTGTCCCCGCCGGCGGTGCAACGGCTTGCGGCGATCACTTCAGTGTCCTCCTACCCAAAAGGGGCGACGCTTTTTGTGGAAGCGCAGATGGCGCGTGGCGTTTTCATCCTGTGCAACGGACGGGTAAAACTATCTACGTCGTCGGTGGATGGCAGAACGCTGATCGTGCGGATTGCCGAGCCGGGAGAAGTATTGGGATTGCCGGCGACCGTCACCGGCAAGCCGTATGAGCTCACCGCCGAAGTAGTGGAGCCGACGCAGGCGAATTTCATCACCCGCGCGGATTTCCTGAACTTCGTGCGGGAATTTGGCGAAGTGTCGCTGCGGGTGGCCCAACAGCTGGGCGAAACATACCACGCCGCAGTCTCGGAGATGCGGTCAATCGGCCTGTCTCACTCTGCCGCGGAAAAGCTGGCGCGTTTCCTGCTCGATTGGTGCTCCAGCCATGGGAACGGAGGCCCGGAGATCCGCGCCAAATTGACATTGACCCACGAAGAAATCGGGCAAGTCATTGGCGCATCGCGGGAAACCGTCACCCGGCTCTTCGCCAGCTTCAAGAAGAAACAGATCCTGCAAATAAAGGGCTCCACGCTTATCGTTACCAATAAGGCAGAGCTCGAGAGCTTAACGGAGCCTTGAGTTTCGCCGAATGGCGCAGTTTCGAGAGCTGCGGCAAACCTTCACTCCGCTACTGTAGTACAACCGCGTTGCCGCCGGGCATGGTTGATCAATGTTCCTCGGACTGCGCAATCCGAACAACAAATCCTCGAGATTCAAATTTCTGCTACGCGGCCATCCTCCGTGCATTTCTAGAAACCGTGCAATATTGCACAGTTTCGGAGCTTCGCACCTCCTTAATATGTTGCGCATTCGAGGAACCGCCAACAACACACCTTGGATTTGAACTGGCAACGTTCAATGGCGGCGCTCCAGGCAGCAGCGTCGCTGTGAATGCGGTGGTCTATCCCGGGCATCGCGAGCGCGCGTGACGCGGGATTCGAGAACTTAACTGGAACCGAAAGTTGAGCCGGGTTCCGCAAACCATTCCCAAAATGAAACTAGAAAAGTGACATTTGTTTAGTGGAATTGTGACAGCCATCACTGAAAAGCTGTAGCTGCTAACGTTATATTTCGGGCGGCCGATACAAATTCCTAACTGTTGCAAATCTCTGGGGGAATTCGATGCCACACTTTGGGGTTTCGAAAGGCTCGGGGCTACTTTTATTTTTGGGCCTGCTGTTGGTCCCCATTTCCGCGGCGGCGCAGGGGCCAGCACCCTCAAAGGGAGACGCAAAGCCACCGTCAGAAGTATCTGCGGCTGCGCAGAATTCCGGCCAAGCGGCGTACCTTGGTTCGGACGTTTGCAAGACCTGCCACGAAGATATTTATAAAGGATGGGAAAAAACCCCGCACTGGAAGACGACTCTGGACACGAAAGGCGGCGAAGCGCACCAAGGCTGCGAAGGTTGCCACGGTCCCGGCTCTGCACACGTTGAGGGCGGCGGCGACAAGACCAAGATTTTCGTCTTTCCGGATCACTCCGCAAAGGAAATCAACGCACGCTGCCTGGAGTGCCATGCGGGCGGCACGCAGCACATGAATGCCATCAACTCGGAGCATAGCAAAAACGATGTCAGTTGCATCGCCTGCCACTCGCCGCATCACGCGAAGGAATCGGAGTTCCTGCTGGTGAAGCCACAGCCCGAGCTTTGCTTCGGGTGCCATCTCCAGCAAAAAGCCCAGTTCGACATGCCGTTTCACCATCGCGTAAATGAAGGTCTGATCCAGTGCAGCGACTGCCACAACGTGCATGGCGCGGTGAAGCCCAAGCAGGTGCGGACGTCCTCCACGCAGGATGCGGTCTGCTTCACGTGCCACACAGACAAGCAAGGCCCGTTTGTGTTCGAACACCAGCCGGTAAAGGTTGATGGATGCCAGTCCTGCCACCTGGTGCATGGCGGACCAAATCCGCACATGTTGAAGCTGAGCAATGTGAACCTGCTGTGCCTGCAGTGCCACACCCAGTCCAGCTTCAGCGGGGCGCCGGGAGCGCCTTCGTTCCACAACCAGTCGACCTTTTTTCAGTCTTGCGTGCTGTGTCATTCACAAATTCACGGCTCGAACTTCGATCCGACTTTCTTTAAGTAACGCGCGGCGTGGAGTCGGCGCTATTCAGCGAGAAGGCGAGCAAACCAATTGAGGCGGTAAGGCGGAGATGAGTTTTTCGCGGGGGAGAGAAAAACCATGAGAGGTTTCCAGGGGCTTCGGTTTATACCTTTCGTCATCTTCATCGTGGCATCGTTTCTTTCGCCTGCGGCGCGCGCTCAGGATGATTCCGGGGAATCCAAAGGAATTAATTCGGGTGGTTACAATATTCACCAAACCATCGATTTCGGTTACCGCGCGAGCGAAATCAGCGGCAACATGAACACTTACGATACGTTTGAGAATCTTGGATCGGGAGTACGATTGTTCGACTACTCCCTCAGCATGCGCTCGCTCGATCATAACGGATTCTTGTTCGACAATTTGACCTTCAGCAACTTTGGATATGGCGGCGATCCGAACGACGTGAGCCGGCTGCGCATTGAAAAAAACAAGATATACGATTTCCGCCTGCTCTTCCGGCGCGACAAGAATTTTTGGGATTACAACCTGTATGCGAACCCGCTGAACCAAGCTTCCTTAAATCCGCCCGGGTCTTTGACCACCGGCTGCTACGTGGGTCCGCCGACGGCGGCCTTCCCGCAGGGTGCTCCGGCGAACTGTTCGAGTCCCGCCGTGGCGCAGAACAATTCGTTGCGTTCATTGGATCTGGTGCGCCGCATGCAGGATTACGATCTTACTTTGCTGCCGCAATCGAAGGTGCGCTTCCGCCTGGGTTATTCGCGGAACCGCGACGAAGGTCCGAGCCTGTTTACCACCGATGGCGGCACGATTTCAGCGTTCAATCAGAATAACAGCTACACCACCAACGCCTACCGCGCGGGAGTGGATGTCCGCATCCTGCCCCGCACCACTCTTTCCTTTGACGAGTTCCTGAGTTACTACCGGCAGGACAACGTGATCAGTGATAACCCGCTCGTCAATCCGGGGAATTTCGGATTCGTTCTCGGGACCGTGGCTGGGCAGGGTACGCCGGCGGGCACGCCGGTGGATCTGGGAAACATCTGGAGCACGCAAACGCCCGCAGAGACGCTGCCGTGCGCGACCCCCACCGTCGCTCCCTCGCAGACCATTGCTACGCCCACGTGCAACGGGTATTTGTCCTACAGCCAAGTGGCCAGCCCGCGGAACTTCATGCCCACCGAACGCTTCCGCTTTCAATCCAATTATTTCAAGAACTTTGAAACCTCCGGCTCCGTCGGTTACAGCACCAGCGACTATCACTTCTCCGACCTTAACGAGGTTGTGAACGGCTGGACGGCCCGCAGTGCGGAGCGCGGCAGTACCTCCAGCGGCCCGGTAAAGACCAAACGCGTTTCCGTAAATGCGGACTGGTCGGGCGTGTATGCGGTTAACGACAAACTGCGCATCGTGGATATGTTCCGCTACGACAACTGGCGCATCCCGGGCGTGTGGGACACTGCGGATACTGCGGTGTTCGGAACCCCTTCGCCCGGCCCCGGCGTCGTGGGGATGTTGCTCGCACCCGGAGTCTTCAACTCAACGAATTGCCCGACCGCCCCTTACAACCAAGCGAATTGCCCGCAGCACAGTGCAGGCTCCGCTGCCGATGTGACCAACGAAATCGCCACGCAATTTCTGGCTGAGAATATCAAGTCCAACACCTTCGAGCTCCAATACGATTTCAGCCGGCGCTACACCGCGCACATCGGCTACCTCTACACCAACCGCACGATCGCCAGTGCGGACCAGACGTTTGATACCGGAGAGTTCTATTTTCCGGGCGGGGCCACCGGGAATGCGGGGAACCTTTTCCTGGCGGCACGCGGTGATTGCGCGCTGGTTACCGGTGCGCTGCCCGCCGGTTGTACGCTGATTACCACCGGTACTTTGGCCGGCGCCGTTGTCGAAGGGTCGGCGGCGAACCCGATACCCGAGGCAGGCAACGATACTTCGCGCAACATCACCACCATCAACGAACAGGCTCTCTTATTCGGCGTGGTCGCGCGTCCCATCGACCAGCTGCGCATCACTGGCGATTTCGAGTTCGGCTACAACGACGTATCGTTCACGCGCATTGATCCGCGGCAGGTGCAGTCTTACAAAGTTCACGCGAACTATAAACCGCGGTCGTGGGTGAACTTGGATGCGGCCGTGGATATCAACGAAAACCGCGACAACGTTTCCACGGTGGACAATCTCGAGCACGACCGCTCTTACAGCTTTTCCGCGATGTTTATGGGCAATCAGCACCTGGCTGTGGATTTCGGATACAACTACTGGAACGTCTACACTCAATCGTTGATCTGCTTTGCGTACTCGACTTCTTCCGCAAACCCGGCGCCACCGCCCGCCGATGTCACGGTATCCGCATTTCCTCAGGGCGTGCCGCAGCTTTCCACTGGCCCAGCCTGCCCGATCGCAGGCTCGCCTTCGCCGCTGGGGGCGCTGGCTGTTTATAACAGCAAAGATAATTTCGCGCATGCGGCGGTAATCTGGAAACCAACCAAGCGCGTGACGGCGAGCGTGGGCTACGGCGGCAGCTTTGTGAGCGGCAACACCATTTTCCTGAATCCGCTGACGCCTTCTGGCACGCTGGACTTCCACTATCAGCGCCCTTATGCTTCGCTGGAGTTCGCCGTTTATCGTGGCTTCAGTTACAAGATGTCGTGGAATTATTACGGGTACAACGAGACCGGCGTGACCAATCCGTTCGGGCTCGCGCCGATTCAGTTGCAGGATTTTAACGGCAGCAACGCTACATTCTCGTTCCGGTATGCGTTTTGAGCGTCGCCCATTCAGTCGGCGAGTTGTGCCATAATCCGGCAGGTTAAAAAAGGAGACTACCGATGAAGCCTATTTCTGTTCGCACTTTCCTTCGATACATGATTCCGACCTTCGCAGCCCTTTTTCTGGTCGCCGCTTCCGCATTCGCTCAAGGCGACGCGGCCAGCGTCTACAAGGCCAAGTGCGCCGCGTGCCACGGCGAGGATGGCAAGGGCACCACTGCGGCGGGCGTCAAGCTCGGCGCGCACGATTTCACGTCACCAGACGTGCAGAAGCAAACCGATGCACAACTCGTAGACATCGTCACCAACGGGAAGAACAAAATGCCGGCCTACAAGGGCAAGATTCCCGATGACCAGATCAAGGGGCTGGTCGCCTATATCCGCGGCCTCGCAAAGAAGTAGCACGGAGCAGTAGAGCCGGCGCGGCGCGATGCTCCACACGATCGAGCCGGCGCGAGGAGGGCTGGTGATTGCGGTACTGATTTGTCAAATTGTGCTGAGCATCGTGCTGGCCTCGATCTTCTTGATTCGGCCCTCGCTGACGCACGCTGTGAGCTGGAAAATTCTGGCGTTCATTGGTTTGTGCGTGCTTCCGGCGCTGTGCCTGGTGGGAGGGATGAACACGCACGTGCAGCGCTCTGAACAGACACGATTCTGTATCTCATGCCACGTGATGATTCCCTACGGGCAGAGCCTGTACGTGGACGACCCCAGCCACATTCCCGCGCAACATTTTCAGAACCACCGCGTGCCGGTGGACATGGCCTGCTATTCGTGCCACGCGGACTACACGATCTACGGCCCGCTCAAGGACAAGATGCAGGGGCTGAAGCGGATTTACATGCAGTACGTGAGCACGCCGCCAGATCCCGCGGCAATCCGAATTGAAGGCGGATTCAAGAATGCGCAATGCCTCCACTGCCACTTGGGCGCACGCAGTTTCGAAGAGAATCCGGTGCACTCGGCGATGATGGATTCGCTGAAATCGGAGCAGACCTCTTGCTTGACCAGCGGATGCCACGATACCGCGCACGACATCGCGAATCTTAGCCACCTGAAAATGTGGAGGCCGGGGCAATGAAGATCGGTGAAATCGGAATCGGGCGGCTGCTGCGGATCTCGAGTCTTTTGGTGATTGTGGGACTGGTGCTGGAGATTGTGAGTCTGCTCTGGTTTCATCCGCTGTCGTTCGTGTTGTTTGCGTTTCTCGCAGCCGCATTGATTGGATTGGGAATTTTGGTGTACTTGGTCTCGCTGGTTTTTGTGACACCACCGCCCGCCGCGAATCGCGAGTGAACACGCCTCGAGAGTCTGCGTGGCGAAGGCGAAATCTGTACTTCAGCGGCTGAAGCCGCGCTGAACTTGCTCTGTTTACGTCGTGGCTGAAGCCACGACCTACGAAGACTTCCGAGTTGCCACACAGACTCTCAAGCAGGCAGGTTTTCACCTGCCTGCTGTTGGTGATCAACCTTCGCGCCTCGCGTCAGCTTAACGAATCAAGCTCTAGCGTGCGCGAGTTGGCGTTCAGCTTGCTTGCCGGCTTCCGCGCTTATCTTTCCGGTCAAGTCCAGGACGACGCGGCCATTTATTTTGCCGGCTTTCAGTCGGCTGAACACGTCGTTGATGGATTCCAGCGGCAAGGTTTCAATGGTGGCTTTCACTTTGCCTTCTGCGGCGAATTTGAGCGACTCTTCCAGATCAAGACGCGTGCCGACGATGGAACCGCGGATGGTGTAACCGTTCAGCACCACGTCGAAGATCGAAACGGGAAATTCTCCGGGCGGCAAACCATTCAGCACGCAAGTGCCTCCGCGGCGCAACATACCCACCGCCTGCTTGAACGCGATCGGTGAAACCGCGGTGACCAGCGCTCCATGCGCTCCGCCGATCTGTTTCTGAACTTCTTTCGTGGGGTCCTGCGTTTTCGCGTCAATTGTGATTTCGGCGCCGAGACTGCGCGCGAGGGCCATTTTTTCCGGGCCGAGGTCCACCGCTGCTACGTGCAATCCCATGGCCTTGGCGTACTGGACGGCGATGTGGCCGAGTCCGCCGATTCCGGAGATGACGACCCATTCACCGGGCCGCGCCTCCGTCATTTTCAATCCTTTATAGGTTGTGACGCCGGCGCAAAGGATCGGCGCTGCATCAACGAAGGAAAGGTTCTTGGGAATACGGCCGAGGTAATCGGCTTGACCCAACGCGTACTCCGCGAATGATCCGTCCACCGAGTAGCCGGAGTTTTGCTGCTCCGGGCAGAGCGTTTCCCATCCGGCGAGGCAATAATCGCAATGCCCGCAAGCGCTGTGCAGCCACGCGATGCCGACACGATCGCCTTCTTTCAGGTGTGTAACTCCCGAACCCAAGGCTGCCACAATTCCTGCGCCCTCATGGCCCGGCGTGAAGGGCGGAGTTGGCTTGATAGGCCAATCGCCATCTACGGCGTGGAGATCGGTGTGACATACTCCGGTCGCTATGACTTGTACCAGCACCTGCCCTGGCCCCGGTGTGGGAATGGGAACTTCGCGCACCACCAGCGGCTGGCCGAATTTCTCAACGATTGCTGCTTTCATTGTTTTTGCGTGTGCCATCTTTGAACTCCGTGTTGCATGAGATATGACCACGCTAGGCCTGGTTCGAGCGGCTGTATGTATCATTTGGCACAGTTGGCTGTGATGCAGGTCACAGTATTGAATGGATCGGTGCAGGCACCGACGAAGTTGCCAGATGCAGTTGAAATTCAATTTCTAGATTGTTTTTCGCTGCGGCGCGGAAATGGGCGCGTCTTCGGGGCCGCCCCCTGGATTCTGTCAATGCGGCTTGGCCGCGGCCCCGGGTGCGGCTGATTTCAGGCGCAATGCCGCTAACCAATCTAGCTTGATCTTTTGGCGAAACAGGACGCGCTGATAAGGTGGATGATCGCCGTCCATGCGCACGTAGTACAAGTAAGGATTCTCGGTGATCGTCATATAGCTGGAATCGCTCGATTTTGCATCGATCAGCGAAAAATATGCGTACGACCAGTTCCCTTGTGGCTCGCGCCTGAGCATTTGATTCTGCGTCATCGCCAGCTCCGGCTTGCTCCAGTGAATGAAATCCGGCGAGGTCGTAAAATAAAGGCCGATCGGCCCCCAACCGGCCGAGCCTTGATTCCACAGCGTCGCAACGAACAGATGAGACGCCGCGTGATAGTTGATTCCCGTGGAATAGTCCAGATAAGGAACCGTCACGCAAACATGCGCCTTTGGATTAGCCACCGGCGCTCGGTAGGGATCCACGAACTCCACCGTGAAGTCTTTGCCGTCCCAGCCGCGCCATGACGAAGGATCCAGAATATTCGCCGTGCGGATTGCGCACGCCCCGTCGGGGACGAGGCATGGCTTCTGCCCCTTTCCCTCGCCGCACTTCGGCGGCCAGGCCCACGAGTACACCTCGTCGTAATACCACTCGCCAACCTTAACGATGTTCGCGTCCACGCTGTAGCCTTGCGGCCCCTGATTCACCTCGTATTTAACCGGAAGGCTGAGGAAGTAATTTCCGGGCGGTTTCGGACGCGCGAAATGATAGCCGCCATCAGCGGATAGGTTGTAGGTGTCCACGTTATACCAGCACGCGGCCGTGTCGGTTTTCTGCGCGCACATGCCGGCGTGCTCCCAACCGTGATACTCCATGTGTCCGAGTGCCACGATGCGCTTGCCGTCAACGTTGTAAAACGAATTCAACCACGTGGCGTCGTTGAAATCCGCGATGTTACCGTCGTGCGGCGAGTTGTAAACCACCTGGCAATTGTGTTTTGCCGTTTCGAGCGTGGCGCCAAGCTCGGCGCGCGTTACATAGTGCGACGCGATCAGATGGATCGTTCCTTTGTAATCCTTGAAGGCGCGAGCTGCCGCATCCGGAATATCAATCTGCTCGCAGGATTCCTTCTGGGTATCGAACGCCGCGGCGCGCGGACCGTCAAGTAAATTGGGCGTTGGCGGATCCGGCGGCCACTTGGGAGCAGGAAATGAAAACTTTCCGGACCCTGCCAGTAAAGAGTTCTCGACGTTGCCAACGAGCGCGATGCCGTGAATATAGATTTTCTTGCCCTCGAAAGTTCTCAGCAATTGGTTGGGCAGCGCGGTATGGAATCTATGTTTGCCGCCGTCAGCGTCATGGCACTCGCGATCGACGGCCGGCTCGTTACCAAGATTGGCCGCGTCAGCCATGACGTACGTTCCTGGCGGTTTCGCGCCCGCCGGGTGATTCGCGTAAATATTAATGCTGATTGAACCTCGATCGCCTTCCTGGCAAGCCCAGCCGTGTACGTAATATTGGTCACCCTCGAACGAAACACCATCAATGACGCCGGTCACCGGACCCGCGTGCGAATTTTGGCCCGCTGACGAGGGACGCGCCAATTTCGCAAATGACAGGGCGATGACCAACGCGACGACCAAACTTGACCACGCCACCTTCGGTGCGATTCGAAGCATCAACTGTCTCGCCTTAGGGGTTTCCTCTGAGATGATGCCGACCGTGCCAAGAGTGCTTTCGCCCTTGCTCGTCGCGTGTTTTGATTTTTCGTTTTCTCAATGCGCATAACCCTACCACAGCGCGGGCGCGGCGCCTCACTGGACGTAATAGTTTAGCCTTACCGGTACTCGCCGCTACGCTGTAGGTGCTTGCGCCAGTTTTCACGGCTGTGTCATGCAGCGCTAACAAAACAGAGATACAAGCGTAATGAATCGTAATGCTGCTGAAGCGCGCTAGGGGGGAACGCCACGTTACATCCGTGCTGCAAAGGAGCCTTGTGATTTCACCGCGAACGGAACAACTTGGCTGCCAGATCGCCTCTGCTGCTAATGGCCCCGTTTCACTGCAATTGCACTTTGGCGATGAAGTGGGTGCTGCGGTTCGGCCGAGAATCTTGTACGCCGCTCGCGTGTTCGCCGCGATTTATGGATATCAAGTTGCAGAAGCGCATGAATCCACGGATGTTCGCATTTTCTACAGCGAGAAGCCGCCTGCCATCGCGCACTCTCAAGGAATTTGGATGCCGGCGCGTTACCACGCGGAGCTGCCCCAGCCCCGCGACTTGAAACTGACGAGACGGCAATACGCCGGTGAGAACTTCGCTCTTTTTTTCGGCGTGGACCGCGACACGAAGAATCCTGATTGGCTGGGCGAAATCTTCGAATGGCTTTCTGGCAGTCACGAACGGCGCATCACTCAACGAGATGCGATCGGCCGCATCCCATACGCGCATAGCGTTTTCGCGCAACAGCACGTATCGCCGCGCAAGCCGCACGTTAGCCTTTTGATGGCTTGGCTGCAGAACGAAATTGTAAATCCGGGTGGGACTGAGTCGCTACCAAAGCCTGCTTCTCCGACGCCGGATGCCGGGCACCTTGTGGTTTGTTCGCACGACGTTGATTTCTACTTCACTTCGAAATCATCGGCACTTATTCGCCTGTTGAAAAATCTCGTCATCGCCTGCCAGACGTACCGCAGCTGGTCGTTCTTTAGCTGGAATGCCCTGCAACTTTTTCGGGTTCTTGCGGGCAAGCGAGTCGGTGAGTATCTCGGACCCCTTTGCCGGGCAAGCCAGGAACACGATTTCCGGTCAACGATTTTTGCGGTGTCGAACAAAGAGCACCGACGCGACCCCAACTATCAACTGGACGAACTGGCGCCAGACCTGAAATCCTGCGCGGAAAATGGTTTCTCAATCGGGCTGCACGGTTCGTATCAGAGCGTCACGGAGAAATCCAGCCTTTTGCGAGAACTGACGGTCTTGCAAAAGAGTCTAGGTACGAAGCCGCTTGGCGCACGACAACATTGGCTGCGGTTTGGCGATCACCAAAGCTTTTTCGACATCATCGAAAGCGCTGGTCTCGTTTATGACTCCACGCTAGGCTTCGCCGAAGTTGCTGGTTTCCGAAATGGCGCTTGTTTTGCATTTCCTCCCTATGATTTCAAGCGCGAGCAGCCGTGTCCGTTCCTCGAAATTCCCCTGGTGCTCATGGACGGCAATGTAGAAGCAGCAGCAAGGATTTCCGGCGAGAATGCCGACGCCGTTGCTGAGGAAATCCTCGCGGAAAGCCGCAGGTGGGGCTGGGGAGGAATTGCAGCGGACTGGCACAACCCAACCGAGCCGATTCAGGTGCCGGATAAAATCAACCAGATATTCTGGAAGCAAGTGAAGAACCAGAAGATCAACGGCGAACGGTGGGTGAGCGCCGATGAATTCCTAGCATGCTGCTTGAGGAGATATCA
>Ga0070733_10002631_pt1 | contig 12624 bp, 9 predicted proteins | sample Coa_R1_9_FD_66450 | JGI IMG/M metagenome (GOLD analysis project Ga0070733, IMG submission 66450) | Surface soil microbial communities from Centralia Pennsylvania, which are recovering from an underground coalmine fire - Coalmine... | ecosystem: Environmental > Terrestrial > Soil > Unclassified ... | reverse complement strand
GTGAGGCGACCGCGTCCGTCGCCCAATCGACGTAGCCCTCGAGCGCCGCGCTGAGCGCCCCGAGCTCGGCGCGCACGCGCCTCGTCTCGGGCGAGTCGTCCGCCTCGTCGAAGCCGCCCTGGCCGCCGAGGACCCTTCCGAGGTCGCCCAGCTCTTCGAATGACCCAGGCGGTTGTTCGCCGAGACGCTCGGCGAGCGCCTGCAGGTCCGGCCGCAACGTCCCGGCGTGCGCGACCAAGAGCTCTTGGTAGCGGTCGTGCACATGGGGTCGCGAGAGCACGCTGTGCATAGCGAGGTCGCGGGCAGCCGCCCAGACGGCGACGTCGTCGATCTCGAGGCTCCACTCGCTCGCGAAGCGGGCGACGTTTTCGGGAACGACGGCGATGTCGTCGGTCTCTTTGCGAGGGAGCGGGAGCTCGTACTGACCGAGCGTGCGGCGGGCGAGGTGCCCGATCGCCGAGCCGACTTGGAGTGAGATCATCGCCGGGGCGATCGCTTTTGCCCATTGGCTCATCAACGCCGACAGATCGACGCCTTCTTGTTCGGAGAGCTCGTCGGTGTCAGAGGAGTCCGTGACGACGGGGCCGATGGCCGCGGCGAACAGCTCGATCAGCGGCCGCCAGGATTCGAGGCTGCGGCGCGCCCACTCGGCGGGTCCGGTGGCGACGAAGGTCGCGGGTCGGTCGCCGCGAGAGGTCGGCATCCCGGTGACGTCCGCTACTTGCAGGTCAGCGAGGCGGGCGAGTTCCTCGAACCGGATCCGCAATGAGGGGTCGACGTTCGGCTCGGCCTTGCCGTCAGAAGCCACCATCTGGCCAAAGCGGACGGCGAGATCCCACTGCAGGGGCTCTTCGGTCTGCATCATGCGCATCAGGTCGCCGAGCAGGCCGGGGAACTGGCCACCCATGTCGAGGGGATCCGAACTCACCCCACGAATCTACGGCGAAGGTCTTCCTCAGTGATCCGAGGGTCGGCTGAGCTCGGCTTCGTTCGAGGAGACGATCCGCGTGATCCATCGCTCGACGACAAAGGCGAGGAACGGTACGAGTCCCGCACAGACGATGGCGAGCATCTGGCGGAGGCTGAAGCGCTCGTGGCGGGCGAGGTTCCCGGCCGAGATGAGATAGACGATGTACAAAAAGCCGTGAATCGGTCCGACGACCGACACGACGCCCGGAGAGTTGGCGGCGAACTGAAGCGGGATGCCGATGAGGACAAGGACGATCAGCATCACGCCGACGATGTAGGCCATCACCCGGTACCAAGAAAGGGCCCGGTTCACCGGCGCCGCCAAGTCTTTTGCCTGCCGCCGGCGCTCAGGCTGGCGAGATAGGCGTTGTACTCGGCGAGCTCTTCATCTTCTGGATCGTCGAGGTGAGCTCGCAACGACTCGTTCATGGCGTCGTCAACGGTCGTCTTACGAAGGGCGGCGGCACCAACGGTCGTCGGGTCGTCGTGGACGAGGTTCCACCAGACGACGGCGCCGAAGACGGCGAACACCGGCCACTCGACCGAATAGAGCCAGCCGAGACGGTCGCCCGACAAAGCGACGGTCACCTGCCACCAGGCGGCGACGGCGCAGCCCGGAACCCAAACGACGAGCGCGAGGTGGGCGAGCACGGCGCGCCGCGAAAGCCAGCGACTTCGCCTTTGTTTCGACACCGACAACGAGCGTATGACGCGAATCCGGCCGCGTCTTTTGAGCGGTGGCGTCAGGTGTTCGGAGAGGCGGCGAGAACGACGACACGCGTCGACAAGGCACCGTGGTCGTTGACTCGCAGTCTCACTCGTGTTCCCGGGCGAAGGCCGTAGAGCCGCGATTTGAATTCGGTGAGCGTCCTCACCGGCGTGCGATCGACCGAGACGATCACCTCACCGGTGCGGAGCCCGGCGCGCTTGAGTGCCGCTTTCCGCATCATCGCCACGATCCGGACCCCGGCCGGACGTCCGGCGTTGGTCTCGCAGCGCACTCCGATCCACCCGTGAACAACGGTCCCGTTCGCCACGAGATCCCGTGCGACGGCGGTCGCGAGCCACGCCGGCGCAATGACCGCCATCGCCCGCTGTGCTCCGGTGACGATGCCCTGCACGGTCCCGGTCGAACTGAGAAGCGGCGTTCCGGGGGGCCCGGCGGCGGCGGGGAGATCTGTGACGATCGCGCCGACGAGCTTGTGTCCGTCGATTCGCACCGTCGGGTCGAGCGCGCGGACGGCGCCGATCGCCCACGAGCGCTTTCCGGGCGTGGTCACGTCGAGGACGAACGAACGGTTGGAAATCGGGACGCGAGAAAAGGCGATCGCCGGCAGGTCGCTCGCCCCGTTGATCCGCACGACCGAAAGGCCGCTGTCGGGGTCGGATCCGACCAGATGGCCGACGTAGACGTCCCCGTTTGCAAGGGTGATAAGCAGGCTTTTTGCTCCGGCGGTCCCCCCCGAAGGGACAAGGAGCATCCCGTCGGAACTGATGACGACGCCGACCGTCCGCGTCGTTACCCCGTCTCGGGCGACGTCGACGGTCACCATCGCGCTCGCCACCCGCGTGATGCTCGCCGCGAGCGATGCGCTCATCGGAGGCGAATCCAAAGTCGAATGGAAGGCCGTCGTCGGTACGAGGGAGTTAGGTGGGGTCTTGCCGGGAGCCGCCAACGAGTCAGCGAGGTGAGTGGCGATGGCGACGACGCCGGAGGCGAGCAGCGCGCCGACGATCCCGGCCGTGAGCACGCTTCGACGCGATGGATGGCTGAGCAACCAGCGGCGGCGGACCGCGGCGGGGTCAAGCCCGAGCGGATCGAGTTCCGACGGGTGGCGCCAAAGACGGTCATCCGGTGGGAGGAGAGGCGGAGTCAGCTCCTCTCCGGAGCCGTCGTCAAAGTCGCCGGGGAGGGCGGTCACGCAAGGGCAGGCTATCCACACGCGGCCATCTGTGGACTTCAGGGCCGTTTTCGGGTGCAAAGACCATGGTTCGCGCGCGCCCGCTTCGCTTCTACGATGTCCGCCCATGCGGGCAAGGTCGTCTAGGTGAGCGCGGAGCTAGCACTCGATCTCGGAACGGGATGGACTCGAATTGCCGAGGCGGGCGGCACATTGCTCGTCGAAGAGCCGACCGTCGCCGCAGTCGACCGTGACAAGGGTGACGTAGTCGGTTTCGGGTTCGAGGCGCTCGGCCTCGCGGCGCGTGCCGCCGGTCGCGTACGAGTTCTTCGCCCGGTGCGAAACGGCCAGCTGGTCGACTTGGACCTCGTCGAGGCTGTTCTCGTCGAGGCCCTCCGGCGGGCTGGGGTCTCGCGCCTGTCGCATCCGCGAGTGCTCGTTTGCACCCACATCGGCGCGACCCGGGTCCAGAACCGGGCGCTCGACCGGGCCGTCCGACGCGCTGGCGCGAAGGACGTTCTTTTCCTTTCGCAGCCGACGGCGTGCGCTATCGGAGCCGGGATCGCGATCGACGAGCCGACCGGATCGATGGTCGCCGACGTCGGTGCAGGTACGACCGACGTCGGCGTGCTGGCGCTCGGTGGGATCGTGGTCTCCTCGTCGTTGGAGCGGGGCGGCGACGACTTCGACCACGCGGTGCGCGGCCACCTCGCCCGCCGGCGCGGCATCCTCGTCGATCGAGAGACCGCCCAGGCGGCCAGGGTCGCCGTCGGGACGATCGCCCCGGACGCGGCGGAGTCTGTCGTCGAGGTGGTCGGCCGTGAGGTGAAGACAGGTCTACCGATCGAGGCCGAGGTCACCGCCTTCGAGCTCCGCCCGATTCTCGAGGACCTGAGTGCCCCAATCCTCGAGGCGGTGGTCGACGCGGTGACAGGGTCACCACCCGAGCTCGTCAACGACCTGATCGGGTCCGGCCTCCTGCTTGCCGGAGGCGCAGGACGGCTAGATGGCTTCGACCGCGCCCTTGCCAAGGTGACCGGGATACCGGTGCACACCGCGGTGGATGGCGGGCGGGCGGCTGTGCTCGGAGCGGCGCGATGTCTCGAAATGGCAGACGGGCTCTCCTACGCCGTCAGCGTCGCTCCGTCTCGCTGATCTCGAGAACGTCCGCCGCCGCCTGGCGAACCTGCCAGTCCCGGTCGGCGAGCCTCGATCGCAGCGCGGATTTGACGTCGTCTCCCGAAAACGCCGACAGAGCGATGACGGCTCGGCGGCGGATCATTGCCACGTCGTCGAGTGCGGCAAGCACCGCCGTCTTGCCTGCCGGGTCTCCGAGCGAGCCGAGCGCGGCGACGGCCGACTCGCGACAAAGCGGGTCCGAGTGCGTGCGCGCTATCTCCACCAGCCGTTTCGTCGCCCGGCGGTCGCCCGTCTCGCCGACGGCGAAGGCCGCCGCTTCGACGACGGAGTCGTCGCTGTCGTCGAGGAGCGTCTCGAACGCGGTGCCGGGAAGGCTCCGCGCCAACTCGCACACACTGCGCCGCACGATCGGTGAAGGGTCGCTCATCGCGCGGCTGACGTCATCGGGCGTGGCCGCGCCGAGTCGAACGAGTGCCGCGAATGCGGCCGCGCGAACCTTTGCGACCGCATCGATGGTGAGCCGTCGCGCGGTCTTTTCATCGCCCGTGAATCCCGCACTCGACGCCTCGATCCGTCGGAGCTCGCCGGTGTCGTCGTCGTGCTTGCCTCGAGGTTCTTCCAAGACCGCTGCCTCTTTTGTCTACTTGTCGTGGGAGGCTACGGCCCGTGTCAGAAAGAGACGAGCCCGTCGGTGACGGCGGGGGGTCTTCCGGCGCGGTCGTAAGCGGTGAGCCGGATCGATCAAGGAGGCGAGGTCGGTTCTTTGGCGAAAGGAGAGAGGGCGCCCGGCCCCCGTGGCGCCGGGCGCTTCGCATCGGCGCCGTAATCCTCGTCGTCCTTTTGATCGCCGCTGGCGTCGCCGCTCGCTGGGGCGTGCCCTACTACGCGATCACCCCTGGCAACGCCCTCGATGTCGCCAACCTGATCTCGGTCCCAAAAAGTGCCACCCACACTCATCGAGGAAGGGTGATTCTCACCGACGTCGAGCTCACCCAGCTCTCTGCTCTCGCCTACGCCTATTACTACGTGACCAACCGCTCCGACATCGTGAGCTCGGCCGACGTCACGGGCGGTGCCAGCTCGTCGCAATACGAAGAACAAGGCGTGATCGACATGGTGCTCGCCCGCCAGGCGGCCGCCTTCGTCGCCCTGCGAACGCTCGGCTACCGACCCCGCGCCGTCCCGGTCGGCGTCGTCGTCTACGCGATCGAGCCCGACACGCCGTCTTCGTCGGCACCGAATGTCGGCGACGTGGTGACGGCGATCGGTGGGAAGAAAGTCGCCCAGATCGCAGACGTCGTCGCTGACTTGAACGTTCGGACTCCCGGCAGCACCGTCACGCTCACTCTCCATGCGCTTGGCAGAAGTCGACCGACGACGCGGACCTTCACTGTCGACGAGTTCTATAAGAAAGGCTCGGGAGCCGTGCTCGAGATCTCTTGTCGGCCGGCGAACACTCGCAACGCCGGCGCCCCGGCCCTCTCCCATGGTCGGGTCATCGGTTGTCTGCCATTCGGCGGCTACACGATCTTTCACAACGAAGGGGAGCCCTTTTCGGTCTCGATCCAATCGAACGGAATCATCGGGCCGTCGGCCGGTCTTTCGTTCACGCTCGGGGTGATCGAAAAGCTCGACAAAAAGGACCTGACCGGTGGACACCGGGTAGCGGCGACGGGGACGATCTCGAACGACGGCTCTGTCGGAGCTGTCGGGGGGGTCGCGCAAAAGACGATCGCCGTGCGCGAAGCCGGCGCGAGCGTGTTCCTCGTGCCACCGTCGGGGTTAGCAGCCGCCAAGGCGAACGCCGGCCCCAGCCTGAAGGTCGTCGCCGTCTCCTCGATCGGTCAGGCCATCGCCGCCCTCAAACGCCTCGGCGGGCAGCTCGCTGCCGCGACGAGTCATCCCTGAGCCGTAGGCTTCCGCTCCGTGAACGATCCCCCCATCTCGATTTCTTCTGCGCCGTCCGTCGATCCAGAGGGAGTCGCCGCCCGAGAGTTCCCGACCGCCCGGCGCGGCTACGACCAGAGCTCGGTACGGCGGTTTCTCTCCGACGTCGGCCAACAGATGCGCGCCTGGCGTTCGCGAGAAGCAGAGCTCCTTAGCCGTCTTTCTGACGCCGAGCGCCGTGCCGAGGCGCCCTTGATCGACGAGGAGACGGTGTCGGCGGCGGTCGGGTCCGAAACGGCTCGCATTCTCCACGCTGCCCACTCGGCCGGGACCGAAGTGCTCGCCAAAGCAGAGGCGCGCGCTGCCCAAGTCCTCGCCGAAGCCGAACAGAACGGACGCGAACTCCATCATCGAGCGGAAGCGGAGGCGTCGACGATCGTCGCCGAGGCGCGCCAGGCGGCGGCGTCGACACTTGAGGCGGCAAGGAGCGAGGGTCGAATGATGGTCGACGAAGCGCGCGAGGTGCGCCGCCGCATCCTTGCCGACCTCGCGGAACGCAGACGCGTGCTGTCCGGCCAGATCGAGCAACTGCGCGCCGGAAAGGACACGCTGTCGTCGGCGGTCTCCCACGTTGCTGAGGCGATCGCCGAAGTTCGCTCCCGGCTCGAGGGCTCAGACGACGACGCCCGTGCCGCGGCGGAAACCGCCCTTCGGCGATCCGATGCCGAGTACGGCGCCCCCGCGCCCTCAGAGACTCGTGACGAAGAACAAGAGGCCGAGTCGCAAAGCGCGCCGATGGTGACGATCGGTGGGACCGAAGTAAAGACGGCCGGAGACGCTACGGCCGTTGAGGAACCACCAGCACCAGCCTCGTCGACCGGCGCGCCAAACGGCGTCGAAGGAGACGCCGACACCCACGATCCAGAGCTCGTCGGTGAACTGTTCGCCAAACTCCGTGCTGCCGCGCCAACCGTGGAGACAAACAGACCACATCGCACACGGCGCCGACGGAACCCGACGGAGTCGGCGCCGTCGGCTGCTCCCACAGCAGAGCAGGGACCTCTCGACGAAGCGGTCCTGACGGGTTTAGTTGCTGAAGCGGCGATCGTCGAGGAAGAAGCTGTGGCATCGACGGCGCGAACGGCCATCCTCACGCGTCGCGAAGAACTCGTCGGCCCGGCAAAAGACGAAGTCGTTCACGCCTTGAAGCGAGCACTGCGCGTCGAGCAGAACGAGCTCCTCGACCGGCTGCGCTCGCTTCCAAGAGGTGCTGATCCGCTTACCGCGCTGCCGGTGGAAAAGGCCGCCAGTGAGCTCGCCGAGGCGACAAGAGCGGGCCTCGTTGTCGCCTTCGATGCCGGCACTCGTTTCGCCGAAGAGCGCATCGGATCGAACGGCAACGGCACCGGTCCGCCACGGGATCCGGTTGTCGCGCACGCGACCGCGGAGGCGGTCGCTTCCGGACTCGGTACAGAGGTGGCGGCAGCGATCGTGCGGCGCCTCGACGAGGGGATTCACGGTGTCTCGACCGAGGGTGGATCGCTTCAGCACGCGGTCGGTGCCGCCTACCGGGAGTGGAAGGGCGAACGGGTGGAAGACGTCGCCGCCGACCACGTGACGGCGGCGTTCGCCCAAGGCGCGCTGGACGCCGCCAAACGCGCCGGGAGCAGGGTCGTCTGGATCGCCGACGACGGCACGAGTCGCTGCTCAGATTGCGAAGATGACGAGCTCGCCGGCGCCCTCGTCGCTGGGACGGCGTTCCCGACGGGTCAGACGCACCCGCCCGCGCACGGTGGGTGCCGCTGTGTGCTGGCGCCGCCCGGGTTCTAGCCGCACGTGAGGGTTCCGACTGAACCGACCGCGCGCCCCCGCGTGCGGCGCCGAAATCTCATCGTCCTCGGGATCATCGTCGCCCTCATCATCTTGCTGTTCGTCGTACAGGGGCTGGCCGGTTTCTACGCCAACTTCTTGTGGTTCCACTGGAACGGCGTCGGCGTCGTCTGGCGAGAGATGATCGTCACAAAGATCGTCCTCGGCGCTGTCTTCGTCGTCATCGCTTGGGCGCTCTTGTGGGCATCGCTGTACGTCGTTGACACCGTCGCCCCGAAGGCGGCGTTCCTTGGTCCGGACAACGAGCTCGTACGTCGCTACCAGTCGGCGGTCGGTCCGCACGCCTTCTTGCTGCGAACCGTCGTGTCGTTCGTGATTGCCTTGATCGTCGGCAGTGGAGCGGCGAGCCAGTGGCAGCACTGGATCCTGTTCGAGAACTCGATCTCGTTCGGTCGCGTCGACCCGCTCTTTCATCGCGACGCGAGCTTTTTCGTTTTCCGGCTTCCGTTTCTTTCGTTTCTCGTCGACTGGATATTCACCACACTGATCGTGGTCTTCGTCGTCACGGCGATCTCTTACTTCTTGAACGGGGCGATCCGCCTGGCGAGGTCGGCGCGCGCCGAGTCTCGGGCGGTCGCACACTTGTCGTTGATCCTCGCGCTGATCGCCCTCGAAAGGGCATGGGCGTACTACTACGTCGATCGCTACGGACTCGATCTTTCTACTTCTGGGGTCGTCCAAGGGGCGGGGTACACCGATGTGCACGTGCGGTTGCCTGCGCTGACACTGCTCGCAATCGTCTCTTTAGTCGCCTTCATTTTGTTCAGCGTCAACGTCTATCAACGCTCGCTCGCAGTACCGACGATTGCGCTCGGCCTGTGGGCGCTGTTGGCGCTTGTTGTCGGGGTGATCTTTCCGGCGATCGTTCAGGCTCTGCGGGTGACACCTTCGCAGAGCTCGCTCGAGCTGCCGTATATCAAGGACAACATTTCGGCGACGAGATTCGCGATCCAACTCGGAAACGTCGAACGACATAACTTCCCTGCGAACGAGGATCTCACCTCGGCTGTCCTCGGCCAGTACCAAACGACACTCGCCGACGTCAACCTGTGGGACCCCGTCGTCGCCGTCCCGACATTTCAAAAGCTGCAACAGAACAAGAGCTACTACCAGATGACGGCTCTATCTGTCGATCGCTACAAGATCGACGGCAAGCAGACACCGGTCGTCATCGATGTTCGCTCGCTCAACTCGTCAGGACTGCCGAGGCAGAGCTGGGTGAACACGCATCTCCAGTACACCCACGGCTACGGCTCGGTGGTGGCGGCAGGAAACGTCGCCAACTCGGCCAACGTGCCGCGGTTCCTCGCCGGCGGCATCCCGGCGTCTTCGACCGCCGGGATACTCCGACTGACACAGCCGTCGATCTACTACGCCCCCGGCAGCACGCAGTATGTGATCGTCGACTCGCGCCAGCCCGAGGTGCTCTATCAGAACGCCAACGGAAAGAACATCGAGACGCACTGCCACGGCTGTGGCGGCATTCCGATCGGTGGTCTATTCAATCGGCTCGCCTTCGCGGTTCACCTTCGCGACCTCAACCTGCTCATCTCGAACCTCATCACGCCTGATTCGCGCCTCATCTACCTCCCAGACATCGAGGCGCGAGTGCAACGGGCGCTCCCTTTCTTGAAGATCGACGCCCATCCGTATCCCGTCATCGTCAATGGTGGGATCGATTGGGTCGTTGACGCGTACACCTCGACCGCCTACTACCCGTACGGGCAGGCCGCCGCCAACGGCAGCTTGCCGGGTGGCAGCGGGCTCGGGGGCTCGTTCAACTACGTACGAGACGCCGTCAAGGTGGTGGTCAACGGCTACACGGGGAAGATGTCGTTCTACGTGATCTCTCCTGACGACCCGATCATCCGCTCCTACGAGCGGGCCTTCCCTGGCCTGTTCCAACCGTTGAAAGCGATGAATCCGGTCCTGCTCCAGCACCTTCGCTACCCCCAGGACCTCCTCATGTTGCAAGCGCAGATGTACGGCCGCTACCACATCACGTCTCCCTCCGCCTTTTACAGCCTTTCTGACGCATGGGACCTTTCTTTGACCTCCAACTCGGCGACCGGTTCGCCGTCGGCCGGGTTGGCGCTCTCCCAAAATGGCGCGATCTCCCGCTTCAATCCCATCTACGAGCTATTGCAACTTCCCGGCCAGAGCTCGCTTTCGTTCGACGCGATCGAGCCGCTCGTTCCGTTCTCGTCGAACGACACTTTGCAGACATTGCGGGCGCTGTTGGTTGCGAGCTCGTCGAGCACCTCGTACGGCAAGCTCTACGCGTACGTCACCCCCGGCCAGTCGATCCATGGGCCTGCACTCGCCAACGCCGACATCAACGCCGATCCAACGATCTCGAAGGCGATCACGTTGCTCGACTCGAAGGGATCATCGGTCTCGCTCGGGACGGTGCAGGTACTGCCGATTGCGGATTCGTTGATCTACGTCCGGGCGCTCTACGTGTCCTCGTCGCAGACGCCATTTCCTCAACTGGTCGACGTCATCGTCGTCTACGGAAAGCAGATCGCGATGGACTCGACGCTGCAGGCGGCGCTCGCGCAGGTATTCGGTGGCTCGGGCCAACCGACGCAGCCGACGGGACCGCCCTCGAAAACGTCGATCTCCGCGCAAGCGAAGTCCGACATCGCGCAGGCGGTCGCCGATTACGCCGCCGCGCAGACCGCCCTCAAGTCGGGCGACCTCGGCACCTATCAGGCCGACGTGACAAAGGCGGGAAATCTCTTAAAAGCGGCGAGCGCTCTTGTCAACGGGTCGACCTCGACGTCGACGACAACCACGACCCTTCCGAGACACAAGGTGACGACGCAACACCTTTCCAACCCCTCACCATCGTCGGCGTGAGGTTGCCCGGCTGTTATTGACCGAAGCGACGCTCGCGGCGGGCGAAGTCACGGAGCGCCCGCAGGAAATCGACGCGACGGAACTCCGGCCAGTAGGGGTCGACAAAGACGCACTCGGCGTAGACGGCTTGCCACAAAAGGAAGCCCGAAAGGCGCGCTTCGCCGCTCGAACGGATGAGGAGATCGGGGTCGGGAAGATCGGCGGTGTAGAGGTTGGCGGCGAGGCTGTCGGCGTCGATGCGCGCGGCGATCTCTTCAGGGGGCGTGCCCTCGGCGACAAGGCCGGAGACGAGCGCACGCGCCGCGTCGATGATCTCGTCTCTTCCCCCGTAGGCGAGGGCGAGGGTGAAGCGCCAGTCGGCAGGTGGGGGAGGGGAGTCGGTCTCCGCCCGCTTGGCCGCCTCGGCGAGTGTCGCGGGCAAAAGGTCAAGGCTTCCGATCACGCGTACGGAGAACCCGAGCGAACGCGCCAGTTCGGGGAGTTCGTCCAACAGTTCGACGAGCACGCCAAAGTACGGGTCGAGCTCTGCGGGCGGCCGGCGCAAGTTGTCAGTCGAAAGCACCCAGGCGGTGACGGCGGGGAGGTGGAGACCCGCGCTCCACGTGAGGAGCTCGCGTAGCTTTGCCATACCGCTGCGATAGCTCAGCTGGTATTCGGGGTGGCCTTCGGCGCGGGCGAAACGACGGTGACCGTCGAGGATCACCCCGACGTGTCGGGGGAGTTGATCGGATGGAAGTGCTTGGAGAAGTCGGCGCTCATAGGCGCGATAGAACGGCGCTCTCCAAGACATGGCGCCATTGTCGCAGCTTGAGACGCCTGTCGGGCGACGGCTCAGACCCTTCTCTTCGCGGACCGACGTCTTGAGCGTTCCAAGGACATCAGTCGAACGCGGCGCCATGTTGCGGCGCCAAAGAATCCTGCGGGCTCGGCGGCGCGGCCTGATGCGGCTGGCGGTTCTGCTCGCTGTTGTGATCTCGGCGATCGGCTACGGCTTCGCCCAGATCGGTGGTGGCGGGGGTCCGGGCAATCCTGCTTCTGGGACGACCGGGCTTGGATCGATCGCCGCTATCGAGTCCGGGGTGGCGCCGTGGACGCTTCCCTCGGCGGTGAGCAGGCCGGTTGTGCTAGCCGCCGGCGGCGGAAGCTCGCTCGTGGTCGCGGGCGGCCTGCTCGCGGGTGGCGACTCGGCGACGGCGATCGACGAGCTCAACCCGCTGAGCGGCTCGTTGACGAGAATCGGGACCCTCGCCGCTGCGACGCACGACGCCTCAGGAGCGGTGCTCGGCGGCACCGGCTTCATCTTCGGCGGAGGCTCGGCGGCCCCGTCCTCACTCGTTCAGCGAATGACAGCTCTCAGATCCGGCGGTTCGCAGGCGCCTGCGTCGTCCGTCGCCCAGCTCCCACAGGCGCGGGCCGACGGCGTGACCGTCGTCATCGGAAGAAGGGCCTACGTCCTCGGCGGATATTCGGGTGGTGCGAATGGTGACCGGGCTGTCCTTTCGACGACGAATGGCGGCCATTTCAAGAAGGTCGCCACCCTCTCGGTCGCCGTCCGCTACCCGGCGGCAGCCGCGGTCGGAAACGACATCTACGTATTCGGTGGTGACGCCGTGACCGCCGCTTCGGGGCGCCCAGTTCGAACGATCCAATCCGTCAACGTGTCGACGGGAGTTACATCGATCGTCGGCCAGCTTCCCGAGCCGCTCGCGGGGGCGGCGGCGGTCGATCTCGGCGGCAGGATCTATCTCGCAGGCGGGGATACGACAACCAAGGCCGGCGGAGTTCGCACCATCCGCGCCATTTATGCGTGGTCGCCAAGCCTTCACCGAGTGCTCCGGGCCGGATCGCTGTTCTTGCCAGTCGCCCATAGCGGTGTCGCCGTGCTCGGTGGGCGCGCCTGGCTTGTTGGCGGCGAAGGCTCATCCGGCACCCCGATCGCGAACGTCGAGATGCTCGTTCCCAATCGAGCCTTCGG
>Ga0070733_10002629_pt1 | contig 12629 bp, 22 predicted proteins | sample Coa_R1_9_FD_66450 | JGI IMG/M metagenome (GOLD analysis project Ga0070733, IMG submission 66450) | Surface soil microbial communities from Centralia Pennsylvania, which are recovering from an underground coalmine fire - Coalmine... | ecosystem: Environmental > Terrestrial > Soil > Unclassified ... | reverse complement strand
CCGGGACTTACGTCCAGGTCGTCGGTCGTGATCGCGGCATGGTCATCGTGCGGCTGAACTCGGGCGAACAGCGTTATCTGCGTGGCGATTGCATGGGTACGGTTGGCGCGGTGTCGAACCCCGACAATTCGAACCAGAATCTTGCCAAGGCCGGTCGCAACCGCTGGCTCGGCCGTCGTCCGCTGACCCGCGGCGTCGCCAAGAACCCGGTCGATCACCCCCATGGCGGCGGCGAAGGCCGCACCTCCGGCGGTCGTCATCCGGTCACCCCGTGGGGCAAGCCGACCAAGGGCGCCCGCACCCGTCACAACAAGCAGACGGACAAGTTCATTATCCGTTCGCGTCACGCGAAGAAGAAGAGGTAAGCCATCATGGCACGTTCCGTCTGGAAAGGCCCCTTCGTCGACCTGCACCTGCTGAAAAAGGCTGAGGTTGCGCAGGATGCCAGCGGTCGCACAGGTCCGATCAAGACCTGGTCGCGTCGTTCGACGATTTTGCCGCAGTTCGTTGGTCTGACGTTCAGCGTCTACAACGGCAAGAAGTTCATCCCGGTCTCGGTCAACGAGGACATGGTCGGCCACAAGCTCGGTGAATTTGCGCCTACGCGTTATTTCCCCGGCCACGCCGCCGACAAGAAGGGCAAGCGCTGATGGGCAAGGTAAAATCTCCGCGTCGCGTTGGCGACAATGAAGCGTTGTCGGTGGGCACGCAGATCCGTGGTTCGGCGCAGAAGCTGAACCTGGTGGCGCAGCTTATCCGTGGCCGTCCGGTCGAGGATGCGATGAACATCCTGGCCTTCTCAACCAAGGCGATGGCTGTCGATGCCCGCAAGGTGCTGGCTTCGGCCATCGCCAATGCCGAGAACAATCACAATCTCGACGTCGATGCGCTGATCGTGGCCGAGGCCAGTGTCGGCAAGTCGATCACCATGAAGCGTTTTCACACGCGCGGTCGCGGGAAGAGCACTCGCATCTTGAAACCATTTAGTCGGTTGCGCATCGTGGTTCGCGAACAAACCGAAGACGGGGAGGCCTGAGCCATGGGTCACAAGAGCAACCCGATCGGTCTGCGCCTGCAGATCAACCGTACCTGGGACAGCCGCTGGTACGCGGAAGGTCGCAATTATGCGCGCATGCTTGAGGAAGATCTCAAGATGCGCAAGTTCATCGTCGATACGCTGCCCGCGGCGGCGATCTCGAAGGTCGTGATCGAGCGTCCGGCCAAGCTGTGCCGGGTGTCGATCTATGCCGCGCGCCCCGGTGTCATCATCGGCAAGAAGGGCGCGGACATCGAAAAGCTGCGCTCGGCGCTGGCCAAGATGACCAAGAGCGACGTCAAGCTGAACATCGTTGAAATCCGCAAGCCGGAAATCGATGCCAAGCTGGTGGCGCAGGGTATTGCCGACCAATTGGTCCGCCGTGTCGCCTTCCGCCGTGCGATGAAGCGCGCGGTGCAATCAGCGCTTCGTCTCGGTGCCGAGGGCATCAAGATTACCTGCGGTGGCCGGTTGGGCGGAGCGGAAATCGCCCGCGTCGAATGGTATCGCGAAGGTCGGGTGCCGCTGCACACGCTGCGCGCGAATATCGATTACGCCGACACTGAAGCGCTGACTGCCTATGGCATCATCGGCATCAAGTGCTGGATCTTCAAGGGCGAAATCCTGGGTCACGACCCGCTCGCTCAAGACAGGCTGATGATGGAAGCGCAAACTTCCGGCGTCCGGCCCGCGCGTTGATCTGGCACGGCTGAGAAATAGGGCAAGCACATGCTGCAACCGAAAAAAACCAAGTTCCGCAAGGCTTTCAAGGGCCGGATCAAGGGCGACGCCAAGGGTGGTACCGACCTCAACTTCGGCTCGTATGGGCTGAAGGCGATGGAGCCGGATCGCATCACCGCGCGCCAGATCGAAGCGGCTCGCCGGGCGATCACGCGCCACATCAAGCGCCAGGGGCGCTTGTGGATCCGCATTTTCCCCGATGTGCCGGTGACCAAGAAGCCTGCAGAAGTCCGTCAGGGCAAGGGCAAGGGCGCGATCGAATATTGGGCAGCCAAGGTCAAGCCAGGCCGCATCCTGTTCGAACTCGATGGTGTCCCCGGTGATATCGCGGCGGTTGCGTTTTCGCGCGCGGCGATGAAGCTGCCGATCAAGACCAAGGTCGTTGCCCGTCTTGGCGACACCTCGCATCTGGGAGCCGTATGATGGCCAAGATTGCCGATTTACGCGTCAAGAGCGACGATCAGCTGACCGCCGACCTGGCCGAGTTGAAGCGCGAGCAGTTCAACCTGCGCTTCCAGGCCGCGACCAATCAGCTGGATCGCCCCGCGCGCATCCAGGAAGTTCGCCGCGACATCGCCCGCATCAAGACGCTGCGGACCGAGCGCCAGGACTCTGCCAAGGCGAATGCCGGCAAGTCGGCTCAGGCATAAGGAACGCACGATGCCAAAACGTATCCTGGTCGGGACCATCGTCTCCGACAAGACCGACAAGACCGTGGTGGTCAAGGTCGAGCGCAAGGTGAAGCATGCCATGTATGGCAAGATCATCCGCCGTTCGAAGAAGTACCACGCGCATGACGAAGACAACAGCTTCAAGGCTGGCGAGATTGTCCGCATCGAGGAAACTGCTCCCATCTCCAAGCTGAAATGCTGGAAGGTGATCGAGCGGGTCCAGGCGGGCAAGGCTGCCGCGGTCGAAGCCGACGTTTAAGCCCGCGCGGCGTTTGAGCGCAGCCAGGGCTTGATGCGTCAGCATCTCGGAGCCTTGGAAAAAGTTTTGGAACTGGCGGACTGGTTTCGCCAAGCCACTGAGAAGGAAACGGATCGATGATCCAGATGCAATCCCAGCTTGAGGTCGCTGACAACAGCGGCGCCAAGCGCGTCCAGTGCATCAAGGTGCTGGGCGGATCGAAGCGCCGGACCGCCGGTGTGGGCGACGTGATCGTGGTGTCGATCAAGGAAGCCCAGCCGCGTGCCAAGGTCAAGAAGGGCGACGTTCACCGCGCCGTGATCGTGCGCACCCGCAAGGATGTGCGCCGGACCGATGGCTCGGTGATCCGTTTCGACACCAACGCCGCGGTGCTGATCAACAAGAACGAAGAGCCGATCGGCACGCGTATCTTTGGCCCGGTGGTTCGTGAATTGCGCGCGCGCGGTTTCATGAAGATCATCTCGCTTGCGCCGGAGGTGCTGTGATGGGTGCTGCGAAAATCAAGAAGGGCGACAACGTGTTCGTCCGTTCGGGCAAGGACAAGGGCCGCACCGGCACCGTCTTGCAGGTCATGCCCAAAGAGGGCAAGGTCATCGTGCAGGGCATCAATGTCGCCGCGCGTCACCGCAAGCCCAGCCAGGAAAATCCGCAAGGCGGCATCGACCGTTTCGAAGCGCCAATGGCTATTTCCAAGGTGGCCGTCGCCACCGCCGACGGCCAACCGACGCGCGTCCGCTTTGAAGAGCGTGATGGCAAGAAGGTCCGTGTGGCCGTGAAGTCCGGGGAGACGATCGATGGCTGATGCTTACGTGCCGCGCCTCAGGATCAAGTATGATTCCGAGATCGCCGCGGCGATGACCGAGAAATTCGGCTATAAGAACAAGTTCGAAGTACCGAAGATCGACAAGATCACGCTCAACATGGGCGTCGGTGAAGGCACCCAGGACAAGAAGAAGGTCCAGACTGCCGCCACCGAAATGGAACTGATCGCCGGGCAAAAGCCGGTTGTCACCAAGGCGAAGAAGTCGGTCGCGCAGTTCAAGCTGCGCGAAGGCATGGCGATCGGCTGCAAGGTGACCTTGCGCCGCGAGCGCATGTATGAATTCCTCGACCGCCTGATCACTATCGCCATGCCCCGCATCCGCGACTTTCGCGGGCTGAACCCGAAGAGCTTCGACGGGCGCGGCAATTACGCGATGGGCCTGAAGGAGCAGATCATCTTTCCGGAGATCAGCTACGACCAGATCGAGAAGGTCCGGGGCATGGACATCATCGTCACCACCACCGCCAAGACCGACGAGGAAGCGCGCGAGTTGCTCCGTCTGTTTGGTTTCCCGTTCCCCCAGGAAGCTGCCGAGCAGCAGCAGGCCGCGTAAGCGCACCTGTCTCCCAGCTTTGAGGAAGAGAGCTTAAGTCCATGGCGAAACTGAGTTCAATCAACAAGAATGAGCGGCGCAAGCTGCTCGTCAAGAAATATGCAGCAAAGTTTGCGCATCTGAAGGCGATTGCCGACGACGCAACTCTCGATGAGTCGGAGCGCCTGATGGCCCGGCTCAAGATGGCCGAATTGCCGCGCAATGCTAACCCGACGCGCGTCCGCAACCGCTGCGCCACCACCGGGCGCCCGCGCGCCTACTATCGCAAGTTCGGCCTTTGCCGCATCGAGCTACGGGACAAGGCCAACAAGGGCCTCATCCCCGGTGTGACGAAGTCGAGCTGGTAAGGATCAAGCGATGGCACTGACCGATCCCCTGGGTGATATGCTCACCCGCATCCGCAATGGCCAGCGCGCCAAGAAGGACGCTGTCCTGTCGCCGGCTTCGAAGCTGCGCGCAGGCGTGCTCGAAGTTCTGCAGCGCGAAGGTTATATCCGTGGCTTCAGCGAGGACGCTACCGGCGTTCATCCGCAGCTGCGCATCGAACTGAAGTATTTCGAAGGCGAGCCGGCGATCAAGCATGTCGCGCGCGTCTCGAAGCCGGGCCGTCGGGTCTATTCGGGCAGCAAGGAACTGCCGGTGATCCGCAATGGCCTCGGCATCACCATCGTCTCGACGCCGCGCGGCGTGCTCTCGGATGCCGAAGCACGCGCCAGCAATGTCGGTGGCGAAGTGCTGGCGGAGGTATTCTGATGAGCCGCATCGGTAAAAAGCCGGTTCCCGTTCCCAGCGGTGTCACCGCTGCGATCGCGGATGGCACGCTGACAGTAAAGGGCCCCAAGGGCACCTTGACGCTCGGCCTGGTCGACGACATCAGCTACGAGATTGGCGAAGGCGGCATTTCGGTGCAGCCAGCTAATGACTCGAAGCAAGCTCGCGCTTTCTGGGGCATGCAGCGGACGCTGGTCGAGAACCTCGTGACCGGCGTGACCCAGGGCTACACCAAGGTGCTCGAAATCACCGGTGTCGGCTATCGTGCCAATTCGCAGGGCCGCAATCTGAAGCTGCAGCTTGGCTACAGCCACGATGTCGATTTCGCCGTGCCCGAGGGCATCGAGATCAAGACCCCGGATAACACCACGATCGAAATTTCGGGGATCGACAAGCAGAAGGTCGGCCAGGTCGCCGCCGAAGTTCGCCGCTGGCGCAAGCCCGAGCCGTACAAGGGCAAGGGCATCAAGTACCGTGGCGAGTACATCTTCCGCAAGGAAGGGAAGAAGAAGTAATGGCCAAGCTCTCTCTTTTCGAACGCCGCCGTCAACGCGTCCGCACCGCGCTCAAGGCGCGCTCCGGGGGCCGTCCGCGTCTTTCGGTGCATCGCTCGGGTCGGCACATCTACGCCCAGATCATCGACGATGCGCAGGGGCGCACGATCGTCGCTGCTTCATCCCTGAAAAAGGGCGAAAAGGCGATTGGTGCAACCGTTGCCTCGGCGACCGACGTGGGCAAGATGCTCGCGGAAGCTGCCAAGCAGGCGGGCGTTACCGCTGTCGTGTTCGATCGCGGCGGTTTTCTGTTTCATGGCCGCGTCAAGGCGCTGGCTGACGCCGCGCGTGAAGGCGGGCTGGAGTTCTGACGATGGCTGATGACACCAATACCCCTACCGACGTCGCTATCGAAACCGCAGCACCTGCTGCTGCTCCCGAAGGCGACCAGCGTGAAGCACGCGGTCCTGCCCGGGGCCGAGGCCGTGGCGGCAACGATCGCGGCGGCCCTGGCGGCAACCGTGGCGGCCGGCGCGACGATCGTCGCGGTGGACGCGGCGGCAGCGACGATGGCGGCGAAGAACTGATCGAGAAGCTGGTTCACATCAACCGTGTTTCCAAGACCGTGAAGGGCGGCAAGCGCTTCGGCTTTGCGGCGCTGGTCGTGGTTGGCGATGGCAAGGGCCGGGTCGGCTTTGGCCATGGCAAGGCGCGCGAAGTACCCGAGGCGATCACCAAGGCGACCGCTTCGGCCAAGAAGAAAATGGTTCGCGTACCGCTCAAGGAAGGCCGCACGCTGCACCATGACGGCAAGGGCCGGTTCGGCGCGGGCAAAGTCAATGTTCGTTCGGCACCGGCCGGTACCGGCATCATCGCCGGTGGCCCGATGCGCGCCGTGTTCGAAAGCCTGGGTGTGCATGACGTTGTCACCAAGTCGGTGGGCAGCTCGAACCCCTACAACATGATCCGCGCCACCTTCGACGCGCTGACCGACCAGACTTCGCCGAAATCGGTGTCGCAGCGTCGCGGCAAGAAGATCGCCGACCTGCTCGGCCGTGGCGGCGCCCCTGTGGCGGAGGCGGAAGCCGCCGCCGACGCGATTACGGAGTGAACATCATGGCCCCGACGCCCAAAAAGACAATCAAGATCAAGCAGATCGGTTCGCCGATCCGTCGCCCAGAGGCCCAGAAGAAGATCCTGATCGGTCTTGGCCTCGGCAAGATGAACCGCGTGGTTGAGGTCGAAGACTCCCCCGAATCGCGCGGTGCGATCGCCAAGCTGCCGCATATGGTTGCCGTGATCGACTGATTGCGGAAGCAACCGCTGGATTTGAAAACCCGCTCCCGGTCAAATCGGGGGCGGGTATTCGTTTGTCGGTTGCCCGGGGTCGATGGGGTAAAGTGCCCACCCCCGGCCCCTCCCGCAAACGGGAGGGGAGTAGGTGCCGCTCCGCAATTGGCGCTGCAGGCAATAAATCCTTTGGAGGTGGGCAATACATTGCGGTGGCGCGCAACGAAGACATGACGGGGAGCGCGAGGGGATTACCCCTCGCTTCTTACTCCACATCGTATCCAGACTTTTACACGTGACAACTTTGAACTCTTCCGCTAAGGGCCGCGGCTTCCATTAGCGCGACTAAAGCGAAAGCGAGTGCATCCGATGAAACTTAATGAAATCCGTGACAATGATGGTGCCCGCAAGGGGCGCATGCGCGTTGGGCGCGGGATTGGTTCGGGCAAGGGCAAGACCGCCGGGCGCGGCCAGAAGGGCGCCAAGGCGCGGTCGGGCGTTTCGGTCAATGGCTTCGAAGGCGGCCAGATGCCGCTCCACATGCGGATCCCGAAACGCGGCTTCAACAACATTTTTGCCAAGGACTATGCCGAGGTCAATTTGGGGCTGATCCAGAAGCTGATCGACGCGGGCAAGCTCGACGCGGGCAAGATTATCGATCATGCGGCATTGCAGGCGGTTGGCCTGGCGCGTGGCGGCAAGGATGGCGTGCGGCTGCTGGCCAAGGGTGAATTCACCGCCAAGGCCAGCTTCTCGGTTACCGGTGTGTCGGCAGGCGCGCGTGCGGCGGTAGAGAAGGCCGGTGGTTCGGTCGAACTGCCCGAAGTCAAGCCCAGCGAGCATGAAAAGAAAACCGCTCGCCGTGCGGTCAACACCGAAGCCAGCAAGGCCCTGCGCGCAAAGTAGCGCGCGTTTGCCAAATGTGCCATCTCCGGCCTTCGTGGCGGAGATGGTGTTGGCTGTCTCTGAGCCCGGGTTCATGAGGGGTTCGACATTGGCGAATCCTGCCACTATGAGGCGAAGCTGACCCGAGGGCTTACGGCCAGGGACTCGGGTAACGCCAAGCAAGGTTTTCAATTCCGATGGCTTCACGCGCCGACAATATCGCGAGCAATCTCAGCCTCGCCAATTTTTCCAAGGCGACCGAGCTCAAGAACCGCATCTGGTTCACGGTAGGCGCGTTGATCGTGTTTCGCTTTCTCAGCTTCGTGCCGTTGCCGGGGATCAACCCGCTAGTGCTGCAGACGCTGTATAGCCACACCCAGGGCGGCATCCTCGACATTTTCAACACGTTTTCGGGCGGTTCGCTGCAGCGCATGAGCCTGACCGCGCTGGGGGTGATGCCGTATATTACCGCGTCGATCGTCGTGCAGCTGGCATCGTCGCTGCATCCGACGCTGGCCGCGTTGAAGAAGGAAGGCGAGAGCGGGCGCCAGAAGCTGAACCAGTACACGCGCTATGGTGCGGTGCTGCTGACTGCGATCCAGGGTTGGTTCGTCGCTTCCGGGCTGGAAGCTTACGGCGCGTCGAGCGGGCTGCAGGCTGTGGTCATTCCCGGCATCCTGTTTCGCGTGAGCGCGGTGATCAGCCTGATCGGCGGCACCATGTTCCTGTTGTGGCTGGGCGAACAGATCACGTCGCGCGGGATCGGCAATGGCACCTCGCTGATCATCATGGCGGGCATTGTCGCGCAGATGCCGACCTTTGTCGGGCAGTTGTTCGAGGGCGGCCGGTCGGGATCGATCGGGCCGTTCACCATTATCGGCATGGTGGTGCTGCTGTTGGGCCTGATCCTGTTCATTGCGTTCATGGAGCGGGCAACGCGGCGATTGCTGATCCAGTATCCCAAGCGCGCCAGCGCCAATGGCATGATGCAGGCCGATCGCAGCCATCTGCCGTTGAAGCTGAACACTTCGGGGGTCATTCCGCCGATTTTCGCAAGTTCGCTGCTGCTGCTGCCGCTGACCATCACTCAATTTGCGGGCAAGTCGGTGGCGCCCGATTCGCGGCTGGGGGGCGCCATCATCGCGCTCAACCAGTACCTGGGCCACGGCAAGCCGCTGTATATGCTGCTGTATGCAGCGGGGATCATTTTCTTCTGTTTCTTCTACACCGCCGTGGTGTTCAATCCGGAAGAGACTGCGGACAATCTCAAGCGCAACGGCGGCTTCATCCCCGGCATTCGTCCGGGCAAGAACACCGCGACTTATCTGGACTACGTGCTGACGCGGATTACTGTCATCGGTGCGGCCTACATTACGGTCGTTTGCGTGATCCCGGAATGGGTGATTGCACAGACGGGTGTGCGGCTGTTTTTTGCAGGCGGAACGAGCTTGTTGATTGTCGTCAACGTGACCGTCGATACGATCACGCAGATCCAGTCGCATCTACTTGCGCACCAGTATGGCGATCTGATCAAGAAAGCAAAATTGAAGGGTCGGCTGCGCTGAACGCCGCGTGTCCTGAGATTGGGGAGAGGAGCATTCCGTGAACATAATTCTGCTGGGACCGCCGGGAGCGGGCAAGGGCACCCAGGCGCAGCGACTGGTCGAACACCATGGCATGCGGCAGCTTTCGACCGGTGACATGCTGCGCGCCGCGGTCAAGGCGGGAACTCCCGTGGGGCTGCAGGCCAAGTCGGTGATGGAGCGAGGCGAGTTGGTGTCGGACGAGATCGTCTCCGCGCTGATCGGCGAAGAGCTCGACGGCATGGGGCCGGGAATGGGCGCGATTTTCGATGGCTATCCTCGCACCGCGCCGCAAGCGGCATCGCTGGAAGAGATTCTCGGCGCGCGAGGGCGCGCGCTCGACCACGTCATCGAACTGGAAGTGGACGAGGATGAGCTGGTCGAGCGGATTACGGGGCGATTTACCTGTGCCCACTGCGGAAAGGGTTATCACGACCACTTCGAGCAGCCGAGGCAGGTGGGCGTTTGCGACAAATGCGGCAGTACGGAATTCAAGCGCCGCCCGGATGACAACGAAGCGACAGTGCGCACGCGCATGGCCGAATATCGCGCCAAGACTGCGCCGATCCTGCCGATTTACGAAGCGCGGGGAATTGTCGCCCGCGTCAACGGCATGGCGGAAATGGATCACGTAACCGCAGCGATCGAGCGGGTGATTGCGCGCGAAGTGACTCACTGATCGTGGCGATGCGCGCCGCGCTTGCTGAGACGGTGTGGCTAAGGTATAGGGATTGCAGCGCGGCTGATTTGGGTCGCGCAATAGCCGCGCGGGTTTGATTCGGACGACGCATGCGTTGATGGGCTTGCCTGTTGACAGGCGGCTCGAATCGCCTTAAGCGCCCCCTTCACGCGACAACATCGGGTTCAGTCCGGCAGGCGGGTGCAGACATGCACGCCAACCGGGCTTTTTTCCGTTCGGTCCGGTAGCGTTGCAGTGACAAAGCGTTGAGATGGAGTTGACGTCTTCCTTCGGGAAAGCGATCTGCTCTGTGGAGCATGGAGAATTAAGTGGCTCGTATTGCCGGGGTAAACATCCCCACCAACAAGCGCGTGATCATCGCGCTGACCTACATTCATGGAATCGGTGCACACAAGGCCAAGGCGATTGCCGACAAGGTCGGCATCGACCATGCCCGCCGGGTGCAGGACCTGAGCGATCAGGAAGTGCTGCAAATCCGTGAAGCGATCGATGCGGATTACACCGTGGAAGGCGATCTTCGCCGCGAAACCGCGATGAACATCAAGCGGCTGATGGATCTGGCCTGCTATCGTGGGCTGCGTCACCGCAAGGGGCTGCCGGTTCGCGGCCAGCGCACCCACACCAATGCCCGCACCCGCAAGGGCAAGGCCAAGGCCATCGCCGGCAAGAAGAAGTAATCCAGGGTTCGGTATTCCGGTCCCGTTAACTTCCTCTTTCCTACCGCCTTTCCTCAGGATTATCAGCAATGGCACGTGAACCTCAGCGCATCAAAAAGCGGGAGCGCAAGAATATTTCCAGCGGCGTCGCGCATGTGAACGCCAGCTTTAACAATACCATGGTCACTATCACCGACGCGCAAGGCAACACCATTGCCTGGTCCTCGGCCGGCACGATGGGCTTCAAGGGCAGTCGCAAGTCGACGCCTTATGCCGCCCAGGTTGCCGCCGACGACGCCGGTAAAAAGGCCTCCGAACACGGTGTGCGCACCCTGGAAGTCGAAGTGAAGGGCCCCGGTTCGGGCCGCGAGAGTGCGCTGCGCGCCTTGCAGGCCGTGGGCTTTACCATCACCTCGATCCGCGACGTCACGCCGATCCCGCACAATGGCGTGCGGCCTTCGAAGCGTCGCCGCGTCTGATCGAGCCTTCGTGGGCGGCATCCAGCCTGCTCGCGAATTCGGCCCGCAAATCCGGATGCCCGCTGTCTTCGCAAGCGAAGCTGCGGTCTTCCCGCCAGAATATAACCCTAGGGGAAATCCATGACTGTCAATATCAAGAACTGGCAGGAACTGAAGAAGCCCAACAACCTCGAGGTCAAGTCGGGCAACGACGCGAAGCGCCGGGCTACCTTCATTGCCGAGCCGCTGGAGCGCGGTTTCGGCCTGACGCTGGGCAACGCGCTGCGCCGCGTGCTGCTTTCCTCGTTGCAGGGTGCGGCGATCACTTCGATCAAGATCGAAAACGTGCTGCATGAGTTCTCGTCGTTGGCCGGCGTGCGTGAAGACGTCACCGACATCGTGCTGAACGTGAAGCAGATCGCGCTCAAGATGCAGGGTGAGGGGCCCAAGCGGCTTCAGCTTTCGGCTACCGGCCCCGCCAAGGTGACCGCCGGCGATATCGCCGTGACCGGCGACATTGAGGTGATGAATAAAGACCTGGTGATCTGCCACCTCGACGAGGGTGCCAGCTTCAACATGGAACTGACCGCCGACACCGGCAAGGGCTATGTGCCTGCGGTCGGCAACCGCCCGGTCGATGCGCCGATCGGCCTTATCCCGGTCGATTCGCTGTATGGCCCGGTTCGCCAGGTGTCCTACAAGGTGGACAATGCCCGCATCGGCCAGGAATTGGACTTCGACAAGCTCAACCTGACTGTCGAAACCGATGGCACCGTGACCCCCGAGGACGCAGTGGCTTATGCCGCGCGCATCCTGCAGGACCAGTTGGCGCTGTTCGTCCATTTCGAGGACAGCGCGCCGATGGGTGCTTCGCCAATGATCGGCATGGCCTCTGTGCCGGTCGAAGAAGGCGACACCAACCAGCTCAACCGCTACCTGCTCAAGAAGGTCGACGAGTTGGAGTTGTCAGTGCGTTCGGCCAATTGCCTCAAGAACGACAACATCATCTACATCGGCGACCTCGTCCAGAAGACCGAAGCAGAAATGCTGCGGACGCCGAATTTCGGTCGCAAGTCGCTGAACGAAATCAAGGAAGTGCTGTCGTCGATGGGCCTGCGCCTTGGCATGGACATCCCTGGCTGGCCGCCCGAAAACATCGAGGAAATGGCCAAGAAGCTCGAACAAGAGCTGCTCGGTTAACCATCGCGAGACGGGTTTGGCCGGCCCCGAATAGTCGGCCTGGACCGGGGTACCTGATACGGCCCCCTTACGAACGGAAATGAGACATGCGTCATAAAGTCGGTCACCGCAAACTTCAGCGGACCAGTGCCCATCGTGCAGCGCTGCTGCGCAACATGGCTGCCGCGCTGATCAAGCACGAGCAGATCACCACCACGCTGTCCAAGGCGCGCGAACTGCGCCCCTATGCCGAAAAGCTGATCACGCTGGCCAAGCATGGCGGGTTGTCGAACCGCCGTCTTGCGCATGCCCGGCTGCTCGACGATGCCCAACTGGTCAAGCTGTTCGACGTGCTGGCTGCTCGCTATGCGGATCGCCAGGGCGGCTACACTCGCGTCATCAAGGCCGGCTTCCGCGGGTCCGATGCCGCGCCGATCGCAGTGATCGAACTGGTCGAGCGCGATGTCGCCGCCAAGGGCCTGGATTCGGGCCCGGTGATGACGGACGAAGCTGACGACTGAGCTTTAGGG
>Ga0070733_10002628_pt1 | contig 12633 bp, 9 predicted proteins | sample Coa_R1_9_FD_66450 | JGI IMG/M metagenome (GOLD analysis project Ga0070733, IMG submission 66450) | Surface soil microbial communities from Centralia Pennsylvania, which are recovering from an underground coalmine fire - Coalmine... | ecosystem: Environmental > Terrestrial > Soil > Unclassified ... | reverse complement strand
TCCAGGCGTGCGTCCAGAATGTCCATGAATCCGCTTTCTTTGGCAGAAGACTATCTACGGCGACGTAATCCTCTTCCGGGTTAAACCGGATTTGAAGAGCTTTCACAGGTTGAGTGCCACCCCACAAAATACCGACCACGCGATAGATGATCCGTTCCTTGACCTGCCACTGCTCAACGCGAATCGGCATGGCCGCAGGATCGATTGTCGCGGGTTCATACTGGCTGGCGGTTTTGGGCACGCCCTGCTGGTGCGTCCTGAACGCATATTCCTGCATCTGTGAAGTCGCTTCCGCCCCGCCATCCACCGCGGTGATTTCATTTACCCATTTGATGCACGTACATCCGTACCAGCCGGGCACCACCAGGCGCACCGGGGCGCCATGATCCAGCGTCAGGGGCTGGCCATTCATTTTCGTGGCCAGGAACGCGCCCGCCGAGAGTAGATTTTCCCACGGAAATATCCAGCTCGCTCCGGGAACGGACGTTGCAGATTGGGCCGTATATTCATCAAACCCAGAAACCAAAAGGCGGTCGCGCTGCCCGGAAAGTTGTATCCGCTCAGCAAGTTTGGAGATCGGAACACCCGACCATTCCGCGACACTCATCATGCCGAAATGCGCATCCCGCGCGTTTCCAGCACATTCCATCAAGTGGACGCCCCGGGATTCGGAATCGCGGATGAGGTCCGTTGCGGGGATATTTGTAGCGTGAGCGGCGTCTCCCACTCGAATTGACCAGGGACTCTTGGTATCCAACAATTGTGAAGCCCGAGTGCGAATGAAGAACTTCTCAGTGGGAGTGATCGATTGAGCCGGACTTAGGCCTGAAAAGTCCGTATATAAGCGGCCATCCAGTTCCGAGCCGAATGCTTTCTCCATCGGCATAGCGCGTTCACCGATGAAATCGATGGTGCCCAAAAACTTCCCGTCCGCAAATGGATCATGAGCGCGGGTTTGTTCCCACGCCAGGGCCGGTCGAAGATGGGCGAGTATTTCGCCCCCGAACAACAGGGATCCGCCCGCCAAAATGGAGGCAGAGAGCACCTCACGCCTTGTGAAACGCGAATCGGATTTGCGGAACATAACTTTTCAGCGGAAGAACGCTGCGGAGCTAGTATATCGAGTCTTCAGCGGAAGGAGGCTACGAAAAAGCAAAGAGCCCTGACAGGCTTTCCGTCATTGGAAATTGGTTCACCTCCGGCTAGAGGGGATGCTCTAGAAAATCACGTCCGACATCATCGAAAGGCAATTCGTAAAATGCAGTTCACTTACCAGCCCAGCACATACGCGAACAGAAGTGGCGCGACAATCGTGGCGTCCGATTCAATCACGAATCGTGGTGTATCCACGCTGAGCTTGCCCCAGGTGATTTTTTCGTTGGGCACTGCGCCCGAATAGGATCCGTAGCTCGTAGTCGAATCGCTGATCTGGCAGAAATATCCCCACAGAGGAATATGCTCGCGCTTCAAGTCCTGATGGAGCATGGGAACAACACAGATCGGGAAATCACCCGCGATCCCGCCGCCAATCTGAAAGAATCCCAGCGGCGATTTGGGCGCAATCTGTGTGTACCAGCGGGCCAGTTCAATCATGTACTCGATTCCGGTGCGAACGGTGTGCACACTCTTCACTTTTCCGCCGATCACTTGCGCCGCGAACATGTTGCCCAGGGTCGAATCTTCCCATCCTGGCACAAAAATGGGTAGGTTTTTCAGTGCTGCGGCCATCATCCAGCTATCTTTCGGATCGATTTGATAATGCTGCTTCAATTTTCCCGACAGAAGCACTCGATAGAAATATTCGTGCGGAAAATATCTCTGGCCGGAATTGTCCGCCGCGTACCATTCTTCCATCATCACGCGCTCAATGCGCCGCATCGCTTCTTCTTCGGGGATGCACGTGTCCGTCACGCGATTCAGATGATGGTCGAGCAACTCGACTTCCTGGTCGGGGGTCAGGTGGCGATACTGAGGCACGCGCTTGTAATGGTCGTGCGCCACCAGATTGTAAACGTCCTCTTCCAGGTTGGCTCCGGTGCAGCAGATGCCGTGCACTTTGTCCCGGCGAATCATTTCCGCGAGTGAGAGACCCAGTTCCGCCGTGCTCATGGCGCCCGCCAGGGTGACAAACATCTTGCCGCCCGTAGCCAGGTGGGTGATGTAGGCCTCAGCGGCGTCAATGACTACGGCGGAGTTGAAGTGCCGGTAATGGTGCTTCAGATACGATGTGATGGCGCCTTTTGTTTGTGCGTTGGTCTGCACGCTTGCTAGTGTTGCCATGAAATCTCCTTTTGCTGAACTCTTGTTAAATACACCCGTCGAACCCTTGAGAGTTGTTTTGAGAGTCCGGCTAGAAGTAGCTGGCGGTGTAACTCAGCAGGCGGAGAAACTTGTGCACCGACATGTGAATTTGAGGCGAAGGTGAATGTAATTTCTTAACCACCTGCACATTTATATCGCAAGTGAGGTGGAAAACTCCAGAAGAATCCGAAATATTTTTTATCTGAGATGCGAACTCATTTGCGATGAAACTCGGTGCGGCGTGGAAAGAGAATCGATCTCTCTTGCCGTTGATCATTAACGAAGGGCTTCGATTTCGTTGCACAGATAGTACCGCGGCTACCCACTGAGAGAAATTCCGAAGCTCCTTTCAAAAATATCGCTCGAACTTAATTTTTCTTTATTTCTGCCTCCGCGGCGGCGCCATCGAAAAGCTGGAATTCGCGGATGCTGATTGGCCCTGCCGAAGAGAGAATGACGAGCCGCACTCGTGTTGCCGTGGTGCGCGGAAACTTGTCTATTTTCTTGTGCCCAATGGACGTTCCCGTATGGAGAGTGATCCATTTGTTGTCCACCAGCGCCTCAATTGTATATCTCTCGATATGCTGGCCGTCATTGAGCCATTCCATGGTGATAGACCGGTCGAAGGTGATCGGCGCATCGAAGGGAAGCTCGATGGTGGCGGAACGTGAATCCGCGGGCGCACGCCAAAAAGTTTCGGGATCGCCATCCACCGCGGCGGCGAAGGCGGGCGAGACTTTCGCGCGCCCGGCCAGATTTTTGTCCGGGCCGTAGATGGCGCGAACAGCCGCTCCAAATTCAGCGAGACGCGCGACATCGGAGTCGGGCAACAAGCCGCGATCGTCGGGCGCGATGCCGATCATCAACTGCGCACCGCGGCCCACGGTTTTTTCGTAAGTGTCGAGCAACTCTGCCACGGTCTTCACACTTTTCTCATCGTTGGGATGCCAGAACCAGTGATCCTTGCGCAGCGGCGTATCGGCTTCCGCGGGGCGCCAGCGCAGGTAGCCATGCAAATCGAGCACATTCCAATTTTCTTCGGTTGCGACTCCGCTTTCGTTTCCCACCCAGCGGATGTCGCCATATTTCAGCAGCGCGGCGTCGGCGAATATCAGCGCGTTCGGCTGATAGACGCGCAACTGCTCGACGTAGCGGTCAAAATCGTAAACGTGGCCTTCGCTGCCCGCGCCGTCGAGCCAGAATTCGGTGAGCTCGCCGTAACGCGTGGCCAGCTCGACCAGCTGCTTTACATAAAAATCGTCATATTGCTTGTTGTCCTTGTAAAAAGGCTCGTGCCGATCCCAGGGAGAAAGGTACAGCCCGAACTTCATTCCATTAAGCCACGTCGCGTAAGCCAGGTCGTTAACGACGTCTCCGCGTCCTCCGCGCCAGGGACTTGATTTCACCCCGTAGTCGGTTTGTCCACTCGGCCACAAATCGAATCCATCATGGTGCTTGGCGACAAACACCAGATAATTTGCTCCCGCCGTCTTCGCTGCGCGCACCCACTGTTCGGGATTGAATTGCGCAGGGTTGAAAACTTTCGGATCGGCTGTGCCGTCTCCCCATTCGCGATTCATGAAGGTGTTGGGTCCGAAGTGGACGAGGACTCCAATTTCCAAATCCTGCCAGGCGACCTGCTGAGGCTTCGGCATTACGTCGGTGAAATTCTGCGCGGCAAGCGTCAGCGCGCCGATTGAAACAACGCAAACAAGCCCGAAAATGGCGATTCGTTTCCACATGGCGATGCATCATAGCTCAGAACTAATACGTTTGGCCGTTAACTCAGAGGTTACCCCCACCCCTCCCTATCGTTTTGTTATGAATATCAAAACAAAGGGCTTGCGGGCATCCATCGTCCAATGAATCTCATTCAAAAGGACTTATGGCATCCCCTCTTAACTTCCTCATTTCATTCTAGTTCCTGGCCATTTCAAGAGGTCGCGCGAAGTCTTGCAGGGACAACGGAGCGGAACGGCGCCGGCCGACCTAGAGGTCCGACTTCCAATTCAAGTTAGCAACTGAGGCAATTGCTGTCAAGAGAATTCTGCAGAAACTTGAACAAATATATTTGCGGCCAGAGGACTTTCGTTGCATGTTTTTGTTCGAAAGCTCACGGATATTGATGCGTCACCGAGGAGGCTAGAGGATGCGCCTCCATCGTTTGAAAGCTTTGACGTCGGTGGAACTCAGATCAAACCATTCACCGTTCATTCGTTTCGAATCAAGTCTCTTATGCCAGTAAGCTTCCACGCCGTTAGGATCATCCGTCTTGATAGAATGAACGAGGGTCATTTTCTCAGGTAGTTGAATACGGATTTCACTTCCCCGACGGACCGTGTCACTGGTTCTTCCAATCTTGTAGTGGCGGCCAGATTTGATTAGATAAACTTCTCCAATTAGCGTGCTGCCCGTTTCACCTGAAATGGTAGTTCTCTCACCAGATTCTTTCAGCTCGGCAGTACAGTGTGCTGTTACGTCCTCATATTCGTTTCTACCGGCACAATATTCCAACACTTTCTTGGCGAGTTGCCCCTTACTTCCCAACCGCTGAAAAGCTTTCTTGCTGGGAAATTCACGATCGTGGTTACCTTCGACTGTGATTTCTCTAAAGGTTGGAAACTTGTCCAATTTGCGTGAAAGGCCAACAAGCTTTTCAAGAAGAAATGCGGTTGAGTGTGCAGATTGGAGTCGATTTGCAACAAATCCAGCCTCCTCGACCGCGTCCCCAAATCGAGCCCAGTACTTCTCCCAATCGTATGGCTTGATGCCTGTTTCACCTTCAAACCTGGCTACGCCCAATGCCTTTCCGCCGTTTTCGCTTGCGGTCCGTCTTATTTCGTCGAGAATTTCCTGCTTTGTGTGCATATCGAGATTCTTGGCTTGAATCTTGTCGCGTCCCATTCTCTCCTAGAGGTCGGCAGCACGAAGGCGGAAGTCGACTTCGTAGTTAAGCAACGACACATTAGGCACTGGAAGTGAGGCATACCTTAGCTTCTCGTCCATCTGTTTTGCCACTATGATCCCGTGCACTTGCTTTTCGCCTGCCAGCGTTTTCTTCACCCAACCCATGTAGCGAAGCAACTGGCCCATAGCCTTGTCGGGGCCGCGTGATAGCTTCAACTCGAAGACAACGAAATTCCCATTCTCTTCCACCGCCAATATGTCGATAGGTCCGACATCTGTTGGATACTCAATCCCTTTGCGGCTAAATTGGTCCACGAACAGCTTCAGCTGCCTGCCGGCAAATGGGATCGTTGCTAGGTTGCGAGCAATGAAATCCCTGAGATGGCTCTCTAACGCAAACTCAAATTGTTCTTCGACGTCGCTTGCCCCCTCTTCATCAGAGGGCTCTCCCAGCACGGAAATGGATGCTGCATCACTGACCACATCGGGCCTGAGGAGGCGAACTTCTGCATCCGTTTCGTTCACCGTCCAGCCCTGTTTCTTCAAGCCGTTGCGTAGCATATGCGAAGTGCTGCCGGCGTTGTCTGCGCTCAATCCCGGCGGCACCTGATCAGGATGCTTCCGTAACCAATCCTTCATTGGGTGAAGCTCGATGGCCCCAGTCGACCCTTTTGTGACGACCAAGAATCTCTTCGGCATGATCTATCCTGCCCTCTTCTACGACAGATTATGTCTCCACAGACGACTTATCGCTTCGCTCAATGAAAAAGGATCTAAGTGGAACACCTCTGTCGATGGTTTACGCAAGAATTTACCATGAGCTATGCGACCGAGCCTTTTGGTCGTCAAGTGCAGCTATCGCTCTTTCGGACGCTTGGCGCGTATTCAGCGCTAGCAACACAAACTCGCCTGCAATTCTCTTCCCCAATATGGCCGCACCCGCTCTGCCAGGATTGTCAGTTGTCCACTCCCTTAACTCTGCGTCCTCCAGCTTTACCAACCAGCGTTGAAGATTATAAATGCCAGAATATGCGCTAAGAATCGGTTCCAGGCAAGCAATCGGTAAGAATCTGACGGATTGGGATCCCTTAACTGTTTCCCATGCGTCAGTATGCAGTGGTGGGAATTTGCTTGCGGGTATTGACTTGGTTTCGATTGCCTCGACAACCGCGCAGAACTGGCGTAACTCGTGGACCAGCAAATCGCAAACTAATTCCTGTTCGGCCAATCTTTCCCTCCGCGGACGCATGATTTCGAGGTTTCGGGTAATGAATCTGTAACCGATGATCAATATGATGAAACCGGCTGCGGCACTTCCAAAGAAATTGGCGAGCGCGGATGTCCAAAACGAATTCATAACAGTTCTTCACTTTCCCGTTTTCTGGGATGGGCCGTGAAAGTATAACATCCTAAAAATTACCTGCGCAGTACCTCGAGGCCGCCCCCAGGCGGGAGCCTGGGGCGCATCCGTGTGAGCACAGTGCGATCGTGATGTATTGGCTTATCTATTGTCATTAAATTGAGCGCAGCCCATTCGTTCCTCAGGGCCCTTCGACACTCAGGGTAAACAAGCTGGAATGGCAGTGCCACCCGACGAATTCCTAGAATTCGGAGAGCGGGATTTCTTCAAAGATCAGATCCTTATCCATGGCCAGCAATTGTTTTCGATAGAAGTGAATGGCCACGATGACGATGGCAAGCAAGAGCGCAAAGCATATGGCTCTCCATGGCTGCAAGAGTGACCAACCGTCGAGCCGGGGCAGGTAGCTGGTGAAGAAGTAGAAGCCGAACAGGTAGGCCATGACTACCAGCCCCGCATTTCTTTTGAACACGGGCGGTGGGCAGGTGAATGGAACCTTGCGGTATCTTGCCAAGAGAGCCTCCACCAACGCGGCCGTCGTCAGGATTACTGCGCCGGTATGCAGTGTGGCAATTTTTGGTCCCCAGTAGACTGCGGTAACAACGAAGGTTGCCGGCGCAATCCAGGCCAAGGAAAAAACAAGAAGCACCCACCTGGCGATTGCTCGGCCCTCGTCGCTGATTCCTACCAGCGAATACCGGAATATCCAGTTGGCCTTTAGGTTGGCAGGCATCTCAAATGCAAAGCGGGTCCCGATGACCACGCAATAGCTCAAGGCAAAGGGGACCGCGAGGAATTCCGGCGGCGGCACGCGGCCTGAAAGGATCGCCCGCGGGTTGGCCGCCGATGAAAGGAATACCGCCGAGGCGACCAGGCCCACGGCCAGAAATCCCAGCAAGATTTGAAGGTGCGCTTCGCTGCGGGTCAAGGTGCGCGCTGCAAAGCGGTAAACGGCACGTTGTGCCGGCGTCCTCAGAATGCGATTCAGCGCCGGAGTAAAGGGCGACCACGGAACTCTCGGTCGCGGCAGCGGACCTTCATCCCGAGCTTCCGGAATATGAAGAAACGACCGCCGGAAGCTGACGGCATAGGCGAGGATTGCGGTCAAAACAGCGCAAGCGACCGCGCCGACCGCGGCATGCATCATTTGTGTGGTGTCCGCGTCCTCACCGCGCCCCCAAATGGATTGTGCGACTCCGAGAAATGAAATGGGCGGCAAGAACTTCACCCGATGAAGCGCTCCGCGGCCCATGTTTTCGATCACGCGAGGCACGGCAAAGCTGCTCCCCAGCAGACCCAGGAGAACCACCGCAATCAGGAATCGCGCGATGAGGGAAACGCGCCGAAAAACGGCGGCGGGCAGCATGGACATCAAAACTCCCGACACTGCAAATACCGCGAAACAGCTGAACGCGCCCGCCAGAAGAACCGCAGCGGCATGGCCGCCTGCAAAGCGGAAAATGAGTGCGTTCGTATCGCCGCCCATAACCGTGGCGGGGAACAAAAAGAGCGACGCGCCATTCACCACGATTGTGAACACCGCCGAAATAAGAAGGATGGCGCACAAATTGGCCGTGAAAATACTTCGCAGGGAAATCGGAAGAGGCACCAGATTGAAGTAGTCGCGGCGGTCCAGAAAGATATTGTCCCAGCGCCATAATGCAGCGGCGCCGGCAACGGTGACGGAGAGCACTATGAAGAAATACTCATCCTCCATCGCAGCCTTAAACGGATCGAAGTTCCGGATACCCTGAATCCAGTGGAAGAGCGAGCCATACTTTGGGAACAACAGGAAGGACGCCACGGCGCCCGGCATGGCAAGAAGCACGAGGATTGCTCCGGTGCCCATTTCCAATCCGTCCGAGCCGGGTTCGCCGCCTCCCTGAAACATGCGCTCGACGAACAAGCGTTGAAGGCGCCCGTAGGGAGTCCGCGCGAAACCCTGATACCTTTTCTTTACAGCCAATGTCACGCGTCCGGTCATGTGGAGGTCACGACGCTCGCTATGTCGCAGGCAATTTGCGCCACGTCTTGTTCTTCCACAACGTGTACGAACGCGCTTTCCAGAGTGGATTTTCCCATCTTCTCGATCACTTCCGCCGTGGCGCCCTGCGCGATGACCTGGCCTTTTCTCAGGATCATCAAGTGCGAACAGACTTTTTCCACCACTTCCAGAATGTGGGAACAGTAAAAAACCGATTTCCCTCGGGCAGTCAGCTCTTGCAGCAGATTTCTGATGATGAGCATGGAGGTAACGTCCAAGCCGGAAAGCGGCTCATCCAAAATCAGAATTTCGGGATTGTCCATGAGCGCGGCGATCAGCAGAATGCGCTGGCGCATGCCCTTGGAATAGGAACCCATGGTTACGTCGCGATGGGACCACAAGGAAAAAAGCTTCAGGAGGCCCTCGATGGTCTGCTCCATGCGCTTCGCGGGCATGGCTCGCAAGGTCCCGACCATATCGAGATATTCCTGGCCGGTTAGATAAGGATAAAGATTCGCTTCCTCGGGGACGTAACCGAGCCGTTTGCGGTAGGCCAGCAAATCCTTCTGAATATTTTCCCCTTGGTAGAGAACGTCGCCGCCCGAAGGTTCCAGCAGACCGGTGAGCATTTTCACCGTGGTGCTTTTTCCCGAGCCGTTGGGTCCGAGGTAACCCAACACCTGACCGGGCTGCAGACAAAAATTAATTTCCGCCACAGCCAGCGCGGAATCGTAATACTTATAAATGCCTCTTGCCTCGAGCATTGGCCCTCGCCTTCAGCGGGACACACCACTACGCGGAAACCATCATAGGCTTGGACACCGTGGGATTGGAGAGAGTTCCCCTGATTTTGAGATGGGGGGATTGAAGAGGTTTTAACTAGCGGGAAGCGCCGGCGATTGCGGCCGTTTCCTGAGGCGTGGCTGCCGCGACCAATGCCGCGTGGCGCTCGGCGGAGAGGAACGGTCCGTTGGGAGAGAGCAGAGACAATTTGCGCGCGATGATGTCCGCGGAATATTTGCGCATGTAATGCGTGATGGTTTCCACGCGGATTTTCACGCTGCCGCTGGGCTTGGTGGAATCGAGATCGCCAAACTTGAAGAACAGCGTGCCGGTGGCTTCCACGATGCGCTGTGTGGGAGTGTAGGTGGGCTGATCCATGCCACATTCGTAGCTGGAAAGGCGAAGCACGCAGGTGATCCACGGGCAGCGCGCCGCGACTTTCGCTCCCCACATAATTTCGTTGGTGTTGCTGCTGTAGGAGGAAGTCCACACATCGGAAATATCGTAGGGCGTTTTCATCCGCTTGGACTTTAATTCCTCTTCAAATAGCCAATTCAAAATATCCGGATCGGTGGGGAAGTATTGCATCCACAAAACCGGGAAGCCCATGGCTTGCAGGTCGCCCTCGATTTCATGGCCGATTCCGGGATCCATGTGATAGGGGCGGGCGACCACAAAAATGCAGGGCTTATTTTCCTTCGAGCACCACTCCAGGATGTCACGACTGTTCTTGCGCAGAGTGTCGTTGATGGTGTCCAGAGCGTGATAGCCCGCTTTGACGGCGCGTTCGGTTTCCTCAAAATTCAAATCCAAAACGTCCTTCATACTGCCAAAAAGTTGATTGGCAACGACGGCGCGGTCGCCCAGGCTCACGAACGGCGCAGAATAAACGATCCCATTGTCGGTGAAAATGTCGCTTTCCTTCAGGAAGCCGGCCTTGATGTTGTCCGGCCCGGCCATCACGCGCGTGCAGGTCAGCGTGTCGGTCACATGGCCGCGCATGAAGGAAGGCAGCGAATAAATCATGGGGCTCAGCAGAATATTAATTTTATTTTTCTGGCCGAAGACCAGCTCGCCATAGTGGCCGCTCATGCATTTCACGGGATAGCAGCAGTCCACGGTGCCGCGGCCCTTGCCGAATTCGCGGCCCTGCTCTTCACTGGTGTCGGAGCTGAATACGATATTTTCCTGGGCGATGCCGAGATCGCGCAGGAACCCCACCCAAAACTGATGGGTGTTCCAGACATTCAGCACACGCGGGATTCCTACCCGGATGGCCGAGCGGTCTTTAGACGGAGACGGTGGTGCGGCGGAAGGCTTCTTTCCGAACCACGTCTGCAATGTTTGGAAAGGCATTCTTGGTTTTCTCGATTTCGGCCTTGATGACTTTCATTTCGTTGACGTCTTCCACCAGCCCCTTGGGGCAGGAGTTGTTGACGATGACGCGCTCCCATCCCTTGGTCAGCGGAACTTTGCTCCACTCGCGGCCGGCGCCATTCGATAGTTCCACGTCAATGAAGCTGCGCTGGCAGGTAACCGGGCACCAGTGGCAAACGGTTTCAAGCGATGTGGTGCTCTTGTACTGCAATTGCGCGATGGCGTCGAACCCGCGGAAAGACGTGCGTCCGCCGGCTTCATACCACTCGAGCGATACGAGCGCGGCGCCAATCGCCCCCGCTTCGCCGGAATAGGGATGCACGACTACGTCGGCGTCGGGCACTTTCGAACGGATGAAATCCACCTGCGTTTTCACCACGGCCAAATTTTTGTGCGTGCCGCCCTGCAAAATATATTTCTTGCCGACCACGCTCAGGTTGCTCAGCCCTCCGGCGTAAATCCAGACGTTCAGCGGAAGGATGGCGCACAGGCCCGCGAGAATTTCCTCGGCCTGCCAGCCCTTGCGCTGCTGGTTCACGATGTCGCTCTGCAGGAAAACTCCGCAGCCCATGGAAAGTTGCGGCATGGCCTGCGCGCGGAATGCGCCGTCGGCCATTTCGCTCAGCGGGATACCGAAACGCTCGGCCACGCCCTGCAGGAAAGCGCCATTGCCGGAAGAGCACTGCGAGTTGAGGCGGAAGTCGGAGACCGTGCCGTTGTTGAGCAGCATGATCTTCACGTCCACGCCGCCCACATCGCAGATGCAATCGGCGTCAGGGAAGAAGTGCAGGCCCGCGCTGGCGTGCGCGATGGTTTCGACGATGGGGCAGTCGGCGCCCAGGATTCCCTTCAGGAGATCCTTGCCGTATCCGGTGATGCCCACGGCGAGAATCTCTCCAGTGCCGAGCACTTTGCGAACTTGCTCGAACAGCGACTTGGCGTCCTCGATGGGATTGCCTTTGCTCAGCGCGTAGCAAGAGTAGAGAATTTCTTTTTCAGGCGAAATCAAAACGGCCTTGGCGGTGGTCGAGCCGAAGTCGCAACCAATCACTACGCGCGCAAGCTTTGCGGAATTGGCAGAAACTTCCGCGGTTCTTACCGGGGCGACATGACCGTTCTCATTTCCATTTCCGTTGCCATTTCCGTTTTTGTGCCCGTTGCCGTTTCCGTTTGAGTGCCCGTTCCCGGTAACGCTCGCAGGGACAGGCTCTTTCTCGCCGAACTCGGACTTGAATGCCTCGAGATCCTCGTCGCTCTTGCACAGCCCGCCGCGGCCCTGCTTCTTCTTTTCTTCGTACTGACCGGTTTCAATCCACCAATTCAGTTTTTCGGTGCCCAGGTAAATGCCTACGTCGGGAGCGTCCCTGCGGCCCACTTCGATGCAGCCCAGCGCGGCGTAATAAAGCGCGTCTTCGGGTACCTTAATCAGGGAAGCGGGATCCAGATCTCCCGTGGAAACTTTTCGTTCCTTCCAAATCTTGGCCAGGTGATGCCGCCACGCTTGCTGCAATCCGGTGAAGAAAAGATTCGGTCCGCCAAGAAGCAGAATTTCCGGCAGGGGAGTGTTGCCGCGAGTGAGGCTGGCCAAATTCTGATAAACGACGGCCTCAAACAGCGAAGCAATAATTTCTTCGACTGGAATACCGGCCTTCAGCAAGCTGTTGGAGTCTGCTTCGGCGAAAATTCCGCACTTGCTGCTGACCTTGTGCAGCGTGTAACCCTGGTAGCCCATGCGCGAAAGTTGCTCGGAGGTGATTTCCAGTTTGCGCGCGGTTTTTTCGATGAACGTTCCGGTGCCTCCGGAGCAGGCGCTCTGCATCAGGACTTGCTTGCTCTTGGCGTCGCCTTCGCCGGTGAAGAAAATCGTCTTCATGTCTTCGCCGCCGATTTCGCTGACGAAGCGCACCTTGGGGTGCATTTT
>Ga0070733_10002627_pt1 | contig 12634 bp, 8 predicted proteins | sample Coa_R1_9_FD_66450 | JGI IMG/M metagenome (GOLD analysis project Ga0070733, IMG submission 66450) | Surface soil microbial communities from Centralia Pennsylvania, which are recovering from an underground coalmine fire - Coalmine... | ecosystem: Environmental > Terrestrial > Soil > Unclassified ... | reverse complement strand
CGTCGCGCGTCGCGGTCGCGCCCCAGCCGCCCATCTGCGGCTCGACCATGGTGAAGCGCCGTCCGGTGTTTGGGTGTCGCCCGGCGATGACTGTGCCGCAGATCGACCCGAAATGTCCGGCGGGAAAACGATCCGGCGCGGCCTTCGCGAGCCCATGCCACAACATATCGGTGAGGCGGGCGCGCACTTCGAAATAATAGCCCTGCGGCGCCGGCTCTCGCGGATCGAAGATCGAGCCTGGCCGCGTCAACACCTGCAACGGCCGAAACGAGCCCGCATTGCACACCGTCTCCGGAGCGGTCGCGGCCTTGAAGATGAGCTGCGCCGCGATCACCGCGCCATCGCGGCTGGCGTTCAACGGATCCGCGCGCTGGTCCGGCGCATCGCGGAGATCGACGATGAACTCTTCGTTCGTGATGTCGATAGCAGCGCGCCAAATCGTCCCGTCATCCATCGGCTCCTCGAGCCTGAGCCGGCCCTTAGGCAAGCTGGCGAGGCCGTCGCGCGCCTGGCGCTCGGCATAGTCATAATAGTCAATGAGGGCTTCCGCGAAGACCTCCGGCCCGTATGTCGCCGCCAGGCGCTCGACGCGCTCCGCCCCCTTCCGCACGCTTGCGACGGCGGACCAAAGGTCGCCGGTTAGAAAATCAGGCAGGCGGCTGTTCGCCGCCATGATCTTCATGACCTGGTCGATCGGCCTGCCGGCCTCGAATAGTTTGATCGCGGGAAGCCGCAAGCCTTCGGCATGGATATCGCGCGCGTCGACCGGCATTGAGCCAGGAACTGCGCCGCCAACGTCATTCCAATGACCGATGTTCGCGGTCCAGGCGATGAGGGCGCCGTTGGCGAACACCGGCATGGCGAGCACGACGTCATTGAGATGGGTGACGCCGCCGTAGTAGGGATCGTTGGTCACGAAAATATCGCCCGCGGCGATGTCGGCCAAAGGGGTGAGTTCGAGAAGCCGCTTGACGGTCTTGTCGAGCACGCCGACGAAGCCTGGAATGCCGGCGCCTGAACTGACGAGATTGCCCGTCGCATCCGTCACGCCGGTGCCGACGTCGAGCACCTCGTAGATGATTGGGCTCATGGCCGTCTTTTTGAGGATGGCGAACATCTCGTCGGATGCGGCGGCGAGCGCCTGCTGGATGACGTCAAGAGTGAAGGGATCGGCCGGGCGGACCCGGCGCGAGAAACTGGTGAGGTTGCGCTCGCTGGCCCTCTGCATGTCCGGTTCCGCCTCACGCCGCGTCAAATATTTCGCTCCAGCCCCGCCAATCTCGCCGTCACGACGGCCTCGACGCGCTCGCCCCAGCGTCCAAGGCTTCCAAGCCGGCGCCGATCCACGCGACATTCGCTTGCCGCACGTGTCCCCAATTGTAGAAGGCGACATCCTTCACGCCCATCTCGCCGAGAGCGCGCAGGGCGGCAAGAAATTCGCCTTTGGACTCGAGGTCCGGATACGCCGGGCGGACGATCCCGCGCAACGATCCCTTTCCGCGCAGGCGCCTGCGAACATCGAAGACATCGGCCTTCACGCGGCTCGCGCCCGGCTCATAAAAGCAGGCTTCCATCACGCCCGCGGCTTCCGCCAGCGCCGAAAGATCGCTGCCCTCGTACCAAGCGCCGGCGCTCGGCCGCGCGACCGATGGAATAACTGCGACCGTAGCGTCCCTCCTTACCGACTCACGAATCGTCCGCACCAAGGACGTCACCACCGCGCAGCGCCAATCAAGAAAGGCCTTCAATTCGCCATCGGCGCGGGTGTCCGCGAGCCAGAAGGCTTCCGCCATATCGGCAGGAAAATCGACGTCGCTTGAAAGATACGCATTGATATCGTCGGCGACCTGGTCTCTCAGGCGGTGAGCGTCGATCCCGGCCGCCTTGGCTCCCTTCAAGCAATGCGGACAAAAGCAAAGCCCCAATTGGTTGTCGAGCCAGCGGTTGGGACGGTTCAACGCAAATTCGTGATGATACCCATGCGCGTAAGGGAGAAATCCCGGCGTTTCCAATGACACGCCGCTGACCGGATAAGTTTCGGTCACGTCGCGGGCGAGGCCGGTCGCATAAGCGCGCGCATCAGGCGCGGCAGGACAAAGGCTATAGACATAGCGGTCGCCGAAGGCGTTGACGACCGTCGCGTCAGGATGCGCCGTCCCGACCAGCGTGTTGTGCAGCAGCACCAGCCATACGTTGACGCTCATCCGCTCTTGATCTGCAAGCTCCTTGAGAACGTCGCGTTCTTTCAGAATCGAATTGGCGACCGGCTTGATCGGGCCGTATCGGCGATGGTCCGCCCGGAAATAGACCGTGCCGTCTTCGGGAAAATAGACGCGTCCTGTCTTGCCATGAGGCCGCAGGAACTTTCCCGCGTGATAGCTGCCCGCCATCGAGATCGTGTTGAGGCCCAGCGCCTCGAATTCATCCATCACTGAGGCCGCGCCCGCCTCGGCGATGTCCCAGGCGTAAGCATAGATGGCCCTATAGCTCATGAGCGTGTTCTCAATTGCGGAAATATAAGTCGTCGCTGGAAGTGCTTTTCGGGAGAAGCGGATTTCTCTTCAGAGATCGCGCATTTTTAAGTGAAAGCAGGCGCCGCGCAAGGCCGCGGCGCTTCGGCATGTCGCGCTTGCCCAGCCTTCGCGTCTGACGCTAGATTTGGCGGTCGGCAGGCGTCAGGCGCGCCGTCCGCGGCTAAGCGAAGGGCAAAGAATGAGGACCAAAATCGAGATCATTGGCGCCGAGTCGCGGGGACAGGCCAATCTCGCTTTGCCGTTTTCGCCGGCCATCCGCGCCGGCGATTTCGTCTTTGTCTCAGGCCAGGTGGCTTTTGACGCCGACAAGCGCATCGTCGCCGGCGGCATTGAAGCGCAGACCCGGCAGACCTTGAAGAACATCGCCGATATCCTGGCGCTCGCCGGATGCACGCTGGCTGACGTGGTCAAGTGCACCGTCTGGCTTGACGATGCGCGGGACTTTGCCGCTTTCAACAAGGTCTATGGCGAGCATTTCCCCGAGCGGAAGCCGGCTCGCTCGACCGTCGAGAGCAGGCTCATGATCGACGCCAAGATCGAGATCGAGGCGATCGCTTATCGGCCGCTTGCCCCATGAGTTATGATCTTGTTCTGAAGAACGGCCGCATAATCGATCCTGCTTCCGATTTCGATCGAAAGACTGACATCGCCTTCGCTAACGGCAAGGTCGCGGCAGTCGGCGACAATTTGCGCGAAGCGAAAGAGACGCGCGACGTTGGCGGCCTCATCGTCGTTCCCGGCCTGATCGACCTGCACACGCACGTCTACTGGGGCGGCACTTCGCTCGGCGTCGACGCCGACGAGTTCTGCCGCCGCAATGGCGTGACGACCAGCGTCGATACCGGCAGCGCCGGGCCAGGGAATTTCCCCGGCTTCCGCAAGCACGTTATCGAAACGGCGGAAGTCCGCATTCTCGCTTTTTTGAGCATTTCGTTCGCCGGGATTTACGCTTTTTCGCGTCGCGTGATGGTCGGCGAAAGTCAAGATATGCGGTTGATGGCGCCGGAAGACTGCGCAGAAGTCGCCGACGCCAATCGTGACGTGATCGTCGGAATCAAGGTGCGCATCGGCCGCAACGCCGGCGGCGTGTCGGGCATTGCCCCGTTGGAAATCGCATTGCAGGTCGCCGATGAGGTCGGCCTGCCGGTCATGTGCCATATCGATTTCCCGCCGCCGAACTATGGCGACACAGTTGCGCTATTGCGCTCAGGCGACATCTTGACCCACGCCTTTCGACCGTTTCCCAATGCGCCGCTCTCCGCGCAGGGAAAAATCCTGCCGCAAGTTCTCGACGCGCGCGAACGCGGCGTTCTCTTCGACATCGGGCATGGCATGGGCTCTTTCGCCTTCAAGACGGCGCGCTCCATGCTGGCGAACGGCTTTCTCCCGGACACGATCTCGTCCGACGTGCATGCGCTCTCGATCCATGGGCCGGCCTTCGACCAGACGACCACGATGTCCAAATTTCTCTGTCTCGGCATGAGTCTCGTCGATGTCGTCCGAGCCTCGACGATCAACGCGGCAAGGGCGCTGCGCCGGCCGGAGCTCGGCTCGTTGTCTCTTGGCGCTGTCGGCGACGCGACCCTTCTTTCCGTCGAGGATGGGCGCTACGATTATGTCGACGTGGTCGGCGAGCATCTGACGGGCGCCAAGCGCATCGTTTCGAAGGGCGTGGTGATCGGGGGGCGTTGGTGGCATCCATGATGCGCTATGACGGCAAGGCGGCGATCGTTACCGGCGGCGGCGCCGGCATCGGGCGCGCGACCGCCGATCGCCTGGCGAGCGAAGGCGCGGCCGTGGTGATCATGGACATGCGCGTTGAAGACGCCGAAGCGTCGGTCGAACATATCGCGAAGCTCGGCGGCCGCGCATTGGCGGTCGCCGGAAATGCGACGCAGGAGCATGACATCGCCGTCGTCATCGAGCGCGGCGTCGCGGCTTTTGGCGCGATCAATCTTTTGGTCAACAATGTCGCCCTGACGCTTAAGGCGACATTGTCGGAATGCACGCCGGACGATTGGGATCGCGAGTTCGAAGGCACGCTGAAGACCGCTTTCCTCTTCAGCCGCGCTCTATTGCCGTCCATGGTCAAGCAGGGCGGCGGCGCCATCGTCAACATCGGCTCGGTCAACGGATTCACCTATGTCGGCAACCCCGCCTATAGCGCGGCGAAAGCCGGATTGATCAGCCTCACGCAGTCGATCGCCGTCGAATACGGGCCGCGTGGGGTAAGGGCCAACATGGTCAGCCCAGGCACCATTCGCACGTCGACGCGCAGTTGGACGAAACGTCTGGAGCGCGATCCGCAGATTTTCGAGAAGCTGGCGCGATGGTACCCCGTCGGGAGGGTCGGCCGGCCGGAGGACATCGCCGCCGCCGTCGCTTATCTCGGATCGGACGATGCAAGTTTCGTCAACGGGGCCAATCTGGTGGTCGATGGCGGCTTGACCGCCGGCCAAAGCGTCATGGCCGATGAGTTGACGGTGGAGCGCGATGTTCCGCCCGACTATCGATCGAAAGCGTCACGTTAGCTTTGGCTTGCGACTATCCCGAGGACGCCACGGGACTTTATGATCCGCCGAACGGAAGTGATCGTCTAGTACCATTTTTCTCCCGAAGAGGAAGGTTTCGATTGAGGCGACGGTGGCCTTGGTCGCTACAAACGAGATGCAGACAGAGGGCGCATTTGCTCATTGTTTGCATGGCGGAGCGCAAAATGCTCGCCAAGCAATCAATGAGGACGTCGCGCTGAAATCAGCGCCTGTCTTCAAGCGTCCGAGCCGGGGCAGGACGATGCGGTTGGCGCTTCATCGCTGATCAACGGAGTAACCATTCATGGGCGTGCTCGATCTCTTTCGTCAGGATGGCAAGCGCGCGCTCGTCACCGGCGCCAGCCGGGGTCTCGGGCGGTCCATGGCGCTCGCGCTCGCGGAAGTCGGCGCCGACATCATCTTGACCGGCCGAACGCAAGGGACGCTCGACGCGACCGCCGCGGAAATTCGGGCTTTGGGACGGAAGGCCTGGACGATCAAAGCCGATATGGGCGAACCGGCAGAATGCGAGACGGCCTTCGCCAGGGCGATCAGCGAAATGGGCCCGATCGACATCCTCATCAACAATGTCGGCAACCGCGAGGAGAACGTCCCCATAGTCGACGAGAAGCTGGAGACCTGGCAACGCATGATCGATCTCAATCTGACCAGCTGTTTCCTCGGCGCCAAGCTTGTCGGCAAATCGATGCTTGATCGCGGCAAGGGCGGCCGCATCATCAACATCGCCTCGATCAGCGCGATCATCGCCAATCGCGGCATCGCCGGCCGACACTATGAGACGGCGAAGGCGGCGGTCCTGCATTTCACCCGCTGCGCGGCGGCCGACTGGGCGCCGTATGGGATCACCGTCAATGCGATCTGCCCCGGCTTGTTCATGACCGACGCGAACAAGCGATGGAACGAGACCCGGCCGGACGTCATCCAAGCCATTGTCGCCCACATCCCGATGGGACGCACCGGCGAGCCTGAGGAGATCGGGCCATTGGCGGTCTATCTCGCCAGCCCCGCCGCCGCCTATGTCACCGGCGCCGCCTATGTCATCGACGGGGGCTATACGCTCTGGTAGCCGCCAGGAGCGGCTATCCCTTCACCACGCCTTCCGCCAAGCCCTTGAAGAAGAGCCTTTGCGCGAAGGAAAAGGCGAGGATGCCCGGCGTGACCACGATGACATAGACCGCGGCGAGATTCGGCCAGGCCCAGTATCCTTGGCCGCCCTGGGCGGCCGCGAGGACGACCGGCATGGTGCGCTTCGCCTCGTCGTCGACAAGGGTCAGGCACAACAAATACTCGCCCCAGGCCGCGACGAAATTGACGATGAATATGACCACGAGGCCGTTGCGCACCATCGGCACGCCGACCGTCCATAGCGTTCGCCAATGGCCGGCGCCGTCGATCCGCGCCGCTTCGATCAGCTCGTGCGGAACAAGCTGGAACATGCTGCGCATGATCAAGATGCTGATCGCCAATTGAAGCGTCACATAGGGCAGGATCAGCCCGCTGGTCGAGTTGATCAAGCCCAGCCAATGCTGCGTTTCGTAAATGCTGATCAGCGAGACGACGCGCACGGGGAAATAGAGCGAGACCAGAAGCGCGGTCACGACCAAGCCGGCGCCGCGCGGCCTCAAGTGCACCAACGCATAGCCGGCGAGCACGGCGCAGAACGTGGTGATCAGCACCGTCGCGGCGGTGACGTAGATGCTGTTGAACAGATTTACCGGCAGCGTCGCGATCCGCTCGAACACGTAAGTATAGTGAGTGAAGTCGAAGGTTCGCGGCCAGAAATCGCCGCGCATCGCGTCGGGAAGCGACTTCACCGACATCACGAGCACCCAGGCGAGCGGCGCCAGGATGATCAGCATGAAGAAATTGATCACCGCGTGGCGGACGATGGCGCTCCGGTTCTGCTTGAACCAGCCCGGGGCCGGCGTCGACCCGGCGATCGACCCTGAGGCGATGGGACCACGATGGACAGCTTCGACCGTCATGGACGTTCAGCCTTTGGGACGGAAAATTCGGAGCAGGATGACCATCACGAACATCATCGCGATCGCCCCGATCATGCCGATCGCCGCCGCGTAGCCCTGCCGCCAAAGGCCGAGCTTGAACGCCTGGTCGTACATGAAGATCGTCCAGGTGTAGGTCGGCGAGGCGCGATTGAATCCGCCGAAAATGAGATATTCGTCAATCACCGCCATGGCCGTGCCGAAGCGCAAGACCACGAGAATCATCATGATCGGCGCAAGACGCGGCCGGGTCACATGCCAAAAGACCTGCCATTCATTGGCGCCGTCGATGCGCGCCGCTTCCGGCAGGTCCTTGGGGATCGCCGCCAAGCCGGCAATGAAGAAGATCGTGTGGTAGCCGAGGCCCCACCAGACTTCCATGACCGCAATCGACGGCAAGGTCAGGGGCGTCCCGCCGAGCCACTGCGGCGCGTTCTGCAAGGTGAACAGGCCGGTCGTGTCGACGAGGAAATGATTGATCGGACCGGCTTGATAATTGTACATCCATTTCCACAGCACGAAGACCAGCGTGCTCGGAATTACCGCCGGAATGAGCAGCACGACGCGATAGACGGTCGCCAAACGAGGATTCGCCACCCGATCGACGAGGATCGCGAGCAGCAGCGGCAGAATGATCGTTCCCGGCAGGAACATGATCGTGAAGATCGCCGCGCGCCATAGGCTCGACCACAACAATGGGTCGCTGAGGGCGCTCTCGTAATTGTCGAACCAGACCCAATGCGACGGCGCATTGCTCAAGAACTGGTAGTCGGTGAAGCTCATCCACAGGACGCGGAAGATCGGATAGACTTGGTAGCCGACGAAGAAGACCACCGCCGGCGCCAGGAACAACCACGCGCCGATGCCCTGCCCGATGAGGGCCGCGTGTCTCCCCGCCCGATTCGCGCGTTGCGCCCCGCTGACGCTCACGCCCTGTGATGCAATCGTATTCGCCATCGTTACGCTGATGCAATCGGCGCGCCATGCGCGCCATCTCGTCGGCCTGGTGACAATATATTGCTCGCTTTTTGCACGCCCCTGCCGGAAAAGGCGGCTAAATGGCGACGCGGCCGCGGCGCCAAGCGCCGGCGGCCAAGGACCAGAGAGGGTCCTCTCTGGTCCTTCGCTCGATCGGCGACTAGCCCTTCTTCATCTCGGCGTGAACCGCCTCGACAACCTTCTGCATCGCCACTTTCGGATCGGCCTCCTCGCCCTTGAGATAGGTCTCCCAAATGGGCTTGCCGATCACGAACTGCTGCAGGCCGAACAAGTTGTTGGTGATCGCCTTGGCCTTGTCGAGTTGGCCGCGGACCAGACCGACGAAGGGGGGCATCCAATCGGGCTTGTTGGCGTCCCACGCCGTGTAGATGGACTTGTACGGAGGCAGCTGGCCCGGATGACCGCTCTTGGTGCCGACGATCGAGTCCTTCCAGATCTGTTGATCATAGGTCAGCGCCTTGATGTACTCCGCCGCCTTTTCCTTGTTCTGACCATATTTGAACAGCGCGCAACCTGTCGTCCAGAACACCGTCGAACCCTCGCCGTTCTTGAATTTCGGCAGCGGCCCGAGATGCAGCAGCTTCGGATCGTCCCAATTCGCCGCCATGCGCAGCGGCGCATTGAAATACTTGAAGTAGAGGCCGACGCGCTGGGCCGCGAAGGCGACTTCGTCCGGCGTTCCGTTGACGCCGGCGTCCGACGCGCCCTCCAGGAGGATATCGGGGTTGCCGAGCGCCATGATCTGCTTCAGCAGCTTCAAGGCCTCGATCGCCGGCTCGCTGGTGAAGTCGAACAAGCCCTCCGGCGTATACACATTCGTGCTCATGCTGTGGGTGACCGGCGCCAGCGAGCGCCAACCATGGGCGTCGAATGTCGCGCCCCAGGGCGCCGCCTTGGAGTCGACGATCTTCTTGGCGGAAGCCAGAAAGTCGTCCCAAGTCGCGGGAGCGGCGTCGGCGACGCCGGCCTTGCTCGTCAGGCCCGAATGCCATCCCGTTCCGATCACGTCGAGAAGGAACGGCCAGCCATAGAGCTTGCCGTTGATCGTGTTCTCTTCGCGGATCGACGGGATGATGTCGTCGATCACATCTTTCGGGATGTAATTATCCCACGGCTCGATGACGTCGGCCTTGACGAACGCCGACATTTCCACGAACGGCGTTTGGCCAACATAGACGTCCCAAGTGCTTTGCTTGTTTTTCGCCTCGGCCACGAAACGCTCGATGCCGAAACCCTCGACCGGCGCGATCTGATAGTTGATCCCAGGGAACTTGGCGTTGACCGCGGCGATGCCGGGATGAAGATCCTGGATCCACTGATAGAAGGTCGGCGTCAATGGCCGGTCGGCGGCGAACGCCGTCCCGAGGCTCGTCTTCGCCACGGCGCCTACGCCGGCAAGGCCGAGGCCGGCGAGCAGACTGTTCGTCAGGAATGTGCGCCTGTCGATGGTCCCTCTTTGCAACTGCCGCAGACCTTCCTGCTGCAGAAGGTATTCTTGTTCCTTACGTACGCTCATCGTTTCGCCTCCCGAATTGGCCCGGCTCCGTCGAGAAATTTCGCTCAATGCGGCAGCGAAACTGTCTCACAAATCCGCTGGCCTCGCAAGGACATAGGGCTTCTTCAGCCGGGCGGCGGGCGTTCGATCCAGACTCGCGAGATTCGGTTTTTTTGTAGCGCCGCCTCGATAAGAACCGCGGCGGCGGCCGCCAGATCGTTGGCGTCCGCTTAACGAGCCGCCGGGACGCCCGCTGGCTCGCGTCGCAGATCGATGTCCGCTCGCTGAAGCTCGGCCAGAAACGCGCGGGCGTCGATGACGTCCCGCGTCGCCTCCCCGCCCCGAACGCCGGCAATTGCCGGCTCGACGAGCGTGCGAAGCTCGGCATCCGCCTTGGCGCCGCGCCAGAGACGGGCGAGTTCGGTCGTGGCGCGGAGTTCGTAAAGCCGCACCTCCTGTTCGCGCGCGATTGCGATCGCGTCGCGGAAATAGGACTCCGCTTTTGTCTTGTCCGGCGTAAGACCGGCAAGCGCGATTCTGCCCTGAATGCGGCGGATATTGGCGAGATGGTAGCGCTCGCCGGAGGCTTCGACGAAAGCGAGACAGCGCGCCATATAGGCTTCGGCGCCCGCGACGTCGCCGATCGCCAGCGACTCTTCGGCGAGCTTGGACATGAAGTCGGAATCTCCGATGCGTCCCCCGAAGCGCTGCGAAGCGATGACCGCGGCATTCGCCGCGGCGATTCCCGCGGCGTCAGGACGTTGGGCGACGCGCGCCAATGCTTGATACACGGCGCCGAGCAGACGGAACTGCTCGACCTTCTTCTCAGAGCAGTAGGCGACGAGTTCGGCGCTGTGGCGCTCGCAAGCCTCATGATCGCCAAACGCAAGATCGGGCAAGACCGACGTAAAGAAAATGCAAAAGGCCACAGTCGGGGCATGCGTATGTTCGGCCAGCTCGGCTTGTACTTGTTCGCCGACCTTGGCGGCCTCGTCGAGGCGGCCGAGGAAAGTCAACGCCCAGAGCTTGTAACAGAGGATGGCGAGCCCCGGATCATTGCCAAAACGATAGCTGAGCAGGCGATGACGGGCGGGATCGCGGTAACGCTCGGCCGTTTCAAAATGCTCGAACGCCTCGCGATTGCGCCCCATGAGAACGAGCGTCGTCCCGAGCAGTCGATGGCCGACCAGCTTGTAGGCCGTATTGTCCTGCCGCGCCGCAAATTCGACGATCTGGCGGGCGAGCGCATGCGCGGGCTCGATCCGCGCTGCGAAGAAATTGCCCGCGCAGAGGCCATAAAGCACGGAGAAGTGCTGCAGATCGTCGCCGACGCCGGCGTCAAGGAGGCGCTTGGCCTCGGCCAAGGCCGCCATCGTCTCCTGCGCGTCGTAACCCTTGAGCGGCAGCAGAGCGTTGGCGCGGGCCAGTTGCAATGCGAGCTCCAAGGATTGTCGCGACGGCCCGTCCTCAAGATTTGGAAGCTGAGCCAATCCCGATTCGACATGGCGATTGGCTTCGACGTAAGCCGAGCGCGACAGCGCTTGCTCGGTCGCCTTCAGCCAATAGCGTGCCGCGGGGTCGCGCAGCGCCGCTTCGGTAAAGTGATGAGCGATGATTGCCGGCGTGGTCCCGGCGCTGTCGGCGAAACGTTCGCAAAGCGCGCGCGCAATGTCGGCGTGAATGGTTTGTCGTCGGGCCCGCAGGAGCGACTCGTGCGCTGCGTCCTGGACGAGCGCATGTTTGAAGGCGTAAGTGGCCTCCGGATCCTCGCCGAGGCGGTAGATCAATTCCGCGGCGACCAGTTGATCGAGCGCCGCCTCCAACGCCGCCCCGGAAATCGGCGCTACCGCCGCGAGCAATTTTTGCGAGAACTCCCGGCCGATCGCCGCGCCGATTTGCGCGATCTCTCGCGCCGTCGCGAGGCGATCCAGTCGCGCCATCAAGGAATCGTGCAGCGTCGAAGGAATCGCCAGCGAGGTCAGCGTCGTGCGCAGGACCCATCGGCCGTCTTCCTCGCGCAAAAGTCCGCATTCGAGAACGGCCTTGGTCAGCTCCTCGACAAACAAAGGCACGCCATCCGTCTTGGCGACCACCTGCTCGATGACGTCATCCGGCAGCCTCTTGCCTCCGGTCAAGCCATCGATGATCGCGAGCGAATGACGCCGCCCAAATCGATTCAGCGCATGCGTCGTGACATGCGGCCGCCCCACCCAGGGCGCAACGAATTCCGGACGGAAGGTCGTCACAAGCAAGACCGGGAGCTTCTGCAGCCGCTCGATGAAGCGGCTAAACAAATCGAGCGAGGAAGGATCGATCCAGTGCGCGTCTTCGAGGACCGCAAGAACCGGCGTGTTCCTCGTCAAGCCGTCGAACAGAGCCATCAGCGCGTTAATGGCGCGCTCCTTGGCTTCGCTCGGCGCCATTTCGACGGCGGGGTATCGCTGCCCGGTCGGAATAGAAAAGAGGGCGGCGAGGACTGGCGCGATCGACGCAATATCGAGCCCGGCGCGCGCGACCAACGCTTCGAGCTTGTCCAGCCGAGCGGCCGCCGACTCGTCGTTCGCAAAGCCGGCTTCGCGCCAGATCGGTCCAAGAACCGGAAAGAAGGCTTCGTTGGCGTGATGCGGCGAGCATTGAAAGTTCATCGCGACATAGCGATCGCCGGCGATTCGTTCGCGCAAATTGGCCAGGACGCGCGACTTGCCGATCCCCGCTTCGCCGGACAGAAGCACGACCTGTCCCTCGCCGTTTTGCGCATTTCGCCACCGCTCGACCAGCAGCGCCACGTCCTCTTCGCGCCCCACGAACGGCGTCATCGCTTCCATCCGCGAGGCCTCGAAGCGATTGACGTCGACGCTCTCGCGTCGAACCACCCAGACGCGCATCGGCTCAGGCAAGCCGCGGATGATCTGGGGTCCAAGCGCCTCCAGTTCGAATATTCCGCCGAGCAGGCGGCGCGTCGATTCGGAGACGACGACAGTTCCCGGCTTTGCGAGAGACTGAAGGCGCGCGGCGAGGTTCGGCGTTTCGCCGACCACGTTGCGCTCTCGC
>Ga0070733_10002626_pt1 | contig 12635 bp, 12 predicted proteins | sample Coa_R1_9_FD_66450 | JGI IMG/M metagenome (GOLD analysis project Ga0070733, IMG submission 66450) | Surface soil microbial communities from Centralia Pennsylvania, which are recovering from an underground coalmine fire - Coalmine... | ecosystem: Environmental > Terrestrial > Soil > Unclassified ... | reverse complement strand
CAATATAGAGCATTGAGTGGATATCATGACGGCGCAGTACATCAATGACCCGCGCAGGATCTTCTTCTTGCAGTTTGTAGCGACACGAGCCGAGCGCAGCTGAGGGAGTGTCAAGCAGGCGCGGCCACAGGTCGGCAGGTTGTTGTCGCAGGTCAATCAGTTCTTTGCGCAACAGTCCTTCTACGCCGTACAGCATGCCGTAGATACCATCGATGCGCGCATCTTCCAGCGCGGCGTTGACCGCGCCGACCAGGCTGGCATTGATGACAGCGGTTGCTCCGCCAGATTGCCCGATTATCAGATTGTTATGTGATGGCATAAGTTAGTTACCCCCTTGAACTATGCCGGGCGAATACGGACTCCACGAGGCATTATCACACTAAAAGATTGTAATAATCTGTCACCATAAGTTTTGATAACTCTTGTGACAATCTCAATTTCTTCTGGAGGTGACAGGGATGCTAAACGAATGAGAAGAACACCAGAAGCTTTAAGATGTTGATGAAAGACTAATTCCCCAAAATCCTTATCATCCGTTATAAGTAAAGCTCCTTGTTTATTAGCTATGTCCAGGACGGTGGAATCCTTGCTACCCCTGGCGATCTCCGAAATGTATTCTACTTCATGCCCTTCTTGTCGGAGACGTTCTACAAGTCGTGCTGAGATATTTTCGTCGGCAAGTATTTTCATGATGCTGCTTTATCGATTGGATAAGTGTGGTCAATCCGCACTGACTCAGCTGCATAAATGATTGCGGCCTGGACTTCTTCGAGTGTTACATGGGGATGTGCATCAAGAATGTCTTGTATAGTGCGGCCACCTGCTAATTGCTCAAGGATGTGCTCAACTGTAATACGCGTACCGGCAATCACAGGTTTTCCCATCATGATCTTAGGATCTGAGATAATTTGTGGCTGTCTCATATTTACCCGCCTTTCAAATATATCACATGCTTACATTCTATCTTCATTATATCAATATTGAGAGACAGCGTCGAGGGTGGTTGCTTGAAATGCCGCCTGGTGCGTGCTAGGATATATGCAAATTGTTCAGATTGTTTCCAGAGAAACCACTATTGCGCATCGGTGAGGATCGCGCTGAGGAAAAATATGAAACACAAAATCATACTTGATTGTGACCCCGGGCATGATGATGCTATCGCCATCTTGCTGGCTGGCCGTCATCCTGAGATTGATCTGCTTGCCATCACGACGGTGGCCGGAAACCAGTCGGTGGAGAAGACCACGCGCAATGCGCTGAAGGTCTGCTCCCTGGCGAATATACGGCAGGTGCCGATAGCGATGGGCATGGATCGTCCACTGGTGCGCCCGGCGAAACACGCGCCCGATATACATGGAGAGTCGGGCATGGATGGCCCGCATATCCCCGAACCCGATATCGAGCTTGACCCTCGCCATGCTGTCGATATGTTGATCGAATTGCTGCTGAACTCAGATGGGGATATTACGCTTGTGCCGACGGGGCCGCTCACCAACATTGCTGCCGCCATGCGCCGCGAGCCTGCCATTATTCCCAAAATTGCTGCTATTTCGTTGATGGGCGGCGCGATTGGTCTCGGCAACGTGACGCCCGCTGCAGAATTTAATATCCACACGGACCCGGAAGCCGCGGAAATCGTCTTTGGCTGTGGCAGGCCGATCACTATGGTTCCGCTGGAAGTGACCCACCAGGCGCTGGCGACAGACGAGGTCACCGCGCGTTTGCGGGCTGCGCAGCGCCCGGTCGCGACCTTCGCGGTGGACCTGCTGGTCTTCTTTGCTGATACCTATCACAATGTATTTGGCTTTCCGGCTGCTCCGGTACATGACCCGTGCGCCGTTGCCGCTGTTATCGATCCGACGATCTTGCGCGCGCATAGCATGTGTGTGGAGATCGAGACCACAGGCGTATGGACTGCTGGAAGAACGGTGTGTGATGTCTATGGCAAACTTGGCAAGGAGCCGAACGCGCGCGTTGGCTATGCGCTGGAGGTTGGGCGTTTCTGGGAGATGGTTATCAGCACGATCCTGAGCTATTAACTTATTGATATAGCGGAATCATGGAGATAGTAATGGACAAAAGGGCGACCGCAAGGGTCTCCTCCCCACATCCGCGCAACTTCCGCCCCTACAATGACTACGACGGAGAAACTGTTGAGCTACTGGTGGTCGCCCTCGTATCAAAATATCAGATCTGGTAGTCCATTTCGCCGTTCCAGCCCTGCGTCAGTTCCTGGTGTTTCTGGAGGGGTTCGCCGCCTTTCACCAGCAGTTCGGCGGGTTTGGCGGCGACTACTGAATTGGGTGGCACCGATTCCAGCACCAGGGCCATTGCGCCGATTTTGCTACCTTTACCGATAGTGATTGCGCCGAGGATGGCCGCGCCTACACCGATAGTGACGTCGTCTTCGATGGTTGGATGGCGTTTTTTGAGACGGCCTGGCCCTGGTCGCCACCAGCCGGTTGCGCCCAGCGTCACCTGGTGGTACAGCATAACGTTATCGCCAATTTCGGTTGTTTCACCAATGACGATGCCTGCGCCGTGGTCGATGAAAAAGCGTTTGCCGATCTTTGCGCCGGGGTGAATTTCGATGCCGCCCGTCGTCAAACGCGCGAATTGTGAAATAAGGCGTGGCAGGAAAGGAATATGCGCTTTGTACAGGGTGTGGGCGATACGGTGCCAGAAGATGGCCCATAATCCTTGATAGAGCAGGGCCTCAAAGATGTTGCGGCAGGCCGGGTCTTTCTCAAAGATGACATCGATGGCGTCAGGCCAGCGCGTCTTACGCCGGGGCGTTGCGCTCGGAGCCGGTATAAAAACGCCGGGGGGAAGCTGTGGCAGTTGCGAAAGTTCTATATCTGCTGCTGGTGGGTAAATTTCACTGCTGGTCTCTTCTGGTATGCCCTGTGTCATGCTCACTCTGACCTTTATTGCTGGACGATGCGTAACCAGCATCGCAAATTCTCATTTGGAGTGTATGGCAGGGAACTAGCGTTGTCAAGGTCAAATCCACTGACCCTGGCAATCCATTAGTAGCACGATGTCGGTTTTTCTGCTTGACAAAGCGCGTACGTGTCGTCTATACTGACGGTGCGTTAAGAGACGTGGTGACCGTAGCTCAATCGGCAGAGCTCTGGATTGTGGCTCCAGTGGTTGTGGGTTCAAGCCCCATCGGTCACCCTTTTTTGTTTTCTGTTTCGATTTGTCTACAGCGGACAAACTATGCTACCACCTTTTTTCCCTCGTCCAAATGCATCCTCTAGCCACCGATCTAATTGAGAAGCATACCTGAACTATCGGATCCAACCACTATAGAATTACTCTTCCATCCATAGCGTTTTGCTGTTAGAATAACTATGATCTCAGCCTCGGAAATATTTGTAAATCAGCACAGTTTCAAGCACTGTGCGCGACCATTTCAGTTTAACACCTTTTATCTTTATTATAGGAATGTAGGAGCAAACGTATGGCGCTAGCGCGCAACAAACCAATCGTTTGCCCGGTCTTGATTGGCCGCGCGGCGGATCTAACAGCCCTTTATGTGCTCGTTGATCAGGCGAAGCGAGGAGAGGGGCAGGTTGTCCTGATTAACGGTGAGGCAGGGATTGGCAAATCGCGCCTGGTCGCGGAGGCGAAAGCGTACGCTGCTAGTCAGGGCTTCTTCTCTCTGCAAGGGAACTGCTTTCAGACGGATAGTGCATTTCCATACGCCCCCTTTCTTGACCTTTTGCGTTCTTACTTTTCTGGTTCTTCCCTTGTCAAAGGACACCACAATCTAGCACCGTTTGCGCAGGAACTCTCACAGTTTCTACCTGATGTGATACCTCTCAATCCTGAGTCTACACATCTCGTGGTATCCTCCGCTGCTGATCCACAACAGGAGAAACGCCGTCTCTTTTCCCTGTTGCTCCATTTTTTTACCCAGCAGTCCACACACCAACCCCTGCTGTTCATCGTTGAAGATCTACACTGGAGCGACGACACCAGCCTTGAACTCCTGTTGTACCTGGCGCGGGGATGTAGACACCTGCCCATCTTATTTGTGCTGACCTACCGCAGTGACGAAGTGTCTCCAGAGTTGAGGCACTGCCTGGCGGAATTTGACCGGGAACACCTGGCGCAGGACCTCTCCTTGCAACGGCTCGACCGCTCCGATGTCGATGCAATGCTCCAAGCCATCTTTGCCATGCACGAGGCGGTGCATACCGGTTTGGCAGAAAGCGTATATGCGCTCACGGAGGGAAACCCTTTCTTCGTTGAGGAGGTGCTAAAATCGCTGATAGCAACTGGTGAGATCGCCTCGAAAAATGGAGCCTGGGAGCGTACCTTGCTCTTTGGCACGCACACACGCCATCCGTCTATTCCACGCAGCGTGCAGGATGCCGTTTATCAACGCACGAATCAGTTGAGTGCTCCAGCCAGGCAGGTGTTAAGGCTGTCGGCTGTGGCGGGAAGGCGCTTCGACCTCACCATATTGCAGCAGGTCATGCACGCAGACGAGTCACACATGCTGGTGTTGATGAAGGAATTGGTGGCAGCCCAATTCGTGACGGAAGAAGCTGCCGACCAGTTTTCTTTCCGTCACGCGCTCACACGGCAGGCCATCTACTCAGAGCTACTTGCAGGTGAACGCAGAGCGTTGCATCGTACCCTCGCCGAAACGATCGAGCAGCGCGCCCTCCCCTCCTCGATCCTGGATGCTCAGTTGGTCGACCTCGCGTATCACTTCTACAAAGGAGAAGTCTGGTCAAAGGCTGCGGAGTATGGACAACGCGCCGGAGAACGGGCGCTGATCCTGTACGCGCCCCGCGCGGCAATTGAGCACTTTACGCGAGTATTGGCGGCGCTCAAGTGCCTGGGCAGCACTCCATCCGCAGCAGTGGTACGGGCCAGGGGACAGGCCTATGAGACCATCGGCGCGTTTGAGCAGGCGAGAGCCGATTACGAACAAGCCCTCTCAATTGCCCACCAGACACAGGACGGCGCCATGGAATGGCAGAGTTTGCTCGATATCGGATGCCTGTGGGCAGGGCGTGACTATGCTCAGGCGGGACAGTGGTTCCGCAAGGCGCTTGAGCGCGCGCAGGTGCTGGCCGATCCGAAACTCCATGCTCGCAGCCTCAATCGTATTGGGAACTGGCTGGTCAATATAGGTCGAGCCGCAGAGAGTCTGCAAACACATCAGGAAGCGCTTGCTATCTTTGAAGCGCTCCAGGACACTCAGGGCATGGCCGAAACATTCGACCTTTTGGGTATGGCCAGCGGCATATACGGGGATACAATGCAGGCAGTAGAACATTACGAGCGCGCGATAGCGCTGTTTCGATCCCTGAGTGATCAGCAGGGTCTCATCTCCAGTCTGGCCACACGCGCAGCGTACTCCTGTCCAGGCTGGACCGAAACGACATATAGCGTCTGCGAACCACCCGAGCGCTGTTCCCGCGATATCATGGAAACGTTGAACCTGGCTCGACAGGTCGAAGCGCTGATAGCCCAGACCTTTGTCAGTTGGAATGGGGGTGGGTCTCTGGCCTCCTTTGGTGAACTCGGCAGAGGGTTTTCACTTGCACAGGAGGCATTACATATTGCCACGGAGATCCAGCACGTTCAGTGGCTGTCAGCAAGCTATTTCACGCTGGGACGTGTGTACTACATACTCCTCGAAGCCAACCTGGCAGTGCAAGCATTTGAGACAGGACTGCGACTGGCATCCGACACCCGTTCGGCCTGGTGGATCGGCAATAATACCGCCTATCTTGCGCGAGCCTATCTGCTGCAAGGAGCATTGACATCGGCAGAGGAGGCGCTCAAAGCGGTAATGCCTCGCGAACAGCCGCCCGCGAACACTCCAGAACGGCGCATGAGTTGGGCGTGGGGAGAACTCGCCCTGGCAAGCGATGAGCCGGAGATAGCTCTGGGCATTGCTGATCGAATGCTTGCCTCAGCGCCAGGAGCGGCAAGGGCGCAACCCATTCCCTGGCTCTTGAAGCTCAAAGGCGAGGCGCTTGGGGCGCTCTCGCGCCGGGAGGAAGCGATACAAGCGTTAGAGGAAGCCACACAGGGTGCGCTGGCTCGACAGGAGCGACCACTCCTCTGGCAGCTCCATCGTTCACTGGGACGGCAGTACCACTCCCTCAAGCAGGAAGACCTGGCCCAGCGCAATTTTACCTCGGCGCGACAAGTGATCGCATCCCTGGCAAGCACGATTGATGATGTCTACCTGAGCGAACACTTCTTGCACGCAGCACTGGCCACACTTCCCAGGGAAAAAGCAGTCACTGCGAGCCGCGTTGCCAAAGAAGCCTTTGGCGGGCTGACGGAGCGCGAACGCGAAGTGGCGGCGTTAATCGCGCAGGGGAAATCGAACCGTGAGATAGCCGACAAGCTGGTTGTCAGCTACCGGACAGTCGAGACCCACGTTGGTACCATCCTATCCAAGCTAGCTTTTTCCTCGCGTGCGCAGATCGCGGTATGGGCCGTTGAAATTGGGCTTGTGAAACAGGCCGAATGAGCAGAACTGCGTGTTTCCACGCAGGGATAGTTAAGAATAAGGCGCACTTCACACCTCCCGGTATCACATTTTCTCCGTGTTCTTCCTGCATACATCTACGGGCTGTTCGCTTAAAACCTCTGTGTTTATCCCGATGGAAAGTTAGCGCTTTCTGAGTACACTACTGACAACGATCGGAATCAAAAGGATTCCTCTCGCTTACCAGGCGATACTGTTTTACAGAAATTAATGCAAGGAGAAATACGTTGACAGACAGCATTTCTATTCGGGCTGACCGCGCAGCGCTTGCGGCCGTGTTCGCGGAACCAGCATGGCTCGCCGAGCACCTCACCGATCCAGATATTCGCGTGGTCGAGGTGGATGTCTGCCGGGTGGCCTACGAACAGGGACACATCCCAGGAGCCGTTCTCTGGAACGCGTACACCGACCTCCACCATGCCGATTACAGTCCATTGGGCCGCAGAGAGTTCGAGGAGTTGCTCAGCCGATCAGGTCTCGCGCCCGACGCCACCATCGTCTTCTACGGCTACGGTCCCCCTCTTGGCTTCTGGCTCATGAAGGCCTACGGTCACGAGCGAGCCCTGATACTGCATGACACACGGGAAGGCTGGCGTGACGCGGGTCGGCCCTGGACGACGGATATCCCCAGGCCGGTGACCTCCCTATACCCACTCCCGGAAACTGAGCCTACACAGTTGATGTCGCTGGATGCGCTGCAAGGCACCCTCGGGAGCGGGGACCCGCTCATCCTCGACGTGCGTTCAGAGGCCGAATTCGCCGGGAAGCGGTTCTGGCCATCGGGCGCCACGGCAGGTGCCGGTCGCCCTGGCCACATCCCCGGAGCCGTGCATCTGTCCGCCGACCTGTTGCGCACGGCCGACGGTGCCTTCAAGAACGCAGCAGAGTTGCGGCAGCTCTTCCAGGACCGCGGAGTGGTCCCCGGGCGCAGCGTCGTCACCTACTGCACCATAGGTATCCGGGCGAGCGAGACAGCGCTGGTCTTGAAGTATATCCTGGAGTATCCCGACGTTCGCGTGTACGACGGCTCCTGGGCTGAATGGGGCACACGGGTGGAGACCCCCATCGCGACCTGAGGCGCGGAGGTGAACTGGCATCGAGGAGTCGCAAATGGTTTCCTATGCCAGTGTGACGGGCCTATCACCGATGCCACTATAGCGTTTGCTTTGCTCTTGAGAAACGGCCCATCGCGACCTACGCCTGACGCGCAAAGCGCCAGCCCTGGCCCAGTGCCTGGGTAGCAGTCATGGGCCGCTAACCCGGAGGAGAAAAAAGAGGAGGAGTTTCTCCGATGAATGAATACAATTTGCACCTCACCAGGCGAGAAGTCGAGGTATTGCACCTGGTCGCCAAAGGCCACACCGACCGTGAGGTCGCAGGAACGCTAGTGATTAGTCCCCGCACCGTCAATCGTCACCTGAGCAATATTTTTGTCAAATTGAATGTATCTGGACGTACTGCTGCCGTTGTCTGTGCCATCCGCCAAGGCATAGTCGGTTGACCATCTGGGCTGCTCCCGGCGGTGCTGTGGCAAGCTCATCCGGCCTGGCTGCTGAGTAGTTTTCCACTGTAATAGCAGATCTCGTTACGCGGGGAAAAAGCATCGCTCGTACTTCCCTGCTTAATAGCCACGAAAATCTACGTGGTGCTTTCTGACAATCTCAGTGTTTTCGTCGATGGAAAGAACAGAAAAATACGCTACACTCGTCTCAGTAACCAAAATCAAGCAATATGGTCTGCGTTAGAAAGCGACAGGGAAACTATGACTGACACACTGAAATTGATGGCTATCCTGGCCCACCCCGATGATGAATCGTTGGGTACTGGCGGCATTCTGGCCAAATATGGTGCTGAGGGTATCGAAACCTCTCTCGTCACCGCTACGCGGGGTGAGCGTGGTTGGTTCGGTGATGAGCATGAGTATCCAGGCTTGGAGTCGCTGGGTCAGATACGTGAGGTAGAATTGCGAGCGGCAGCCAAAGTACTCGGTATCCGCAGCGTCGATTTCCTGGGGTACCTCGATGGCGAGCTGGACCAGGCCCATCCGGCTGAGGTCGTGGCAAAGATCGTCGGGCACCTCCGGTGCGTCAAGCCAAATGTTGTTGTTACCTTCGGGCCAGACGGAAGCTACGGGCATCCAGATCACATTGCCATTTCGCAGTTTACCACCGCTGCCATCATCGAAGCGGCCAGCCCCGACTCTCCGTACCACCGGGATCTGGCCCTCCATCGCGTCGCGAAGCTGTATTATATGGCGCCAACCAGGGACTTGTTGGATGTCTACCAATTCGTCTTTGGTGACCTGGTCATGCATATCGATGGAGGAGAACGGCGCGGAGCAGGGTGGCCCGATTGGCAGATTACCACGCAGATTGATACCTGGTCCACTTGGCGCACGGTTTGGAAGGCAGTGCGCTGTCACCAGACACAGCTACCTGCGTACCATCTACTTGAACGCTTGCCCGAAGAGAAGCACCAGGGGCTCTGGGGATGTCAAACGTATTATCGTGCCTTCAGCCTGGTCAATGGCGGGCGGACGGTTGAGAATGATTTGTTTGAAGGCCTACGGTTGTAGAAAAGAGAAAGGGCTGCTATTCTCATGGATAAGACACGCGCGCTGAGATATCGCATTGCGCCGCTCGAAATGACGCCCAGTGAGTTCCGCAAAGCGGGCTATCGATTGATAGACCAGGTTGCTGAATTGCTTTATCAACGCATCCCTCTGATCTACCTTCTCAATAGAGAGTCGAGTACGTAGTTCCTTGCCTCAAAGAGGAAAAACAAAATACGTAGTCGATTACGTAAATTCTCCGATACTCCGCAGTGCTATTCCAGGTAGACTATGGGCAGAAAGCAGTTCACAGCGGTGAACACAAAAAACCATTCAAAATAAAAGAAAGAGTAAAAACATGATTATCCTTTTCTTCCTGTTTGTTGCATTCGTTGTTGCAGCACTCCTTTGGAAAACTCGTAGTTCCAACGTGATGAACCGTCTTCAGCGGGAGCATTACCGGCGCTGGTGTGGAAAAGCCTCAACATACATGCAAGTCAGGTAGCCCCAATACGTGATGCTCCCTTCTTTTTTATGAGCGGCCTGATCTTGCTCGCGGCGTAGGATCAGCTGTTTTGGTGTCGCTGCTCCAGTACTGATGCGCTCAGCCATGGTAGGAGTCGGCGAGAGCGGTGAACGCGGCCTTAGGTTCCCAGGCCATGTCGGGGTAGGTGTGGCCAAGACGGTCTTCGAGCACCTTGACCACGCCATAACTGGCCATGTCCAGGTCCGCACGAGGGTCGCTGCGGTGTGGCAGATGGTAGGATGCAAAGGTGTTCACGAAGGCGGTGTCGACGCCTTCGGCGGTAAAGATGGCCAGCAGCTCGCGCAGGTAGGTGGCCTGTTCGGCCTCGTCACGGATGTAGTCGCCGTCCAGCCGGATCGGTGTGTTGTTGTCGTATTCGACGATCATTCCGCCACTCCCGCCCTGGTCGGCCGCGCCCTGGAAGGTGGCACACCCGAACTCGGTGATCGCGACGGGTTTTCCTTGGGCGACAAGGGCACGGATGGCAGCGCGGTAGCGGTCGGCGACCGCGCTCGACCGATAGGCGTCGACCGAGATGAAGTCGAAGGGCGTCCAGTCAACGCCCTCGAACGGGATTGAGGCGTAGCTGATCTTTCCACTGAACCGCTTCCGGACGAGCGTTACGGCCTTGCCGAGGAAGTCGTTGATGCGAGGAGGAACCTGTGGCAGCAGCTCGCGCAGGCGATGGGGCGCGGCCAACAGGTCGAGCCGCTCCTTGAGGGTATCACCGGGCAGGAACCCCACCGTGAACAGGCTCAGTTCAGCACCAGTGACGAAGACGACCTCGGCCCCTTGCCGGCGTAGCCGCTCGGCACGCTCGGCGCAGTCGGCGAGGAAGTCGAGCAACTCGTCGGTGGTCAGGTTACAGGTGAACGGTGAGAACCAGACCTCCAGGCCGGCAGCAGCGGCATGGATGGCGGCGATCTCGAGTCGGTGCGCATTCCCGCCAGTGATGCGCACCGCGTTGCAATGCAGGTCGTCGTGGATAACGCGCATTTCACGCTTCACCACCTGGGGGTCGAAAGGTTCGTGGGTGCACACTCCCGCGTTGAAAAAGCCGGTGTCATAGGTGATGCCGTTGCCTCGCATGAGTCACGCCTTTCGCAGTATTGATTCGGTGCTGCCGCGCTTCTTAGCTTCTTACTGGTTTCCCTTTTCTCCTCATTATATCAGACGAGATGAGACAGCAGCATGGTGCGGCCTTAGCAGTCTCTTCGTTAGCGAAGGTGAACGCTGCCCAGGGAGATAATGCCACAGCTCGCTCAGGTTGTCACCGCAATTCCATGACGGAGGGCTGGACAATGACGCTCTCGATAGTCAACGGCCCAAAAAGTTCTTTCAGGAGAGAAGCCATGCTTTTCTCTATAGCAAGTTCCATATACTCTCCGGTGCGTGGAAGCAATGTGAAGGATTGGAAATCGCACTCCGCCTTGATCAGGATAGAGCATCCTCGCCGACCTGAGGCAGAGAAGAAGTGAATCGTCACTTCGTCTACCGTCGTCCCGCCAAACAGGTCGAGCAGGACATGACTCACGGCGTGCTCAGTTATGACTTCGGCGTTTTCTAACTCCTCCGGTAATACCTCCAGGAACGTGCCATGACTTTGCGCATGAATGTGAAGAAAGCCCATATTAAATGTGCCCCCCGTCCCGTTTTCTATTGATTCACCTGCACGCATTCAAGTATACTAATGGGGGTTTCACTTTTCGAACCAAAAGTCTACCGAAAAGTCTACTCAGATTTTTTATGGAGATATTATGCTGCCCGCCTGTTTGTTAGGAACGTAATTTGAACCACATAAGCGCCAGGGTATTTAGCGATAGCCTGCGCAAGTACTTGCGTGCGAGTGGCTATTTCCAGAAAGGCCTGGCTAAAGAGCTAGGTCTGCATCCAAAGGTACTCAGCCGCAAGCTGCGTGGTAATGGTGATTCTCATCTAACCGCGGAGGAAGTACAGCGCATTATCTCCATATTAGCGCGATGGCAAGCGATCACCACGCGGGAAGAAGCTTTCGGACTGCTCGAACTGGCAAAATTGGAGCCTGACAGTTTTACTGATAAGGACTGGGAAACCCCTCCTCTCAGTCATCTCACGGGTAAGGACGCGATGTTGGATGATGTCGCTCTGCATTTCATACAGCGTAGTTTGCCTGCCCCCCTCACCAGTTTTGTTGGACGAGAAGAGGAAGTGGAGAAGCTCCGGGGTTTGCTTGGACGGGACGAGGTGCGCCTGGTTACGCTGGTTGGGGCAGGTGGGAGTGGCAAAACGCGCCTCGCGCAGCACGTGGCGAACGACATGGCGGATGAATTTGCGCAGGGTGTATGGTTTGTGGCGCTGGCCTCAGTGCTCGACGCCGCTCAAGTGCCGAAGAGTATCTTGCAAGCCCTGGGTATACAATCTACGCTGGCATTGTCGGCTGTTCAAAGCCTCATTACATATCTACGGCATAAGCAACTGCTGCTGATACTCGACAATTTCGAGCAGGTAAGAGAAGCGGCTGGAGTCGTGGGAGAACTACTGGCAGCGGCGCCTGGTCTCAAAGTGCTTGTAACCAGCCGCGTGGTGCTTCACCTCTACGGGGAGAGCGAGTTCAAAGTGTCACCGCTGGAGCTTCCCGACTCCAGCGCTATACTAGATATAGCGAAGCTGGAACAGTATGGCGCGATCCGGCTTTTTATAGAACGAGCCAGGGCGGTAATGCCCGACTTTAGCTTGACCACCGAAAACGCAGCCGCTATCGCGCAGATTTGCGCCAGGGTAGATGGCTTACCGCTGACACTGGAACTGGCGGCTGCGCGTGTCAAAGTGCTGCCGCCTGAGCTACTGCTGGCGCGGCTTTCTGCTGCACGGCTCACAATGCTGACGAGTGAGGCCTGGAATCTGCCCATAAGGCAGCAAGCGCTGCGCAAAACCATCAGGTGGAGTTACGACTTGCTCACTCAAACCGAGCGGATATGGTTTGCGCGCCTGGGGGTATTCAATGGAGGATGGTCACTTGAGGCGGCAGAAGCGATGATGCAAGCTTTTGC
>Ga0070733_10002625_pt1 | contig 12636 bp, 11 predicted proteins | sample Coa_R1_9_FD_66450 | JGI IMG/M metagenome (GOLD analysis project Ga0070733, IMG submission 66450) | Surface soil microbial communities from Centralia Pennsylvania, which are recovering from an underground coalmine fire - Coalmine... | ecosystem: Environmental > Terrestrial > Soil > Unclassified ... | reverse complement strand
GTCGGCTACGCCGAGGCGGAATATAGCGAGCTTGGCTACGCGCGCGAAGTGGCGGCCCATATCGGTTCAGACCACCACGAAGTCCAGATCGGTATGCGGGACTTTTTTAACGCGCTGCCCGAACTGGTCTGGCAACAGGATGAGCCGCTCGCGTGGCCCTCCAACATCCCTCTTTATTTCGTCTCGAAACTAGCGTCCCGCCAGGTGAAAGTGGTGCTGACCGGCGAAGGCAGCGACGAGCTGTTCGCCGGCTACGCCCGTTATCGTACCCACGGTCTGAACCAGCGCTTGGGCCGCGCCTACGGTTACCTGCCCCCATCCTTGCGACACGCCGTGCGCTCCCAGGTGGCCGGTTCGCGGCTGCTGAGCGCTTCGTTGCGCCGCAAATTGGGCCACACATTTCTGGGCCGCGGCGAATCTATTGAATCGCTGTATCTCGACAATTTTTATTGCGCATTTCCGGACGCCGAGCAGCATCGCCTCTTCCCCTCGCTCCCGCATGTTTCGCCTTATGGCAACTACCAGCGCTATTGGCAGGCAGAGTCGCGCCGTCCGTTCCTCGATCAGCTCCTCTACGCCGACCAGAAAACGTACCTGGTCGAGCTGCTCATGAAACAGGACCGCATGAGCATGGCCGCTTCCATCGAGAGCCGCGTTCCGTTCCTCGATCATCCCTTCGTCGAGTTCGCGGCGTCGGTTCCGGAATCGCTCAAGCTGCGCGGCGGAAGCGGCAAGTACATTTTCAAGAAAGCGGTGGAGGACCTGCTGCCGCGCTCCATCACTTACCGCACGAAGATGGGCTTCCCCACGCCACTGCGTCAATGGCTGCTCGATCCCAAAGCCCAACCGCTGCTTGCGCTGCTCCAAGACCCTGGCGGAATCCTGGCCGCTTATTCCGATCGCGCAGAAGTGCGCACACTGCTCGAGCGCGACGCCTCCGGCCAGGAGGACGCCACCGACCGCATCTGGCGCCTGCTCAATCTCCAGATTTGGGGCGATGTTTTTCTCACCGGGCGGCGCGAGCGGTGGGCCGGAGGCCTGCTCACGGAAACCGGCACCCTCGCCGCTTCATGAAGATCCTTTGGGTGAACACCAATTTCCTGCATCCCACCACTAAAGGTGGGCAGATCCGCACTCTCGAAATGCTGCGCTGGCTCAGCCAGTGGCATGAGATCCACTACGTGGCGCTCGAAGACCCAAGATTGCCGGAGGGTCCGCGCCGCGCGGGTGAATACAGCGCGCGCGCCTATCCCTTTCGCTATGCCGCGCCTGCCAAACCTTCGCCCGCGTTCTACGCCGAGCTCGTGCGTGGATTGTTTTCCGCCGCGCCGGTGGCGGTCAGCCGCTTCTGCCCTCCCGGCATGCGCTTGTTCCTCATTGATCTCATCCGAAAAGAACGATTCGACCGCGCCGTGGTGGATCACCTGGCCCCGACCTCCTACTTCCCCGACCTCGAGCACGCGCTTTTCTTCCAACACAACGTGGAGACGATTATCTGGCGGCGCAATGCCGAGCACGCTGCAACGCCGCTCCGCAAGCTGTACTTCCAGCTCCAGGCCGCGCGCATGTTTGAATACGAGCGCCGCGTGAGCCTCGCCGCGGGCCACATCGTGGCGGTTTCCGAGGAGGATGCCGGCGCGATGCGTTCGCTCTTCGGAGTAACTCGCGTGACGCCCATTTCGACCGGCGTTAATCTGGAATACTTCGCGCCCCCGCAGGCCGAGGTCGCACCGCAAGCTGAACCAGCGCCGCAGGCCCAACTGGTTTTCGTCGGCTCCATGGACTGGCTGGCCAACATCGACGCCGTCACCTGGTTCGTCCGCGAAGTGCTGCCGCTGATCCGCCGGCAGTATCCTGCGATCCGCCTGGCGGTGGTGGGCCGCACTCCGGCTCAGGAGATCCTCACCTTGGCCGCAGCCGATCCGGGCATCCTTGTCACCGGCACCGTGCCTGACGTCCGCCCGTATCTGTGGGATGCGAAAATTTCGATCGTGCCGCTGCGCATCGGAGGAGGCACCCGGCTCAAGATTTACGAATCGATGGCCGCGGGAACCGCCGTCGTCTCAACCGTCATTGGAGCCGAAGGGCTCGCGGTGCAACACCCCAATAACATCCGCCTCGCCGCGACGGCCGCCGAGTTCGCCCGCGAGTGCCTCGATCTGCTCGACCATCCGGTGGAGCGTCTGCGCCTGGCCGACGCCGCACGTGAGATGGTTACGGCCCGGTGCTCATGGAAAGCCGTCGCGCGCGAGTTCGAGCCTATTCTCGATCGCGCGCCGGCACTTCCGTAGCCGTCACTTCCCTGTCTTACTTACTTCCCAACAACGAGAATCGAAAACGAATCCGCGATGATTTGGCCGCGGCCCGCGCGTCCACCAGGCTGCGCCGGGGGAGCAGGCGGACCAAACTCAGCGGCGATCAGGATGATGTGGTTCGTCTTAGTGTCGAGCGTGCTCGTTCTGGCGCCCATCATGGTCGGCAAGGTCTGTTCCACCACGAAACTGGTAGGGCTGTTCTCCTTGATGATGGTCAGCGTGCCATCGCCCTGCGAGCTGAACGCTTCCATCGTATTCGGGTTGAAAAGAGCGCCGTCCGACAGACCGCCGATCGGCAACGTGGTGAGGATTTTGCCGTCATCGGCGTTGAGGATCACCATATTCGTTGGGTTGCGGCAGGCGGCAAACAAGATGCGGTTCTTGGCATCCATGGCGAGGCCGGCGCACGTGCCCCCTTTGCCCGCGACCTCGTAATGGGTGGTTACCATGAGAGTCTTGGTGTCCAGCACGGCGATGTTGTCCTTGTCTTCCACGTCGATATACAGATGGCCCTTGCCATCGGTGGCCGCCTGCTCCGGCATGCCGCCGATGTCGGCCGTGCCGACCACCGTGCCGTCCTTGGTGTCAATCGCCGTCACGTGCGGCGGGACATGGCTCAGAATGTAGGCCCGCTGGCTAAAGGGATCGAAAAAATGGCCGTCCGGATTGCCCTGCACATCAATGGTCTTGATCACCTGGAGGGTCTTGGTGTCAAACATCGTAATGGGCTTGCTGGTGGCGAAGCCGTGGTTGGTCTTAGGGTCGATCGCGGCTCCGTGCAAGTTGGGGGTGGGGATTTCACCAACCGATTCGAGCGTGTCCAGATTATAGACCGTCATTCGGGGAGATGGACCGGTGCGCGCAATGTACAACCGGCGTCCCTCAACATCCGCCTGAACATAATCAAAACCGCCCGCGCCGCCGACTTTGACCGTCTTCAGAACCTTATAAGGTCCCTGGGCCAATCCGCTGGACGTGAGCATGGCGAGTCCGACCGCAAATCCTAGGCAATGTCGTAACATACGGAGAATCTCCTCGATTGAGTATACGCCTCCTCTGGCGTCCGCAAGTGACCGCGTCCTCGATCGGGCAATCTCGTTTTGACAGCCTCGAAAGCTTCGAGCAAATCGAGCATGTGTGCGTGGCCGCGTGTGCTTAGATGGAAAGAGTCATCGCACCCATGACTCCTTCGCGCATCGCGGTATTCGGCCTGGGCTACGTCGGCTCGGTAACAGCGGCCTGCCTGGCGTCGCTCGGACATCGCATCACCGGCGTCGACCGGGATGAATATAAAGTTTCACAACTTTCAGCCGGCAAGGCTCCCTTTTACGAGATCGGGCTGGAGGACATCGTGAAATCGACGGCTGCCAGCGGCCTTCTTACAGCGACGACTTCGCCGGAACACGCGCTGACTGATGCCGACATCGCGCTGATCTGCGTAGGCACACCTTCCGAGCGCAATGGAAATCTTGGCCTGGATCAGGTACGGCGCGTGGTTGAGCAGATAGCCGCCACATTGCCCCGGCGCACGAAGCCCTTGATTTTCGCTATGCGCAGCACTGTTTTTCCGGGCACTCTCGAAGAAGTGGTTCTTCCGGTGCTGGCTGGCTATAACGTCGCGTTGGTTTCCAACCCCGAGTTTCTGCGGGAAGGCTCAGCGGTGAAGGATTTCATGGAACCGTCGCTCATCGTGGTGGGTGGATCGGACCATGAGGCTGTAAAACGCGTGGCTGGAATTTATGACTGCCTCGGCGGCGAGCCTTGCCTGGTCTCTTTACGCACCGCCGAGATGATCAAGTACGCGTGCAATGCTTTCCATGCGGTAAAGATTTCTTTCGCCAACGAGATCGGAGCGTTGTGCCACGCTCTCGGCATCCCTGCGCAGGAGGTTATGGCGACTCTATGTAGCGACGTAAGACTGAATATCTCACCCGCGTACCTTAAACCCGGTTTTGCTTTTGGCGGCTCCTGCCTGCCGAAAGACCTGCGGGCGCTCGAGCATCGCGCAGCCCGGCTGGATCTGAAACTTCCCCTGCTCATGAACACCCTCGCTAGCAATCAGCGCCATCTCGAGCGAGCTATTCAGACCGTGATGGACCTCAACGCCCCGCGGATCGGCGTCATCGGTCTCGCCTTCAAGGAGAACACCGATGACCTGCGCGAGAGCCCCGCGGTGACCCTTCTCGAATATCTGATTGGGAAGGGGAAGGATGTCCGAGTCTGGGATCAATACATCCGCTTGAACAATATCTATGGTTCCAACCGCGACTTCGTTCTGAGCGCGATTCCCCATATCGGGCGCTTACTCATGGATGAGGTCGCCGATGTGCTTGGCTGGGCCAGTCACGTGGTCGTGACACAGGCCCCTTCCGCGGACGTGGCGCGACAGATCGTGGATTCAGAGCTGCCGGTAATTGAGTTGTGGCGCGGTTGAGGCTTGCTGAAAGCCCCCTATGATTCAACTGGCTTTGAAGTATTCTTTCTAGAGGGAGGAGTTCATGACGCGATTTAAACTTCCAGGTGCGGCCGTCGCCGCGGCCGGTCTGCTGTTCCTTGCCGTTCCATCCTACGCGCATCATTCCTTCGCGGCCGAGTTTGACGCAACCAAATGCACCGACTTCACGGGAACCCTCACCGCCATCGAATGGCAGAATCCGCATGGATATTTTCACGTGGATGTCAAGAACTCGAGCGGCGCCGTGGAAGCCTGGACGTTTCAAACCGTGTCCATCATCAATCTGAAGCGGAGTGGAACCTCGCGGCGGGATTTCCTCGACAACATTGGTAAAAATGTTTTCGTGAGAGGGTGCCTGGCCAAGAACGGCGTGAAGTACAGGGCCGCGGCCGAAACGCTCAAACTGACGGATGGTCAACTGCGCGTCGTCGGGCAGGAAGTCGAACGGAGCGGCAAGCAAGAATACTGAGAATCGCGGATGAGCAAACGGTTCGCCCAATACGTCATCGGAGTCGGTCTAGCGGCGCTATTCGCGCTGTCCAACCCCGCCGTTGCGCAGAACGACAAAGGTAAAGCGCCGGCCAATCGGAAAAAATCGGTTCCGCTGCCCCAGGGCGGACCCGCTCCCCGCTTGGCTGACGGGCATCCGGACTTTTCGGGCGTTTGGTTCGCCGGTACGACGGGAGGGCAGAGTCCTGATGCTGCCGGCAGACGACAGTTCGACCCGAAGGTGACGCCCGAGGAGCGGCCGTCGTTTCAGCCCTGGGCCGCCGCGAAAATCAAGGCCATGAGCGCTACCGATCTTGAGCTGGGACGAGCGTCGGTGAACTGTCTGCCGCGCGGCGTTCCAGGTGTCATCCTCCTCAATCCCTATCCCTTCCAACTGGTTTCGACACTTGGCCAATTGGTGCAGCTCGACGAGTTAAATAACAACTTTCGCGTGATCCCCACTGACGGGCGCGCTCATGACCCGGACCCGGATCCGACTTTCCACGGCGACGAAGTGGGGCATTGGGAGGGCGATACCCTGGTGGTCGACACCATCTCGATCGACGAGCGGACCTGGAATGATTTCATCGGTTGGTTTCACAGCGATCAGGAGCACGTGATCGAGCGTTTCAGCCGCCCCGATTCGAATCACCTGTACGTTCAGGTGACCATCGAAGACCCGAAGGTGTTGACTAAACCGTGGACGTCCGCGCCCCGTGTCTGGACCCTTGGACATGAGAAGTTAATGGAATACTATTGCACGAATAACCAGGATGTCGAGCAGTACAAGGCGTTGAAGGAAAAAGAGAGCGCGGCAAAGCCGGCAGGTTTCCAAACAGGAGATCGCAAATGAAAAATAAGATTCAGGGCAGTTTTTGGTTGATGCTGGGGTTGCTGTTGACGATGCCTCTGTGGGCGCACCACTCGATCACAGCCGAGTTCGATACCTCGAAATCGTTCACCGTGAAGGGAACGCTTACCAAGATCGAGTGGGTGAATCCGCATGCCTATGTCTACCTTGAGTCGAAGGATGACAAAGGCGCCGTGACCGCCTATTCCTTTGAAACTGGCCCTCCCGGCAATTTGCGAAGATCCGGAATTTTGAGAACCATGTTTAGCGTCGGCGACGCGGTGACCATAGAAGCTTTTGCGGCCAAAGACGGCAGCAAGAATCTTGGTCTGGTGAAGTCGTTCCTGTTTGCGGACGGCCACAAGATCGTCATCGGAAGAGATCAGGCCGAATTAGAAAAAGCGAATAAGAACGAATGAGCGAGGAGGGTCAGAGATGAAGCGTCCTTGCCTTATGAATAGTGTGGCAATACTCGCAACTGTGGCGATTGGGTGCTCGATGGGCGTCCCCGCTATTGCCCAGAGTAAGAAACTCCCGCCCGGCGCCGTCACCGACAAGAAAGTACAAGTGGGATATGGACCGGATAAGGACCAGCCTTTTGCCGGCGCAGATCCGGACGGAACGGGGCTTCCGTTCAAAGAACCGCCTCCCGCGGCCGTCGGGGCGGCCAAGAAGGCGCCCACGCCGCACTTGCCCGACGGGCATCCGGACCTCACTGGCTTCTGGGCGCCGGCCGGCTGGGGTTACGCCGTCACGCAAGGAAAACTCAGTGCGGATGGGAAGACTTACTTCACGCAGCGCCAGGAGGAGGCCCCCAATCAGACGCCGGAAAAAGCCGCTGAACTGAAGAAGCGCACGGAGGGCGCCAATCTCCCTCCTTATAAACCTGAACTGGTGGCTAAAGTAAAGGATCTGGCGGAGCACCAAAACAAGATGGATCCGGCATTCTACTGCGCGCCCAAGGGATTCCCGCGGGTGGGCCCGCCGACCGAGATCGTCCAAACTCCCAAGACTCTCGTATTTCTTTACGACACCGTGAACTCTTCCGAGCAAAATGCGTTTCGCGTGGTCTCAACCGATGGCCGCGGACATGACGCGACGCTCAATCCCTCCTATTACGGCGACTCGATCGGCCATTGGGAAGGGAATACGATGGTGGTCGACGTAACCAACTTCGTCGATGACACCTGGTTGAGCCAGAACGGCACCATCCATAGCGATGCCATGCACGTGATCGAAAAGTTGACGCGCGAAGGCAATGTGATCAACTGGGAAATCAGCATCGAGGATCCAAAAGTTTTCACGCGGCCTTGGGTGTACAGCCGCCACTTGATTCATGGGCTAGAGGGTGGCCACGCCCTGGAGGAATCTCCCTGCGTCGAGCACGACGGCGGTCACCTGGTTAATACCGATCGCAACTAGGCAAGAAAACGGCAGACCTTCGCTTGGCGGTTCATGACCATTCCACAATCGCTACGAACCATCGTTCCACTCCGGAGCCGGCCGGCCTGGAACAAGCTCGTCGAACATTATGCCAAGGTCCGCAATTTGCACCTTAGGCAGCTCTTCGCGGAGGACCCGCAGCGGGGCGAACGCTTCACGCTGGAGGCGCTGGGTCTCTACTTCGATTACTCGAAGAACAGAATCACCAGCGAGACGATGCGTCTGCTCATTGAGCTTGCGGAGCAGTCCGGCTTGCGCCAATACATCGACGCCATGTTCGGGGGAGAGAAGATCAACGTCTCCGAGCAGCGCGCCGTTCTGCATGTCGCGCTGCGTGCTTCTAAGAGCGCGCAAATCTTGGTCGAGGGCGTGGATGTTGTGCCCGAGGTTCACGCCGTGCTCGACAAGATGGCGGAGTTTGCCGAACGCGTCCGCAGCGGGGCATGGAAGGGGCACTCCGGCAAGCGCATCCGAAATGTAATCAACATCGGCATCGGCGGCTCTGATCTCGGGCCAGTGATGGCCTACGAAGCGCTGAAGTTCTACAGCCCGCGCGATATGACTTTCCGTTTCATCTCCAATGTGGATGGCACGGACTTCGCCGAGGCGACGCGCGACCTGGAGGCCGCGGAGACGTTGTTCGTCGTATGCTCCAAGACCTTCACGACGCTAGAGACCATGACCAACGCCCGCACGGCTCGCGAGTGGGTGCTGAGAGCGTTAAAAGATGAAAAGGCGGTCGCGCGGCACTTCATCGCGGTATCGACCAACACCGAGAAGGTGGCGGAATTCGGAATCGACAGCCCCAACATGTTTGTTTTTTGGGACTGGGTGGGCGGGCGCTATTCGATGGATTCCGCCATCGGTCTGTCCACCATGATCGCGATCGGTCCCGAGCAGTTTCGCGCCATGCTGGCCGGCTTCCACGCGGTGGACGAACACTTCCGCACCGCACCCTTCGATCGCAACTTGCCGGTTCTGATGGGGCTGCTTGGGATTTGGTACAACGACTTTTTTGATGCACAAACCGTCGCAGTGCTGCCCTACGAGCAATATCTCAAGCGCTTCCCCGCCTACCTTCAGCAATTGACCATGGAGAGCAACGGCAAGCACGTCACGCTAAACAGCACGCAGGTGGACTATCAGACCGGGCCGATCTATTGGGGCGAGCCGGGCACGAACGGCCAGCACTCTTTCTATCAGCTCATCCACCAGGGGACCAAGCTCATCCCGTGCGACATCATCGGTTTCGTCGACGCCCTGAATCCGCTCGGCAATCACCACGACCTGCTGCTGGCCAATGTGTTCGCGCAATCCGAGGCGCTCGCGTTCGGCAAGACGCCGGAAGAAGTCAGGTCTGAAGGCACGCCGGAGTGGCTCGTGCCGCACCGTACGTTCGAAGGTAACAGACCCTCGACCACGATCCTGGCCGATCGGCTTACGCCGGAAACGCTGGGCAAATTGATTGCGCTCTACGAGCACAGCGTGTTTACGCAGGGCGCGATCTGGCAGATCGATTCCTTCGATCAGTGGGGCGTCGAACTGGGGAAGGTCCTGGCCACGCGCATTATTCCTGAACTCACGAACCGGGATGAGCCACCGCTCAAGCATGACAGCTCGACCAATGCGCTCATTCGGCATTACCGCAACCTCAGCGAGGAACGGCGTAAATAGAATGGTGGCGCCAAAGCCGCCACGGAATAATCCTTGCCCGTCTCACTCCCGCGTGGCTAAGCAGATGCTTCTACACCGCCTGAATGGCAGGCACATCCAACATCGCTCCACTGGCTGCGGCGGGCGCAGCCTCCCCTCAAAATGCGCCAACCGCGCACAACGGCACGCGTAAACACAATCCACCCGCCTTTCATGCGACCCACACGCTCGCATCCCGATTCGGGAATCGTCCCGAATTGAGCGTGCCACTAGCCATTTTGGCCCGAAGCCCTGGAGTCACCGCATGAAGCAAGCCGTTCTAAAAGAAACCGCAGCCACCAGAGCTACCCATCCCGCCCATCCACACGCGCGACAGCAGGCCGCTGAGCTTTCCGCCGGAGAGCGCGAACAAGTCATCCTGGATCATCTGCCGCAGGTGCGGCTGATCGCCCGCCGCATCCACGATCGGCTGCCGGAGAGCGTCAGCTTGGACGACCTGGTGTCCACCGGGATCGTCGGTCTGATTTCGGCGATCGACCATTTCGATGCGTCGCACAACGTCAAGCTGAAGACCTACGCGGAATATAAGATCCGGGGCGCGATCCTCGATAACCTGCGCGGCCTGGACTGGGCGCCGCGCCAGCAGCGCAGACGCTCCAAACAGATTGAAGCCGCGATTTCCGCCGCCGAGCAGCGCCTGAAGCGGTGCCCTAGCGAAGAGGAAATTGCAAGGGAGCTCGGCTTGAGCCTGGAGGAATATCACGAGTGGCTGGTGGAGATCCGCGGATTGAATCTTGGCAGCCTCGAAAACGCCTCGGGCGATGAAAATAGCCGCGACCTGCTCAAATTCGTCTCCGACAACGAGGAAGAATGGCCCTCGCTTCTGCTCGAGCGCAGCGAGTTGCAGAGACTGCTGGCCGAGTCCATCTCAAGGATGCCGGGGGTCGAAAGAACCGTATTGAGCTTTTACTTTTACGATGAACTGACACTGCGGGAAATCTCGAAAATCCTGAAGCTGCATGAATCGCGCATCTCGCAGATCAAGTCTCAAGCGATTCTGCGGCTGCGCTCCTACATGGAGAAGCGCTGGCCCAACCCCAGGGGGATCTAGTTGCGCGTGGGGGCGCCGGCTGAAAGCCGACTGCGGCCGGAAAAGCCGTCCCACAGTAAGGTCTACTGCGCTTGCACGTTGAAGGGGATTGGGGAACCACGCCGCCGCAGCGATTCTTCGCTCTCCACTGCCACGGTCACCGTCAGTTCTTTGTGATCCCGCATGAGCGCCACCGGCACGGACTTGCCGCCGAGCGCGCGCAGCCGGCCGGAAATGTCGGCGGGCGTGGCAACCCTTCCGTCCTCGATGCGCAGGACCACGTCACCCGCTTTGATGCCCGCTTTCTCGGCTGGAGAACCCTTCATCACTGCGCGGACCAGCACTCCCTGACTCACTCCGAAGTACTGCGCCAGTTGGCCGTCGAGCGATTCCGCCTCCACCCCCAGTATGGGGCTCCGCCATCCTTCAAAGATGCGGGGGCCGTCGGGCAAGGGGAAACCGAAGCCATCGGGAAACGGAAACCCTTGCGGCGCGGGGTGCTGGCCGATTTTGGCGGTAATGGTCTGCGGCGCGCCATTGCGCAAAATTTCGAGCTTGACGTCGCGTCCCAACGGTGTCTCGCGGACCATGCGCGAGAAGTCTTCGATGCCCTCGACTCGAACGCCGTTGTATTGCAGGACCACGTCACCGGCCTTCATCCCCGCTTTGTCCGCCGGACTTCCGGTGCCCACGCGCGTGATTTCGACCGCGGCATCCTGGGGCAGTTTCAGCGTTTTCGCGCGGTCGGCATTGATTTCCTGAATGCCGATGCCCAGATAGCTGCCCCCCGGAAGCGGCCGAATGGGAGGCGGAGGCCCCTGCGCGGAGAGCCACGCCGGAACCACCAGCATCGTTGTCAGCACAGTCGTCAGCATGCAGAACGTTTTCATAACAACAACCTCGTTTAATAAATCTCCGAAGTTCAATCAATAAATCTCCCCGTTCAATAAATCTCGGAGGACGCTTTTATCAATTCGAGCATCCGTTGGCACCGTTCACGCACGTACGAATTATCCTCGCGTCCCATGGCTTCCTGCAGCGCGCCGATCACGCGCCGATCCAGTTCGCCGCCCGGACCGGTAGCCAGCAGGTCGATGGCCTGCGTCCGCATGCCAGGGTTGGCGTCTTTGAGCAACACCTGCGCGAGAGCCCCCTGCACCGCCGGATCATGCGCATAGGTCTTCAATCCGTCCATGGCCTTCAGGCGCACGCCGGCATTCTGATCGTTTTCGAGAGCGAACACCAGCGCCTCACGCACATCGGCCGATCCGGCGCCGGGAACCAGGATCTCCACCGTTTCGGCGCGCAATCCTGGATCGTCGGAGGGGTCTTTGGCGGCTGCCACCAACAAGGCGCGGATGGCTTGGTCTTCGATGGTCCCGGAAACGGTGCGCTGCTGAGTTTGGTCCAGCACGATACGCACACGGCCATCGGGTTGCGCTTCGACGTTGCGGACATGCGAGTTGCCCAGCAGCCCCATGGCCTGATAATCGTTCGGGCCGCCGAGGTTGAGCTGGGGAGCGATCTTCGCGCCGAAGAAACCGATGGCCAGAAGAGCCATTGCGCCAGCCGGGCGGAGCCAATTGATCTTCAAACTGGGCACAAACTGCTCCCACCAGCCGGGCTTAGTCTGTGCCTGGCGCTCATACCCCAGCAACTCCGACAGGTCCTCGCGGCAGCGATTGAGAAGCGCGGGAGACGGCCGCACTTCCACTGCGTCCATCGCGGCCTGCACGGCCTTCTCGCGCTCGAGCACCCTGCGGCACTCCACGCAAACGTCCAGATGCGATTCGACACACTCTTCCTCGTCGAAGCTCAGCTCGCCATAGAGCAGCAGCGCGAACTGATCGCGCGCCGCCTCACACTTCATGTCTTCGCGTCCATTTGTACTCATACAAAATCTCCTAGAGCAGTCCGCATTTTCTGCGTCGCTCTGAACAGGCAGTTCTTGGCCGCCTCTTCCGTCGTTCCCAGCACCTCACCGATGCGCCGCAGCTTCAGTCCCTCGTAATGCCGAAGCTCGAATACCATGCGCTCGCGCGGGGTGAGTTGCGCCAGGGTCTCCTTCACCTTCTTGCGAATCTCCCCGCTGAACAGGGCTCTTTGAGGATCAGTATCGCCGCGCTCCTCCTGGACGGAGTCCATGCGGTCCAGCGTGCCGTCGGCGGTCGTGAGCACCGTGGGCTCCTCCTTACGTATCTTCCGCTTCCGCAACTGATCCAGGCACAGGTTGGTCACGATCCTGTACAGCCAAGTGTGGAAGCTGCAGTCGAAGCGGAAATTATTCAGATTGCGGTACACCCGTAGGAAAGTTTCCTGGTAAACGTCCCTGGCATCCTCG
>Ga0070733_10002624_pt1 | contig 12638 bp, 8 predicted proteins | sample Coa_R1_9_FD_66450 | JGI IMG/M metagenome (GOLD analysis project Ga0070733, IMG submission 66450) | Surface soil microbial communities from Centralia Pennsylvania, which are recovering from an underground coalmine fire - Coalmine... | ecosystem: Environmental > Terrestrial > Soil > Unclassified ... | reverse complement strand
ATGTCGAACCAGAGGCGCAGGCACATCAAAAGAAACAGAATCACGACGGCAGATGCAACGAAGACCCACACGGAGGGGAACGGCGAAATGGAAGTCTCGTCAAAGTGATCGTAGAGTTTGCCGAAAATGGCGGCGAGAATCCCAATGGGGATCAAAGCAATCGCGAAGTAAATCAGCAGCCGCAAAAAACGCCAGAAATGATAGCCGGACGCCTCGAAGAAAGGCCCCGCCGTCAAACGCTCGTCGCGGTAGTAAGCGGCTAGCACCCCTCCCGTTGCGAATAGCATAAACACCATGAAGACGATCGAGAAAAACAGGAACGCCGGGCCCGGCCCCTGGATGGGAGATTCCGGTTGAGCAGCGAGTTCGAAAAGGGCGGCAACATCGAATCCATGGACAAGACGATCCGCCGCGAAGCTGTGATGCAGCGCACCCGCCGCGGGCTCCATCATTTGGATCGCGGTGAAAACGGAGAGGAGCGCATTGACGATGAATATCCACCACAGCAAGGCCTGCCTGCGCCATACCAACCCTGCCCCGTCCAGAAATGTTCTCGGTTTTGCAGCCATCTCGAATTGCCTCCGCTTCGGCTCCCGTTTCGCAGGAGCGACTCCGTCGCTAAACGAGCGACCTGCGTGAATGAGCTATGTCAGCCACGCGATCCATTGCGCGAACCATTCGCTCGTAAAAAGCCACAGATTCCCGAGCTTATGAACGGCGCGGTGATCTTCCTTGACGACATAGCTGTTGTTGAAAAAGTTCCGGTCCAGCCAGATTTCATGCTGGGGATCGATTTCCGCGGATTTCACTTTTGACTTGCGATCGTATTCGTACCGCACCCAGCGGTCGCGGCCGTCCCAGTGCTCGACGACCGATTGGCCGTCGTTGAATGTGACCACCAGGTCCACGGGGAAAATAAAGTCGCCCTTCCGGTGAACGCTGACATAGGTGCGATAGACCTGGCCGGGATCCCTGGACTCCGCGCCGAACATCGGCTTCTTGTCGTACCAGTTGATGGGATCGGAATGCGCGTTCAGGATTTCATAGTCGAGGATATTGGTCCCATAGACTGCCTGATCGAAATACCAGCGCAGGTTTTTTCCGGAAACCTCCTCGATCGTTTTCAGGAAATCCTCGCCGGTCGGATGAGTGAACCGATAACGCATGAAGTAGGTGTGCAGCGCCTGCCGCATCGTCTCTTCACCGATGATTTTTTCAAGGGTAAGCAATACGGTAGCCGTCTTGCCGTAGGTGATCCCGCCATAAGAGTTGCTTCCATAGAACTGCCAGCCCAATCGCGTAATTGGGTCCCTGTCGGGTTGGCTGATGTAGGTGAGCCGTTGCTGTTCGTCTTCTCCCATGTGGGCGAAGGGAAAATTAAGAACGGAAGTGCCTTTCCCGTAGAGCGCATCCATCACTTTGACTTCCGAGTAGCTGTTGATTCCCTCGTCGAGCCACGCTTCCTCGAATTCGTTGGTCGCCACCATTCCGTACCAATATTGGTGCCCGAATTCGTGTTCGAGCACGACTTCCGGAAAGAGCGCTCCCTTGGGCATGTTCCAAGTCGTGCCCGCTGTGACCAACGTCGGATATTCCATGCCACCTGCGTCGAGTGCGCCATGTGGAGGGTCCACGACCGTAATTCGATCGTAGGGATACGGGCCGTACCATTCGTCAAAGAGCTTGAGGGTCCCTTTCAACGCGCTCAGGTATCGCGGCACCGTCCCCATGTTCCCCGGCGACATCAGCAGGTGAATCTTCACCGTCCCGGCGCTCCCGGTCCATTGATCTTCAACCAATTGGTAGCTGGGGCTGGCTGTCCACGAAAAGTCGTGCACGTCTTCGGAGTGGAACCCAAGCGTCTTTGTCCCGTCAGCGTTATCGATGCTGGACACCTGATCTCCGCCAGCGCCGACGACTTCGTTCTGCGGAAGGGTAAGTTTCACGTCGAACGTTCCGAAGTCCGCGAAGAATTCGGTGGTGGCGTGAAATTGATGGCAATTCCAAGCGCCCTTCCACCACACGCCAACCTTCGGAAACCATTGCCCGACCATGAAGAAGTCCCGCTTGTAGCCCGTGCGCTCCACTACCTCGGGCATCAAATCCTGGAATGTCATCCGGAATTGCACGGACCCGCCTGGTGGAATTGGCCTTGGCAGCGTTACCTGAAAGACTGTGCGGTCATTTGCGTTGTGATCGTCCGGCTGAATGAACTCCATCTTATTGGTCAGGTCACCCATACCCTCAGCTTCGAACTTGCTTACGGTTATCGAGCCGAAATGCTTGGGATCCCAGCCTGAATCCGGGCCGTTCCCTCGCGTCCCGTACAACCGCACCTCGGTCATGAAGGTGGATTGCGGCTGAAAGGCGTTCAAATATAGATGGAACGGAAACGTTTGCTGCGGCTGCCCGGTGAGGTTTTGGTATGTCAGCGTTTCAATTGCCGTAATCGTGTGCTCCTCCGGGTCGAGCTTCGCTTCGATGCTATAGGCGACGACGCGAGTGGAGAGCGGCTTGCCTGTAGAGGAGGCGGTCTGCTGATTGGCCTGGATTGACGAGGCAAATCCTGCGCATGAAAACGCGAAAGCTGCCGCGCCTGCGAGAATCACGGCGCGCGTAAGATGCCGCATGAACCCTCCTGAGGCCTACTTCTGCCTAATTGAGCCAATTACGCTGCAAGCAACTTTGCGGGGCCGAAATGATAATTGGTCGAGCGCATTATTCGCGGACAGCATAGAATACGAGCGGGATGCACGCAAGTTTCATTGAGCCTTATTCACGGTGAAACTCGCGGCAGAAATTCATGCTTCTTTCGCCGCGCCCTTGTGGACAAAGTTGACGCGCTCGTTCAGCCCGACTAAAATTTAGATACGCGAGGATTGTGACGTTTGTTCCGCCCCGGCAGAAACGCTGCCGGAGGTTGCTTTCGCGATTCGATAGCCATGTCCGTCCTACAGCAAAAACGGCACCAGCAGATACTGACCGATGTCGTGCGCGTATACATCGAGACGGGCGAACCCGTGTCGTCGCGCAGTGTGGCGCGCCGCCATCTGGATCCGCTCAGTCCCGCCACGGTTCGCAACGTCATGGCTGACCTCGAAGACGAGGGCTATCTTTACCAGCCGCACACGTCCGCCGGCCGCGTTCCCACCGCCAGCGCGTACCGGTTTTTCGTCGAGCAGGTGGCTGCCCAGGCTACGGCGAGCCCGGAGGACCGGCAATGGATACGCCGCGAGCTCGAATCTGCGGAGACACCTGAGGCTGTGATGGAGCGGGCAAGCCATGTGCTCGCAGCTGTTTCGCGCGGCCTTGGAATCTTCATTTCGCCGCCCCTTGCGCGCAGCGTAGTAGAGCATCTGCGGTTCCTGCTTCTGCCGGAAAATCGCGTTCTCGTCGTCCTGGTGACGTCGGGTGGCCTGACGCGAGACAAAGTGATTCGTCCCGAGCGCGCGTTCCTCCAGCAGGATCTCGATCGCATTGCCACGCACCTCAATAACCATTACAAAGGATGGACGCTCGAAGCCATGCGCTCCGACCTCCGCCTCCAGGTGGAACGTGACCGCGAGCAATATGGCCGCATTTCCGGAGACGCGCTTCTGCTGTGCGGCCCGACCGTGCTGGGAGACAGCGGCGAGCGCAAGATATACGTTGAAGGCGCAGCGCAGATTGCGTCGTCGCCGGAGTTCACGGATCAGGCGCAATTGCGTGAGTTGCTGGAAGCGATCGAGGAAAAAGACCGGCTGATCGCGCTCTTGAGCGGCTGCATCGAATCGCCCGAGCCGGTGCACGTGGAACTTGGTTTGGACAAGATGTCGACCGCGGGGAAGCATCTCGCGCTCGTCTCCGCGTCGTACACTTCGAAGGATCAGGTGCAAGGTACGCTCGGCATTTTGGCTCCCATGCGCATGCACTACGAGCGCGTGATCACCGCAGTCGCCTTCATGGCGCAATTTTTTTCCGAGAACCAGGAGGAGAGCTGATTTGGGGTCTTACGGGAACAGAGAAAAACCGGAAAGGGAAGATGCAAAGCAAGGGGTCGCAACCGAAGGGAATCTTTCGACGACGGACACCGGCGCGGCATCTGCATCCCCTGGGGCGAACGATATAGAGCTCGCCGAGCAAATTCAGAAGCTGCTCGCCGAAAAGCAGGATCTGATGAACACGCTGGTCCGGCGGCAGGCCGATTTCGAAAATTATCGCAAACGGGTCGAGAAGGAGCGCCATCACGACCGCCATCGCGGCGTGGAAACGCTTATCGAGCATTTGCTGCCGGTTCTTGATGCTTTCGATCGCGCATTGGCGGCATATGACGATCCCGCTTACGCCGAATACAGCAAGGGATTTGAGCTGATTCGCAAGCAACTCGGCGACATCCTTGCAAAGCAAGGTCTTGAACGCATCGAAAGCGTGGGCAAGGAATTCAATCCGCACTTCCACCATGCCATCGAGAGCGTCGCAACCGCGGAATTGCCCGACGGAACCGTGCTGCAGGAATTGCAGCCGGGTTATGTGTTTCACGGCCGGATTCTGCGGCCGGCGATGGTCCGCGTTACCAGCGCGCCTGCAAAGACCCGTGACGCGCAAAACTGAATGAGCTAGTGGTGCAACACCTGAATCGAAAGGTAAAAGAGGAAAATGCCCAGCACTCCCCGCGATTACTACGAAGTTCTTGGCGTGGCCCGCGACGCTTCGGCCGAACAAATCAAGTCGGCATACCGCAAGGCGGCGCTTCAATGGCATCCGGATCGCAATCCGGAGAATAAGCAGCAGGCGGAGGGAAACTTTCGCGCCGCCAGCGAAGCTTACAGCGTGCTTTCCGATACGCAAAAGCGCGCTGTCTATGACCGCTTTGGTCATGCGGGACTCGGTAGCCGCGGGTTCGAGCCCGGTGGCGGCATGAACTCGACCATCTTCGAGGAATTTCAGGACATCCTCGGCGATCTCTTCGGCATTGATGATGCGTTCGGCGGGGGTGGCCGGCGCCGTGGACGTGCCGCGCGCGGGCAACGCGGCAACGATTTGCGTTACGACATGAGCCTGAGTTTTGAAGAGGCGGCCGCGGGTGTCACGACGAAGATTCAAGTGACACGCCTGGAAGCCTGTGAAACATGCAAGGGCACCGGTTCAAAAGCCGGCACGGGTACGACGACGTGCCGCACCTGCGGTGGCCGCGGCCAGCTCGCTTACCAGCAAGGGTTTTTCTCCATCACGCGCACATGCCCCGCTTGCCAGGGTGTCGGCCAGGTAATCAAGGACGCCTGCGCCACGTGCCGCGGCCAGGGGCGCATCGAGCGCGAACGAACGCTTGAAGTTGGCATCCCCGCCGGCGTGGATTCTGGTACGCGGCTCCGCATGGCTGGCCACGGAGAGCCGGGCACGAATGGGGGGGGGCCCGGCGATCTCTATATTTTCCTCGAGGTGAAGGAGCATGCGCTGTTCGAGCGGCGGGGCGCCGACCTTTACTGCTCGATTCCCATCAGCATCACGCAAGCCAGCCTGGGAGCGAAAATACAGGTGCCCACGCTGCACGGCGAAGAGGAGCTCGAAATCCCCGAAGGCACCCAGTCTGGGCAGATCTTCCGCAAGAAAGGGAAGGGACTCCCGAATCCGCACGGAGGCCGCGGCGATCTCTACGTCAACATTCAGGTTGTCATTCCGTCGAAGGTTTCGCGGGAGCAGCGCCGCCTGCTCGAACAGCTCGGCCAGTCTCTTAAAGTGGAGAATAAACCGGCGGAGCGGACCGCAAGCTTTTTCGACAAAGTGAAAGACATCTTCGGTTAGTGAAGCGTACGGCTTGCGTAATTCTGGCTCGGTCACTTGCAGACCCTCAGCGCCAAACTCTTTTGCTTTCCCTCTGCGTTCATGCCTGGTTGCAGTGCTTCGTCAAAGTGGATTGCGCCGGCGCGATCCGGGGATACAATTGCCCCATGCGCCGGCGCTTCTTCGTGGATCAATTCGGCGATGATTCCGCCACCCTTCGCGGCGATGCTGCTGAGCACCTCGGCCGCGTTCTGCGCGCTGAGCCTGGCCAGCTCTACGAATTAAGCGACGGCGCGCGCGTCTGGCTGGCCCGCGTCGAACGCGTTTCCCTGCGCAAAAGTGGCGACAACCGCGTCGAATTTGCACTCGTCGAACCCGTGGCAGCACGCGAGCCGCCGCTACGCATTCAGCTTCTTATCGCGCTCGTGAAGTTCGACCGTTTCGAGTGGTGCCTCGAAAAGGCAACGGAGCTGGGCGTCGCCGAGATCGTTCCTCTTCACGCGGCCCGTACCGATAAGCCGCTGCTTGCGGCAGCGAACAAGCGGCTCAAGCGCTGGCGAAGAATTCTGCTCGAATCCGCGCAACAATCGCGACGCCTTCGTCCGCCGGCGATTCGGAATGTAATGCGCGTGGAGGATGCTTTCGCGCAATCCACTGCGGCCACGAGAATTTTCATGTCGGAACGCCGCGACGCGCGGCCCGTGAACGAGGCGCTCCGCTCTGCGAAGGGGCCTTCTGCCTGCTTGGCGATTGGGCCGGAGGGCGGCTGGACCGACGACGAAGTTTCGGCTGCGCGTGCAGCCGATTTTGTCGAGACTTCGCTCGGCGAAATCATCCTGCGGACTGAAACTGCCGTCCTGGCCTCGCTCGCGATCCTACACTTCGCGTTGAACGACTGATTTGCCCTAAGGGCCGCCCATTCCCGGCCAATGTTATTCCGAGGAGCCGTCCTCCAGGCGACGAGGAATCTGCTGTTCGTTCCCACGGGTTGAAACGCGGGCGACTTGGTATAGAATCGGTGCGGCTTTCAAACCTCGCGAAGGTGGTTCCGATGAACGAATTCTATTTTCGGCACGTCTATCTCGCGCTGGTGATCCTGGCTTTTCTGGTCCTTGCGTCCGTATTTGTTCTCCCTGCGGCCGACAATTCTTCACTCCCCACGCCTCCGGTGGCCAAGAAAGAGCCCAAAATCACCGAGATCAATGGACACAAGATGGTGGACAACTACTATTGGCTTCGCGAAAAAAACAAATCCAGACGTGAAAGCCTATCTGGAAGCCGAAAATGCCTATACCGACGCGGTGATGAAGCCCACCGAGGCTCTGCAGAAAAAGCTATACGGCGAAATGCTGAGCCGGATCAAGGAAACTGACGTAGAGGTGCCCTACAAGGAGGGCGGCTATTTCTATTATTTGCGAACGGAAGCGGGGAAGCAGTACGGGATTCGTTGCCGGAAGAAGGGCAGCCTTGACGCGCCGGAAGAAATAGTGCTCGACGTGAACGAACTCGCGAAGGGGCAGACCTTCATGTCCCTGGCTGCTTTTGACGTCAGCGACGACGGGAATCTGCTGGCTTACACGACGGACAACACCGGGTTCCGGCAATTCACGCTGGCTGTGAAAGATTTGCGCACGGGGAAAATGCTGGTGGACCATGCCGAGCGCGTTGATTCCGTCGCATGGGCGAACGACAACAAGACTATCTTCTATACCGTCGAAGACGAGGTTTCGAAGCGGTCCTATCGCCTATACCGTCATGCTGTCGGCACGAGCGGCCCCGACTCCCTCGTCTATGAAGAAAAAGACGAACGATTCGAAATTGAGACCGTCAAGACACGTAGCAAAGACTACTTATTTCTCATCTCCGGCAGCCACACCACCAGCGAGGCGCGTTATATTCCCGCCGGCCAACCCATGGCCGAATGGAAACTCCTGGAACCTCGCAAACAGGGCATCGAGTACTATCCGGATCACAATGGCAATTTCTTTTATATTCGCGTGAACGACACAGGGCGCAATTTCCGCCTGGTCAAGGTGCCGGTCTCCGATCCCGGCAGTAAGAATTGGCAGGAAGTGGTGCCGCATCGCGCCGATGTGATGCTCGACGACGCGGACTTCTTCAAGAGCTACTACATCTCCTACGAACGGGAAAAGGGTTTGCCGCAGATTCGCATCACAAATCTCGAAACCGGAAAATCCCGGCGTATCGAATTTCCGGAGCCGGCTTACGTGACCTACCCGTACATCAACCGCGAATATGACACCAGCAAGTTCCGGTATGGCTATCAGTCGTTTATTACTCCGCAATCGGTTTTTGAGGATGATCTGCCGAGCGGCACTACCACCTTGCTGAAACAGAAAGAAGTGCCCGGCGGCTATGATCGCACGCGATATCAGGTAGAACAGATTTACGCGACGGCATCCGACGGCGTGAAGATACCGATCTCGGTCGTTCATCTGAAAGGCGCCACACTGGACGGCAAAGGGCCCATGTACCTCACCGGCTACGGTTCTTACGGCATATCGTATGACATCAGCTTCAATTCCAACATTTTCAGCATGGTCGATCGTGGCGTGGTGGTGGCGGTGGCCCATATTCGCGGCGGTGGAGAAATGGGGAAGGCCTGGCACGACGACGGCCGCATGATGCACAAGAAAAACACTTTTACCGACTTCATTGCCTCTGCCGAATACCTTGTGGCCCAGGGATATGGTTCGAAAGACCGCTTGGTGATCGAAGGGCGAAGCGCTGGCGGTCTGTTGATGGGCGCCGTTCTGAATATGCGCCCGGATTTGTTCCATGCCGCATTGGTCGGCGTTCCGTTTGTGGACGTGATGAACACCATGTTGGATGAATCTCTGCCGCTGACCGTCGGCGAATTCGAGGAGTGGGGGAATCCGAAGGAAAAGCCGGCATTCGATTACATGATCACCTATTCGCCCTACGACAACATCGAGGCAAAGGCGTATCCCAATATGCTTGTGAGGACCTCCTTCAACGACAGCCAGGTGATGTATTGGGAGCCGGCCAAGTATGTCGCCAAAATGCGTGCTCTCCGAACCGACCACAATACTTTGATTCTAAAAACGAACATGAACCCTGCCGGACATGGAGGCGCGTCGGGGCGCTACGATCGCCTGCATGAAACAGCCTTTGATTACGCCTACTTCTTGACACAAATGGGAATCAATAATTAATCCGCGCACGGCAGTCTGACGATTTCCGACCGAGCACGGGCACCGAACGAATTGTCGGAGAAATTTACCGTTAGCAAGCGGTGCCAGTAATTTGGCGCACCGCGCCCCTGCATGGTATAAATGTTTCTCTGAGCATGTTGGACATCTCCAATCCTGGCCCTGCCAACGCCCCTGAAAATGCGTCTGCCCCGCAATTGCGCCGTGAATTGCGCAGTTGGACGCGCGATCTTGCGGTTGCGCTCGGCCTCGCTCTCGTTATCATTATCTTTCTATATCAGCCGGTCAAAGTGGAAGGCACCAGCATGGCCCCGCTCCTTAGCGATCAGGAGCGCATCTTCATCAACAAGTTCGTCTACCGCTTCGAGCCCATCGAGCGCGGGGACGTGGTCGTTTTCTGGTATCCGATAGACCACTCGAAATCGTTCATCAAACGCGTCGTCGGCCTGCCCGGCGAGACGATTGAGATTCGCGCCGGTCACGTGTACGTGGAAGGAAAAGAATTGAAGGAGCCGTATGTTCCGGGGAACTACCTCGATGGCTCGAGCTATCCATCTGTGCAGATTCCCGCGGGAAATTATTTTGTCATGGGCGATCATCGCGATAGCTCCAACGATTCGCGCGTGTTCGGGCCCGTGGGGCGGCCATATATTTATGGCAAGGCGGTATTCGCGTACTGGCCCGTGGACCATTTCGGCTCGCTGACTTCTTCATCCACGGTGAATGCGGCGTCGAAATGAACTTCTCTGGAGGACACCCTGAACGAGGCCCTCGCAGGTCGCGCGATTCTCGCTCTCGAGGACGGTCGAGTCTTTAAAGGCCGCGCGGCGGGCGCTCGCACCCGTCGCGGCGGCGAAGTCGTTTTCAATACCAGCCTCACCGGCTATCAGGAAGTTTTCACCGATCCGAGCTATTCTGGCCAGATTGTTTGCCTTACGTATCCGCACATTGGAAATGTCGGCGCGAATAGCGACGACGAAGAATCCGCGAAGCCCTACATCGAAGCCCTGATTGTGCGCGAGTTCGCGCAGCTCGCGTCCAACTGGCGCGCCAGCGAATCGGCGCAAAAATATCTCGAGCGCCACGGCGTGCCCGTCATTTGGGATCTCGACACGCGCGCGTTGGTGCGCCACCTTCGCGATGTTGGTGCGCTGCGCGGCGTGGTCTCGACGGACGGCGCGGCGGCCGAGGCGCTCATCGCCGAAGCGAGGGCGCTCCCGAGCATGGCTGGCCAGGAACTCGCCAGCCGCGTCACCTGCGCGAAGCGCTACACCTGGGATCACAGCTCGATCGACTTGGCTGCGCCTATCGGGGTCGCGGTTGCCGCAGGCGGTCAGCGTAGCGAAGGTCAGAGCACTAGAGCCGTGGAAGGGCGGGGCTTCAGCCCTGCCGTGCAAGCAATGAAGGTTCGGGCTTCAGCCCCTGAAGCGCGACAGCGCTATCGTGTCGTCGCGTACGACTTCGGCATCAAGCAAAATATCCTGCGCCTCCTTGTTGACCACAACTGTGATGTCACCGTTGTCCCCGCGCAAACTTCCGCCGAAGACGTCCTCGCGGTCAAACCGCATGGCGTCTTCCTCTCGAACGGCCCTGGCGATCCCGAGCCCATAGGCTACGCCATCGCAAACATTCGTAAGTTGCTGGGGCGCGTCCCAATCTTTGGCATTTGCCTCGGCCACCAGCTCTGCGGCCTGGCCCTCGGCGGCAAGACATTCAAATTGAAATTTGGCCATCACGGCTCGAATCATCCGGTGATGAATCTACTCACCCAGAAAGTTGAGATCACGGCGCAAAACCATGGCTTCTGCGTTGATCCCGATTCGCTGCCATCGAGCGACGTCGAAATCACGCACGTGAACCTGAACGACCACACCAACGAAGGCATGCGCCACCGTTCGCTGCCGCTCTTCAGCGTGCAGTATCACCCCGAGGCCTCGCCCGGTCCTCACGACGCTCGTTACCTCTTTGATGATTTCATCGCACTCATGAGCGGCAGGGCCTGATGCCAAAACGCACTGACATCAAGAGAATCTTGATCATCGGCTCCGGCCCGATCGTGATCGGGCAGGCGTGCGAGTTCGACTATTCGGGCACGCAGGCATGCAAGGCCCTTCGCTCCGAAGGCTACGAAGTCGTGCTCGTCAATTCGAATCCCGCGACGATCATGACCGATCCTGAAATCGCGAACCGCACCTATATCGAGCCCCTCGCGAAGGAATATCTCGAAGCGATTATCGCAGCCGAGCGCCCTGACGCGCTGCTCCCGACCGTCGGCGGACAGACGGGCCTCAATCTCGCCGTCGAGCTGGCCGAAAGCGGCATCCTCGAAAAATATGGCGTGAAACTAATCGGCGCGCAGCTCAAAGCGATCAAAGTTGCCGAAGATCGCCTGCTCTTCAAGGATGTGTGCCGCAAGATCGGCCTGGAAGTGCCCGCGTCCGAAGTCGTCAATGATATTCCGAAAGCCATCGAGCTTGCCGACCAGCTCGGCTATCCCGTTGTGATCCGCCCGTCGTTCACGTTGGGCGGCACGGGCGGCTCCATCGCGTACAACCGCGAGGAATTCTCGGACGCAATCTCGCGCGCTCTCGACGCCAGTCCCGTGCGCCAGGCGCTGATCGAAGAGTCAGTGCTGGGCTGGAAAGAATACGAGCTCGAGGTGATGCGCGACTTCCGCGACAACTTCGTGGTCATCTGCTCGATCGAGAATTTCGACCCGATGGGGATTCACACCGGTGACTCGATCACGGTGGCCCCTGCGCAGACGCTCACCGACAAGGAATACCAGCGCATGCGCGACGCTGCAGCGGCTATCATCCGCGAAGTCGGAGTGGAGACGGGCGGGTCAAACATTCAATTTGCAATCGAGCCGGGCACAGGCCGCATGGTGGTAATCGAAATGAACCCGCGCGTTTCGCGCAGCTCTGCGCTCGCCAGCAAAGCTACCGGCTTTCCCATCGCGAAGATTGCCGCGAAGCTCGCGCTCGGCATGACGCTCGACGAAATTCCCAACGACATCACGCGCACCACGCCCGCGTCTTTCGAGCCGACCATTGACTATGTCGTCGTGAAAATTCCGAAATGGCAGTTCGAGAAATTTCCCGGCAGCGATACGACGCTCTCGACGCAAATGAAGTCCGTCGGCGAAGTGATGGCCATCGGCCGGAATTTTCAGGAAGCGCTCTGCAAGGGCATCCGGTCGCTCGAGCCGCATTCTCCGTGGCGCGCGCCGGCCGAAGTCACCACCGCTCTTCTGCGCGAGCGGCTGTCCGTGCCCGGCCCGGACCGCATCCACTGGCTCTTTGACGCGCTTGAACGCGGCATGACCCCCGATGAGGTGTGCTCGCTCACCAAGATCGATCCCTGGTTCATCCGCCATCTCGAAGAAATGGTCGCGCTCGACCGCCGCACCGCTTCGACGACTCTCGTGAGTGTTCCGCGCGAACTGCTGCTCGAAGCCAAACGCTCTGGCGCAAGCGATGAAGAGCTCGCCAAGCTGTGGAAGACAAGCACCGCCGAAGTCCGGGCTCGACGCCACGCCCTCGGCGTGCGCCCCATTTTCAAGCGTGTGGACACGTGCGCCGCGGAATTCGAATCCTTCACGCCGTATATGTACTCAACCTACGAAGAGGAAGACGAATCCGGAGCTGTGGACCGGCCGAAAGTCGTAATTCTCGGCAGCGG
>Ga0070733_10002623_pt1 | contig 12647 bp, 11 predicted proteins | sample Coa_R1_9_FD_66450 | JGI IMG/M metagenome (GOLD analysis project Ga0070733, IMG submission 66450) | Surface soil microbial communities from Centralia Pennsylvania, which are recovering from an underground coalmine fire - Coalmine... | ecosystem: Environmental > Terrestrial > Soil > Unclassified ... | reverse complement strand
GGCCAGGTGGCCCGGCGCTACGATCTCGCCAACCACCTGCTCTCCGCCAACGTCGACCGCTACTGGCGGAACCGCACGGTAGCGCGCGTACGCGACATCCTCAAGCGTCCCGATGCCCGCGTTCTCGACCTCGCCTGCGGCACGGGCGACCTGCTGATCGCTCTCGAACGCGCCGCCGGGCGCAGCCTGATCGGCAGCGATTTCTGCCATCCCATGCTGACCGGAGCGCAGGCGAAACTTCATCGCGGCCGATTGCGCTCGGCGCTGCTCGAATCCGATGCGCTGGCGCTTCCCTTCCCGGATTCCAGTCTCGACCTGATTACGATCGCATTCGGCTACCGCAATCTGGCCAACTATCGGGCGGGGCTGGCTGAGATGCGGCGTGTTCTGCGGCCCGGCGGCGCGCTGGCGATTCTCGAATTCACGCAGCCGCCTAACCAGGCATTCGCCGCTGTCTACAACTGGTACTCGAGACACGTCTTGCCGATCGTCGGCGGCGTCATCTCCGGCGCGCCGGAGGCCTACCGATACCTGCCCGAATCGGTGCGCAAATTTCCCGACGCGCCGGCGCTGGCGCGCATGATGAAGGAAGCCGGCTTTGCGCAGGTCGACTGGGAGTACCTGACGTTCGGAATAGCCGCGCTGCATCTCGGGCAGGTTGCCAATGGGCCCGGCGCGTAAACTGGAAGCATGTCCCTGACGATATCCGGCCGCACCTTCCGCTCGCGTCTGATGATCGGAACCGGCAAGTACCGGAGCTTCCCGGAAATGGCACGTTGCCATGCGGCATCGGGCGCCGAGGTGGTCACGGTCGCGGTGCGGCGCGTCAACCTCACCGACCGCTCGAAAGAATCGATGCTCGATTACATCGATCGCGAGCGCATGTTCATCCTGCCCAACACCGCCGGTTGCTACACGGCCGACGACGCCATCCGCACCGCCCGCCTTGGACGCGAAGTCGGCCTTTCCAACTGGGTGAAGCTCGAAGTAATCGGCGACGAAAAGACTCTGTTCCCGGACAACGCCGGGCTGATCGAAGCCACGCGCGTGCTCGCGAAGGAGGGTTTCGTCGTCCTCCCTTATACGAACGACGACGTGGTGAACGCGCGCCGTCTGATCGATGCAGGCGCGGCCGCCGTAATGCCGCTGGCGGCGCCGATCGGTTCGGGGCTCGGCATCCAGAACGCGACCAACCTGCGTATCATGCGGGAGATGATTACGGAAGTGCCGCTCATCGTGGACGCCGGCGTGGGAACGGCATCGGACGCCGCAATCGCCATGGAGCTGGGCGCGGACGGCATCCTCATGAATACCGCCATCGCGGCCGCGGACGATGCCGAGAAGATGGCAGTCGCGATGAAGCTGGGCGTCGAAGCCGGCAGGCTGGCGTACGAGGCGGGCCGGATGGAGAAAAAGCTCTACGCCAGCGCCAGCAGCCCCCTGGCCGGAGTCATAGGCCGGTAACGCCGGCGATCTCGTCGCCGGCAGCACTATGATCGCAACTCGCCGCGAGCTCTTCTTTGCGAGCTTAGCGTCTTTGCGTGAAACAATCTTCCCTTTTCCCAGGCATGTATAATCGATGGCGTCATGAACAGCTCTGCTCGAAAAGGCCTGTTATTCGCGTCCGGGATACTGCTCCTGCTCACGGGCGTGCCGGCATTCGCGCAGGTCGATTTCACCGGCGAGTGGGCGCCTTTTTATCACGAAGACCCTATCGAGCGCGGCCCCGGCGCCGAGCTGGGCGATTACACGGAGCTCCCCATCAATGACGCCGCGCGCCTCCAGGCCGACAGCTACGATGCCGATCGCATCTCGGTCGTCGAGGAGTACCAGTGCCGTCCCCACTCGCCCGACTACGGCTTTCGCAGCCTGGGCAATCTTCGCATCTGGCGCGACATCGATCCGCGCACCCAACGCACCGTCGCCTTCCACAGCCACACGCTGGCCTACGACAACGAGCGCACTATTTATATCGATGAACGCCCCCATCCGCCCGACTACGCCGCCCACACCTGGCAGGGTTTCTCCACCGCCAAGTGGGATGGCAACATGCTGACAATCACCACCACGCACCTGAAGACCAACTATCTCCGCCGCAACGCCCTGCCGCGCAGCGACCAGGCCATCGTCACCGAGCACTGGATTCGCCACGGCGACATCCTGACCATCGTCGCCATCACGGAAGATCCCGTCTTCCTCGAAGAGCCCCTCGTGCACAGCACCAACTGGTACCTCGACCCGGGCCAGCATCTCGAACCTTACGGCTGCGAATACGGGCCCGAAGTGCCGAAGCCCGAAGGCACCGTGCCGAACTTCCTGCCCGGCCAGAATCCGTTCCTGCACGAATTCGCCGACTTCTACGGTCTGCCCTATGAAGCCACGCGCGGCGGCAAGGAAACCCTCTACCCCGAGTACCAGGAAAAACTCAAGGATTACAAACCGCCTGCCAAGTGTGAGCGCTACTGCCGGTGTCTGGGACTATTCGAATGCAACGTAACCCCGCGCTGATATTCATCGCCGCCCTGACGGCTGCCTGCGCATACGGCCAGTCTGATATCGGTGTGCTCAAAGTCCAGGGCAACGTATACATGCTGGTGACTCCCGCCGGCAACATCGCGGCCCAGGTAGGTGACGACGGAATCGTGGTGGTTAACACGGGCACGGAAACGCTGGCGCCCAAGGTCGCCGCCGCGCTTCGAACCCTTAGCGACAAGCCGGTCATGTGGATCGTAAATACCGACGCCGATCCGAATCACATCGGCGGCAATGCCGCGCTGCCCGGCCTGACGGGCCTCGCCAAAGGACGCACCCCTCGCATGGTCGCGCATGAAAACGTGCTCAACCGCCTCGGCGGTCCCGCGACCCCCAAAGCGTCCCGGCTGCCCGAAGCGCTCTGGCCCAACGACGAGTACTCCACGCCCACCAAGGATTTCTCCTTCAATGGCGAAGCCGTCATCGTCACGCACGTTCCCGATGCCGTGACCGACGGTGACAGCCTGGTGCACTTCCGCCGCTCCGACGTGCTCGCCACCGGCGATGTGTTTACGCCGGGCCTGTATCCCGTCATTCATTTGGATCGCAGTGGCACAATTCAGGGCACCATCGATGCCCTGAACCAGATCCTGAGGATCACCGTCCCGTTGAAATACGAGGAAGGCGGCACCTGGGTGATTCCCGGCCGCGGCCGTCTTTGCGATGAGGCCGACGTGGTCGAGTTCCGTAATATGGTGACCATCGTTCGCGACCGCGTGCGCGACATGAAGAACAAAGACAAAACGCTCGAACAGGTCAAAGCGGCAAAACTGACGCGGGACTACGACACCAACTACGACGCAAAATCCGCCGACGCTTTCGTCGAGGCAATTTACAAAAGCCTGGCAGGCAAATAATGAAGATCCTTGTCACCGGCGCTTTACTGTTCGCCCTAACGGCCCAAGCACAGCCGCCTGCGGGCCGAGGACCACAAAGAGTCCTCCCGCCGAAAGAAGCCGCCCCGATAGACCTCACCGGCTACTGGGTATCCGTCGTCTCCGAGGACTGGCGCTGGCGCATGGTGACTCCCGCCAAAGGCGATTTCGCCGGCATCCCCTTCACGCCCGAAGCCAAGCGCGTCGGCGATGCCTGGGACCCCGCGCGCGACGAAGCCTCCGGCGACGTCTGCAAAGCCTACGGAACCGCCGCGATCATGCGCCTTCCCGGCCGCCTGCACATCACCTGGCAGGACGATGCCACGCTGAAGATCGAAACCGACACCGGCATGCAGACGCGTCTCCTGCACTTCGGCGGCAAGCCTCAGGACAACCTCGCACCGTCGCGTCAGGGATTTTCGGTGGCGAATTGGGAACAGCCCGAGCGCGGCATCGGCCAGCCGCGGCCCGGATTCGGCGCCACGCGCGAAGGAACCAAAGGCAAGGCGCTCGAAGTCGTTACCACTCATCTGCTGCCCGGCTATCTTCGCAAGAACGGTTTCCCGGTGAGCGGGAACGCGGTAGTGAAAGAGGATTTCGACCTGTTCACCGAGCGCACCGGCCAGGTGTGGTTCGTCGTGACCACGATCGTGGAAGATCCCTTGTACTTGCAGGAACCTTTCGTCACCAGTACGAACTTCAAAAGGCAACCGGACGCGGACCACTGGAATCCGCGCCCCTGCAACGCCCGCTAGCCTGGCGTTCCCCGGTTTCCGGTTTTCGGTTTCCAATTTCCGGTACACGCGATTGCGCGGTCCGCCTGAGTTCGCTTGAGGCGGCGGGCTGGATCAGCGACTCATTGCCGTCCGCGGAAAAGCTATTTGGGGGGTTTTCCAAATACCGCAACTTTAGACTTGACTCGAGGGGGCCTCCTCATGGAAGGCGCGTTCGTTGTTGGGCCGGAGTGACGCGACTAAAGCCGCGTGGGTAGTCGGCCGCTCTAAAAAGTGCGTCGAATGCTGCGTAGCCCACGATTCCACGCATCAACCAGTGAGATCAGGCGGACCGCCATGGCCCGCCATTCACTTATTTGGCGCAGCACGACACCGAAGGCGGTGAGATGGTCGACCAACAAAACGACAATCCCGATCCAAAATACAGACAAGCGCCACAGGCGCTTCAACGATCCGATTGTAGAGCCAAAGACGAGAAACGCTTCGAGCGTAAGAGTCAGCCATTTTTTGTCGATATCGCGTTCTGCGAACCAGAAGCACCAAAGCCCGACGCACAGCCCGATAGCAATGTAGACGGCAAAGTCGCGAACCCGGTTGGCTGTCATTCACCTTACAATTCCATCAACGGATCCGACGCGTAATTCCCCGGAAGGAGCGGCTGACCAGGGGCAGAGGACCTACATCGAGAAGCAGTGGAGTTTTTCAACAGCTTCGGTAGAACCTGAAACACCGGCGAGCTCCTGCAAACAGCGGGGCCGAATGCCGCGACATTCGAGCCGTTTGAGGCCGTCGACGATGATAGGAACGGCGCGTTGCGCGCCCACGTATCCGACGATTCCGCACATAGATTCCTGTATGGAATCGTCGTTCACACCTTCAGGGCACTACCGAAACTCGGGTACCAGATACAATTTGAGTACAGAAACCGCAACCGGCCATGTCTGAAACACGCCTCGAGTTCAATGACGAACAAGGCCGCCGTGTGATCCGCGTCGACAAAGATCTGTTTACGATCGGGCGGAAATCCGAAAACGACCTGCAGCTCACCGGCAAAGAAGTGTCGCGCGAGCACGCGGAGATCTTCCGCCAAAACGGCGGGTTTGTGCTGCGGGATAAGGACTCACGCTACGGCACTTTCGTCAACGGCGATCGCATCACCGGCGAAAAGAAACTGGAGAGCCTGGACCGGATTCGTTGCGGCGGCACCGATCCCGAGCTATTGTTCATCAGCCAGGAAGTGGGCGCGGTGGAACGCGTGACCGACCTTGCCGTGGGCGATTTGCGGCAAATGTCTTCGCTCCTCGAAGGGCTGCGGGCCATGAGTTCCAGCCGGGTCCTCGAAGAAGTTCTGGCGCTGGTGCTCGATTCCGCGCTCGACGTGAGCGGCGCCGAACGCGGCTTCATTATGCTCGCGGATGCCGAGGGAAATCTGGAATTCAAGCTGGGGCGCGCGCGCGGGCGCCGCACGCTCTCGGGCACAGCGTTCAAAACCAGCCGGCGTATACCGGAACAGGTCTTCTTCAGCGGGCGGCCTCAGATCGTGATGGACATGCTCGAAGGCGATTGGGCGGGCCAACACGGCGAGACCATCGCCATGGGAATCCGCAACGTGCTGTGCGTTCCGCTTCGGCTGGTGCGATTTGCCGAGCGCCACGATTCGTCCCCTGAGGAAGAGCGCCGCATCGGCGTCCTTTACCTCGACAGCACGGATAAGGGTAACCTCGCGTCCACGGTCACGAGCACGGCGCTCGAAACCCTCGCCACCGAAGCCGCGGTAGCGATCGAAAACACGAAGCTTTATCGCGAAGCGCTGGAAAAAGCGCGCATGGAGCAGGAGATGAACATCGCCGCCGAAATGCAGCAATCGCTCCTACCGCCCCGGAAGCGTACGGGCAAGGGGTTCCAGGCAGTCGGGGCGATGTCGGCGTGCCGTTCGATCGGCGGCGATTTCTTCGATTACCTCGACCTTCCGGGCGGGTGCGTGGGATTCGTGCTGTGCGACGTATCGGGCAAAGGCGCGCCGGCGGCGCTGATGACCGCCATGATTCAGGGCGTATTTCGCGGGCATGCGCAGGATGCGCCGGGTCCGGCGGCAGTGATGAGCCGCGTGAACCAGGTGCTCGCGCGGCGCGAATCGAGGTCTCATTTCGCCACCGGATTTTACGGAATGCTCTGGCCCGACGGCCGGTTTGTGTCGTCGAATGCGGGGCACAATCCGCCATTCCTGGTGGCCCTTGACGGATCGGTCCGGCGGTTCGAAAAAGGCGGACTGCCGCTGGGGATGTTTGAGCGGGCGGCGTACGAAGAGGAGGAGGTGACGCTGGCGCCGGGGGACACGCTGGTCGTCTTCAGCGACGGGCTTTCCGAAGCCGCCAACGCCCTGGACGAGGAGTATGGCGAAGACCGGTTGATGACGTCGGTCGCCGCCGAGAGTCATCTGGAGCCTGATGCGCTGCTGGAACTGTTATTGTCGCGCGTGCGCGGTTTCGTCGGCGATTGCGCCCAGGCAGACGATATGACCGCGCTGGTGGTCCGGCGTTCAGCCGCGGCCGGCGCCTCCGTCTGAGCGTTCCCGCTCCGCCAGTTGTTTGCTGCGCATGCGGTGCTCGATCAGGAAACCGACTCGCAGGAGAAACGGAAAAGCGGACACAGCTATGACGCCCTTCGGAAATGCGGATATCGTCGAGGCCATGGCGATAAACAGAAACGGTAACCCCAGGCCCACTGCCACTAACACGATCCCGGCGACACGAAAATTGGCCGCTTGTTCGGCGGGCTCAGACGCCGCCGAGAAGACCATATCGGGGGAAGTTCCGAGATAGGTACTCCCTTTTCGATAAGCCGCAGCCGCTCCTGCGTGCGGAACCACTGCATAAGGACTCCGGCGGCGATCGCGGCGGAATGATCAGCCAAATCACGGAAATGCCAGGGTGTTGGGTTGCTGGGACCGGATGCTGATTTTCGGGACGCTGCCGAAGATCTGCTTTGCCCGGGGGATGACGTCGTTTCTGTACGAGCGGAAGATCCGGATATTCGACTACCCGAAGTTCGCCGAGCCATTCCGTCACCGATTCGCGAGAACGCGGCGAAGATGGCGGCCGAAGCGGGAATCGAGATCGAGTGTCTGCACTATTACTTCTACTTCGTGGACGAAGATCCGGGCCTGTGCCATTTGCGTGTGCCGACATGGCTGCCTCGCCGGCTGCAGATCTGCTTCAACGGGCACAACTGGCTGGCGGGCCAGTTGCGCAAGCTGGGCATCGACTACCGGATGGCGGACAATGCGTTCAGCCACATTGCGGACTGGCAGCGGGCGCAGCGTATCTCCAACGGCTGGGAAGCCAAACGAATCCACGCCCGGCTCGACGAGTTTGCGCGACGGTGCTACGGCTCACGCGAAACCAAATGGGCCTCGATGCAGAAAACTATCTACAGTCTGCCGACTCTGCGCGACCGGCTGGAAGCAGCCAACCGGGGTTATCTGGAGTTCCTTTCGGCGTTTGAAGATCCCCGCGCCGGAAAAAACAAACTCGATAAACTCTCGCAGCCTGTGGAACAGGAGGGCGCCGGCTACTCCGGGTTCAACCTGTTCGACCCGGACGACGAGAACCTGCTTTGTTCCATCGTTCGCGGCGAGTTCAACATCAGTGGGCTGCAGAACAAAACGCTGCGCCGACACCTGTCTGAACTCGGCAGCGGCCAAGTCTCACGCCTGCTCAAACGACTCCGCACGCACGGACTCCAAAGAAATAAGGTCAACTCACCCTTTGTTGCCCGACCAGCTCGATGGTGAAGCCGTTGGGATCGCGGAAGCGCACCGCGTGTCCACCCTCGGCGGGAGTGGATTCCACCCCAAGCTTCTGCAGCTTCGAGGCAACGGCTTTTCTGTCGAAACCCGCGATTCGGAAGCTGAGGCGCGCGATGGCTGGTTTGCCGCCCGATGAAACCGGTTCCAACAACAGCCGGGTGGTTGCGATCCGGAACGAGGCTTGACCGGCCTTCTTAGCGGCGGGAGGACCGAAGAACTTCGAGTAGTGAGTAGACGCGCGGTCCACATCGGAGACTGCCAGAACGATGTGATCGAGACCGACGGCTGCGACCGCCGCATCGTCGGTGGTGATGCGCGTGGAAGGAATGATGGTTCTTGCCAGGCCGCCCGGCACGCCCAACAGCTGCAAACGAATTCCGTCCTCATCGGTTGGCATGCCAATACGGCCTGTCCCCATAGTCATGCCGGCCTTTTCGATGGCGGCGCGCATCTCGTCGGGTTTGTAATTTTTTACCAGCGCGCAGAAGTGATCGATTTTCGGCGTTGGGTCGGCAGCCGGTGTGCCGCCAAACGCCAGATATGCAGTGCCCATGCGTACGTAATAGCGCGGCGGAGGATCGCGTTCCTGAAACAACTGCGGATCAAAGATGCGCCCGTACCATTCCGCCGAAGCCTTCTGGTCGGGCACGGTCATGCCGACATGTTCCAGTCCCGTGGTGTTGAGGGGCAACGGTCCTAAGCCGCTCTCGTCGGCGCGGCTGGGGACAGCCCACAAATATGCCAGCGAAGCGGCAGCCATCAGGGCGTCGCGCCGGTTCCAGTCGGGTGTGGTGTTTTTGCGGATGGGCATGGTCAGATGTCAATTGTTCCGTTGCTGTCACCGAATGAATTCTGCTGAATTCCCAGCTTGCCGAGGATGCTCAGCAGCAGGTTCGACATGGGCGTGTGGGGCGCAGCCACGATGTGCCGGTCTCCCTGCAGTTTTCCGGAGGCGCCGCCGGCGATCACTACGGGCAGCGGATCGTGATCGTGCTGGTTGCCGTTGCTCATGCTGCTGCCATAGAGGATCAGCGACTGGTCGAGCAGGTTGCCGTCGCCGTCGGGGGTGGAGCGCAGTTTCTCGATGTAGTAAGCCAGCAGGCTCGTGTGATAGCGGTTGATCAGCGCGAAGCGGTCCATATTGGCCCGGTTGTTCGAGTGATGCGACGCCACATGGAAACCGTCCCGGACGCCGCTCTGCGGATAAACGGCGCCGCTGGTGTCGCGCGCATACATCATGGTTGCGACGCGCGTTATGTTCGCCTGGAACGCGAGCGCCTGGAGGTCGAACATGATTTTGAAATGGTCGTCGAAGGCTTCGGGGATGCCGACGGGAGCGTCGGGCACTTTCACCTCTTTGGACGCCTGATTCCCGGCCTTCCGGATGCGACGCTCGATTTCGCGGACGTCATCGAGGAAATCGCTCATTCGTCCGCGATCCGAAGGAGGCAACTCCCTGTTCAGGGATGCAATCTCATTTGCGACCGAATCGAGAATGCTGCGGGACTGCTGCTTGCGTGCCGCTCTGTCCTCTGCCGTGCTGCCTTCGCCGAACAGCTTTTCAAAGAGCACTTGCGGATTGTGCTCCATAGGCAGGGGTAGCGTAGGCGTCTTCCAGGAGATGGTGTTGGTGTATGCGCAGCCGTAACCGGCGCCGCAGTTCAGTCCGTTCTCCTCGATCGCCACTTCCATCGAGGGAAGCGGCGTATCCTGCCCCAGTTTTTCCGCCACAATCTGATCGATGGTGGTTCCCACGTGGACACTTTCTTTCTCGGGATGAGCTCCGCTCAGGAAAACAGCGGCCGAACGCGCGTGGTCGGCGCCCGCGTCGCTGCCCACTCCGGCGGCCTGCGGATGCGCCAGGTTGCTCACTATGACAAGGCGATCCCTGTATTTTTCGAGCGGCTGAAGAATTTCGGTGAACGAGAAACCCTTACCTTCCAGGGCGGGTGTCCATTTGTCCATGGTGGCGCCGTGAGGCACGTAAATGCAGGCCAGCCGGCTGCGCGGGCTCGCGGCCGTCCTCGCCAGGGGCGTCTGGGCCGGGACCATCGAATCCAGCAGCGGCAGGGCGACGCTGACTCCTGCCGCGCGCAGGAACGTGCGCCGTGGAAGGTGTTTCTTCGTTATGAAGTTCATGACTGCTCTCCTCTCCCTGGCCGCGCCAGAATGCGCTCAGCGCAACGCGGCCCTCTCCAGCTCTGCGCCGGTGTTTTCGGCCGGCTTCATTTTCATCTGAAATGGTGCGCTCTGGACGATACCGAGCACAATGGACGAGAAACGATCGTTATGCCGTGCAGCTTCGCGCGTAATCGCGCGCACGGCAGGCATATCGTAATATTTCAATCCGCGGCCGAGTGCGTAGATCATCAGCTTCCCGGTCAACGAAGAGACGAAAACATCGGAGCGGCTTAGCAGCGCTTCGCGCAGGCTGGCGGGCCCGGCGAGGTTCGTCCCGTCCACCATCCGGCTCGAAGAATCGATGGGGAATCCGCCGTCGGTGGTACGCCATCTGCCGATCAGATCGAAATTCTCAAGGGAAAATCCGATCGGGTCCATGATCTTGTGACACGCCGCGCACACGGGATTTTTTCGATGCGCTTCCATACGCTCCCGCACCGAGACTACTTTCGCCGACGAAGCATCCTCCGGCAGTGCCGGCACGTTCGGCGGAGGCAGAGGAGCGGGGGAATCGAGGATATTTTCGAGTACCCACTTGCCCCGGGCCACCGGAGAGGTTCTGGTGGCTACCGACGTGACAAGGAGAATGCTGCCCTGACCGAGCAATCCGCGCCGCGCATCATCCTTCAACTGCACGCGGCGAAAGCGGCTGCCGTAGACGTCCGGGATGCCATAGAGTTTTGCGAGCCGCTCGTCGACGAAGGTATAGTCGGCGTTCAGGAGATCGACGACACTGCGGTCCTCCCGCACAATACTGTCAAAGAACAGTTCCGTTTCGCGCCGGAAAGACTGCCGAAGATTGTCGTTGAATTCCTTCGCCTCCGGCCGGGCGCTCTTCAGTTCGCGAAGGTACAGCCACTGACCCGCAAAGTTGAACGAGATCGCCGAAGCTTTGGGATCGGCCAGCATACGCCGGGTCTGCTGCGCCAGGATTTGTGGTTCGTGCAGTTTGTTCAGCTCCGCCAGCCGCAGCAGTTCTTCATCCGGGATACTGCTCCAAAGGAAGAAGGAAAGCCGGGACGCCAGCTCGATATCGCTGACCGGATAGACTCCACCCGGCGCTGTGCCGGGCGGTTCTTTCTCGATGCGGAAGATGAACCACGGATCCATGAGAATGCGCGCCACGGCGGCTTCGATGCCGTGATCGAACGTGCCGGAGTTGCGGCCTTCCTGATAAAAACCGAGCAGAGTTTCAAGGTCCGAATCGCGGACCGGCCGCCGGAAGGCCTGTTCGGCAAGGGAACTCAGTATCTTTCGGGCACACCCGGTTTCGTCCTCGCCAGGCGCGGGGTGACAGACGAAAATCTTCCGCCGGCTGGGTGTGTCACCCGGGCCGGTGGCATTGATCGGTCCCGTGATCGCGACGCTTGTTACACCGGCGTTATCCGCATAGGTGCCGTAAACGTCATCCACTCCGGCCGAACTGTGTTGCGGCATGGCGACGCCCACGGTGTGCGGACCCGCGGTCAGCCTGAGGTGGAAATCGGTTGCGTTTTTGCCAGGGTTGATGCGGGCTCCATCGAGAGTAATTTCGAGTTGGACAGGCGCTCCTCCGGCGCCGACGCCGATTCCGGCACTGCGCGCCCGAATCTTAAACGCATATTCGGCATCGAGGGGGAATGTGTAGTCGAAGAGTATGCCGCCGCGTGTACCCAGCGGCAGGCCTTCGATGTGTGCGGTCTGTGAAAGGTCGCCCGGAACGCGCCAGGTGTTTGTCGATGGAGTCGAAGCGGGATCTCCCACGGCGAAACGGCTGATCCTTGTCGCCGCCGAGACGTAACGTTCCAGCAGCGCCGGCGAGACCCCGAGCGCCGCGGCAACGTTGTCGAACCCCTCGCTCGAATCATCGGAAGGAAGAAGCGTGGAAACGTCGGCGTCCACGGCCAGCAGATCGCGCACGGCGTTGGCGTATTCAGCGCGATTCAGGCGATGCAGCCCCACAGTGCCGGGATCAGGATGGCGGGAGGCATTCCGATCGAGGGCGGTCTCAAGATGCGCCACGAACTGGTCGATCGCGGCCCTTTCCGGGCGAGGCGCGCCGCTCGGCGGCATCATTCCCGCGCGCAGCTTGCGTACGACCTTTTCCCATGTCTCGGGACTTTGGGCGACCTGCGAAACATCGGCTTTTTCGAGCGAGAGCGATCCCGTTTTCAGACGATCGTTATGGCAGGTCCGGCAATACTGCGCGAGAAACTGCTGGTCGGAGGCGGGTGGCTGCGTCGTCGCGGCTGCGGCAGGGAACGCACTCAGTACGAGCGCGAAAGCAAAGGCCGGACGCAGAATGCTCATCGAACGCTGGCCACCGCCGCATCCTTCTTCAGCAGCTTTTCGATCAGTGCAATAGTTGAAGGCTTGCGCTCCGGCGCGTTCGTCGCCAGAAACACGCCTTCGGCCCAGACCATGGGCGTTCTTCCTTCGTTGTCTTTGACGTCGAGCCGCGCGCCATGCTCGACCAGGAACTGCAGGATATCGTCCGCGCCGCGATTGGCTGCTCCGAACACCGGCGTCAGACCCATG